>ERZ808240.107-NODE-107-length-108978-cov-6.469524_pt1 | contig 108978 bp, 82 predicted proteins | sample MGYA00521084_ERZ808240 | MGnify/ENA primary metagenome ERZ808240 (study PRJEB31516, sample SAMN03275571) | gut metagenome | biome: mammalia-associated habitat; material: feces | host: Papio cynocephalus | place: Kenya | collected 2012-08-06 ...
CCGTCACCCTGGCTTTGCAGTTCGGCTTCAAGCGCGGCATCTTCTCCAACGAATCCGGCATGGGCTCCGCTCCGCTGGTCGCCTCCTCCGCCACCACGAAGAACCCCGCACGTCAGGCGCTCGTTTCCATGACCGGCACCTTCTGGGACACCGTAGTTGTGTGCGCCATCACTGGCCTCATGCTCATGACCACGCTGCTTGCTAACCCCGAGCTGTCCACCGCCATCGCCAACGGCGCCATTTCCTCCGGCGCCGGCCTGGCCACCGCAGCCTTCGAGAAGATCCCCGTGTTCGGCCCGTTGGTGCTGCTCGTCGGCCTGATCACCTTCACGTACTCCACCATCCTCGGCTGGAGCCAGTACGGCAACCGCGCCATCAGCTACCTGCTTGGCAAGAAGGCCGTACTTCCGTACTACATCGTGTTCCTGCTGTTCGTCTTCTGGGGCTGCATGATGGTCGGCGACGCCGCCAACAGCGCTACCGTTTCCAACCTCAGCTCCGTCGTTTGGAACTTCGCCGATGTGATGAACGCGCTCATGGCCATCCCGAACTGCATCGCAGTGCTGGGCCTGTCCGCCATCATCGCTCGCGAGACGAAGCACTACGTGTACGACAACAACCTGGACGAAGTCGATAAGACCGAAATCCCGCAGTACGACGAGAAGTAAGCTCGATCGTAGCTTGCAATCGCACCGTTGAAGGGGCTTGGCCCAAGCCCCTTCATTTTTTGTTTTCAAATTCGCCCTCTATTCGCTTGTTTCACCTGAAAGGAAGCGTATTCCACATGGAAAACCTTGGTTACTACAACGGTAAGTTCGGCCCCATTGAAGATATGGTCATCCCCATGAACGACCGCGTGTGCTGGTTTGGTGACGGCGTGTACGACGCCGGCCCGGCGCGCAACTTTAAGATCTTCGCACTCGACGAACACCTTGATCGCTTCTACAACAGCGCGCGGCTTACGAACATTCAGATTCCCATGGAGCGCGACGAGCTGGCCGACCTGCTGCACGAACTGGTGAAAAAGGTGGACTCCCCTGAGCACTTCGTGTACTACCAGTGCACGCGCGGAACCGCCCCGCGCAAGCACGATTACGAAGAAGGCCCGGGCAACTTGTGGGTTACCATCACGCCGCAAGTGATGCCCGACGGCACGAAGCGCATCAAGCTGCGCAGCGAGCCCGACACGCGCTTCTACCACTGCAACATCAAAACGCTGAACCTGCTGCCTGCCGTTATGAGCTCGCAGGCAGCCAAGTGCGAAGGCGTGCAGGAAACGGTGTATTACCGCGCGAACATGGGCAACCGCGTAACGGAATGTGCGCACTCCAACGTGTCCATTATCCTTGACAACGAGCTGTGGACCGCACCCACCGACGAGCTCATCCTGCCCGGCATCGCCCGAAAGCACCTGATCAAGGCCGCGAACAAGCTGGGTATCCCCGTGCACGAGGAACCGTACGATCTAGACACGCTGCGCGGCGCACAAGAGATTATCGTGACCAGCTCGTCGAACCTGTGCCTGTTCGCCGAGGAATTCGAAGGCAAGCCGTGCGGTGGCGGCGCGCCCGACGTTGCCGAGGCGCTGCGCGCAGAGGTCAACCGCGAATTTGCCGAGGCCACGGCGGTATAGGCAGCAGGCGGTATAAGCATGGAAGCAATTGAGCAGGTGATATTGCGCCACTCGGCGCGCGGCATGACGCGCCTGGCACCAGAGCTGCCCGGCGACTTTTGCGGGCAGGCAGCCCGCGAGATTTTGTCGTGGCCACTTGGCACGGTGGCGCTGCTTACCGGCTTTGACGTGGGCGGCGCACCGGAAACCGACGGGCCAACCGGCACATGGGTGCTGGCGAAAGCCCTGATGGCACTTGGATTCTCGCCTGTTGTGGTATCGGAGCCGTCTTTGTGCGCGTACTTTTCCGAGCTGGGCATGGCAACGCACGAGGTGCTGCCTGGCGACAACGCCGAAACCATGTGCAAGCTGTTAGATTCGCTGGCGTTAGTGGGCATCGTATCCATTGAGCGCTGCGGGCGCAACCTGCACGGGCTGTACTGCAACATGCGCGGCGTGGACATTTCGGGGCGCACCTCGCCTATTGACGAGCTGGTGGTGCAGGCCGCGCGGCGCGGCATCCCCACCGTGGGCGTGGGCGACGGCGGCAACGAGATTGGCATGGGCAACGTGGCGCACGCCATTGCGCGGCGACTGTCGCTTGAGCCGTGCGTGGTAACGGTTGACAAGCTGGTAGTGGCAACGGTGTCGAATTGGGGCGCGTACGGCATTACGCAGGCCATGGGAAGATACGCAGGTCAGGCGCTGCTTCCGGCGTTTCGCCACATCAACGACTTCTACAGCTACATTGTGGCGCGCGGCAGCGTGGACGGAACAACCGGCCGCAACCAAATGAGCGTTGACGGCTTTTCCATGGAAGAAGAGCGCGAAGTAGTGGAAGCCCTGCGAAAGGCATAGGCCAATGTGCTCGACCGTGGGGCCATCGTGAACGCGGGGACGGAGGGGCGTGTTCACGGTGGCCTTTTCATTTCCCAAAACGCCTGCGTGAACGCCCCTCCGTCCCCGCGTTCACGTAAGCGTCATCCCAAGCGCCCGCTCCCACCCCGCGTTCGCGCATGCACCAGCCTGAGCCCTGCGCCGTTCCCGCGTTCACGCAAAGCCCATCAACATAACCGCCCTAGAGCAAACGCTCAAGAGGTTGCTGTAAAAGGCTGCAAAGCTCGAGGGATTTTTCGATTTGATGCATTTCGCGACATAATTCCTTTCGATTTGATGCATCATCGAGCAAAAGGCCAGGTCATATGCATAGAGCCCATTTATTGGTTTTTAGCTTGATTTTGCGGCGTTCGACGGTGCTGTAATACGCAAACGACGGGCTTTTTAGACCCGCCGTTTGCGTATTATTAAGTTGGTTTTACTCCGCCCTTAGGCAAAGCTTACGAGTAGTTCGTGGATGCGTAGGTCGTCGTCCAGCTCGGGGTGGAAGGCAACGCCTATCTGGTTGCCGGCGCGGACGGCTACGATGCGGTCGTCAACGCGCGCGAGGATTTCGGCGCCTTCGTGCACTTCCTTGATGAAGGGCGCGCGAATGAACGTCATGGGGATGTCAGACGTTTCACCTGCGGCAACGCCCGGCAAACCTGCGCACGGGGCGACCGTGCGGAAGCTGCCCAACTGACGTCCGTACGCGTTGCGGCGCACCGTTACCGGCAGCATGCCGAACGCACCTGGGGCGGTTGCGCCCGCGGCAACGGGGCCCGTTGGGTCGCCAGCAGCAGGAACGCCTTCTTCCACGTTCTGCGCTAGCAAAATCAAACCGGCGCACGTGCCCAACACCGGCAAACCCTCGGACACGCGGGTGCGCAGCGTTTCCAGCATGCCAAGCTCGCGCAGCATCTTCGCCTGCGCCGTGCTTTCGCCGCCCGGCAGCACCAACGCATCGTACGCCTGCTTCACATCGGGCCCCTGGCGAAGCTCGACACATTCGCACCCCAGCTTGCGCAAGGCGCGTTCATGCTCAATAAATGCCCCTTGAACAGCCAGAACGGCAACTTTCTTCCCCATTACTTACCACGCTCTGCCATGAGCAGGGCAATCTCGTTTTCGTTGATGCCGACCATGGCCTCGCCGAGGTCCTCGGACAGCTCGGCAATCAGCTTGGCGTCGGTGTAGTTCGCCACGGCTTTCACAATGGCCTGCGCGCGCTTGGCCGGGTTGCCGGACTTGAAGATGCCCGAGCCCACGAACACGCCTTCGGCGCCCAGCTGCATCATCAGCGCCGCGTCGGCCGGGGTTGCCACGCCGCCGGCAGCAAAGTTCACCACAGGAAGCTTACCGTTTTCGTGCACGTATTTCACCAGGTCAACGGGGACCTGCAGCTGCTTTGCGGTCTCGAACAGCTCATCGTCGCGCAGGTTCTGAATGCGGCGGATTTCGGAGTTCATCATGCGCATGTGGCGTACGGCCTGCACCACGTCGCCGGTGCCGGGCTCGCCCTTCGTGCGAATCATGGTTGCGCCCTCGGCAATGCGGCGCAGCGCCTCGCCCAGGTCACGCGCACCGCACACAAACGGCACGTTGAACTGGGTTTTGTCGATATGGTACGTGTCGTCGGCCGGGGAAAGCACCTCGGACTCGTCAATGTAGTCGATGTCGATGGCCTGCAGCACCTGCGCCTCGACGAAGTGGCCGATGCGGCACTTGGCCATAACGGGGATGGACACGGCCTCTTGAATGCCCTTGATCATCTTCGGGTCGCTCATGCGGGACACGCCGCCGGCTGCGCGAATGTCGGCAGGGATGCGTTCAAGCGCCATAACTGCGCAGGCGCCGGCTTGCTCGGCGATGTGCGCCTGCTCGGGCGTGGTGACGTCCATGATAACGCCGCCCTTGAGCATTTGGGCAAGCTGGCGGTTCAAGGCAACGCGCTCCTGCGCGGTTTGGGGCTCGGTCATTTCCTACTCCTTCTCTAGGTATGTGGTATGTTCGGAGGATACGCCTTGTCTGGTCATGTTACTATGTTCAAATCTGGTCATTTTTATATGACCAGATGTTTAACGTGAAACACTCTGAGAAAGTGTGACGAACATATGTTCTCTTATGATATGAATTTGCGCGGAAATTGCAGCTTATACGACTATCTATACCGATGCATTCGCCACGACATTGCCCATGGCGTTATAGCGCCCGGCGAAAAGCTGCCTTCGAAACGTACGCTGGCAAGGCATTTGGGCGTAAGCCTGATTACCGTCGAAGCCGCGTACGAACAGCTTGCGGCCGAAGGATACATTCGCTCGCGCGAGCGCTGCGGATATTACGCATGCGATCTTGCACCCGCTGCGCGCGTTAACGATAACGCCCCGGGAAACCAGGCCGCCCCGCAAGACCAGCAAGCCGTTTCCTGCTCGAACCCTGACCCCACCGCTAGCGCACCCGTCAACGCGTACGCACCTCGATGCGGCATGTCGGCCGCCACACCGCTGCTTGCAGACTTCACGCACAGCACGTTCGCCACGCAGATGTTTCCGTACGCAACCTGGGCAAAGGTTGTGCGCCGCACGCTTGCCGACGAAAACGCCGCTTCGCTTGCCGACGCCGCCTCCGCCGCCGGGTCGCTGCAGCTGCGCCAAGCCATTGCCACCCACTTACACGAGTTCCGCGGCATGAACGTAGCGCCTGAGCAAATTGTGATCGGCGCCGGTTCACAAACGTTGTACCAACTTGTTGTACAACTGCTCGGCCGCAGCAAAACGTTCGCGATTGAAACCCCAGGCTACCCTCTGCTCACGCGCATGTACCAGCAGCAAAACGTGAATGTTTGTCACATCCCCTTAGACGAGTGCGGCATCAACATGACGGCGCTTGAACGTTCCGGCGCCACCGTCGCGCACATTATGCCGTCGCACCAGTTCCCCACCGGCGTTGTGACCACCGCCGCACGCCGACGCGAACTGCTGAACTGGGCGCGCGCAGGCAAGCAGTACCTCATCGAGGACGATTACGACTCCGAATTTCGCATGGCGGGCCGCCCCATCCCGCCGCTGTTCAGCATCGATGCCGCCGAACGCGTGCTGTACATCAACTCGTTCGCCAAAAGCTTAGGTGCGGCATTCCGCATGGCGTACTTGGTGCTGCCCCCGAACCTTGCGGACCGGTTCCACGCGCAGCTGGGCTTTTACGCGAACACCGTCAGCCCGCTCGACCAGCTTGCCCTGGCCCATTTCATCGAGCAAGGGCATTACGAGCGCCACGTAAACCGCTTGCGCACCCATGCAAGGAAAACACAAGACGCCTTGGTCAGCGCCCTGCGCGAAGCATTCGGCGAACGTGTTGCCTTCACCGGACTCAACGACGGCTTGCACTTCACCATGCAGTTGAACAGCCCGCAAAGCGAACGCGAACTTGCCGCAGCAGCCGAAGCGGCCGGCGTCTGCATTGCCCCGCTTGCAAGCTTCAGCAAGCCCGACCAGCCCGAGGCCACAGCACGCACAAGCGCAGCCAGCGCGTCCTCGCCCGCGCGCTTCATCCTGCGAAGCGACAGCGTTTCCGCCGAAGAAGCGCCCGCCGTAGCCGAAGCACTCGCAAAAGCCTGGCGATAGAAAGGCACGCCCGAGACGCCGCGTGGCGCACTTCGCTTCCCCAAGCCGCTCCAAACAAAAAAGCGTGAACCAGGCACGCCCAGTCCACGCTTTCCACCTACAAGTTCGCAAGCCGTTTATTCGGCGTCGTAAGACTCCTTGAGCGCGCGCAGCGCCGGCAAGCTGTTCTCGATGGTTTCGCGCGCAATGCAATAGCTCATGCGCACCCAGCCCGGGCAACCGAAGCTGTCGGAAGGCACGATGAGCAGCTCTTGCTGCTTGGCACGGTCGGCGAACGCCTGCGCGTCAGGCTCAAGCGCGCGCACCCACAGGTAAAACGCGCCATCGGGCTGCACGTATTCGTAACCCATTTCGTCAAGCGCCTCAGTAAGGATGCGGCGGTTGGTGGCATAGGCTTCCACGTCGGACGGCTCGTCCACACATGCGGCAATGACGCGCTGGAACAGCACCGGCGCGCACACATAGCCCAGCGCACGACCCGCGCCCGCCACGGCAGCAAACACCTGGTCAGCATCTTCGGCCAGGTCAGACACGTAAATGTAGCCGATGCGCTCGCCGGGCAAGCTCAGCGCTTTGGAATACGAGTAGCACACGATGGTGCGCGGGTAGATGGTGGGCACATACGGCACGTCCACGCCGTACGTGATTTCGCGATACGGCTCGTCGCTAATCAGGTAAATGGGATGGCCCACCTCGGCTTCCTTCGCCTTGAGCATAGCCGCAAGCGCTTCCAGGTTATCGCGCGCGTACACCGAGCCAACCGGATTGTTCGGCGAATTGATGATAACGGCAGCCGTTTTTTCGTTCACCGCGGCACCCATGGCCTCAACGTCAAGCTGGAAGCTGGGAACCTGCGTGGGCACCTCAACACACGTGCAACCTGCGGTTTCAATCCACACCTTGTACTCGGGGAAATACGGCGTGGGCACAATAACCTCTTCGCCGGGGCGCGCGATGGCGTTCAGCGTAATGTCGATGGATGCCGCAGCGCCCACGGTCATGTACACGTGGCTGGCTTGCGCGGGCACGCCCCAACGGCGCGCAATGCTATCGGCAATAGCCTGGCGCACCTCAGGAACACCGGCGGCCGGCGAGTACGCGTGCAGCGCCTGCGCGGGCTGCTTCATAAGCTCGGCCACGGTGTCTGCCACCTTTTGCGGCGCGGGCACGCTGGGGTTGCCGATAGAGTAATCGAACACCTTGTCGTCGCCTATTTCGGCCTTGCGCTTCAGACCGTACGCGAACAGCTCGCGGATTGCGGAGGGCTCGTTGCCCAGGCCGTACATTCTTTCGTTGATCATGGATGTGCTCCTTGCGTGCGAGTGCGCTTCATGCGCGAAATAATCTCGCAGTTCAGATTAGCACTTTGCGGCGGAAATCTAACGAGACGCCGTCATTCGGTAAGCGCAAAGTCGAAACGGAATTGGAACCACGAGAAGCTCCCGTATAAGTCCCTTTGCGGTGCTTTGCTTGCCGGGCGGCATCTTCATTCCGAAAGATTGGAGGTGTTGCCGATGGATACGAACACGGTTTTGGCGCTTTGCGCGATTTTCACGGTTGTAATCGGTATCGTCGGCCTTGGCCGGGACAAGTAAACAGCATTTAGGCAATAGAAAACCCGGCAGTCCGTGGAAAGATAGCCGGGTGCTCTAACGTACGATGTCGCCCGTCATGCCGGGGCACCGCACCCCATATGATACACGCCGCGCAACCAGCGTGCAATAAGCCCAAACCCAAAACCACCCTCTCCGCGTTCCCGTAAAACGCCGCAAGCGTTCGATAACAATCCGTCACCGTCGCAGGCCTAGGTTGCGCTACAATAACCGCAGAACACGGGTGCGCAACCGGGAGGGTACGCGCCTGGGCCAACCTAACAAATCCGCGTACGCGCACAGCGCGGCGCACAAGGAAAGGGGTTCTTATGGCTTTCGGTTACAATCGCATTTTCGCAGCTCTTGATGGTGCTTCCACGCAACGTGCGGTTATGGAACGCGCAATTGCCTTGGCAGCCGAGGAGCACGCCGAGCTCACGTTCGGCCACGTTATCGACTCCGTGCCCTACGAGGCTTCCGGTGTTGACTTCGAGCTTCTGTGCAAGGAAGGCAAGGTTCGCATTGAAACCGACTTGGCCGACCTGCTGGAAAAGGCTCGCAACAACCCCGATATCCCCAGCGTGCAGCTGGTAGTTCGCGCCGGCCGCATCACCGACACGCTGCAAAAGCAGCTCATCGAGCCCATCGAGCCCGACCTGGTCATCTGCGGCGAGCGTGGCCTGAGCAACATCAAGTACGTGTTCGTGGGCAGCGTTTCCACCTTCCTCATCCGTAACGTCCGCTGCGACGTACTGGTAGTCAAGGAAGACTAGCGAAAGCAGGCACGAAAGCGCCGATGCATGCAAAAACGGGAGTCGAAAGACTCCCGTTTTTCGTTTGCGCACGTTCGCGTGAAGGGGGCATGTTCGGCCAGGGGGGGCTACCGTGAACATGGGGACGGAGGGGCTGTTCACGATTGCCCCTTCATTTCCCAAAACTTCACCGTGAACACCCGCTCCGTCCCCATGTTCACGCAAGCGTTGTCCCGAACACCCCTCGCCCGCCTACGACGTGATCAGCAGAACGGCGCCGATGACCAGCAGCAAGATGTAAGTGAGCTTCAAGAAACGCTGCTGGCTGATGTGCTTGGACAGCTTTCCGCCCACCACCGTGGCAAGCGCGATAAGCGGGATGCAGCACGCAACCATAATCCACACCTCGCCCGTGAAATGGCCCTGCTGAATCTGGAAGATGGCGTACAGGAAATTCAGAATGCCCCACACGGCCGAAAGCGTAGCGCGAAATTGTTCTTTGTCCGTAAGCTTCTGAACTGCATAAATAACAAGCAGTGCGCCGCCGGAAACGAACATGCCCTGAATAAGACCGGCGGCCACCAGCACGCCCCACAGCGCCCACTCCGGCAGGAACGATTGCTTTTTCTGCGCAAGATTTTTAATGCCAACAGCAAGGATGACCAGGCCGTATATCTTCAGCAGCGCATGCAGCGGGATAACGGAGTCAAGCCATGCGCCCAGCGCCACGAACGGCAGCATCACGCCAACGATTTTGCCCAGTTCGCGCCAATGGATGCTTTTGCGGTTCAGCACCGCAAGCAGCGTGCACGCCAAAAAGCCCGTGGCATTTAGGATGGACACCGAACTTTGCAGGCCCAGCGTATACGTGCCCACGGGCATGCAGAAGATATTGCCGGCAAAACCGGTGATAGCCTGCACGGTGTAGCCGAACAAAAACACCGCCAGGAAAATGACGTTCTTAGCCAACCAAAACCCTCGTTCTCTTCCAACAGCGCAGCGCACGCCTTTTACCGCGTGCGGGCATCTTTTTGCAGGCAAATAGCGTGCTTGGCCACTATCATCAAAATAAGTTGCAAGTATATTACCAAAATGCCATTTTACGGCCATTTGCTTTAGCATAGGGGACATCACACATCGAGGAACGTAGGGTATCAAGTGGCTGGATTCGATATCACCATTGCAGGCGACTCGGCTATCAACCTTGAGTTCGCCAAAACCATATCGCCGCAAACCAGCGGCATGATCCGCGTTGCGGCGCAAACGCTCACGGACGACCCCATACCGGGCATCACCGAACTGGTGCCTACGTTCTGCTCGCTTATGGTTACGTACGACCCGTGCGTTATCGGTTACGACGAGCTGTGCCAGCGCGTGCACGGCAAGCTGCGTAACCTTACGGCGGCGGAGTCAAGCGTGAAGCGCATCGTGGTTATCCCCGTGTGCTACGGCGGCGAATTCGGACCCGATTTGCACACGGTTGCCTACCATGCCGGCATGAGCGAGCAAGACGTCATCGCACTGCACAGCGCGCACGACTACCTTATTGACATGCTGGGCTTCTTGCCTGGCTTTGCCTACTTAGGGGGGCTTGACCCGCGGCTGCACACGCCGCGCCTAGCCGAGCCTCGCACGGAAATCCCCGCAGGCAGCGTGGGCATTGGCGGAGCGCAAACGGGCATTTACCCGCTTGCAAGCCCAGGCGGGTGGCAAATCATAGGCCGCAGCCCCGTGCGCCCGTACGACCCCGATCGCGAGCACCCCATTTTGTATCGCGCCGGCGAATACCTGCGCTTCCAGCCTATCAGCCGCGCGCAGTACGACGCCATCGAGGCGCAAATTGCCGCAGGCGGCTATGAATGCGACGTCATTGTGGAGGAGGCGTAGAACCATGGGCGTTACCGCAATCAAACCGGGCATCTTAACCACCGTGCAGGACCAGGGCCGAACCGGATATCTGGGCAGCGGCTTTAGCCCGTCGGGCGTTATGGACGCGCGCGCCCTGCGCATAGGCAACCTGCTGGTTGACAACCCGCCCGATGCCCCTGTACTGGAGTTTTGCCTGGCCGGGCCCACGTTGCGCTTCACCACGAACACCTATGTTGCCATCACCGGCGGCGATTTCCGCGCCACACTTGACGGCAAACCTGCGCCCATGTACACGGCGCTTGCGGTGCATCGCGGCAGCGTGCTTGCGTTCGGCGCACCGAAATGCGGCATGTACGGCTACCTGGCCATTGCCGGCGGCTCCATCAATGCGCCCGAGGTTATGGGCAGCCGTTCCACCAACCTGAAGTGCGGCATCGGCGGATGGAAGGGCCGTGCGCTCATCACCGGCGACTACCTGCCGTTTCGCACGCGCAACATCGATTTCCTGCCGAATTTGGGCTCTCACACCGTGGAACGAGACGACGCGTTCTATGGCTACAACGACAGCGAAATCACGCTGCGCGTGGTGCCCGGCCCCCAAGAAGACCTGTTCACGCAGGAGGGTGTAGACACGTTCTACGGGCAGAAGTACACCACCACAAGCCGCTGCGACCGCATGGGGTTCCGCCTAGACGGTCCCGAAATTGAAACGGTGAACGGCAGCGACATTATTTCCGATGGCATCGCGCTTGGCGCCGTGCAAATCCCCGCCGACGGCCGGCCCATCATCATGCTAGCCGACCGCCAAACCACGGGCGGCTACGCGAAAATTGGCACCGTATGCAGCGTTGACCTGCCAAAACTGGTGCAGTGCACACCGGGGCGCGCCATCCGATTCACACCCGTTACCGTGCAGGAAGCGCAAGAGCTGTACCGCCAGGAAGCGCGACATATGGAAGCGCTGGCGAAAATGGTAAAGCGCCCGTGCTACGGCGGCGTTTCACCCCGACGAACGGCCCGACGTCTGACGCCCATTTTGGAAGCGCAAGCCCGCGCGCACGCGTCAGGTAATCAGAAACTGTGGATTGAGCTGGGCAAAACCGAGAAAGAACGCTTGACGGCCGCTGAGGGCGCCGCAAGCGAAGCAAACCGATAGGAGCACCAATGACCACGAACGAGACGAACGCCGAAACCACACTGCACCAGCAGGAAATGCAGCAGCGTCGCGAGAACATCCTGGATTTGCTTGACATCATGGACGAGGGCAACCTCACCGCGCTGCGCTTCAAAGATGGCAGCGTGGAAATCGAGCTTGAGCGCACGCCGGCACCGGGCGGCATTTCCTCGTCAACCCTGCCGCTTATGGCCGAGCGCGTCGGCCAGCTGCTGAACGCGCGCGAAGACCTCACGGGTGTCACCGCCGGTGCCGCCAGCGCGCCCATGCCCGCCGAGGACGACTCGGTCAGCGTGGTGCGCAGCCCCATGGTGGGCACGTTCTACGTGGGGCCCAGCCCCGACGAAGAGCCATTCGTCAAGGTGGGCCAAGAGGTGCTTACCGGCCAGACGCTGGCCATCGTGGAAGCCATGAAGATGATGAACGAAATCACGGCTCCCGCGCCCGGCGTGGTTACCGAGGTGCTTGCCGCCAACGGTGCGCAGGTTGAGTACGACCAGCCGCTGTTCCGCATTGCCACCAGCGCAAACGCGTAAAAGCACCCGCGGGCTTGCGCCCGCCAACGCGGCCTGGCGCCGCAACCACCAGCACGAACTTTTGGGAAAGCGAACCATATGTTCAACAAGATCCTCATAGCGAACCGTGGCGAGATTGCTGTGCGCATCATCCGCGCATGCCGCGCCATGGGCATCAAAACGGTTGCCGTGTATTCCACAGCCGACCGCCACGCGCTGCACACGTACCTAGCCGATGAGGCCGTGTGCATCGGCCCTGCTCCGGCGCGTGATTCGTACCTGAATACCACCGCCATCTTGGCCGCCGCCAAGGGCACGGGTGCCGATGCCATCCATCCCGGCTACGGCTTTCTGTCCGAGAACTCCACGTTCGCCAAGCTGTGCCGCGACAACGACATCGTGTTCATCGGCCCCACGCCTGAGGTTATCGACCGCATGGGCAACAAAAGCCAGGCACGCCGCACCATGATGGACGCAGGCGTACCGGTGGTGCCGGGCACGAAAAAGGGCGTACACGACGTGGACGTGGCCCTTGAGCAGGCGCGCACCATCGGCTGGCCTATCATGATCAAAGCGTCGTCGGGCGGCGGCGGCAAGGGCATGCGCGTGTCGGAAAGCGAAGACGACTTCGTTGACATGTTCAACATCGCGCAGCGCGAAAGCGTCAACGGCTTTGGCGACAACACCATGTACCTGGAGCGCGCCGTGCAAAACCCGCGCCACGTTGAGGTGCAAATCATCGCTGACAACCACGGCAACGTGGTGGCACTCGGCGAGCGCGACTGCAGCGTGCAGCGCAACCACCAGAAGATGATCGAGGAAAGCCCCAGCCCGCTGCTTGACGCCGACGAACAGCTGCGCCAGCGCATGATGGACGACGCCGTAAAGGCCGCGCGCGCCGTGGGTTACACGTCGGCAGGCACCATCGAGTTTCTGATGGACACCGACCGCAACTACTATTTCATGGAGATGAACACACGCATCCAGGTGGAGCATTGCGTTACCGAAATGGTCACGCACACCGACCTGGTGGGCGAGATGATTCGCGTTGCCGCAGGTGAGCCGCTGTCGTTCACGCAGGACGACATCACGCTGAGCGGGCACGCCATCGAGTGCCGCATCAACGCGGAAACGCCCGAGAAGAACTTCATGCCCAGCCCCGGCACCATCACGCAGATGCACCTGCCCGGCGGCAACGGCGTGCGCGTGGACACGGCAGCCTACGACGGCTTCGAGATTTCGCCGTACTACGATTCCATGATCGCGAAGATCATCGTGCAGGGCCGCAACCGCACCGAGGCCATTGCCAAGATGCGCACGGCGCTTGAGGAAATGGTCATCGTGGGCGTGAACACCAACCTTGACTTCCAGTATTCCATTATGGAAAACGAGACGTTCTGCGCCGGCCTGGCCGACACAGGGTTTATCGAGCAGTTCCTAGCTGGAGAAGTATGAGTTTTGCCGCCGTCGAGCCATGTGCTCGGCGGCGGTTTCCAATATGTCGGCAAATTGACGGTTTTTCGGCAACATGTTGAGATGTTGGAACGTTTTCCGGCAGAACTGCGACATGTTGGAAAGAACGGCACGTGAAACGCGTCTGAGCACGAAAGGAAACAGCGAGCGAAATTTCACCAGCTTTCTGACCTGGGATTTTGCAAATGGGGAATTTCATGAGACGCGCCAGGCAAGAATCTTCGTTCCAACATGTTGCAGAATTGCCGAAAAACCGACATTTCTGCAACATGTTGGAATGGGCGCAACGTAAATGCAAGCAACAACGAAAGGAAGCGTTATGGGAATCGAGATGCCGGTACCCGCTAAGCCGGAAAGCGTTGACCCGCAGGTTTGGGAGCAGATGCTTTCCGCCACGCCGCAACAGGCGCGTCATCTAATCCGCGAAGGCAAGTACGCCGCGCCCACCAGCGGCTTGTGCCCGGGCTACGCGCAGGCAAACCTGATCATCCTGCCGCGTGAGCAGGCGTACGACTTCCTGCTGTTCGCGCAGCGCAACCCCAAGCCCTGCCCCATCCTTGAAGTCACGGAAGTGGGCCAGCGCCTGACGCACATTTGCGCGAAGGACTGCGACGTTGCCACCGACTTCCCCGGCTACCGCATTTACAAGGACGGCCAGCTGGTAGACGAGGTCACCGACGTGGTGGACTATTGGCGCGACGACCTGGTGGCGTTCATCATTGGCTGCTCGTTTAGCTTTGAAAGCGAGCTGATTGAGGCCGGCATTGAAATGCGCCACAACACGCAGGGCCGCAACGTTTCCATGTACATCACGAACATCGCGTGCGAACCGGCCGGCTCCATGAGCGGCAACATGGTGGTAAGCATGCGTCCTATCCCCTACAGCCAAGTGGTGAAAGCGGTGCAGATTTCCGGTGCCATCCCGAAGGTGCACGGCGCGCCTGTGCACATTGGCGACCCGTCCGTCATCGGCATCGAAGACATCAGCAAGCCCGATTTCGGCGACCCGGTGGACATCAAGCCTGGTGAAGTGCCGGTATTCTGGGCATGCGGCGTTACCCCGCAGTCCATTGTCATGAACAGCAAGCCGCCGTTTGCCATCACACACGCCCCCGGCCACATGCTGATTACCGACACCAAGAATGTCAAGTTGAAAGGGTGATGTTTCGTTTGCCTAACGGCAAACGAAATTACTCGATGCTGCGTGGGGCTGTGGCACGCCGCCTTCGCATTCAGCTGCGCGGGCATGGCCCAAAGGCCAATGCCCGCTTGCTTCAAGCGAATTCGACGCACCACAGCCCCACTCGCTGACTTTATCGGACCTGGGAAAATGGGACGGTACCCGACCCCTGTCCCACCCTGAAAGGGTAACGAGAGGACCTGATATGGCACATATTGACCTTAACTCCGACCTGGGAGAAAGCTTTGGGCGATACACGCTGGGGCTTGATAGCCAGGTTATCCCGCTGGTTTCTAGCGTGAACGTGGCGTGCGGCATGCACGCCGGCGACCCGGTGGTTATGCGCAAAACGGTGAAGCTTGCCGCCGAGGCGGGCGTGGCAATTGGCGCGCACCCGGGCTACCCCGACCTGCAGGGTTTCGGCCGCCGCGACATGGCGCTTTCGCCCGACGAGGCGTACGCGTACATGGTGTACCAGATTGGCGCGCTGCAGGCGTTTTGCCGCGCCGCGGGCACGCACCTGCATCACGTGAAGCCGCACGGCCAGCTGTATAACCGCGCCGCCGTTGACCCAGCTCTGGCCGAAGCGCTGGCGCAAGCCGTGTACGATGCCGACGCTAAGCTGGTGTTGGTGGGCTTGGCAAATGGCGAACTTGTTCGCGCTGGTCAAAAGGTTGGTTTGCGCACCGCTCAGGAGTTCTTCGCCGACCGAAATTACACCGACGAAGGCCTGCTAGTGTCCCGCAAGCTGGACAACGCCGTTATCACCGACGAAGATTTTGCCGTTGCCCGCGTGGTGCGCGCCGTGCAGCAAGGTACCATCGAAGCTGCATCCGGTAAAACCATCGCCGTGCAGGCCGACACCGTGTGCGTGCACGGCGACAACGCCCACGCGCTCGAGTTTGCCGGCAAGATTCGCACCGCATTGGAAAAGGCAGGCATCAAGGTTAAGCCGGTCTAGCCGGGACCAACCAGCGGAAGGGGCTGAGCGTATTGCTCAGCCCCTTCTTTTTGCCCGCTTGGCCGCTTTGGGTTGCGGCGTGGGGCTTATTCTTGCAGCCGTCCTCCAAGCAGCTGCCGAATTATCGATGGTGCTCGCGACGGTGAATCACGCACAAAGCCACCATTGCCGCCACGCCCGCCATCGCCACCGCCGCAAGCGGCACCAGCAGCAGCAACTTGCTATCGCCCGTTTGCGTCAGAGCCTTGGCTGCCGGCTGCGGGCTTTGTCCAGGCTGCACGCTTGGAGCGGCAGGATCGGCTGGCTGCTCAGGCACCGGCGGCGCAACGTACTCGTTCGTGAACGTGAGCGCCTCGTCACCGCTGGCCATCGCTGCAACCAAGTGCCCTTGCAGGTCATCGGCAACCGTTATGGTCACGCGATACGTGCGCTTGTCATACGTCACGTTCGCTTGCGCGTCATTGAGCTCCGACAGCGTGTACTCGTAGGTGCCCGGCTGCGTGAAGCGCAGTTTCGGGAACGTCACCGTGCCATCGGCAGCGTTTTTCGCCTGCACAACCGTGCCGTCGTGCGCCGTCAACAGGAACGTGAACTGGCCGTCTGCCAGGTCTTTCCCCAGCAGCGTTTTCGATGCGCCCACCGTCACGTATGCATCGGCCGGGCTGTACGCATTAGCAAACGCTACGCTAAGCCCGTTGTCAAACCGGTGCGTCACGCCGAGCGTACCGTTACCGTTGTCCGCCACCGTAGCAGTTACGGCAAACGTTGCGCCGTCATACGTCACGCCCCGTGCCTTAGTTCCGCCGCCAACCTCGCGCAGCGTGTACTGGTGCGTACCGGGCTCCGTGTACGTGATGGCACTCAACGCCACGTTACCGTTAGCGTCGTTAACACCTGTTGCCACAACCTGATCGCCCTCCAGCAGCTCGAACGAAAATTCGCCTGCAACCATATCGCGGCCGGTCAGCGTCTTGTTCACACCCAGCTGATCCGTCACGCTTGAAGCAACCGGCTCCACCGAATAGGTGTTGGTGAACGCGAACGCCGGGTCCTTGGCGTCGCCTACGCGCTCAACCGCCAACTTGCCACTGCCGTCATCGGTGACCTTGAAGCTGACCGTTTTCGTAGCCGCCGCATCGTTGATCACACCGGGCACCGAACCCGTTTCCGTCACCTTGTAGGTGAACGTATGCGAACGGGGCTCAGCAGGGTTCAGCACTGGAGCAGCCGCTTGCGCCGCCGGTTCATTAGCCGTCTGCGTGGAGACATCGGCATCCTGCTGGCCGGCAACCACATCGTCCAATGTAGCCGCTACAGCACCGCCACCCTGCCCGGCTGCAGAATCCGCATCCGCCGCTTCAGCAATATCGCCAGCCGCTTCACCTGCGGAAACCGCCGTGTCTTCATCGCCGCTGTCCTTCTCACCTGCGGAAACCGGCGCAATCTCTTTGTCAGTTTCCCCAGCTTGCTTCTGGGTATCCCCGAGCGCGCGGTTCAGGTCGTCCAGCGTGAACGTGATGGAGCCGAAGTCCACGCTGCCGTCGGCCGCGTTCGTCGCGCTTGTGCGCTCGGGCATCGGCGCCGCGGGGTCTTCGGAAGAAACTGCAAACGTGAACTTGCCCGTAATGTCAGCAGGCTTCAAACCAGGCTGCGCTGCCAACACCTTCACGCCGGTAAGGTCAACTTCCACCGGGCCGCTCGTGGAGTACTCGTTCTCGAACGTCGGACCCACACCCGTGTTCGCCGTTGCCGTTAGCGTACCGTCGCCGTTGTCAACCACCATTACCGTGAACGGAATCGGCTGAGTCTTCGCGGTAATGCCGATCATGCTCAAGCCGTCGGCTTTTTCGTACGCCAGGTACTGCACAGACCACGCAGGCTTGCCGCCCGCATCGCTCTTCACGGCCTTCCCGCTTGCTACCAGGTCAGCAAGCATATTCGTGTCGTAACGCAGCTCGCCGAACGTCACCGTGCCGTCGGCCGCGTTCACCGCCTGCAGCACATCGCCGCCTACCGCGTACTCCACGGCAAACGCGAACTCGCCAGCGCCTAGCGGACGCCCCGTCAAAGCCTTCGTTGCATTCACGGAAGCAGCCGCGCCGCCGGGCACATCAGTGGAAGCAGCGTACGAATTCGCAAACGGAACCACCGCACGCTTTCCCCCAGCCGCGCCTGCGTCCGTATAGGTGAACTCCTGCGTACCTTCCGGCCCGCCTGTCACCACCGTGGTGGCCGTAAGCGCCGCAGCGGCCGGATTGTCCGCTACGGTTATCGTGACCGTGCGCACCGCCTTGTCATACGTGTAGCCGTTGCCGCTTTCTCCCAGTTCAGCCACGGTATAGGTGTACGTTTTGCCCGCATCCTTTTGCGTGAACGTCACCGCACCGTCAACCACCGACTTCGCAACTTGCACGCCGTCGGCCGCGGCAGGCATGGCCACTTCCTTACCCGCAAGCGGCAGACCCAGCGCCTGCGCCGATGCCTCATCAGCAGGCGTCACGCTTATGACAAACTGCCCTTCCGCCATATCGCGACCAGTCAGCGTTTTAGCAACGCTCAGCCCACCCGCTGCCGAATAGCTCAGCGACGCCTCATAGCGGTTCACGAACACGCCGTCTTCGATTGCTGCCGACGCCTTCAGCTTGCCAGTGCCGTCGTCGGTTACGGTTACCTTGATGACGGCCTTGTTGCTGGCGTAGTCGATGCCGGGAATGCTGCCGCAAGTCTCCGCCACTTCGTATTCAAAGGTCTTCGAACGCTGAGACGCACCCAGCATATCGGCGGTGAACGTGATGGCGCCGAAGCCGAAACCTTCGGCGTTTGCCCTCGTCACCGTAGTGGCGGTTACGACGTTGCCGCTAGCGTCCTTTGGCATAGGCGCGCCTTCGGTAAGCGCCTTCAGCGTGAATTCGAAGCTATCTGAGTCAATCCAATCGCGGCCCTCAAGCACCTTTTTCAGCTGCGCTTGCGCGGTGTCGAACGCCACATTGCTTGCGCAGTATTTGTTCGCGAAAGAAACCAGATTAGTGCTCCGGCCGTCCACCGTAACCGCTGCATCCAGCTTGCCTTTGCCGTTGTCGGCGACGGCAATCTTCACCGTATGGCGTGCGCCATCGTAGTACATGCCGGTTTCGGCAACGTGCCAAAGCCCGGTTTCCGCGTCGAGCACCGCACCCTCGGGGACTACCTCGCGAACCGTAAACTCGTAGGTTTTACCGTTATCCTCCGTGGTGAAGGTGCGGCCTGCCAGCTTGGTCATCACATCGGCCACGCCGTCAGCACGGTTGTTTTCGTTGGTGAAGCTCTTGTCCGCATCGGTAAGCAGGGCCGCAGACGCCTCGTCCGCACCTTCGATGGCAAACCCGAACTCGCCCGCCTTCATTGCGCGACCGTTCAGCGTCTTGGAAGCATCGATGCCGGCAAACGTGGTTGAGCTGCTATACCGGTTCGCAAACGCCATGCCGCTTTCGGGATAGGCCACCTTCGCCTTAAGCGAGCCGCTGTGGTCATCGGTCACGATAACCGTTACCGTTTTCACGCCGCGGTCAAACGTCATGCCGTTCGCGCCATCCTCGGGCAGCGCCGCGCCGTTCCATTGGGATTCGCGCACGTTAAAGGCGTACGTGCCCGGCTTGGCAAAAGCGATGTTGCCGAACGCAAAGCCCTTCGCTTCGCCGTTCTTGGCATCTGCCACGGTAGCCGCATCGGGCAACGTGACCGCGCCAGCCGCAATCGCATCTTGCGTAGCCTTATCCGCCGCCGAAAGGGCGAACCCGAACGATTCGCCGTCCGTCATATCGCGCCCGGTCAGCGCCTTGCTGCCCTCGACAACCGCCGTTGCAGGCGCAGGATTGTACACGTTGCTGAACGAGAACAGAGCGCCCTGCTGCTCCACGCCGTCCTTTTCGTAGGTTACGTTCAGCTCCAACGTATCGTCCACGCTTTTGATGGTCACATAGGCCGTCCATACCGAGGGGTCGTATTGCATGCCATTATGCTGGTAATCGGACGCAGCCAACGCATCCTTCACCGCCACCCACTTACCGCTAGGATTCTTAACAACCTCCATCAGCTTGTACGTGTATGTTTTCTCGGTCTTGCCCTGGAGGTCAATGAAGCCGTACGTTGCCTGTGGGAACGTAACGCCGCCACTTGCCTCTACCGAGGTCACCACGCCGCGCCATTGGCTGCCACCCAGCTCAGGCATAGCCCCAGCACCCTCCGGCAACGGCGCTTCCGCATCGTCCGAACAGACAGCCACATGGAACATGTCAGCCTTTAGGGGGTTCGCGCCCGTTGAATCGGTATAGGTTTTCTGGCCGATCGGGGCCCACATTTCAGTTTCGGTGTTGTACGCGTTCGTGAACGTTGCCACCTGGACAGCCTGATCCACCTGCACGCCAGCATCGTTCTTCAGCTGCTTCATTGAGCTTTCAATCGTCAATACGCCATTATGCTCTTTGTCCGCCACCGTCACGACAACCTGATACAGAGCACCGGATGCGCTTACCCCTGGCAGAACCATGCTGTCAGCTGCGCTTTCATGAATCTCGTAGACGTACGTACCAGGCTGGGTGTAGGTGATGTTGCCAAAGCTGAACCCTACCGGCGTACCGTCTGACGTGCCTTCAGGTTGTACGAGCTCGATGCGCGCTACGCCACCAACGGCACCTTCAGGCATCGGAGCTTCAACGGATGTGTTCGCATCTTTCAGCAGGAACGTGAATTCGTCGGACGCTTGCCAATCGCGCCCCGTCAAGATTTTCTCACCCGCAAGCGCCGTTTCGCCGTTAAGCGTCCCTGTTGCGGCATACGCGTTCACGACCTTTGCTTCAGAAGTTTCACCTGCGGAAGCAGTGCCTTCAAGACCGGCTGCTTCCACCTGCGTGAAGCCATCGCGCTGCGCTTCGGAAACTTTGTAGGCGGAACCGGCAGCAAGACCGTGCACATACAGCGTTTCGCCGGGCTTTAGCGACTGCGTAGCCTGACCGTTGGCGTCAAAAGCCATGTCAAACGCAGCGGCAACCGTTTCACCTGCGGTATTCTTCACTTCCGCCTTCAGCGTGCTGTTCGCAGCAGCCGGTACGGAAACGGTGAACTCAAAGGCCTCGTCGGCAAAGTCGGACGCGCTATAACCAGCAGGCACCTGTAGCTGCTTCGTTACCGCCAACGCGCCAGGCAGTTCAACCGACAGCTTGCCGTTGTTGCCCAGGAAGGTGTTCACCTGCTCGCCTGCCCATTTGGGGTTGATGAAGGTGCTGGCCGTTTGCGTGTTGTTGGCGCTCGCCCCAGACGTATCCTTGCCCTTCGCCGTGCTCAACTCGTTGATGTACGTCATGCGCGGCGTGCCCGCCTTAAAGTACGCCTTGCCGTTGTCGGAAGAAATGTAACCGCCGATGTTCTCAACAACGCCGCTATCGAAGCTCACCGTCTTGGTCTTCTGCGTTGCCTTGCCGCCATCAATGTCGTACCAGGTGCGCTGGTAATAATACGTTTTGCCCTGCTCAAGCGGCGCATTTGCGCGCTGCGTGCATGCTTCATCCTGAAAGATGGGGGTATCCTCGGTTATGTAGTAGTAGCTGTTACCCTTTGAAGGCGTGAAATTCGCAACCACATCGCCGTCCGCGCCGCCGCTCCACTTGTTAGCCAGGAAGCTCACCGTGCCGTCGCTGGAATTGCCTGTGATATACGCCGCCAGCTCGCTACCAGGGTTTGCCAGCTCTTCGGCTGCCCCAGCCTTCAAGCTCGACCCGTAAAACACACGGATAGGGAACGTAAGGGAAACGCTGCCGGTGCCGTCTTCGTTAACTTCGAAGTGACGCAGCGGGATAAGAGCCCCAGGGATTTTCACTTCCACCAGGTCGCCCGTTTGCAGGTCTTCCGAATGCGTCACCGTAATGTCGATAGAATTCAAGTTGCCACTGGGGTACAGCACGTTCCCGGCTTCGCCCGTGAAGGTATACGTATCCACCAGGCCTTTCGTCGTTTTCACCGGGTTGTCGAACACCTGGTTCGCAAACACGATTGTCGTGAAGCCGTCTACCTGCATATAGTCGCCCAGCTGATCGGTGAACGTGATGAAGCCGGATTCGTCCTCGTAGCCCTCACGGGTATCGGTCGGATAGCCTGCGCCTTTCGTGATTTCCTGCGAAATGTCGTCAAAGACTTTCTTCAACTCGTCGGCATTGGTGGCCGACTTGTAGAAGTCGGAATTTTGCGCACGTGTGCCGAAGTTCCAGGTATAGCCGCGCCACCCGTTCGTATACGTTGCATCCGGATAATTGCTAGACGCAGCTTGCATGAACTTGTTCTCGACACTGGTTTGGTTGCTGGAAACATCCGCACTCGGATTCGCGTCGTCGAAGATGCCGATGGTATACACCAAAGCGCTTGCGTCCTTCATGGACTTCGCCGCCGTTACCGCATCGCTCGCAACCCTAGGGTCAAACTCGCTGAACGACGTTGGCGTACCATCCGTGAAGAAGATCACAACTTTCTTGGCGCCCTCGCGTTGGGAAGTTTGTTCTTTCGCAAGCTTCAATCCGTTATCAGCGCGCGTTGCGCCTGCAGGCTCGATACTGTTAACCGTACTTTTGAACTGATCTTTAGAAGTGTTAGTGCATGCAGCCATCGCTTTCATAACCTGACTGTAGTTGTAGGTATTCTGCCCGTCACGGTATTTATCGTTGCCGACACGATTGCTTTCATCCCCCGCAAACTTCACGATCGCAACTTGATGCCGTTTCGAAGCATCCGCTATACCTTCGTTTTGCTTCGCAATCTCATCGACAAACGAATTCGCCGCCGTCTTTAATGCGTTAATACGCTTTGTGGAATCGGTGCGGCCCATCGGGTCGCTCATCGAGCCTGATGCGTCCAACACCAGCACGATGTCCAGCGGCGTGGTTGCCGTGGACTTCAGATTCGATGTGGACGAAATGGCCGACAACGCCGTTAAAAACGTCGAGTCGCCCTTTTCAATCGTCTTTGTTCCGCCTGCGCCGGTCAGCGTGATGTCTCCAGCTTGCACCGTTTTGTCGGTCCAGATGCGCCCAACGTTTTCCGTTGAGTTCTCCAAACCCCAATCGCGCCAGGTCGACGCCGTGTTGCCATCGGCAATGGCCACCCCACTCCCCGCCGCAAGCGCAGCAGGCGAACTTGCGCCTTCCGCTTGGGTATTCGCTTCTGCGCTCGTGGCGTTTGCACTGCGGTTTTCGCCGCTGTTGCCCGCGCCAAACGCCAATGCGCTTGCAATGGGCGACAACGCAACCACCAGCAAAACCGCTAACGCTATTCGAAACCGCTTCGCCTTCATGGTGTTGCCCCTTTCGCCTCCGTTGCATACTGCTTGTATCGCTGCACGTTCCCTGCTCTGCTCATGTTCGCGCGCCCCCTTTCCGCATGGTCGGAATGACGTGCGCACGCATAAGCGCATGCTTGCGCCGCGCCCCATCCCGGCCATGCACTAAGCAAGCCTTAAGCAAGGCACGGAGAGCGCCGCACCTTGCCATAGCTCAGTTTTCGCAAAAGCGCAGGTAAAAAGGTAGGTCGTATATACGACACTGCGTCGCAAACGCACGCAATACAGCCCTAAGCGCAGATGTTAGCTAGAATTTACAAACTCCTTACGGACGCCGCAGCAATAGCGCATCATAAATGGCAAGCAATTCGCTACAATATATTGATTCAAGCGCACCAGCACGAAAGGAGCCGCCATGACCCACTCCGCAAGGCCCGCCGTGCTGTTCGCCGCCTTGGCGCTGTTCTTCTTCGTGTTCTTAGAGGCAACGCTGTTCTACCAAACGTCTATGAGCACGCTTACCAGCTCGGCGAAAAGCAGCCTGTCGCAATTTCCCATCCAAGGCGCAAGCGCACTGGGCCTGCTTGCGTTTTCCGGGCTGAACCGTTTCACATCGCCGAACACCCGGCCGCTGGCCGTAGGGTTCCTAACCGCCATTGGCATTGTCAGCCTGATTGGCGTTGCGTCTGCACCGGCCCCGCTTGCGCTGGCGAACGCGGGTGCAGTGGCGTTTTTCCTGATTGGCCTGGCAGGCGGCGCTGTATACTGGGCCGCTTGCGTGTCGCTGCGCCGCAGTAAGCATTTCGCCACCCTTATCGGCGGCAGCCACGCGCTGGGCATTATGGCGCAGGTGCCGTTTTACGCGCTCACACCAAACCGCTTCGGCGAGGCGCTGCTGCTTTGCATCAGCATTGTGGTGCTGGGAATTTTGGTTGCCAAGACATGGCCCGACCCAAGTGCAGGGCTGCTTATGCCGAGGCCACGCGCGAATGCGCCGCAGCGCCGCATTCGCCCGCAATTTCCGTGCGACTGGCGCATCGACCACCTGAAACCGCGCTCCGCCCTGGTGCTCCTGATTGCGCTGATGCTTATGTTCGCCACGCTGTTCAACACGCTGTACAATCTGGTTTTGCCAGGTCAAGCATGGACGAGCCAGTATTCTCTGGTCATGCCGCGCGTTATGCTGTCTATCGGCGGCCTGTGCGCCGGCTTGCTGTTCGACCTGCGCCGCGCGCGGTATATGGGCATCGCAATGTTCTGGGTTTCGGTGCTTTGCGTAGCAGCGGTGTTCGGCCTTGAGGCCGGCATGCCCGACCGCGTTGGGCGCGTGGCGTTTTTCCTGGGGTCGGGCGCGTTCATCACGTTTTACACCGCAACATTCATATGGATTGCGCCGTACCTGAAAGCGCCGGCGTTGTGGGCCGGCATGGGTCGCGTTATTAGCAACCTTACCGCCATCGCGTTTGATGCACCGGCGCTGTTGCTGATTCAGTCGGGCAACACGCTTGCCGTTACCACCGCCATGCTGCCGCTACTGGTTGGTATCAACGCGTTGCTGTTCGCCATCGGCATGCTCGACCTGCGCATCCCCGATGCAGGCAGCAAAAGCACCGCCGAAAGCCCGCAAGCCGCCGCGCAACCAGGGCAAGACGCCGAGCTTTCTCCGGAGCAACGCATTCAGCATTTCTCCGTACGCTACAACCTCACGCCACGCGAATGCGACGTGCTAGCCGCCACCGTCACAAGCGAGCAACCGCTCAAACAAGTTGCCGCCGACCTAGGGATTTCCATGCGTGTAGTACAACGTCACCTTACGTCTATCTACGAGAAAACAAACACCCAAACCCGCATAGGCCTCACCAAACTGTTTTGGGAGTAAACCGTCGTCCCGCGCCCGCACATTAGGGGCATTTTTTGGCAGCGGCACCGCAAAACTGCCGCAGAACCTCCTCGGTGCGCAAAAAAGCCGCTGCAGAAATCTGCAGCGGCTTTCGAAAACGCTAGAGCGACGCAACAAAGACTTGAATGCTTACGCAGCGTTCTTCTTCAGCGTGCGCGCGATGGTCTTCACGCCCTTCACGGCCAGCACCACAGCCAGCACGAACAGCAGCACGGCCAGCAGCGCCTGCACGGCGGGAGCGAAGATGTCGCCGCCCTTCATGATGAGCAGCATCTTCTGGTAGAACGTGATGCCCAGCGAAGTGAGCGTAGCGGCCAGCATGAACGCCATCGGCACGAAGAACATCTTGTTGTTCTTGCCGGCGTTACCCAGCCATGCGCACACGGCCAGCAGGGCCAGCGCAGCCAGCAACTGGTTAGCAGCACCGAACAGCGGCCAGATGATGGTGTAACCGGTCATGCCCAGGAACACGCCGATAACCACGGTGATAATCGTGGCAACGTAGGGGTTCGCCATGACCTTGCGCACGCCCGTGAGGTCCTCGGGCTTTACGTCAACCGGGGTCCACAGCTCCTGGAACATGTAGCGAGCAAGGCGGGTTGCGGTGTCAAGCGAAGTCAGGCAGAACGCGGAAACAGCCAGGATGAGCAGCGCGTACGCCAAACCCTGCACGTCAGCCAGGCCCGGGATGCACGCCAGCATCTGAGACAAGCCGTCAGCGAATACAGCAGTCGGGGAAGCGTAACCACCCGCAGCATACTTGCTCCACACAAAGCCAACGGCGCACAGCGAGATCACAGCCAACAGGCACTCGATGAGCATGCCACCGTAACCGATAGGCTGCGCTTGGCTTTCCTTGTCCAGCTGCTTAGACGTGGTGCCCGAAGCAACCAGGCTGTGGAAGCCGGAGATTGCGCCGCACGCGATGGTGATGAACAGTGCGGGGAACAGGAAGCCGGAAGCAGCGGCCTTGTTCGTGATGGCCTTGCCAGCCTCGTCCACCAGCGCCTGGCCGGTAGATGCGTCAAACGCAGCGTTCGTGGCAACGAAGCCCGTGAACGCCGGAATCTGCAGATTGGTGGCGGCACCCATAAGCGATGCGCCAACAATGCCGATGACGGCAAGGATGATCATGCCGTACAGCAAGTAGCTGGACAGGTAGTCACGCGGCTGCAGCAAAATCCACACGGGGGCAACGGAGGCAATCAGGATGTACACGCCCAAAATGATCATCCAGGTGTTGTAATCCAACGCAATGGAGATGCCCATCAGCGGCAGGTTGTAGCCAACGGCAACCATGATGACGATTAAAACGATGGCGGACGCGATGTTCACCGGGCCTGGGATGTTACGGCCGCGAGTGAGCATGCCGTAAACAATAGCAACGCCGATGAAGATAACCGAAATCATAGCGGTCTGCTCGTTGGCCAGGTTCGAAGCGGCGGTTGCCGTGGCGCTTACAGCGAACGTGTTGGCCACAATGGAGGCAAACGCAGCCACAACCAGCAGCAACGTCAGATACGCGAAAATGCAGAACAGCTTCTTGGCCGTGTTGTCGATGTTCTCGGCAACCACAACGGCCAGCGTTTGGCCCTTGTGGCGCAGCGATGCAAACAAAGCGCCAAAGTCGTGCATGGCACCGAAGAAGATGCCACCGATGAGCACCCACAAAAGCACGGGCACCCAGCCGAACACGGCAGCCTGAATGGGGCCGTTAATGGGGCCTGCGCCTGCAATGGATGAGAAGTGGTGGCCCAGCACAACGTAAGGCGGTGCGGGCACGTAATCAACGCCGTCTTCCAGTTCGTGAGCTGGGGTCGGGCGCTTTGGGTCAACTCCCCACTGCTTTGCCAGCCAGCCACCGTAGCACACATAGCCGATGACCAGGATGACCGCAGCAACAAGGAGGATAAGCAATGCGTTCATGGGTTCCTCTACTTTTTGCGTCGTGGTTCTTTACGCACGAATGCCCAGGTTTGCCTCAAGCGTTTGCTTGAGCTGCTTGCCTGCCGCGTTCGTTGTCACGCAATTCGTGGAAAGGTCGGCAACGGCCACCCGAAGGTCGGCCCAGCCGCGGATACCAAACGCAAAGTTCTTGCGGAACCTTGTTTTGCGCACCGCCCGCAACGCCTCTTCGGTGCAGGAATCCGCCACAACCACAAGGGAAATGGCCGAGGACATGTGGTTCGGCTCGGGAACCACTTTCTTCAGCCCGTCGTTTTCCATGAACGACACGAGGTCACGCACCTGAGTTTCGTCCAAGCGGTCCGCCAGAACGAAGAACAGATACTCGTGCGTGTCAACCTCCCACAGCTTTGCGCGCTTTACCAGCACGTACTTCTCACCATAGGAGTGGAATTCGGCGTACCCCGGGAAGGTGCGGCCGGCGTATGCGTACTCACGTTGCACATCGAACCAGCGCTCGTGTGCAGCGAGAATACGTTTCAGCGCAAGGTGCTTTGCGTCCTTTGCCTGGGAGGGTTGCTCCTCAGGCCGAAGGGCTGGCTCTCCAACATGCGCGGCGGCCTGTTCCTCCGCCTCGCATTTGGCATTTCCCGACACACCGCTTTGTTGAGCTGCGTAGTCGGTGCCTTCGACACCTGTCTGAATGGCCGTTCGATCGCTCAAGTGCCCGCAATCTCCTTTAGTATCTCGCCTTTCTCACGTCAAGCGTGAGAAACCCATTTTAGCGGTTCCGTAACGAATCCGTAACACTAAATACCCATATTTTTCCGCCAAGTGGTGCAAACGCGCCCTTGAACGTCATGCAAGCAAGATGTTACCGGCCGAAAACGAAAAAATGCCCGGAAAGCAAACGCCTTCCGGGCACGTAGTTGCAAGGTTCGCGAAACCGCAAAGGTTACCTTAACGCTTAGTCTTCCCAGGTGAAATCAGCTTCGCCGTTGAACACCTTCAAGGCATCCTCAACACTGTAGTCGGCCAGCGTGATAGCGCTGATTGCCTTCGTCAGGCGCACGGCCTCGTCCAAGCTGCGCTGGTGGATGTTGCGGCCGGTTGCGTTGCCGTCGGCACCGCCCACGTGAATCTGATCGTACAGCTGAGTCAAGAACGTCTCGGCGTCAACGGTGGAACCGCCAGCGCACACCAGGCCCGTGCGGCCTGCAGCCATGGAAGCAACCTTCAGCGCCTCGGCGGGCGTACGCTTGTCGTCGCCCTCAGGCTTCGGCGGGTTCACCTTCACGAAGTCAGCGCCCAAGCACAGCGCAACGCCGGCAGCGCCAGCGATGAGGTCCGGGTCCTTCTCGGCGGTAACAGCCTTGCCGCGCGGGTAAATCCACAGCACAACCAGCAGGCCGTTGGCATGAGCCTCGGCGATAAGCTCGCCAGCCTCGGCCACCATGTTGGACTCGTACTCGCTGCCCAAGTAAATGGTGTAGCCCAGGCCCACGATGTTCACGCCGTTTTCGCGCATGGCCAGCACAGCCTCAAGGTCGTGCAGCTGCGGGCTGTACGGGTCTTCCTGGGCGGTTTTCACCAAGTTGGTCTTGGAGTTCATCTTCACCAGGTAGTTAATGTTGGGGTAATCGGCGGCATATTGCGCGATAAGGCCGCGCTGACCGGCCAAAACGCCGCACACGCCCTGGTCACCAATCTGGAAAAGATGCTCGGGCTCGGCGTCGGCAATGTCAATACCCTCGCCGTAGAAGTCTTTGTTCAGATGCTCAACCTTCTGGTCACACGCAAACAGCATCAGACGGCCCGTGCCGCGCGTGGCCTTCATGTAGTTGTCGACGTACGTCTCGCGGACGTCAGCCAGGACGTCGGCAGGTACCTTCACCTGATCGCGAGTAATCTTGGGCATGATGTTCCTCCTTATAGGATGCAAGTTCCAAGAATGGCGGCGCACACCGCACACCGCACTTTGAGTTCATTCTAGCGAAGCCACACCGCCCAGCGGCACCTGCACACGGAAAAACCCCGTACCCTGCCGGTAAGCGGCCGCCAAAAGGAAAAATCGAGCCATTACGTGTAACGAAATGCAAAACCATGCACGGAAAACCAGCGAAACCGCCTAGAACCATTCGCGCTTGTTGAGTACGTATAGCTGTTCGAACTCGGTTTGGTTTTTCGTGAGGTAGATAATGCCCTCCACAATGCCAATAAGCCAAATGGCCCACACGGCCACTGACAGCGTGATGATGCCGCCAAGCACCGAAACACCCAGCATGATGAAGCCCGACGTGTTGTAGCCCAGGTAGAACTTGTGCACGCCCAACCACCCTAAGAAAATGGCAAGCAAACCAGCTGCCACGTGGTCTTTTGCGCCCACGCTTGGCGGCATGTACGGCTGCTGGTACTGCTGCGCATACGGCTGTTGCGGCGCAGCGGCGCCATACGGCACCTGTTGTTGCGGCGCGGCACCATACGTCTGTTGGCCATACGGCTGCTGCTGGGCGGCAGGCTGACCAGGCTGGGCGGTTTGTCCATACGGTTGTTGCGCAGCCACCTGACCAGGTTGCCCAGCAGGTTGCTGTTCGTACGGCTGCTGCGGCTGCCCGGCAGGTTGCTGACCGTACGATTGTTGCGGCTCGGCGGGCTGGTAAGGCGCCTGCGCGGACTGGGCTTGCTGGCCATATTGATGCGCGGCGGCATAAGGGCTATCGGCCGGGACCTGCCCCGCCGGCTGCTGAGGTTGACCTGTCTGCTGCTCGTTTGCCATGCGCTGCCGCGCAGCATCTAAGCGCTCCTGCGCGGCCTTCAGCTGAGCCTCGGCTTCGGCAACTTCCTGCGCCGCGCTTGTGTTGTTCGCCTGATCCATTGCTTTCCCTTACTTCTTCTTCGCAAGCTTCTCAACTGCACCGATGATTTGCTCGCGGAAAATAACACACACGACGGCGATTACCGCCACCACCGCCAAGATGATAATGCTTTGCCACATGTTACCGTCAACCAGGCCACTTGCCGCGTACGTGGAAACCAAAATGCCCGGGATGCGGCCGATGTTCGACAGCAGCAAGAAGTTGCGCATACGCATGCTGGTAAGCGGCACCAAGTACGTGAACACGTCTTTCGGCATGGCGGGAATAAGGAACAGGATGAACACGGTCAGCTCGAGTTTGCCCGATTGCTCGAAGCGTTCAAATTTTCCCAGCCATTTGTCCGACACGATGTCGCGCACAAACGGCGCGCCCAAACGATGCACCACCACGAACACGAACGCGCTCGACAAAATGCTTCCCAGTAGAATAATCAGGCTGCCAAGCCACGGGCCGTACAGCATGCCTGCCGCCATTTGCGTGGCCTCGCCCGGGATGAACGCCACCACGATTTGCAAGAACTGCAGCGCTAGCAGAATGAGGAAGCCAAGCGGACCGGCATTGCGCACGTCGTTGATGACCTCGTCGATGCCACCGGGTTCGAACAGCGTGTGGATATACGGCCACACCAGCCAGCCAAGCAACGCGATAATGGCGACGAATGCCGTCAGACCTAAAATCTTGAAAATGTCGCCGCGACGCACCGGCTTGCCATGCAGCTGCGTTTCCTCGTCGGCCTTCGCCTGGAACTCCTCGCGGCACTCATGCGCACGGTCCTTGAGCTCTTGGCGACGGCCTTGCGTGCGGTTGCGGCGCGTGTTCGTTTTGCGCTTGGCGCTTTTGGAGCCTTTTGCCCCTTTCGCGCCACGGCGTTTATTTTGCTGGGCTTTAGTTTGCTTGCGTTTCATGCTGCCCACATCGCCTTCCGCTTAATCGTCGTTGCGAGCCTTGTCGTACTCTTCCTTGAATGCGGCGAACATGTTTTTCTTTTTCGGAGCGGCCTTTTTCTTCGTTGGCGTGGCCTTTTTCGCTCCACCCGAAGGTGCCACGGCCTTGTCGTATTCGCTCTTGAAGTCCTGGAACATGTGCTTGGACTTGCTGATTTGCTTGCCCGTGGCATACGCGCCCTTGTTCACGGCCTCGCCCGTTGCTTTGGCGGCCTTGCTTACCGCAGGTTTAGCCTTGTCAACGGTGGTGTGCACCTTGTCCACGGCAACCGCGGTAGCGGCTCCGGCCTTTTCGGCCACGCCGCCTTCGCTATCAAGCTCGGCAACGTCGTTCGACACCAAAATGGCACCCAACTGCACCTCGTCGTCCTCGGAGCCTTCCGCACCCATTTGCACCAACGCTGCGCCAACGCCGCGCTTGAAGCCGCGCACCATGTCGGCAGGGATGATGCGCTTGCCCAGCAGCGTGTTAGACGTAGCGCCGTTGTCGGTTTCGAACGACCTTACCGCACCCGTAAGACGATTGAACGTGACGTTACCCACGTAACCGTACGACTCGCCGTCCTCCGACATAACGGGCAGGCCTACCCAGATAACGCAATCGTCCCAGTTCAGGCCAGCTTGCTTGCAATAAGCCTTGCCGCTGGTTGCAGCTTCGGGACGAATGACGATGCGGCCGTCAACCATGTCGTAGCCATCAATGGACACGAACAGGTCGGAGCGATGGAACATCCACAGCAAGTCAGGGCGCTTCACCACAAAGCCAATGACGCGCTTTTCTTTCGGATGGAATACGAAGCGACGCACCTTACCGATGCGCTTCGTGCCTTTTTTGCCACCGATCACGCGCGTGCCGGTGAGTTCATGAGTGGTGATGTATTTGCTTGCCATGAAAATCCCCTGTACATGACGAAACGGCGCACCCCACCGTCCTCTCTGGGTGAAGGGCGCGTCGTTTCATCACTGCAATTATTACAACGTTTGGTTACTCGGCGTCTGCCTTCGGTTCGGGCTGAGCCTCTTGCGCAGCGTCATCGGCAGCCGGTGCGGCGTCCTCCACAGCCTCGGCGGCAACCTCAACCGGAGCCTCAGCGGCTTCGCCGGATTCCTCGGCGTTCTTTGCAACCTGCGAGGCGATGCGCTGACGTGCAGCTTCAATCTTCTCGCGCAGCTCGTCGTTGTCCTGCGTGAACGACGGCTTGAAGTTGGAGGCCGCTTCTTTCACGCGGGCAGCCGCCTGACCAGCAACTTCCTGGCCCTTAGCCTGCACCGTGGACACAACCTCCTGGCCACGGGCAGCAGCATTCTGGTAAGCATGCTGAGCGCCTGCGCCCGCGTCGGAACCGATATTCTGAGCCTGGCCCCAAGCTTCATTCACCTTTTCCGCAACCAGCGTGCGGGCCTCTTGGCCCGTTCGGGGAGCGCACAGCAAAGCTACCGCAGCGCCTGCAACGCCGCCTGCCAGGAAAATACCAAGTTTGTTGCTCATAACGGCCTCCTTTAAGTCCATACTGGACGATTGCTCACAACGCTCATTATACGGGCTAGTTGCAGCTCGCCCTGTTAAATCGCAGCTTACGCAAAAAATGGTTGCCGTTTTGTTAGCTAACTCATGCAAAACCTCTTTTGCATGAGTGCAACTCCACAAGCCGTTCACGCAGCCGCAAGAACACGTTAGCCCATGCCCCGCATCAACACCGCAGCTGAGGCGGCGAACTTCATTAGGCGTCTAAGGCGCTTTCAACTAGCTCGTTGAGCAGATTAGGCAGCGTGAGGCCTGCCGCTTTTGCGGCCTGGGCAAACGGGGCTTCGTTGGCGAAGTTGGGGTTTGCGGCGGCCTCCAAGATGACGGCCTGGGCACCATCCCAAATAAGATCAATGCACCCGCAGTCGCGCATGCCAAGGGCGCGATATACCTCCAGCACAGCACGCTCGATTTCGGCGCGAATGGCTTGCGCATCGAGCTCGCTGGGCGAAAGCGAAGCGTTGCGCACCGGAACGTGCAGGTCAACTGCACCGTCGGCTGTGCGCGCCTCGGCGTTGTACCAGCCCTGCTTCGGAACAATTTCCACCGGCGGCAGGGCAAACGCGTTCCAGCCCGTGCCAATAACGGGCACGGTCAGCTCCACGCCTTCCACCCATTGCTGCACCAGCGCGCGCTCGTCAAGTTTCAGCGCCTCGCGCAGGGCATCGGCCAGCTGTTCGGCGTTTTCCACACGCGCGACACCGTGGGCAGCGCTGCCGCTCACCGGCTTCACGCACAGCGGATATCCCCCGGAAATACGGCTTTCCACCTGGGATAACACCGCTTCAGCACCCCATTGTTCGAACGCACGGCGCGAGAACACCAGCGATTGTGCGAACGTAGCCGTGGTCAAGTCCTCCGTTAAGTTGTGGTACGCCTGCAACGCGTCAGCAAGCTCCGCCTTATTGTAGGCGCGACGACACACCGCGGCGCTGCTGCCCACGCACGGCACGTTGGCCGCTGCAAGAGCGTCTTGGATGTCGCCCGATTCGCCGTCGCCGCCGCGCAGGCAGTTGATGGCAACATCGGGCTGCGCACGAAGCAGCGTGTCGGTCAGGTCGCCCGCAGCTTCAAATAGCGTGGGCTCGTGTTCGGCCTCTTTAAGCGCCGTCATCACGTCGTTGGCCGCCGCAAGCGACTGCTCGGCCTCAAACACGCCGCCTGCGATAACCGCTACATTCAATCCCATACTGGGCTCCTTCCAATCGTTCGTTCCCCTGCACGAAAGCAAAGCAATACGCTTATGAATACCGTCTATGTAAGCAGTTCGGAGTGATGCTCCACCTGCTGGTTACCGTGAACAGTCAGCATTTCATTTAGAAACGCAACAGCATCGCGCATTGCTCGCAGCGCTATCAGATCATCGGAAAAGCTCACGTCTATGCGGGCTGCTCCTTGTTGCTCGTTCAGCCATTCGCTGGTGCCCACAATCGGCTTGGTTTGTGCCTCGCGCTGGCTTCGCGCCGCATGTTGCACACCCTGTCCCGTTGGCCCTTTGGCTGAGGCAATCGCGCGAACCTGCAGGTCAACCACCAGATGTTCCAGCAAATGCGGCAGCGGGGTGCGGTTCATCACCGCCGCGAACGTGGTGCCCCGCTCGTTTACGCAAGCATGCTGCGGCAAGGTGGGAAACGCCGCCAACACCTGCGCCATCAACTCGGGCGAGGTTTCATGCGGCGCAGTGCCAAACGACACCCGGCATACGAGGTGACCCCGGTGAACCTCCATGCGCTCCACGCGAATAGGATCCGGCGTCGTACCCGCACTCGCCGAAGATGCCAAACCAGGTTGAAGCCCAGCGTCATCAGCCGGTGCCGACGAAGCTTGCCGCCCCACTACAGCGACCCGCTTTTCAGCTGCTCAAGCGTTACCGCGTTGCTGCCCGCAGAGTCTATGCCGCCTTCGGCGACGGCTCCTTCAAACGTGCTATCGGTTGTTCCGTCCGCAGAATCAGATGATTCGCCTGCGGAAACATCGGAATCATCAGCGCCACCTTCCCCATCGGTTGAAGTAGAAGAAGTCGCTTGCGCCCCATCGTCCGCGTCAGCCGCGCTTGCCGAATCGGCCGGCTGCTGAGCACTGCCGCCCGACGCGCCTTGCGTTTGCGTGCGATCGAGCACCGTCACGCCGTCAACCGCTGCCTCGCGCTGAATCTCGTTGCCTTGTATGCTGCTGATAGCCTGCCCCAGCTGCCAGCCAATATCGTCGAACAAGTTGCCCCAGAACGTGAAATTGCTGCCATCGGTGATAACCAACTCGGAACGGTCGACCGAAAAGCGATATCTCCCATGGCCTTCCATCTGGCCAAACGTAAACGTAATGGTCTTCGCGCCGGTATCAAGCGTGTAGTTGTACGCCACGTCATCGGTAAGGTGGATCTTCTCGCCATCAACGGTAACAATGGATGTTGTACCGTTTGCGTACCACATGCCTCGAAAATCGGCCGCATCGTCATAGCGAGCCCACCGACCCCACGAGAACACCGCCACCACCGTGACAACGATGGCCAGCACCGCAAGGGCAACGCCCACAGGCCAGCTGATATGGAACACATGCTTCTTGCGCGCGCGGGGTGCGCCTTGCTCGGCGTCCGCCGCCTCAGCCACATCAGCAGCTTGGCCAGCAGAAACTGCAGCGCCCTTGCCAACGTGCGGAAGCGAAAAGCCTTTCGTGCCGGATGCACCCCGCTCACTTGCTGCCGCACCGCCCGCGGAGCCGCTTGCTTCCGCCTGATGCTGCAGCTTGCGCTGCCGGCGTTCCAACCGCCGTTTGGCCGCATCAGATGCCAGTGATGCGCGCGCAGAGTCTTCCGCAGCCGAAACATCGGCGCGCGACACGTTGCCTGCCAGCTTTTCGGCTTCCTTACCTGCGGTTTTCTCCGCCTTTGCAACGGGAAAGCTTTTCACGCGCCGGCGCGGCGTTGGCTTGCCGGGTGTATCCGAGCGCACTTCGGCGCCCACGCCCGCGCCCGCAGCCGTAGACGCCGCAGCACCTACAGCTGCCTTCAGCCCTTCGTCCCTTGCCGCTTTGTTCTGCTTGAGACGCGACGAGCTTTGCGGCATGGCAATGCGATGCTTCGGTTTATGCGTCTCGGCCGACTTTTGCGCGTCCGCAGCACCCGCCGGCCGAGACGCACCAGGCGCCGCACCGGCAGCCTTTGTCCCCTGCGCACCTGAATCAGGGCGCATTTCAGGACGAGCAACCGTTTTGCCCTTAACGGAAGGGCGCGCCGGTTTAGCCGACGCGCCCTGTTCACTATTCTGCTTGCGCGGTTTTCGCTTCGTTACCACGTGCAAAATGCCTTATCTACGTGCGATTTCCTACTGTAATGGTTACGTGACGGCACTTACGCCTGGTCGCCGATAACCTCAACGCCGCCCATGTAGGGCACCAGCACGTCGGGCACCTTGATGGTGCCGTCGGCCTGCTGATAGTTCTCCATGATGGCAGCCATAGTGCGGCCCACGGCCAAGCCGGAGCCGTTCAGCGTATGCACGTAGCGCGTGCCCTTGAAGTGCTCGGGGTCGCGGTACTTGATGTTTGCGCGGCGCGCCTGGAAGTCCACGCAGTTCGAGCAGGAGCTGATTTCCTTGTACGCACCGTAGCTGGGCAGCCACACCTCAAGGTCGTAGGTTTTGGCGGCGGAGAATCCGATGTCGCCGGTGCACAGGCTGATCACGCGGTACGGCAGGCCCAGCAGCTGCAGGATGTTCTCGGCGTCCTTGACCATGGACTCCAGCTCGTCATAGCTTTCCTCGGGCTTGGAGTACTTCACCATTTCAACCTTGTCGAACTGGTGCACGCGGATAAGGCCGCGCGTGTCGCGACCGGCGCTGCCGGCCTCTTCGCGGAAGCACGGCGTATAAGCGCAGTAGTGAAGCGGCAGGTCAGAGGCCTCAAGCACTTCGCCGGAGTGGATGTTGGTGAGCTGCACCTCGGCCGTAGGGATAAGGTACAGACCCTCGCGGGTTTTGAACAGGTCGTCTTCGAACTTCGGCAGCTGACCCGTGCCCGTAAGGGTGTTGGAGTTGGCCATTGCCGGGCACCACCACTCGGTGTAGCCGCGGCTGGTGTGCGTGTCGGCCATGAAGTTGATGATGGCGCGCTCAAGGCGAGCGGCCTGGCCGCGCAGCAAAACGAAGCGGCTAGCAGCCAGCTTCACAGCACGCTCGGGCTCAAGCAGGTGCAGGTCCGCACCCAAATCCCAGTGCGGCTTCATGGTAATGCCTTCAGCCTCGAAATCGCGCGGGGTGCCCCAGCGGCGCACTTCGGGGTTGTCGTTCTCGTCGTCGCCCACCGGCGTGGAGTCGGCCGGCATGTTCGGTGTGTGCAGCAAGATGTCATGCAGCTCGGCGTCGGCAGCTTCGCGCTTGGCGGACACGGCCGTAAGCTTGTCGTTGATCTCGCGCACGCGAGCCTTTGCAGCCTCGGCTTCGTCCTTCTTGCCAGCGGCCATCATCTGGCCGATGCTCTTGGACGTGGCGTTGCGCTCGGCCTGCAGGGCTTCTTCCTCGGTGATGGCGGTGCGACGAGCTTCATCAAGTTCGGAGAAGCGCGACGCGTCCCATGAAGCATGACGATTCTTCATCGCCTCGGCGACGGCTTCTTGGTTTTCGCGAACGAACTTTAGGTCTAGCATTGCGCGCTCCCCTTCTGTAAATCGGTTCTAGTAGAGCAGTTGAACCAGTATAGCGCAGCAAACGCGCGCGCGGCGGGCGGGCGCAACGCCTTCACGGGAGCGGCACGTAGGGGCCGTGGCGCGCAATGAGTCAAACGTTGCCGGGCGCTTCCCGACTCGCGAATGCGCTCGCAGCCCTTCCCGAGCAACGCGCAAAACCAAGTTGCGGGCAATCGGGGCGCGCAAAGCGCATGCGCTTGCAGCTATCAGCAAGCGTGATGCTCCAGCCACGCTTGCGCGCAGGCGGCATAGCCCGTTGCCGCAATCACCAGCTCATCCTCGCTGAAGCGGACGTGCGGGGTATGGTGGCCGAACGGTTCGGCAACGTCGGCAGGCTTTGCCCCCAGCATGAAATACGCCGTGGGCACGCGCTGCGCCACGAGCGCGAAGTCTTCCGATCCCATTGCATGCAGGCCGTCAACAGGATTTACGCCGGGAATGGCCGCGCGCATGGCAGCAAGGCATTCGTCAACGAGGGGCTGGTTGTTGCGCAGCTCGGGCACGTCGGTTAGCACGTCAAGACGCGCCGTTGCGCGGTATGTTGCCGCCACTGCCGGCACGATCTGCTGGATGCGATGCACCAAAAACGCACGCTGATCAGGGTCGAACGCGCGCAGCGTGCCTTCCATAACCGCCTGCTCGGGAATCACGTTCGCCGCATCGCCCGCCTGAAACTTGCCAATGGTCAGCGCCGCTTCGGCAAACGGCGATTTCTCGCGCGCTATCAGGGTTTCCAGGGCCTCGTGGATTTTTATGGCCACCACAATGGGGTCGATACAGTTCTCTGGCGTGGAGCCGTGGCCGCCTTTGCCCGTCACCGTAATGCGGAAGCCGAACACCGACGCCATGGTGACGCCGCCGTGCAACACCACCCCTACCGGCGCTTGGCTTGCCACGTGCATACCCACCGCCGCGTCCACGTGCGGCTGCTCAAGCGCACCTTCGGCAATGGCTGCACGAGCGCCACTGAACGTTTCCTCACCAGGTTGGAACAGCAGTTTCACCGTACCTTGAAGCTTTGACTCGCACGCCTTCAGCAACGTGGCGGCACCTAGCAGGCTGGCCGTGTGCAAGTCGTGCCCGCACGCGTGCATGCAGCCGTTTTGCGAGGCAAACGGCTCGCCCGACTGCTCGCGAATGGGCAGCGCATCCATGTCGGCACGCAGCATAATGCACGGCTTTCCCGCGCCCAATGTGGCAACAACGCAGTTGCCGTCTACAAGCGTTGTGAATGGAATACCCAGTTCACGAAGGCGTTCTTGCACAAACGCGCTTGTGCGCGGCAGGTGCATGTCAACCTCCGGCGCCTGGTGCAGGCTGCGTCGCCATGCCGCCATCCGCGGCTGCAAAGCTTTCGCATCTTCGTAAAGCGTTCCCATTAGAGCTCCTCCCTTTGGTGCTTCTTTCGCAGCAGGTTTCCACCGTTGCTGCCATATTTTGCGATTATGTGTGCCAATGGCGATCCGTTTTCCTTTCACGTGCCACTTTCAGCCGCTACAACGCCCGAATTGACCGAATTACGCATCATATGTGGCAAAACACGCAAGCCCATACTCCGTCAGCAGCCCGGCAAGCACACACTGTCGCAAAATTTGGTAACAACCAGTCCGAACCCGTTTCAGTTTGTCGCGCAAGGCCCCGGCACAACAACATGTTTTGGCGCGAGCGAGCAAATGATCTGACGCCTTCAAACGGACAAACGGTTGCGCCTTTCGTGCGTGTTCGGTTTTGCCGATAACTGGTTTGCTGAAATTCGCTTTACCTGATAGCCAATTTCCTACCATTGTAAACCTATCTGCGTAGTATGCTATCGAACCGTAATAAATACCTATAGGTTTTCTTGGCATTAAGCCTACCGCAGAGAGGGAACATCATGACCGCGTACAATTTTGAAACCAACGGCCTGCAAACTGCCATGAACGCAGCGCAAGCCAACCAATTTACTCGCCGCCGCTTCTTGCAGCTGCTCGGCGTGGCCGGGCTTTCCGCCTTGGCTGGCGGATCGCTGGCGGGCTGCGCTGGCGGCAGCTCCACGGCAAGCAGCGACGCCCCGTCCGCCGTGGCCGACCTGGAGCAAACCGACTCCGTCATCATTGGCGTGTACTCGGGCGACTGGGAGAAGTCCATCGAGCAGGCCGCGCTCAACGCGTTCGCTGACGAAACGGGCATCGATGTGCAGGTGGTGTCGGGCGCCGATGCCGAGTGGCTCACGAAGCTGAGCGCCGCGAACGGCAAGAACGTGCCGTACGACCTGCTTATCTTGCAGCCCGACAGCATCCAGAAGGCCATTGACGCCAACTTGCTGCAGGACCTGGACGCCGAGCACGTGCCGAACCTGGCCGACCTGTTCGACAGCGTGAAAGAGCGCTTCACCGTGAACGACAAGCTGTACGCCGCCGGCTTCTCCATGGGACAGCTGGGCATTGCGTACCGCACCGACAAGGTTGCAACCCCGCCCACCAGCTGGGCCGACCTGTGGGGCGACGAGTACGCGAAGAGCCTGGGCATCAGCCCGCTGACGTACAGCGCCGGCCTGCAGTTCTTCTGGAGCCAGACGAAAAAGGGCACGGACATCGACGGCGCGTTCTCGAAGTTCGAGCAGCTCAAGCCCAACATTTCGTCGTACCCCGACGGCGCAGGCACCATTCAAACGCTGCTGCAGCGCGGAGACGTTGCCGCCGTGCCGTTCTGGGACGGCCGCGCGTTCGCATGGCAGGCGCAAGGCCAGCCCATCGGGTTTGCCTACCCCACCGACGGCCCCGTGGCAGCCATTGCAAGCTGGGTTATCCCGCAGGGCGCGCCGAACCTGGCCAACGCCTACCGCCTACTGGACTACCTGTGCCAGCCCGAGCCGCAAAGCAAGTACGCTGACCTGTCGTTCTACGGCATGTGCAACAAAAATGCTACGTACTCCGACGACTTCCTTGCAAAGGCCCAGGTAGGCGAAGAGTTCTACAGCAAGCTTGACTGGGTTGATTACAGCGTGGCAACCCCGAACCTGGCCGATTGGTCCACGCGCTGGCAGCAAATTATGGGGTAATTGGTTTCGAGGAAAGGTAAGCGTCATCCCATGAGTTTCATCGAGATTCGGCACGTCACGCATTGCTACGACGGGGGCACCGCCCGCGCGCTTGACGATGTCAACTACAGCATTGAGCGCGGCGAGTTTTTCGCCCTGCTCGGCTCAAGCGGATGCGGCAAGTCCACGCTGCTGAACATCATCGGCGGCTTTGTGGACCCCACCGCCGGCTCCATCACCGTGGACGGCAACGACATTCTGAGCACGCCGGCGTACAAGCGCAACATCGGCACCGTGTTCCAAAGCTATGCCCTATTCCCGCACATGACCGTGTTCGACAACGTGGCGTATGGCCTACACCTGAAAACGAAAGATAAGCAGGCCATTCGTCAACGCGTAGAAGAGTGCTTGGCGCTGGTGCACCTGGAGGACTACGCGCGCCGTCGCCCGCACCAGCTTTCCGGCGGCCAGCAGCAGCGCGTGGCCATCGCCCGCGCGCTTGCGCCGCGCCCCGAGATTCTCATGCTTGACGAGCCGATGGGCAACCTAGACGCGAAACTGCGCAAAGAAATGCAGGTTGAGCTGCGCGCCATTCAGCAGCGCACCGGCATTACCACCATCATGGTGACACACGACCAAGAAGAGGCCATGTCCATGGCCGACCGCATCGGCATCATGCGCTCCGGCGTGGTGCAGCAGGTGGGCACACCGCAAGAAGTGTACAACCGCCCCGCGAACAGCTTCGTCGCCGGCTTTTTGGGAAAGGTGAACGTGTCGCACGCTGCGCAGGTGGCTGGTGGGCGCTTCGCCTCAACCGACTGGGCCGACGATGCAGGTGCCATCGCGTTCGACGCCCCCTCGTGCGTGGGCGAGCTGGCCGAAGGCGAGCCGTTCGTGATGGCCATTCGCCCGGAGCACATTCGCGTGAGCACCGCGCTTGCCCCCGAAAGCCACACCGTCAAGGTGCGCAACGTGGTGTACCTGGGCAGCGTGGCGCGCGTGAAGGCCGCGTTCGCAAAATCGGGCGAGCTGACGTTCGACCTGGACTGCGGGCACGCTGAAACGCTGCCGACAGCTGGCGATACCCTGTACGTGAGCTGGGACAACGCAGACGTGCTGCGCCTGAAGGACGTGGGCTAGATGGCTGGCGAAAACACCGCGGCCGCCAGGCATCCGAAGCGCCGCAGCGCGCGCCTGGCGCTTGCCATCCCCGCGCTGCTGTTCTTGCTGGCGTTTATGGTGGTGCCCATGGCGCTGCTGGTGTTCATCAGCTTCCAAGACGCCGACAGAAGCGCGTTTACCCTTGACCGCTACGCAAGCCTGCTCACCAGTTCCACGTACGTTACCGACATTGCGGTAACGCTGGGCGTGGCGCTGCTCACCACGGCGCTGGTGCTGCTGCTTGCCTACCCTGCCGCCAGCTTGCTGGTAAACGCCAAGCGCAAGTGGGTGCGCACGCTGCTGTACGTGGTGCTGGTGTCGCCGCTGCTTACCAGCGTGGTGGTGCGCTCGTTCGCATGGGTGGTTATGCTGTCGCAAAACGGCCTGGTCAACCAAGTGCTCGAGGCGTTCGGCATCATCAGCGAACCGTTGACGCTGCTGTGGAACATGGGCGCGGTGGTTTTGGCGTACGTGCAGGTGCTGCTTCCGTTTGCCGTGCTGCCGCTGGCAACCTCGCTTGGCGAGGTGCGCCCGCAGCTGCGGCAAGCGTCCATGAGCCTGGGGGCTGGCCGCATCCGCAGCTTCTTCAGCGTGGTGATGCCGCTTACCATCCCCGGCGCCGTGAACGGCGGGGTCATCGTGTTCTCGCTTACGGCGGGCAGCTATATCACGCCGCTGCTTATCGGCGGCGGCACGCAGCCTATTTTGCCGCTGGCAATTTACCAGCAGGCCATCCAGATTTCCGACCTGAACATGGCAGCCGCCATGGCCGTGGTGCTGCTGGCGCTGGTAGTACTGATTATTGTTCCCGTTGAGATTTTCCTGAAGCGCTGGGAGGCGAAGATTTATGGCTAGCACAACCGTTTCCGCAGCTCAGGATACCGCCTTGCCGCGACGGCGCAAGCGCATTGAGCCGCCGCGCATTGTTGCCGGCGTTTTAGGCGGCGCCGTGTTCGTGTTTTTGGCGCTGCCCATCGTGGTTATCACGTTCTCGGCGTTCTCGCCCACGGCGTTTCCCGAGTTCCCGCCTACGGGCTTTTCGCTGCAATGGTTCAACGAGGTGTTCACAAGCCGCGGGTGGATGCGCGCCATCCAAACATCGCTGGTGCTGCTGTGCATCGTCACGCCGCTTACGGTGGTGATGGGCACGCTGGCAAGCTACGCGCTGCATTCGTCGAAGTCGAAAGCCGCGTCGCTTCTGCAAAGCTTTTTGCTGTCGCCGCTGATGGTTCCGCAAATTGTGCTGGGCATCGCGCTTTTGTACGTGTTCAGCACGCTGGGCTTGGCCGGCTCGATCGCAGGCATGGCCATCGGGCAAGCCGTTATCTGCCTGCCGTACGTGGTGCGCTGCGTGAACGCCAGCATCGCCAGCTTCGACCCGCAGCTTGAAGCGGCGTCCATGAGCCTGGGGGCAAGCCCGGCGCAAACGTTTCGCCGCGTAACGCTGCCGCTTATCAAGCCCGGCATCATCGCGGGCGCGGTGTTCGCCGCCGTCACGTCGCTTGGCGAGGTTTCCATTTCGCTGTTCCTTTCCTCGCCGAAAGCCATGCCCGTGTCGGTACGCGTGTTCAACTACATCGAGCAAACGTTCGACCCCGCTGTTACCGCCGTGTCCGTCATTTTCGTTGCCGTGTCCATTGCCGTGCTGATCGTTATCGACCGAACGGTCGGCCTTTCGAAAGTCATGTAAAAGAGGTTCATCATGAAGCAGCCATCACGCTACCGCCTGGGTATTGATATTGGCGGCACATTCACCGACTTTACGCTGGTAGATACGCAGAAAGGCGAAACCCGCGGCATCAAGGTGCCCACCGTGCCTGCCCACCCCGAACAAGGCGTGGCAAACGGCCTGCGCGTGCTGCGCGAAGAGGCGGGCCTTGACCTGGCGCAAGCGCAGTATTTCGTGCACGGCATGACCATTGGGCTGAACACGCTTTTGCAGCGCCGCGGCTCGAAGCTGGCGCTTTTGGTGACCGAGGGCTTTCGCGACATCCTTACGCTGCAGCGCCTGCGCCTGCCCGTGCCCTACGATTTCACGTCGCGCTTGCCCGAGCCGCTTGTTCCGCGCAACCTGGTGTTCGGCGTGCGCGAGCGTTTCGACGCGGCGGGCAACGAGCTTACGCCGCTTGACCGCACTTCCGTGGAGCAAGCCGCTGACCAGGCAGTTTCGGCAGGCGTGGAAGGCATTGCCATCTGTTTTCTGCACAGCTACCGCACGCCGGAGCACGAACTTGAGGCCGCACGCATCATTCGCGAACGTCACCCGCAGCTTAAGGTATGCTGCTCGGCCGAGCTGTGGCCCGAGATGCGCGAGTACGAGCGCGCATGCGTGGCCGTGGCAAACCTGTACATTCAGAAAAACGTTGAGGAATACTTCAGCAACCTTGAGCGCATCTTAGACGAGGCCGGCCTTGCCACACGCCCGTTCATCACGCAATCAAACGGCGGCATCATGGATTTGCGCTCCGCCGCTGCCGCCCCCGTGAAAACCCTGTTCAGCGGCCCAGCTGCTGGCGTCATCGGCGCCATTGAAACGTCCCGGGCAGCCGGGCACGAAAACTTGCTGACGTTTGACATGGGCGGCACGAGCACCGATGTGTCGTTTGTGGCGAACGGCCAGCCCACGTTCAGCTCGGCGGCTGAGCTAGCGGGTTTTCCCGTAGTGCTGCCCGCTATCGACATCCAGTCCATCGGCGCGGGCGGTGGCAGCATCGCCTGGATTGACGCCGGCGGGCTTTTGAAGGTGGGCCCGGAATCGGCCGGCAGCGACCCCGGCCCGGCGTGCTACGGCAAAAGCCAGCTTCCTACACTTACCGACGCGTTTTTGACCTGCGGCTACTTGAACCCGCAGCACTTTGCCGCCGGGCGCATGGCGCTTGATGCCGAACGTTCTCGCGCCGCCATCGCACCCGTTGCCCAGAAGCTGGACAAAACCGTTGACGAAACGGCCGACGCCATGGTGCAGGTTGCTGCTGCCAACATGTACGCCGAGCTTTCGGGCATTATGGAGCAGAAAGGCTTCGATCCGCGCGAGATGGACGTGGTTGCCTACGGCGGTGGCGGCCCGGTTATGGCCAACATCGTGGCCGAGGAAATCCATGCACGTGGCGTTTTGGTGCCGCGCCGCCCCGGCACGCTGTGCGCTCAGGGTGCTCTGTCAGCCGATTTCGTGTACGACGCCATATCCAACGTGCAGCTGTTCTTAGACGAAGCCGAACCTGCGCAAGTTGAAAACGAGCTAGCGCACCTTGAGGCGCAGGCACGCGAATGGCTTGCAAGTCAGAATGCCGCTGTGTTGGAAAACGCCCCGGTCAGCGTAACGTTTTTCGCCGATGCGCACTACGATGGGCAAGCCTACCAGCTGCCCATTGCCGTTGACCGCGCAGCACTTGAGGCGCGCGGCTGCACCGCTTTGGCCGACGCGTTCAACGCCGAACACGCCCGCCTATACGGCCACGCCGAACCGCAGGCCCGCGTGGAACTGGTGCGCTTGAGCGCGCGCATCGTTGCCAAAACGCCCGCGTTCAACGAGCAAGCTGCTGCTGTGGCGCCTGCCAGCAGCGCCGCAAGCCCGAAGCCCGCTTCCACGCGCGTGATCAGGCACAACGGCAACCGGCACGTTGCGTGTGTGTTCGACCGTAGCACTATTGCACCCGGGCAGCGCATTGTGGGCCCTTCAATCGTCGAGCAAGACGACACCACAACGCTTGTGTTGCCAAACTGGGTTGCCACCTGCGACAACAACCTCAACCTTTTCATCACGCCGAACGTGCGCAACCTGTAGGGGGCTCTCATGAAAACCGATGCTTCGTTACTGGAGATTATCCGCAACCATTATTCCGCCATCTGCTGCGGCATGTGCTCGGCCATCGAGCGCACGAGCTACTCGTCCTACGTCACCGAGTCGGCGGACTTCGCTACGGGCCTTATCACGCCCGACGGCGAGTTTTTCGCTTACCCGAAAACGGCCGGCGTCACCATTTTCATGGGCCTGACGCTGGCGCGCACCATTGTCGAATGCGGCGGCAACGAGTCTATGCGCGAGGGCGACATCATCATCACGAACGACCCGTACAACACCGATGGCCTGTCCACGCACCTGCCCGACGTACATGTAATCAAGCCCATTTTCGCTGATGGGGAGCTACTTTGCTACGCGTGGTGCTTTGTGCACACCGCCGACGTGGGCGGGTCGGTGCCCACCAGCCTCACACCGAAGGCAACCGACATCCAAATGGAAGGCCTGCGCATTCCGCCCGTGCGCCTGTACCGAGCAGGTCAACTAGTTGACGACGTTCGCCGCATCATCCTAACCAGCAGCCGCCAGCCGCAGCTGCTGATGGGCGACATCGATTCCATGATGGCCGCCGTGAACACCGCCGAGGCCCGTATGCGCGAAGCCATTGCGAAATTCGGCGCGGAAACGCTGCACGCAAGCCAGGCCGACCTGATCGAGCAGGCGCGCAACCGTGCACGCAAGGTGCTTGGCGTCATCCCCAACGGCACCTACTCGTTCGAAGACTACCTGGACGACGACATGGAAAGCAACGTGCCCATTCGCCTGGCCGTGGACGCAACCGCACAGGACGGGCGCGTGACGCTAGACTTCACGCGTTGCGACCCGCAGGTGGGAACCGCGTTCAACCTGATTACGAACGGCAGCCACCACCCCTACATTTACCAGGGGCTTATCAACTTCATCATCAGCCAAGACCCGTTCATTCCCGTGAACGGCGGGCTTACCGAGCCTATCCGGATCATCGCGCCGGAAGGCACCGTGGTAAACGCGCTGTACCCCGCCGCCGGCGGGTTGCGCCACCCGGTTTCCGTACGCCTATACAATGCGGTGCTTGGTGCGTTTGCCCAGGTTATTCCTCAGTTGCTGCAAGCTGCAGGTGGCGGTCAGGCCGCTATCGTAACGCTTTCGGTGCCCGACGACGCCCACGGCGGGGCGTATCGCGCCAACGTGGTGGAGCCCATGGGAGGCGGCGGTGGCGGCATGCACGGCGCCGACGGCGTTGACGGCATCACGCACGAAACCGGCTTTCTGCGCAACACCCCCATTGAAAGCTTGGAAAAGCGCACCGACATTTTGGTGCGCCGCTACGAGCTGCTGCCCGATTCCGCCGGTGCAGGCCAGTGGCGCGGCGGCAACGCCATTCGCTTGGATTTCGAAACGCTGCACGCGCGGTCGCTGGTGGGCGCACGCGGCCAAGAACGCCTGCGCTTTGCGCCTTGGGGCCTTGCGGGCGGCCAGGCCGGCAGCTGCGGTTCGGTGGTATTGAACCCCGAAACATCGCGTGAACAGGTGCTTTCCAAGATTGCTATGCTGCCGTTCGAACCGGGCGACGTTATCAGCTTCCGCTCGCCCGCCGGCGGCGGTTGGGGCAATCCGAAGCTGCGCGATGCGGCAGCCGTGCTTGCCGACGTGCAAAGCGGCCTGCTTTCGGTTGACGCAGCACGCGCGGAATACGGTGTGGTGATACGTGAAGGCGCAGATGGGAGCCTTGCCGTTAACGCAAAGGCCACGTCCGCAGCACGTGCCGAAATGAGCGATGCCGCGGCTACCTATGGCCTGGGCAAGGAACGCGCTGCTTACGAGCACACCTGGACGCCCGCCGCCAGCGACAAGCTAGCCACGGGATTACGCGAACTGCCCGTTGCCGAACGCCCCGCAGCCAAGCATGCAGCGCATGCGGCCCTTAGCGGACACGGGGAACTCTCGGCCGCAGACGTGCAAGCGTGGCTGGGGCAGCGGTTAAGCAGCGGCACAGCTTCCGCGCCCGCCGGCCCCAACGAAACGGACGGCATAGCGGCGCTACGCGGGAAAGTTGCCGTTGACCAGCCCGTTTCAAACGAGCAACTTGTTTCCGCGTTGAAGGGAGCCATAAAGGCGCGCAGCAAGGTCACCTACCTTATTTGGAAAGAGCTGGAGCGCACGTGCCCCGATGTTGACGCTACCGCGTTGCTTGGGCGCGTGTATCGCGCATGGGGCGCACAGTGCGGCGAGGCTTGGGAAGGCGTTCACGATGCGGCGTCGGCGCTGCTGGCGCAAACGTCGAAAGGCGGATACCTTACGTTCAAGCAGCAGTTCGTTTGCGCTAACGCCGAGCGTGCGCAAAAGGATTTCGCATTCTGCCCGCATATGGAAGCGCTTGACGAGCTTGGTGCCACGCCCGAGGAGAAGCGCGCGTTCTGCCAGCAGATTCTTTCCGAAGGCGACTATGGCAACCTTGACCCGCACCCAGGGCTGACGCTTACGTTCGAACATCAGATTGGCGCGGGCGACGACCATTGCAGCTATGTGATAACCGCGCAGTAAGGTGCGTGCAACCGCGGCACGGTGCATGCGTTGCGATAATGAAGGTATGAGAGCAATTTCGAACATAGCAGGCCGGCTGTTCCACAAGGTGCAGCCGGCCTTTGACGCTGACGGCGAAGACAGCAACACAAGCGAGGTTACTGCACCGGCGTTTTGCGCCATCGACTGCCCGGGGCGCTGCCCGCTGGTGCTGCACCTGCGCGATGGCGAGCTTGCGCGCGTTTCCGCAAACAAGGCGGCACCTGCGTGCCACCGCGGGCTCTCCATGCGCGCGTGGGCGAACAGCCCTAACCGCCTTATGTGGCCCATGCGGCGCACAGGCCCACGTGGTTCCGCTCAGTTCGAGCGTGTGACCTGGGACGAAGCACTTGACACCGTCGCACACGAGCTGTCCCGCATCCGCCGCGAACACGGCAATGGCTCCATTTACATGGCGTACACCACCGGCCAGTCATGCACCACCGCCGACCCGTTCGAGCGACTGATGAATTGCTTCGGCGGCTTTTTGGACCACTACAACAACTACTCGAACCCGCAGATCAACGCCATGGTGCGCACCATGTTCGGCTCCGATGCGCTCTACCCTGGCGGCAGCGACCTAGACGCCGCTGCCGATGCGCAGCTTGTGGTGGTGTTCGGCGCATCACCTGCAGAAACAGGCACCAGCCGCGCTACCTGGCACGGCGCATGGGACCGTGTGGTCAAGCGCGTCGGCGAACGCGGCGGACACATCGTGGTCATCGACCCACGTCGCAACGGCTCTATTCCTGCTGGGACAGGCGCACCCGGCACCAATGTCCCAGTTTCCTGGCTGCCCATCAACCCCGGCACGGACGGGGCGCTTGTTGCGGCACTGCTGTACGAGCTAGCCGTCACACACAAGGCCCTGGACTGGGATTTTCTGCGCGAACGCTGCATCGGCTTTACCGATGATACGCTTCCCGAGCGCTGGCGCGGCAAGGGGCTTTCCGTCATGGATTACCTGCGCGGCACCGGATACGACCGCGTGGCGAAAACCCCTGCCTGGGCGGCGCGCATCACCGGCATCGGTGAGCAGGTAATCCGTGCGTTGGCGCAGCAACTGGCACACGCCCGACCGGTTTTTGTTATGCAAGGCTGGGGTCCCCAACGCCGCAGTAACGGCGAAATGGCCAGCGGCATGATCATGATGTTAGCCGCCGCGCTCGGGCAAATCGGGCTGCCCGGCACAAACAACGGCATGAACGTTGCATGGGGCGGCGGGTTTCTTACGCGCGTTTGTGCAGGTGAAAACCCTGTTCCGTTCCGCATTCCGGCGTATAGGTTCCTTGACGCTATCGAAGATGGCACCGCATTAGGGCCGCAAGAAGGCGTAAGGGGGCTGCCTGATTCCGCTGATGCTACGGACAGCTGCGTTGGCGAATGTAAAGGTACAACGGAACTTGTACAACATTCAAACACCGAGCATCTTCCCAGCAGCATCAAAGCCATCATTTGCCACGGCGGCAACTGCCTCACTAACCAGCACGGCGACGTGAACCGTGCGCATCGCGTACTCGCCGACCCTTCGCGCTGCGAGTTCATCCTCAATGTTGACGTCGAGTTCACCGACTCGGCGCGCTATGCCGACATTGTGCTGCCCGACCTGTTCCGCATGGAACAACTAGGCGTCATGGACGCCGATACATGGGGCCGCCGCATTGCCGCAAGCACCGGCGCGCTCGGCGCGCGCTTCGAACGGCGCGGCGCCTGGGACATATGCTGCGAGCTGGCAAAACGCTGGGGCGTTGAGGACGCATTCACGAAAGGAAAAACCGAGGCCGCATGGGCCCGCAGCCTCTACGAGGCCGACCGCGCACAAGACGCCAGCTTGCTACCCTTCGACCAGCTGCTCGAACAGGGCGTTTGCTTCCGCCAAGACGCAGGCAACAAGCCGTTTGTGGCCCTGACCGCTTGGCGGAACAACCCCTCCGCGCACCCGCTTGACACGCCTTCGGGCAAAATCGAACTGTTCAGCGAACACCTTGCCCGCACCGCCTTCGCCCTGAGCGGCACGCCCGATGAGGGCAGCATCACGCCCATTCCCACCTACGTGCCCGAATGGGGCCCGGCTGAGTTTGGCGTTGATTCCGCCGCAGATGCAACCATACCCACTCCCTGCGACCAGCCTCTTCGCGCATTTGGGTTCCACAGCATCGCGCGTATTCACTCGTCGTGGGGCAACGTGCCCGCCGTGTCGAGCCGCGTGCCGCAGGTCATCTCCATCAACCCCGCCGACGCGCAAGCCCGCGGCATCGCAACGGGCGACGTTGTTGAGGCGTCGAACCGCTTCGGAGTGCTGCGCCTGCCCGCGCGGGCAACCGACAACGTACGCGCTGGCACCATCGTTATGCCCCAAGGCGCCTGGTGGAAAGCGGAAAGCGAAACCAGCAGCAAGGGCCACAGCGGCACCGCCACCTGCCAGCCCATAGATGTGGGCGGATGTATCAACACGCTCACCTCAAGCCGCCCTTCGCCGCTTGCGTTCGGCAACCCCCAACACACCTGCTGGTGTTGCGTGCGCAAGGTATAGGCAAGGCTTTGTTGCGAAACGAAAGTGTTCTTTGTTTCCGGGCAACTTTGAGCCGTTGTGGTGTAGTATACTTTGGCTTTGTAATTTGCGTCTGCGGACGTTCGTTCACGAATTCACGAGGTACAGCATGGACTGGGAAGGTCTTTACCATTTTCTGTTTGAATCGTATGCCGGCATGGGCATACTGATTGGTGCCGTCTTCGTGATAAGCTTCATCGCATGCTTCATCATGGAACGTCGCACCCGCAAAACGTTCGTCGACCGTCCGAAGGGCGAGGACGATTGGTCCTTCTTTGACGACGATGACGACGAGGATTCCAAATAACCACGCGGCGGCCACTCACTCACACCCAGCCGCCGGCCGCCCCGCAACACCACGTTGCGGGGCGGCTTTTTTGTTGCCTTTACGTGACAAGCAAACCTGGTACCACCGGCTGACCTAAAATTGCAGCAAGAAGAAAGGCCAGGCGTTAGCGTGGCGGCATGCTGCCCGCGTGCGCCAAGCACCCGATTGCAAGGAACGTGATTTCCATGACCGAACAAGAAACGTACCTCTACCAGCGCAAAGGCAGCTACATTCCGCGCGTTGCCGCCGTGCACGACCTGTGCGGCTACGGCAAATGCTCGCTGGGCGTAGCCATCCCCGTGTTGTCGGCCGCCGGCTGCGACGTGTGCCCCGTGCCCACCGGCCTGTTCTCCAGCCACACAGCGTTTCCCGGGTTCTACATGCACGACACCACCGAAATCCTGGGCGACTACATCAACGCCTGGAAGGGCATTGGCGTGGAGATCGACGCAATCTACAGCGGTTTCCTAGGAGCTCCTGAGCAGGTGGAACGCATTCGCAACCTGTACGCCATGTACCCCAACGCGCTGCGCGTGGTTGACCCGGTGATGGCCGACCACGGCAAGGTGTACCCCACGTACACGCCCGAGCTGTGCGACGCCATGGCCGAGCTGGCCGCCGGTGCCGACATCCTTACGCCCAACCTTACCGAAGCCGCCATTATCCTAGGCGAGCCTATCGGCGACGAGTGGGCCGGCACCAACATCAGCGACGCCGAAGCGCACCGCATGGTGGCGGCGCTGGTTGAAAAGGGTGCCAAACACGTGGTGCTCAAGGGCATTCAGCGCGAAGGCGAAAACGTCATCCGCAATTTTGTGGGCGGCGTAGATTGCGAAACGCACGAGCTGGCCAACGAATACGTGCCTTACATGTTGCACGGCACGGGCGATGTATACGCATCGTGCCTGTTGGCAGCCGTTATGGCGGGACGTTCGCTTGAAGAGGCCGTACGTTTTGCCGGCGATTTCACGCACGACGCCATGATCGTAAGCGCCAAGCAGCCCAACTTCGAGCAGCGCGGCGTTTCTTTCGAGCCGCTGCTGGGCAAGGTTACGGCGTTGCTGGCGTAACCTTAACACGTTAAACGCCACGGGGGGCGGCAAGCACACGCGCTTGCCGCCCCCCGTTCTTTTCCAGTTCGATTTTACCGCTGTCTACAGCGCAAACCCGATGGCATCCAGCACGTACTTCGGCACCATGAAGCGCACGGTTTTTTGCGGGTCAACCATCTGGCACACCTCAACGTCGGCAACCAGCGAAAGCAGCATCACCAAGTCTGCCTCCGACTCGTTCGTGCGCGACGCCAGCAAATCGACCATCTGCTGAACGGCCAGGTCAGCAGCCGCATCAAGCGAATCGGCAGACACGATGATGCCCAGGTGCGTATCGTTTTCAATCAGCGGGTTCACCAGCGAAAGCTCGGGCATGGCCGTCAGCGTGACGGTTGTATAGCCCGCAACCTCGGCGCCGGACACGCTCACTTCGCCGTCGCCCATAGCCGCGTGCATGTCGCCGCAACCGAACAGCGCGCCGTCAACAGCCACGGGGAAATACAGCGTGGCGCCCGTGGTGATGGCCGTATTGTCCATGTTGCCGCCGTGGCTGCCCGGCGTGCCGCAGTTCACCGGCTCGCCCGCCGGTGCCACACCAATAACGCCGATCATAGGGCGCAGCGGGATGTTCAGGCGTTCGTCCCACACCAGCGTGTTGCCCTGCACCTTGCAATAATGCGTGGCCCAATCGGTAAAACGGTTGCCGCACGGGCCTTCGTCCTTACCGGTGCACGAGCACGTTTGCGCATCGAATTCGATGTTGTCGATATGCACCTTCAACGCGCCACCTGCCACCGCGCCTTCAACGTACACCGGGCCGGTTGCCGGGTTCACGGCATCCCAATCAATGTCGTTCATCTGATCTTGCGGGCCGCTCAGCTGGTTGCTGAAGCAGTCCTTCGTGCGAATGCGCACCGTTTCGCCAGACGGCACGGTAAGCACCGGGTCTAGGCCGCGGTCAAAGAAAAACAGCGTCTTGTCGTCGTTAAGCTCAATCATTAGTATCCCTTCCTGTTGAACCGAGGCACTGCAGCGGGTGCAGCGTCCCAGCTATTCGTCGCCTTCGTCATCATACTCGGGGTCGGGCAAAAGATAGCTGGCGAACAGCATGATTGCCGCAGAAACAACCAGCGACGCCACATCGAACGCCGAGAGCGCCCACGCAGCTTGGCCCGATGCCGAAGAAGCCGCCGCCAACGCCAAGCCGCCTGCCAGCAACGCCGTGCCTGCTAGCGCTCCGAACGCCGCAAACGCACGCGTGGGCCGCCAACGCAGCAGCGCGCAAACGCCCGCAGCCGCCACCCAGCTTGCGGCCACAGCCCACATGCCGGGCGTTTGCAACAACGCCACCATGCAGTCGGCAACGGTTTCGCCCGCAAACGCGCGCGCCGAGAAATGCCAGGTGGAAAGCACATCCCAACCCATAAGCGAGCTGCTGCCCAAGCTTGCCAGCATAAACGCGCACAGCGCCTGAAACGCCGCCGTTGCCATAGCGGGAAGCGGGCGCATGCTAAACCCTGCCGCCAGCGGTGCAAGCGGGCCTAACCCCACGCCGCCTGCAAGCGGAACGGCAAGCGCGGCGTTAGCCGACGCATCGGCGCGGCGGCCTAAGTACCACCACCACACGCCCGACGCCACCAGCAACACGCACCCCGCCGCGGGAATGCCGCACGCTATAAGCATGGACGACAGCGCCAGCAAACCCAGCAGCGCACCCAAATGAGGGCGAAGCGCTCCGGCCAGCACGGCAATCCCAACCAAGCCCCAGAACAGCGGGTTGTCGAACCCCGCAGTTTGCGAGATATTCGCGCACGACACGAACGCCAAAACACCCGATCCCGCCGCGCCGCACACGTGCGACGCCACGCGCAGCACCATCGGCGTAATTCGCTCGCGCAGCGGGACGCGCGGGGCACGCGGGGCGGCCGCCGGCTCTTCCTCTGGCGGGCCTTGCACTATAGCGGCAAGCGCCTCGCGGCCCTGTGCCACGTCGCCTAAAAACGGCTCGAGTTCTTCGGCGAAATCGCGCACCGTCTCGTAACGCTCATCGCGTTGCGGGTCAAGCGCATAGAAGATCACGTCGTCCGCTTCGCTGTCTAAATCATCCCAGCACAGCGAGGGCAACACCAGTTCGCCGTCTTCGATGGCCTCTTGCGCCTGAAACAAGTCGGGCGCAAAAAATGGGTTCTCACCTGCGAGCATCTCGTAGGTTACCGATGCAAGCGCCCATTCGTCACACCGTGCGTCAAGGTTTTCCTGGCGCATCTGTTCCAGCGGCATGTACCCGATGGTGCCGCCGCCCGCCGGCCCGAAGCCCGACGCATCGGCCAGCGTTGCCAGGCCGAAATCGGTCACTTTCACCTGGCCAGCGTGGTTTATCAGAATGTTGTCGGGCTTGATATCCAAATGCAGCACGCCGTTTTCGTGCGCCACCTCAAGCGCGTGCGCCACGCCGTCGAACACGGCAGCAATCACGTCAAGCGACAGGTCGGCATCATGGTCGCGCAACAGCTCGGTCAGCGTCATACCTTCAACGTATTCCATAATCAAATACGCCGTGGAATCTTGAATTTCGAAGTCGTACACGGCCACGATGTTCGGGTCGCTCAGCATGGCTGCCGTGCGCGCCTCATCCAACCCGGGAACGCGCGAAAGCGTGCGCACCAACGGCTCATCGGCATCGGCTTGCGTAAGGCTTACCGATTCACCTGGCGCCGGCATAGAGTTTCCAGCCGCAGCCTGCGCCGACGCCACGCCAGCCTGACCGAACAGCCACGCTTCCACAGCGCTTTCGCCATCGTGCAAGCTTTCGTGCGAACCAGCAGCCGCGGGCGTTACCGTGCTTGCCGCGTCACCTGATTGCGGCACATCTTCCCACGGCGGAATATCGGCAGGGTTCACCCGAGCGGCGGTATCCTGTTCGTCAGCCGCAGAACTATCCTCCACCGCAAGCTTTTCATCAGGCAAAACAACGGCATCAGCACCCGGCAAGGTAGCACGCTGCAAATCCGCCTCCGAAAGCGGGATGCACTTGATGGCAACCTTGCGCTGGATGCGCGTGTCCCACGCAACCTGCACGGTGCCAAAGCCGCCAGCCCCCGCCTCGGCAAGGGGTTTGTACCGGTTCAATATCAACTGCTTCTTAGTCATGCCCCACATTATATAGGCACCTTCCGCGCCTGCCCGCCACAAGCAAAACAAGCCCGCCGCCACACACTCGTCAAATGGCTTCGATACAATCAGCGTCCGCGCACAGCACTGTTTCACAACCAGAAAGGCCGCCGTGAAAACAACCGACGCTCGCTGCTTTACCCAGCGCTTATCTGCCGCATTAACCGCCATTGTCCTGGCGTTTTCGCTCACGCTCCCCCTTGCTGGGTGCAACTCCGACGCGCCGAACTACGCAAGCAGCACGGCTACCGAAACAACCCAGCAGCAAAACAGCGCCGACAGCACAGCAGAATCTGCGCGCGCAACAATTGCCGACATTCCGGCGTACACAGGCGCGCTGTGCATTGATATCAACAACGGAATACCCGGCTTTACCGCCAGCGATGAAACGCGCGGCGCGTTCATGCAGTTCAGCGACCTGGATTTCGAGGGCCGCTGCGGCACGGCGTTCGCGCGCATCGGCACCGACACTTTGTCCAGCGACAAACGCGGCGACATTTCATCGGTGCATCCCAGCGGCTGGGTGCAAAAGAAGTACAGCTTTGTTGACGACGGCATGCTGTACAACCGCAGCCACCTGATTGCGCACCAGCTGTGCGGCGAAAACGCAAACGAGAAGAACCTCATCACGGGCACGCGCACGTTCAACGCGGTGGGCATGCTGTACTACGAAGAGCTGGTGGGCGACTACGTGCGCGCAACTAGCAACCATGTGCTGTACCGCGTTACCCCGCTGTTCGCCGCAAACGACCTGGTGGCGCGCGGCGTGCAGATGGAAGCGAAGTCCATCGAGGATAACGGGGAAGGCGTGCAGTTCAACGTGTTCGTGTACAACGTCGAACCCGGCGTAGCCATCGATTACGTAACCGGCGAAAGCCGGGAATCCGCTGATGTGCCGGCCGTCACCAGCAAAGGCGAGGCCACCATCACAACAGCCGCAGCAGCACGTGCCGCCGCGAGCGGCGAAAGCGGCAACAACAGCAGCGGGGATAGCAGCGCCGATGCGAACAGCAGTGCCAGTGCGTCCGATATAACCAGCAGTCAGGTATCTGACCAGCAAGAATACATCCTGAACGTGAAAAACAAGAAGTTCCACCTGCCCAGCTGCTCAGCCGCAAACGACATCAGCGCCGCCAACAAGCAAGACTACACCGGCACACGCGACGACCTCATAGCCCGCGGCTACTCCCCCTGCGGCATCTGCAACCCCTAAGCGCGGTCGCGTTGTCGTGGGCGCGGTCGCGCTTACTTGAAGATCACCCATTTGCATAGGCAGAAACCCCAAATGCCCTGCATCGCCATGGTGATGAACTTGCCCACCATCTGCGGCAACCCGAACGCAGCCGAAGTGACGCCAATAAACCACGTACCAAACAGGAAGTTCCATACGTACAGCAATACGAACAGCACAACGCTTCGCCAAAAATTGCTCGATGCCTTGAACGTGATGTTGCGGTTCATCACAAAGTTGAACGTGCCCGAGCACACCACCGCAATGCCGTTGGCAACACCCGTGGCCAAGCCAATAAGCTGCATAACGGCAAACACGCCGAACTCCACAAATGTCTGCGCAATGGACACGCCGTAGTACGTCACAGCTTGGCGGAGAAACCCACCTGCGCCTTTACCTGCCGTAGTAACCGCATCCGCCGAAGCCGCACCACCATTTGCCATCGTCGGTTCCTCGACTACCGATCGCGCATTGCCCCGCATCACAAGCACTCCCTAAGCTGCTACCTCGAATATTCCAGCAAGCAATCCTAATCCGAGCGCACCGCTCAACCAAGCGCCCACCCCCCACCGTCACCCAACCGTCACTTTACAAAGAAGCTCCGCAACAACAGGATTCTCGAGTACCACCCCGAACTCTTCTTCTGTCAATGCAACAGCCCGATCGAAATCACCAGGAAATTCTGAAAGCAACTGATCTGCATCGGAATAATCCCACCACTGACCGCCATCAACATCCGTCCATTGCTCATCCGCTTCTAATGTATAAGCATAGCAATCCCAGCAGTACCCACTTGGAGACCAGGCATCATCTGCTAAATGCACTTCGTACAGCCGCAGAGGTACTCCTTCTTCCAATAATATCCAATATGCGTCTTCAATCGTTCTTTCATCCGGGCTGAACGCTTGATCGCCCGCCGTCGCTCTTTCTTGCACTCTTCGGCCTTTCTTTCGAAATTGCCAACGAAAGAAAGGCTATCGATCCTCTTGCCATATGTATACGGCCTTCGATCAATGCACGATCTTTTTCGTATCGACGGCTCCGCTCCCCCAGGCTCAGATCAAGCGACCAATTGGGCACGTTACGCGCATTTGAAGCGTTCATACCTCGCAATCAGGTATTTCTCATTCGGACGCGATGCTGTATCGCTCGGAAGCAGCAGCTGTTTGCCTTCAAGCTTGGTGTATTCGCCATCAGGAACATCGGCATTTACTTCAACCCGATACGAAGAAGGATTAATCCCTATAAGATAATTATCGAATAGCAAATGAATATCGGCTCTTAGCAAAACACCGTTTGAGACAACGTTGCTTTGCGTTCCCCGATAGTCTAGGATGTGCGCCGCTTGCAGAACCTCATTCGTAGCAAAACCCGTAACCGCGCAACGCCCTTCGTAAGCTTTCACCAATGCATCGCGAAACTGCTGTTGACCTTTGCGGACAACCTGCCGAGCCATTACGATATCGCGACGATCTTCTTGCATAGCACCTGCATCGGTAACGTCTGCATCGCCTCTCTGCGCAGTGCGAACGCCGTCTGCCCCCATGTTATCCAACGCGACCGCGCTACCAAACAAATGCTCCGTCTCTGGAGTAACCGGCCCATGAAGGGTAAACAAATCATTAGCCGGGTTGTATTCTTCCACGAACGCAAGTGTACGCAAATACGAGCTTGACGACTTGCCCGTCTGAAGAAACACGCCAACCGGGACGCCATCGGTAAGGCAATTCAGTAGCTTTTGGTTCCAGATACCATCCGTTTCATTACCTTTATTGTTCCGGTGCGCAGAATAGAACAGAACCCATGTGCCATCGCCAAGGTCATGCCGCTTCCCATCGCCACCAGAGCTGTACAAGCTTCCCTGTTTTACCGTAACCGTTGCCGCATAACGCCTTCCACTTGGCGCATGAATGCCACGCTGAGCAGCATGTTTGAACCCAACGCCGGGCAATAGTTCACCAAGATGGCGCGACCCGATTTCGCCAGTGCCATCTTCAAACCAGCGATACAAATTCGCGTAGCTTTCTCTATCTTGTTGCGGAATTTTAGCAAGCGCTCGTTTAATGGACAGATCGGTGTAGGGCATATAGTCGTCAACACGCACCGGCAAACGCGACACCGATGCATAAACAACCCGAGACGGTATGTTTGAATAAGTTAACGACATATACGCATTATCTCATTTTCGTTTAAGTTGACTCTAGCAAAAATGATAGATACAGCTAGCAAATTTGATAGGTAGCAAGCTTTAGCTTACTTTTTCTAGAAGAGCGATTCTTGCTTGAAGCTGTTTCCCGTATCGCCTAACTCGGGTTGTTCGGGTGTTGCCTTTAACTGCATGTCATTACGATTTGCCAGCTTTTGCCAGTTGGCAATGAAGTCGGGCCAGCTAGCGCGCAACCACCAACGTGCTTCGCCCGGTTGCAACACCAAGGGCATGCGGTTGTGCACGGGAGCAACCACTGCATTTGGCGCCGTTGTCACAATTGAAAAGCAATCTTCACCGCGAACAGCCGCCAGCAGCAAAGGTGCCCCGTCCTCTCCCACAAAGCTGTACTGGCGTTTTATCGCCCAACCCGTTTTTGGGCTCCGGGCTTTTTCAGTATCATGCGACTCGAAGAAATTCGCAGCCACCGCCACACATCGGCCGTGCTCAATCGCATCCGCCCACATGCCAGGATTCGGGCCCATCGCCGTTTCCAGCCGCGTGTTATACACCGGCCGCCGCGACCATTCAACGGTAAATCCCCAGGTTAAACGCTCAACTGTAATCTTCCCACCACGCATCGTCACCACAGCAACCTGCGAGCCCGGATACGCCTGCAGCCCTTCACCACCCGCAGCGTCGGAAGGGAACGCAGCAGGCCAATCAGCCAGCTCGTTTGCCAACGGAGCATTCCCCAGCTCGCGCACAACGTCCGCAACCTCGTCCCACGAAGCCGCAACAAACCTTCTGCACACAGCAAACACCCCCTATTCGTTGACGAGATGCGAGATGCGGGGCTTTCCCTGTTTGCACACCGCGCGTTCCGACTAACCGCACAACGTTCCATCTGCTTAGACATCGTAAGTTATACGATTTACGAAATCGTATAAAGTAATGCGTCATTTTTGGTTGCTAAGTTATACGTTTTTGCAAATCGTATAACTTAGCAACGGCCTTCCGAGTGTTTTCTTATACGATTTCGCGTTTCGTATAAGAAATGGGAGCCCAAACGGACTCCCATTTCGAACACTCTATTGAAAACGTTACGAGCAAACCGGGCGAACGCCCCGCAGCCAATGCAGCTTGCTTTAAGCCTCTTCCTCGTCGTCTTTCTTTTCTGCCTCGGTGACGCTGCAATTCGTAATCAGAATCAGCGATGCCACAGACGCCGCAGCCTGCAAAGCTGTCACCGACACCTTCGCCGGGTCGGCAACGCCCATGGAAATCATGTCGCCATATTTGCCGGTTTCGCAATCCAAGCCATAGCCCGGCTCGGCCTGCAGCGCCCTGGCAACCTCAACGTCACCATTGTATCCAGCGTTGCTGCACAGCGCGCGCAGAGGCTCTTCAAGCGCCTTGCGCAGAATGTCCACGCCGAAGCGCTCTTCGTCGTTGGCAACTTCCACCTGGTCAAGCGCCTTCGATGCCTGAATAAGTGCAACGCCGCCACCAGCAAGTAGGCCTTGGCTTGCCGCGGAACGCGTCGCACGCAGCGCGTCTTGGATACGGCTGCGAATCTCGTTCATTTCGGTTTCGGTCGCCGCGCCCACGCTCATAACTGCAATGCCGCCGGACAGCTTGGCCAAACGCTCGCGCAGCACATCAAGCTCGTAATCGGAATGCGGGCTCTTCAGCTCGTTGCGAATAGCCTCGCAACGCGTTTCAATGGCGTCGGCCTTGCCCTTGCCACCGATGATAAGCGTGCGGTCCTTGGTGATTTGCACGCTTGCGGCACGACCAAGCATGCTCTTCTTCGCATCGGAAAGCTGCAGGCCGCGATCAGGCGTGATAACCTCGCCGCCTGTCAAAATGGCCATATCCTCCAGCTCGGCCTTGCGGCGCTCTTCGGCGCCCGGCGCCACAACGGCAGCGCTGATCAGCGTGCCACGCTGACGGTTCATCAGCAGCGAGTTCAGCGATTCGCCGCGCACGTCGTCGGCCACAATCAGCAGCGGGTGACCCGACTGCATGACCTCTTCAAGCACCGGCACGATGTCCTTGAAGTTGTCAGCCAGGCGCTGGTCGGTAATCAGAATGTACGGCTGCTCCAGCTCGCCCGTCATCTTGCCCATGTCATCGGCCATGTACGGCGAAATGAAGCCGCGGTCGAACAGCATGCCCTTCTTCACTTCCAGGCCAATACCGAACTTCGTAGATTTCTCAACCGAGATAACGCCGTCCTGACCGATTTCATCAAGCGCTTCGGCAATCTTTTCGCCAATCTCAGGGTCGCCCGAGGACACGGTGGCAATCTCAGCCATCTGTTCGCGCGTGGTTACTTGCGTGGCAGACTTCAGCAGCGCGTCAGATGCAGCGTCTGCGGCCTTTTGAATGCCGCGGCGCAGCGCCAGCGGATCGTTGCCGGCAGTTACGTAGCGCACGCCCTCGCGCACAATGGCGTCGGCCAAAAGCGTTGCAGTAGACGTGCCGTCGCCAGCTTCGTTGTTGGCAGCGGTTGCGGCCTCGCGCACCACCTGCAGGCCCATCTTCTCCACGCGATCGCGCGAACCCACATGCGCGGCCACCGTAGCGCCGTCGTTCGACACGTTCGGATGGCGCTCGCCTTCCTTGGTGATGCCCACGTAGCGCCCCTTCGGGCCGATGGTCACGCGCACGCTGTCGGCCAGTTTCGCCACACCGGCTGCAAGCTTCTCGCGCGTTTCGTTGTCGTATGAGATTTCTTTAGCCATGCTAAGAGCCCCTTCCTTGAGCACGTGCACAACAAAATATGCTAGGAAGAAGTTAGCACTCTTTGGCTTCGAGTGCTAGACGCGTCACGCTATTTGTCGTAAAAGGAAGCAGATTCGTTACCTTGCCCTTCCCGCCAGCGCACAGCCTAGTTACGCTCCAGCCACGTAACCAGCGGCTCGGGCGCATCGAACACGTCGCAGCACTCGCGCCAATCGGTGGAGTTCAGACCTGTTTCGCATGCGCGGTCAAGCATTTCAACCAGCGGGTCGAAGTACCCGCCCACGTTTAGGATGGCGCTTTTTGCATCCAACTCGCCCGCCTTCACCTGGGAAAGCACAACGAAAAACTCATCGAACGTGCCCAGGCCGCCCGGCATGGTGATAAACGCATCAGCAAGCTCAATCATGTGCACCTTGCGCTGCGCCAGGTCCGACTCGCAGATAACCTCGGTGCACGGGTAAACGGGACGGCCCTTCTTGTTCAAGCCCTCCGTCACCACGCCGATAACGCTGCCGCCGGCGTCGCCCACGCCATGCGCCACCGCACCCATCAAGCCCACGTCGTATCCGCCGAACACCAGGCCGTGCCCGTGTTTGGCCAGCGTACGACCCAATTCGTATGCCGCGTCAACATACACCGCATCCAAGTTCAAGCTCGACGACCCAAACACGCAAACCCTCATGGCGAACCCTTCCAATCGAAAACAAAGCACCGCATAGCGTACACCATGAAGGCGCGCGGAAGCACCTCTCCGCCACTTGAACCCGCCTGACAACAAAACAGGGACCGACGCACGCGTCGACCCCCGCAAACGTACCATGAAAAGCCAGCGCCACCAAAAACCGCGCGATGCCCTATCTGCAATCGGCGAAGCCTAAGCGGCTTCCTCCACGCTGTCCAGCAGCTCTTCCAGCAGGTCAGCATCCTCTTCCACGTAGCCCATGACCAGCTGCGCCAAACCCTGGTAAAACATGGTGCGCGCAAAACGGCGCATGTCCTCGGTCATCATGGGCAGCCAGTTCAGCAGGTGATCCTGCGCGAACTTTTGCTGCGTGCGCAGCTGTTCAATGGCCTTGTCCTCGTCGCCGGCACGCAAAGCTTCGGCCGTGCGCATGGCCATACGCTGCATAAACTCCAGCTCCAGCGCAATGTGGTCCTCGCCCTCGGTCCAGTGACCGCGCTTCAGGTTGTTCTCACGCAGGGTTTGCAGCACCTCAGCGCGCGCCTCCTGCATCATCAAACGACGCTCGGACGTGTACACGCTCTCAAACGGGTAAGCTGCCGAAAAGCCGTTCACGCCGTGGCCGATAAACGTGCGAACGTAGTCGATGGCCAGCTCGGTGATGCTGTCGTCCCAGCTTGTGCGCAAGTAGTCGTACAGCATGTGATAGCCCTCGTCCACCTTAGCGTTGCCTGTGGCAGCAGGAAAGCGCATGCCTTGCAGCTCGGCCAGCACCGGCTTGTCAACTTCCTTCAGAAACAAGCGCGCCATCAGGCCGTACGTACGGGCGCGGCCGTCCATCAGCACCGCAAAGTCCATCTCTTCGCTAGCAGCAGGCGCTGCAGCCATGTTCTCAGCCATCTGTTATTCCCCCTTCTTTGCAAACGCGGCCTCAACCTCGGGAATCATGCGACGTCCCAGGTCGGTAAGCTGCCACGCGCGGTCTTTCCAGTGCAGCGCATCGGTTTTCTCCAGCATGTCGATGAAGTGGCCGCCGAACCTGCGCGGGCTCTGCACCACCTCGAACGCGTCCACCAGCGTTTCGATGTCGTCTTTGCTGCGCGGCGCCTCGGCCACGAAGTTCATGACCGCGCGGTACACCTCCAGGTACTTCACATCGCGGTTGAACACCATGTCGCGGAATGCGGAACCGTCAGTCATCTGCGCATACACGGCGCTACCAGCCTCGGTGGTGCGCCACGTGGGGTCAACGCGTTCCTTGATTTCCAGGTATTCCACGCCCTCGGCCGCGTCTTCGCACTCCTCGGAAGTTTCCGGCATCTCAAGCTCAAGCGCACCGGCGCGCTCCAGCATGCGGCACAACGTGGTGGTGCCGTACACGGAACGGTTGTCGGCTTGCAGCGCGTCAACCTTTTCGGTTAGCTCGCTGTTCAGGCAACCGCCTTCGCACCAGCCCAGAATGGAAACCAGCACCGGACGGCGCGCCGGGTTATGGTCGAGCATGGCCAGCACGGCTTCCACGGCGCCGCCTTGACGTTCGGGGCTGTACACCGACTCGCGCTGCATGTCTTCGGGCATGTTGCGCATGGTGGGGTAGTCAACCGTGTCAAGCGGGTTGTCGTCGTCCATGTCCTCCTGGTTGATGTCCAGGTCGTCCACAGCCAACGGGTCGAACTCGTCCTCCACGTCCCACAAATCGACGATTTGGTTTTCGGCCATAGTTTGTCCCCCTGTTCTTCGATTGGGCCGTCCTGCCCCTGAAAGCGCGACAACGCTTTGCGCTCCACGCCGCGTGCAACGCAGCGGCGCAAAACGGTTCAGCAAGGCGGCGAATGCCCGCAAACCACCAGTTCACAGGCTGCTTCCTCTTCGCTGCGGCCCATTATAGGAAGCACGCGCGGCGCCCCATCATCCCGCAAACCCTAAAACGGCGAACTTCCTACCACCTGCGGCAAAAAAGTTTCGCGCGCGCATCATACGCACTGGCTTATTCTTCGTTTTCCCAGGTCGAACGCTTGCAATTACGTTGCCCTCGCCACGCGTCGTCCGTATACTGCAAAGCACGTTGCCGAAAGCGGGGCTTTCCGTTCCTCACAGTTATGCGAGAAGGGAGGCTCTTATGGTCAACGCATCTTGGGGCAAGAAGCTTCTTGCCATTGCGGTTGCGTGCTGCGCTTGCGCGCTGATCGCCGTACCGGCCTACGCGTTCTACTACGTCCACAGCGATGAGGGCACCCAAGTAGACAGCCAGGGCGTGTACGAGGTCACGTGCGTGCTAGACGAAACCGCCCAGGGCGGCGCTGTTCGTAGCGAGCTGGTCATCGTTCCCGAGGGAAGCACAGTTGCAGACCTGCTGAACGAGGACGTAATGTCCAGCAACAACCAGAATGACCTTGAGGCCATTCACAACTACGACGTCACCAGCTTGAAGGACTATCTGTCCGGCAAGCAGTACACGTGCACGGTGTACAAGGCCGAAAGCCAGAAGCCGGGCACGCAGACCACGCACGACGGTCAGGGCACCACGGGTGAGAGCACCCAGCTTAGCCGTTACGACAACGTGGTCATCAAGGTGGCCTAGCGCATTGTTTCCAAGCCCGTGCAGGGCGGTCGACCAGCCGCTCGCACGGGCGCCCCTTCCGGGCTTCGGCGCTACGCCAGGCGCAAAAGTTCATGAGCCAAAACCGCACGGCTTCGTTTGACTCATGGCGGATTCCACATGAAATCGAATAGAAGACCGCCATCATCCTTGCAGGATGATTTTTCCATTTCCCCAGGTAGATGGTCTGCTGCTTCGAATCACCCCTCAAATCACCCCATCAATGTTCCTCGCGCATTTCTCCCAAGACGCTATCATATGCAAACGAAGAGGATGCAACTAAATAGGAGGGTTTGCGTATGGGGGTACGTGTTCCTCGGATCACGCTTAAAGCCGATTTCGGCGACGAGAGCGCATTCGGAGAGTTAAGTTTGCTGTCGGTGGGCTACGGTATGCATCAGGCGTGGGTGTTCGCCACCATGTTCGGCACGGCAACGGTGTTCGGCGCGGCACACAGCTTCCACGGCTTGTACGGCAGCAGCGTTTCGCTTCCCTACCTTATTTCATCGTGCATCTACATTTTCGCGCTTATTTTCATGGGGCTGACCAATCAACGGTTCCTGAAGGCGTACACCACGCGCAACCTGCTATGCGCGGGCGCCATCATGTCCTGCGTTGGCACGTTGTTGCTTATGGCACCTCCCAGCGCGGGGTTTCCATTCATCGAACTTTTATCCGGTCTGCTCACCGGCATCGGGTCGGCCGTGCTCATCATCTACTGGGGCACCGCTTTCGCGCGCTGCGACAGCGCTTCCATCGTGCTGAACACGGCGGTGGCCATTACCATCTCAATCTGTTTGTTCGCCACGGTTTTGCACTACGCGCCCTTCCCCGTCTCCGGCATTGCAACCGCAGTGGTTCCGCTGCTTGAGCTGGCCATTCTGTGGAAAAAGACGCCTGAGGCGTTCTTCAAGCGCAACGACGTGCCCATTTTCAAGCCGCTGCCCATTAACCAGGGCAAATTCCTGGTGCGCTTCGGCGTGCCCGTACTGGTGCTTGGACTTGCGCTTGGCATGCTGCGCAGCAATTCGCTGCAAAACCTGGTAACGAAATCGGACGTAGGCGCGCAACCTATTCTTATGCTTGCCGCCGGTTGCGCCACGGTTATCATCCTTATCACCATTGTGGCGCTTGGCAATGAAGATAGCTGGAGCCGGTTTTTCCAGCCGTTGGTGCCGTTTATCGCCGTCACCATCTTCTTTATCCCGTTTGCCAACGACAACAACACCATGCTGGCAAGCATGTTCATGCTGGTAGGCTTTTTGTGCTTCGAGTCGCTCATGTGGATCTTCTTTGGCGACCTGTCGCAACGCTTCCGCCTCTCGCCCATCTTCGTGTTCGGCATCGGGCGCGGCTTCTTGGCACTTGCTATCCTTGTGGGCACGCTTGTGCCCATCGCCGCCGCCGGATTTGTTAACGCACTGCCGTTTGGCGGTGAAACCGTGGTATTGATAATGCTGCTGGTTATCGTGTTCGCTTATGCGCTGCTGCCCCGCGAGCGGGAAATCGAGGCCATCGTGGCGCCGTGCCCCCTGGTCAAGGCCGTGTCCGCAAGCTTTGAGCGCCAAGCGGAATCCGAGCATGTTGCGAAGATGCGCGGCTGCGGCGAAGGCAACGCCCCGGTGAAACCTGCTGTTGCTCACGCTGAGGCATCAGAAGCCGAACAGACGGTGCGCAACGGCGCCGATAACGTTATCGGCGCGGAATCCGTGGATGTCAACAACGGCGGTACGACCGACTCAAGCGTTTCACCTGGGAAAAGCTCGATAGGTGCAAACGCAAGCAATGCCGACGACGCTAGCAAGAGCGCAAGCGAGGCAGCCGCGCCGGCCGACCCCACCGCGGTTAGCCAGCCCGCAAGCAGCAACACCCAGCCGCACGATGAACCGGCATCGTGCCCGGCCGATACCCCAAGCTCACGGCCCGAAAACGCTCACCATGGCAGCGCGGCTTCCGCACCTGCGTCCGCAGCCGTCACGCACACAGCTTCCACATGGCCCACTTCAACGGCGGCAGGCACCAAAAACGCCTCCGCAAATAACGACGCCATACGCGGCGGAGGACGCTTCCGCGGCAAATGCGAGACGGTTGCCAACACATTCTTGCTGTCACGCCGCGAAACGGAAATCCTGTTCTTCCTGGCCAAAGGCCACAACGCCGCTTACATCCAGGAAAAGCTCTACATTTCCGAAGGCACGGCCAAAACGCACATCCGCCACATCTACCGCAAGTGCGATGTGCACAACCAGCAAGACCTCATGCGCATGGTAGAAGACGCCCAACCAACGGAGTAGCCAACCCAGTACGGCGCAACAGCCAACCCAGCATGGGCACGTGCGCTTGACGCGCGTGCCCATGCTTTTTGCCCCAACCGTTTTCCTTGTTTTGTCGCAAACTCGCTCGTGTTTGTGTTTTGCAGCGTGTAGGGAAACTAGCACATTTTCACGCAAGCATTTGAACTGGGGAAACGCAGCTGAATCAAACACAGCTACTCATAATGTTGCGATTAAAACGCAAACACGAGCGAGTTTGCGACATTGCCAAGGCAGCAATCCCAACACATATAGCTTGGGACCGGGCAACGGGCGCGTCAGGCATAACGTTCCCCCTGCACGGCGCTGCGTAATCCGACAGCCCGAGACGGGCAGGAGCACGGTGGCAAGCCGCACCCCTCTTTTGCACCAGCGAACGAAGTTATTCCCCGCTTACGATAAAATGACGATTGCGTAAATGCGCACCAGCGACCATTATGATTGTGTCATGATGGAGCATCGGATAATTTGCGGCAGTATCGCCGCCGACATACAGAACAGCGTTGCAAGGAGCGGTAATGGGCATCTTCTCGAAATTCGAGGGCAAAATGGAGGATACGTTCGAGGGCACTGCGGACAAAATGTTCGACGCCCCCATTTCGCCTGTTCAAATTGCTAAGAAGGCCGAAAAGCAAATGCGGCGCGAAAAGATGGTGGGTGCCGGCAAGCAATATGCGCCCACGTTGTACACCGTGCTGGTAAACCCCGACGACGACCGTCGCTTGTTCGGTTACTACCCCACCTTAGCCGGCGAAACCGAAACGTACCTGGCCGCAAAGGCCTCTGAACAGGGCCTTATGATGGACGGCCAGCCTCTGGTGCGCTTTATCGTTGACGAAGGCCTCAAGCACGGCAAGTTCGATGTTATCGCCGAGGCTGTTGCCGCGCCCATCATCTCGCAGCTGCGCAACGAGGAAATGCAGCGCTACGGCCTAGGTGACAACAACAACGGCTACGGCGCCGAAGCCGCCTACCCGGCGCAGCAGTTCGGGCGCGCCGAGGCCGCTGTTCCCGCAAACCCGCAATACAACCAGTACAGTCAGTACGACCAGCACGAACAATACGAGCAGTATGAGCAGCCCGGCCAATATGGCCAGTACAACCAGGGCTATCAGCAAGCACCCGCGAGCAACGGCTGGGAGCCGCAGGGGTACCAGCCCGTCGCACAGCAGAACTGGAACCAGCCGCAACAAGCGCAGCCGGCACCCATGCCCGCGCCGCAGCCTGAGTACGCGCCCGCTGCCGCCGCTGCAGCTTCTATGGCTGGCGCCGCCGCCGGCTATGCCGCCGCGCAGGCCATGCCCCAGCCGCAGCAAGCTGCGCAGGTTGCCCAACAGCAGTACGCTGCCGCGCCTGCCAACACCGTCGTGTTCGCAGGCAACCCTGCCGCCATGCAGCAACCGCAGCAGCAAACAGGCCGTGCGCGCCTTATCGACACGGCGGCAAACCGTGCGTTTGACCTGGCCAGCGCCCGTGTTTCGCTTGGTCGTGAGTCGCACAACGACATCACCATCCCCGACATCAACGTTTCGCGCAACCACGCTGAAATCACGCTCAGCCCGCAGGGTGCCTGGATCATCACCGACCTTGGCTCCACCAACGGCACGTACGTGAACGGCCGCGCTATCGCAAGCCAGCCGCTCAACGAGGGCGACCACATCTCCGTCGGCACTACCGACCTTGTGTTCACCCTGGCGTAAGGAAAGACAAAGGACACCCTCGTGATTGATTACGCCCTGCTGCTCATTCGCTTGCTGTTCGTTGCACTGCTGTACCTGTTTCTGTTTGCCATCATGAAAACGGGGATCGGTGCGGTACGCGGGCAGCGCAAGCGCGAGAAAACCTGGAGCCTTTCGGTTGAACGCGGCCCGAAAGAGCTGCGCGGCGTATCCATTGTGGTGCGCGGCCCGGTTATCGTGGGCCGCAATCCCGGCGCAGACATTGTCATTGGTGCGGGCTATGTGTCGGGAAGGCACGCCCGCTTTAGCCTGATGGGCCAAAACCTCTTCGTGGAAGACCTTGGCTCCACCAACGGCACGGCCGTAAACGGCCAGTTCATTTCCGAGCCTACCGCCTTGCGTAGCGGCGACACCGTCAACGTAGGCGACGTGGCCATTCGTGTGAGGTTCTCATAATGGCACGTGAACAACGTTCCTCGTATAAATCTACGCAACACACCCGCAAGGGCGCCATCACCACGTTCGGCAGCCGCACCGACGTTGGCTGCGTGCGCGACCACAACGAAGATAGCCTGGTGGTAGCCCCGCCGCTGTTCGCCGTTGCCGACGGCATGGGCGGCCACGCCGCAGGCGAGGTTGCCTCCGAAATTGCCGTGAACGTGCTGGCCGAGTTTGCGCCGAAAGACCTTGACGGTGCCGTGCTCGAGCGCGCCGTTGAGGAAGCGAACCGCGAAATCATCCGCGCAGCGCACGATGGCCGCGGCCGCGACGGCATGGGAACTACCATGACCGCTTGCATGCTGCAAGACGAGCGTTTGATCATCGCCCAGGTTGGCGACTCACGCGCATACCTGCTTCACCAGGGAAAACTCCAGCAGCTTACGCGCGACCACAGCCTTATGGCCGACATGATCGAAGCCGGTCAGCTCACGCCCGAGGAAGCGCGCCACCATCCGCAGCGCTCCGTCATCACGCGCGCGCTCGGCTCCGACCCGCACACGCGCCCCGACATGTACGAAATCAACGTGGAAACCGGCGACAGGCTGCTCGTGTGCTCCGACGGCCTTTCTTCCATGATTCGCGACGAGCAGATTGAAGCCGTTATGCGCCGCGTGCGCGACCCGCAGCGATGCGCGTCTCAGCTGGTTAACGAGGCAATTGCCGCCGGCGGCCACGACAACGTCACCGTCATTGTGGCCGACGTTACCGGCTTTGCCGAAAAGCGCCAAAGGAAAATGGCGCGCAAATCGAAGCTTTCCGTTGCGCTGGTGCTTGTGCTGCTGCTGGCTATTTTGGGCGGTGCGGCATGGGGTGTGCACACGTGGCTGCACACCACCGCCTACCTGGGCAACGACAACGGCAAAGTGGCCATTTACAGCGGCGTTCCCGCCGATTTCCTGGGCGTACCGCTGCATCAACAAGTTGAAACAACCGACGTGGACGTGAGCAAGCTGCAGCCTGGCACCGCCGCGCGCCTTGACGGCGGCATTCGCGTTGACACCATGGACGCCGCGCAAGACCTCGTGCAGCAGTACCGCGACGAAGCGGCGCAGCACGACAAGGCCGAAAGGTAGCCCGTCATGGCCCGTCGCAACATAGAGCTTATCCTTCTGCTGGTAGCCGCGCCCGTAGTAGCGCTGCTGTTCGTCATGATTGCCATCAACGAAGGCCAGCAGGTCAACTTCGACTCGCTGAGCGTGCCTATCGGCATTTTCGCCGCCTTCGTGGTGGCTCACCTTGCCGTGCGCAAGCTTGCCCCCGGCGCCGACCCGGCGCTGCTGCCCATCGCGTTTTCGCTTTCGGGCATCGGCATCGCCTTCATCACGCGCATCGCCCCGTTCACCGACGCGCCCAACATGGCGCAAGGCCAGGTGGTGTGGCTGTTCGTGGGCGTCGGCTGCATGATTGCCGTGCTCTTGTTGTTCCGCAACCTAGATAAGGTGGCCAACTTCAAGTACACGCTTATGCTGGTGGGCATCATCTTGCTGCTTTCGCCGCTTATCCCGGGACTAGGCCAGGAAATCTACGGCAGCCGCATTTGGCTGCACATCGGCGGTTTCTCCTTCCAACCTGGTGAAATAGCAAAAATCGTTATCGTGCTGTTCATGGCAAGCTACCTGGCGGAAAACCGCGAGCTGCTGTCCGTGTTCACCGTGCGCATGGGGCCGCTGCGCCTTCCCGACATCCGCTCGCTTCTGCCGCTTCTGCTTATGTGGGGCGTGGCCATGCTCATCGTGGTGTTCGAGAAGGACCTCGGCAGTGCCATGGTGTTCTTCTTCGTGTTCCTGCTGATGCTCTACGTTGCAACGGGAAAGAAGTTTTACCTGGTCATCGGCTTAGGATTGATGGCTATCGGCGGCGTTGCGGCCTTCATGGCGTTCGGTCACGTGCAGGTGCGCGTGAACACCTGGCTTGACCCGTTCTCCGATGCGCAGAACACCGGCTACCAGCTGTGCCAAGCGCTGTACTCCATTGCCGACGGCGACCTGTTCGGTGTGGGCCTTGGCAACGGCCTTGCCGGCGGCACCGACGCGTTCTCCGCCATCCCTGTTGTGGAAAGTGACTTCATCTTCGCCGACATCGCCGAGGAAATCGGTCTTCTGGGCGCCTCGGGCGTGCTGCTGCTGTTCCTGTGCTTCGCCATCCGTGGCTTTTTGACCGCCGCGCGCGCGAAGTCTGACGTGTCCAGCTTCGTGGCCGTGGGCCTGACCAGCATGATCGTGCTGCAAGCGTTCATCATCGTGGGCGGCGTCACGCGTGTCATCCCGCTGACGGGCCTGACGCTTCCGTTCATCAGTCAAGGCGGCTCTTCACTCCTGGGCAGCTTCATCATCGTGGGCTTTTTGCTGCGCGCGGGCGACGAGGCCACCGGCATTGAAGCGGAAATGCTGAACGGCACCACGTCGTCCTTGCACTCCAACAGCGTACTTGGCCGCATCAGCCTGGGCAAACGCCTTACGCACTCCATGCTGTTCTGCAGCGCGCTGTTCGCCATTTTGGTTGCCAACCTCACCATGATCATGGTGGTGCAGGCCGACAGCTACCAAAGCATGCCCGGCAACAACCACACACTGGCTAAAGAGGCGAAAAGCGAGCGCGGCACCATTTCAACGTACGACGGCATCGTGCTGGCACGCAGCGTCGTTGACGACGACGGCAGCTACGAGCGCATCTACCCTGCGGGCGATTTGGCATCGCACGTGGTGGGTTACGTGTCGCAGCAATACGGCACCTCAGGCATCGAAGACGCGTATAACGACACGCTCAAGGGCCAAGAGAACTTCGCCACCTGGACCGACGTGCTCAACGACATGGCCGGCGTTGGCACGGCCGGCAACGACGTGACGCTTACCATCAACTCGAAGATTCAGCAGGCCGCGCAAGATGCGCTTGACGGCGAAAAGGGCGCTGCGGTGGTTATGGACCCGAAAACGGGCGCCATCCTAGCCATGGCCAGCGCACCCACGTACGACGCCGCCGACTTCGAGCAGGTAATCGCGCAGGCAAACGCCAACAGCTCCGACTCGTCGCTCATCAACCGCGCCACGGGCAACCTGTACGCCCCCGGTTCCACGTTCAAGATGGTCACGCTTTCAACGGCGCTAGAAGACAACGTGGCAAGCGAAACCACCACGTTCTCCTCGCCCGGCACCATCGACATTGGCAACGCCAACGTGTCGAACTTCAACCACACGAACTACGGCACGCAAACGCTTGAGCAGGCAACCTGGTGGTCGGCGAACACGGTGTACGGCCAGCTAGGCGTGCAAATTGGCGCCGACAAGCTGGTGGCGGGCGCCGAGGCGTTCGGCTTCAACCAAACGTTCGACTTCCCACTGGTTATGTACACGTCGCTTATGGCCGACCCCAGCGAAATGACCGAATGGGAAACCGCCTGGGCCGCTGCAGGCGAGCCGGTGAACCCCATGAACCATGAAAGCCCGGCTGGCCCGCAGGCTACCGTGCTGCAGATGGCCATGGTGGGAAGCGCCATCGCCAACGACGGCGTGGAGATGAAACCTTACTTGGTTGACGGCATCTACAACGCCAACGGCGAGCGCAGCTTCACCGCGCAGCCCGAAAAGCTGCGCACGTCCATTAGCTCCGACACGGCAAAGCGCGTGCGCGAGATTTTAAAGGGCGTGGTGAAGAGAGGCACCGGCACCGCTGCGCAGATCGACGGCGTTGAGGTTGCCGGCAAAACCGGCACCGCCGAGAAAGCGAACAGCAACGACAGCTGGTTTGTGGGCATGGCACCCGCAGACGACGCCGGCGTTGTGGTGGCCGTGGTCATCGAAGATGGCGACGAGGGCGTGGGCACCCAAAAAGCTCATGATATTTTGCAAACTGCTTTGGAAGTTCAAGGCCTGTTATAGATAAAGTGTGCGCGGCGCGGTACTATGAGGATTACTCAAAATACCGCCCAGCATGTGACCTAAAGGAGTTCAAACGTGACCGGAAACATGATCGGCAGGGTGTTCAACAACCGCTACCAAATTACTGAGCGCATCGGCATCGGTGGCATGGCCGAGGTGTACCGTGCGCAAGACAACGTCTTAGGTCGTTTGGTTGCGGTCAAAGTGATGTTGCCCCAATACGCCGCAGACCAAAGCTTTACCCAACGCTTCAAGCAGGAAGCCGCAAGCGCCGCCAACCTGCAAAGCCCCTACATCGTGAACGTGTACGACTGGGGTCAGGACGAGGGCACGTACTATATTGTCATGGAATACGTGCGCGGTTCTGACCTGAAAACCGCCATCAACCAGCGCGGCGCCATCAACCAGCGCAAAGTTGCCGAAATCGGCAGCCAGGTATGCCAGGCGCTTTCCGTGGCTCACGGCCTTGACATCATCCATCGCGACATCAAGCCGCAGAACATCATGGTGCAGCCCGACGGCAACGTGAAGGTCATGGACTTCGGCATCGCACGTGCAAAGAACTCTACCAAGGAGCAAACTTCCAGCGTACTGGGCACGGCACACTACATCTCGCCCGAGCAGGCGCAAGGCAAAGAGCTCACCGCTGCCAGCGACATTTACTCGCTCGGCATCGTGCTGTACGAGTCCGCCACGGGCAAGCTGCCCTTCGACGGCCCCGACGCCGTAAGCGTTGCCATGAAGCAGGTGCAGGACGAGCCCGTACCGCCGCGCGAGCTGAACCCTGAGATTGACCCCTCACTTGAAGCCATCATCATGAAGGCCATGGCGAAAAACCCCATGGACCGTTTTGCCACCGCAAAGGAAATGCGCTCGGCGCTCAACGACTACCTGGCCGGCCGCCCCGTGGTGCTTGGCGGCGGATTCACCAGCGCGCAAACGCAGGTCATGGGCGGCGTGGTGCCTCCCATCAGCCCCATGGGCGACGGCACTGCCGTTATGCCCGCTGTGGGCGGCCAGCAGCACAACGGTGCGAACAGCTCGCAAAACCACTCCTACAACACCAACAACACCGTGCCGAACAAGAAGGGCAAAAAGATTGCCGCCGTGGTAGGTGCCGTTGTTGCCGTGATTGCGCTTATTGCCATTGCAGCGTTCGCGCTAGGCGGAAACTCCGAAAGCAAAGACCTTATCGAGGTACCCGACGTTACGGGCCAAACGCTCGACCAGGCGAAAAGCGCTATCCAGTCCGCAGGCTTTAAGGTGGGCAACGTACAGCAAACCTACTCCGACAAGGTTGACTCGGGCAAGGTCATAAGCCAAGACCCTGCCGGCAAGTCGAAAAAGGCCAAGGGCACTAGCGTGAACCTGACGGTATCGCAAGGCACGCAGGAAATCGAAGTGCCTGACCTTACTGGCAAAACCGCAGATGAAGCAAAGAAACTGTTGCAAGCGAACGGCTTGAAGTACAAAGCGGGCACCGCCGAATACTCCGACAGCGTTGAGAAGGACCATGTGGTGCGCCAAGACGTTTCCGCAGGTTCCAAGGTTGCCAAAGACACCGTGGTCACCTACTACCTGTCCCTTGGCTCCGAAGGTTCCACCGTCCCCGACGTTACGGGCCAAAGCCGCAGCGCCGCAACCACCACGCTGAACAACGCCGGCTTCTACGTAACGGTTGACGAACAGTATTCCGACACCGTATCCGAAGGCGTGGTTATCAGCCAAACGCCCACCAGCGGCAGCAAGCTAAAAGCTGACGGCACGGTAAACATCGTGGTATCGAAGGGCAAAGAAAGCAAAGCGGTAAGCGTGCCGAGCGTTGTGGGCCAGTCCGAAGGCTCCGCTATGACCACGCTGAACAACTTAGGCTTCACCGTTACCACCGAATACCAGGCCAGCAGCTCTGTGTCGCAAGGCAACGTTATCAGCCAAACGCCCACCAGCGGCACCGAGCTTGACCCCGGCAAAACCGTGCACCTGGTAATCAGCACCGGTTCGAGTTCCTCGAGCAACAACAGCAGCACCGACAGCAACAGCTCCACCAACGGCGGTAGCGGCAGCAACAGCTCCACCAACGGCGGCTCCTCCGCCAATGGCGGCAACGGTAGCAGCAACTACTAGCACACCAGCAGCACCACTCACTCACGCCATAAGAAAAGCCCCGTGTACGGGGCTTTTCTTATGTATCGGCTATTTTCCTTCGTCAAGCAACCTGCCAAATTCTTCGCTTTCCATGGGGCGGTAGAAATAGAAGCCTTGCACGTACTGCGCTCCTAGCTTTTGCAGCAGCGCAACTTGCCCCTGCGTTTCGGCGCCTTCCACCACAACAGGCACGTCAAGCGCCTTGGCCATGGCAAGAATGGAGCGCACCACCTTCACCCGGCGCGCATCGTTCTCGAAGTCGTCCTTCACAAACTCGCGATCAAGCTTCAGCGCGTCAATGTCTATGCTACCCAGCATGCCAAGCGAGGAATGGCCTGTGCCAAAATCGTCCATATGCACGTGAATACCTAGCTCGTGCAACCGCGCTGTCAGCTTGCTTACCGCGCTGCTGCCACCGGTGCACGACGATTCGGTTATCTCCACGCGAATGCACTCGGCGGGCACTCCATACTTTTCCAGCAGCTCCATCAGGCAATCAGCCACGTCAAACGACAGCACGTCAACACGCGACACGTTGACGGAAACCGGCACGCACCGCTTACCAGCTGCAAGGCGTTCGCCTAAGCGCGCGAGCACTTGGTCCCAAATAAGCTTATCCAGCATAGAGATAAGACCCGTTTCCTCAAGCGCGGGCACAAACTCGGCCGGCGACACAAACGTTCCGTCGGTTCGACGCCACCGAGCAAGCGCCTCGCATCCCACAATGGCGCCGCTTGCAACTTCAACTTGCGGCTGTAGGTAGAACAACAGCTCGTTGTTGGCCAACGCGTGCTCAAAACCGCCGATAAGCTGGCGGTTATACCCCGCGCGCTGATATTCCGTGGTGCGGAACATCCTTACGCGATCACCCACCATTTGCTTGGCGCCTTTCGCCGCAAACCGCGCATATTCGTACTGATGCTGCCCCACCGGCTCGTCAACATCCACGCGATACACGCCCATGGCCGGCAAAAAGTCCAGCGAATCGCTGAACGTCGCGATGAGCGTTTTCAGTCGCACGTACATCGTGTTGATAACATCCAGGTCAAACGGCACGAGCACGCAGAAGTCGTCCTGACCCCAGTACCCGCATACGCAGCAATAATCGTCCTCAAACGCCCGTAGCAGCGCACCTACTTCGGCTAGCATAGCGTCACCGCGGTCGCGCCCGTACCATTCGTTGAAAATAGTCATGCGGCCAAGATCGATTTTCACCATGGCCCAACTTACCGCAAGATCGCTTTCGCGGAAACGCGCTGCCTCGTCCAAAAACCAGCTGCCGATAAGCAAGCCCGTCAACCGGTCAAAGCGGCTTTTATCCTCTGCACGCATAAGCTGCGCCGCATTCGCTTCGCTAAACAGCTCTTCGGTAGCAACCTCTACACGGCGGTCTATCTCGCGAATAACCTTGGCGGGTTGCACCAGCACGCGCGGGTAATGCAAAGAAGCCACACTCACCTCTACGCAGACGCGTTCGCTTCCGATAAGCACGGGCTCGGAAAGCACGCTGCGCAGCTTTTCCTCAAACGCCACGGTGTCCGCTTCCGTTGCATCGTCGGCCACCACAACAAGCTTCACGCCGCGCGAGCGGAACATGCGCGCCGCAGCCCGCATGCGCGACACGATGCGCCCGGTAATCTCGGAAATCACGTGATCACCTGCATCGTAGCCGAACTTGCGGTTTATCTCGGAAATGTGGTTGATTTTCAACCCAACCAGCCCAACGGCACAGCCGCGCATGCGCGATTCGCCCAAGGCCGCCACCAACCCGCGATAGTTCCCCAAGCCCGTAGCCGGGTCAGTCACCTCTGCGGCGCTGCGGTTGATAATGTAGCCCGCGTACAGCGTAGGCATGCCATCGGAGCCTTCCAGGCGAAAACCGCGCGACTCGCACAGCACGTACTTGCCGGAAATATCCTTTGCACGGTATTGAATGCGGTGGCTGTGCATCTCGCCGCTGGTCATGCGCTCAATGCCTGCTCGCACATGCTCGCGGTCATCGGGATGGATAACCTCTAGCCACACGGGAATGGGGTCGTGCACATGCTCGCACGGCAAGCCGAAATCACGCAAGGCAAGCGGCGACCAGTGACTTTCCCGCGTGTCAACGTTGTACACAAGCGGATAGCAGCCCTCCGACGCCATGGAAAGCGCCTCGAACACGCGATTATCCAGGTCGTCAAGCACATACGACGTGCGCCTGCCGGTATTTTGCGCCGAGGCGTGCTTGTGCGTGAGCTTGTAATCGTACATTTTGCGATCGGCATCAAGCGTGGTTTGCCGCCGATCGTCCCCACGCGCAGGGTCGGCAATAGAGCAGCCGTAGCTAAACGAGAACTCCTGCGCAGCACCGGTTGTGCGACTAGCTTCGATAAGCTGCGCGCGACACGCCTCAAGGCGACGCTCCATATCCGTTTCCGTGGAAACGGGCGACAACACCACAAACTCGTCGCCACCAATGCGGAAAATCTCTTCGGGGCGTTTGCAGCATTCCCGCAAGTGGTCGCATACCGTTTTGATGTAGCGGTTGCCCTCCGAGTGGCCAAAACGATCGTTGCACGACTTCAGATTGTCAATGTCAACGAACGCGGTTACAAACGGCTTCCCGTGCTCCCAATACACTTCAACCGCACGGTCAAAAGATGCCCGGTTGCCCACGCCGGTAAGCGCGTCAACGTACGCACGGTGCTCCAGGGCGCGCTTTTGCTCCAAAAGCTCCGACACGGCAGCGTTTAACTGCAAGATATAGTTACCGGAAAACTCCTGGTCACGGTGTTCGTCGGAATCAGACGTGAACGCCTGGGCCAGCGTGAACGTTTGCGAAAGGTTGCCTTTAATCTCATCAAGCGACGGTAGCAGCGGATTGTCGGCATCAAAACGGGAGGCGTCTAGGGCCTCAATCCTGCCATCCGCAAGATCGTAGGCAAGTTTTTGCCCTTCGCGAATGTACTCACCAAGCTTCACCAGACGCTGGCCAAGCGCACGCTGGCTTTCGGGAAGCGCTTCCACATCAAGTTCCGCACGCGTCACATCATCGCGCAGCAGCACGTCAACGTACGACTCAAGCGTTGATTCCGTTCGCACGTCGGTGGCTGCAGCATCATGCAGCAAAGCAGTCTCACAACCGTCAGCTGCCATAGGTTCGCGCTTGTTTTTCGGCATCTTATCCCCTTTATGGACCGTTAACACGCCAAGCAACAGCGAATCCCCCACGCGTCGCTTTCTTCAACCTTAACCCTTCTAATTTCATAATTGTATTGCTAGAAACACCATATCAGACGAGAATTTTCAAAAACGAAAAATTAGGTGTTGACTTTCCTTTGAATGGCGAGCATAATAACCGTTGCTGTTTCAACGTGCGCCGTTACCTCAGCTGGATAGAGGGACTGACTACGAATCAGTACGTCGGGGGTTCGAATCCCTCACGGCGCACCATTTTAAACAGCGCCGCTTGACAATGTGCGCCGTTACCTCAGCTGGATAGAGGGACTGACTACGAATCAGTACGTCGGGGGTTCGAATCCCTCACGGCGCACCATTTTCAAGGTTTGAAATCCGCAATGGCTCCATCGAGCACATGCGGTTTTTTGTTTTGTAGGCCAAGGAAAGGAATTCTGTTGAAGGTTCGAAAACCGAAACCTCACAGTATGTAGCCTTCCTTCGACGCCATCCCTTACCGGCAGCCGAAGGTCAGGCTGCAACGCGCTCCCGTTTGACAGAGTCTTTACACGTGCGTGATTTCGTACAAACAGCGCATCGGTACCATCTCGTACGCTATGAAAACTCTTTCGAACGCGAGCATGGACAGTAAGGGAACTAACATGCTCTATCTCTCTCAAATGCTGGGCAAGCCTGTTGTGGATTCAACGGGCGAGAAAATCGGCACCATTTCAGACCTTGCCATTTCAACCGGCGAGGTATTTCCGCGTATCACCAGCTTGGCTTTTCAAGGGCCGGGCAAAATCCCGTTCATGATCTCGTGGCGCAAGTACGTTGACGAGTTCGATGACGATGGCATCACACTGCAAGTTGAAGCACACGACATTCGTTTCAGCTACCTGCAGCCCGACGAAGTGCTGTTGGCGCGCGACCTGATGAACCGCCAGATTGTGGACACACAGGGCTTGAAGGTTGTGCGCGTAAACGACCTGAAGCTTTCCATTTCCGGCTCGCAGCTGCGCCTGTTAGGTGCAGAAGTGGGCATCCGCGGCATCTTACGCGGCCTTGCCCCCTGGATTGAGCGCGCCGTGGTGAACGTGGCAAAGCTGTTCGGCAAGAAAATCGACGAGCAGATCATCGCGTGGAACTACATGGACCTGCTTGATCGCGACCTGTCCGAAGTGCAGCTGTCCGTCACGCACAAGCGCCTTGACGAGCTGCATCCCGCCGACGTGGCCGACATTCTGGAGCAACTCGACCCACAGCAACGTGCCAACGTGTTCCAGCACCTTGACGATGCGCAGGCAACCGAAGCCATCTCCGAGATGGAAGATGAATACCAGTCCGACTTCATTGAAAGCTTGGATAACAAGCAGGCCGCAAACGTGCTGGGCAACATGGATCCTGACGACGCTGCCGACATCGTGCGTGACCTGTCCTACGAACGCGCCGAAACGCTGCTGCGCCTGATGGGCGTGGAAGACGCAACTGAGATTCGTCGCCTTTTGGGCTACAAGGACGGCACGGCCGGCGGCATGATGACCACGCAGTTCGTTGCCGTACGCGATACCGACACCGTGGGGCACGCCATCGAGGTGCTGCGCGAGCTGCCCGAAGACCACCCCACCGTGCATTTCGTGTATATCCTTGACGAGTACGACAAGCTGGTTGGCGTGTGCTCCCTGCGCACGCTGGTGCTTACTGATGACAAAACTCCCATGTCAAAGTGCATGTACGACGACGTCATCTCCTGCACGCCGGACGAAACCGAAGAAGACGTTTCAGCTGACATCTTCAAGTACGACCTGCCCGCCATGCCCGTTGTCGACGAACGCGGCGCACTGCTGGGCATCGTTACCGTTGACGACGCGTGGGACGCCATCGAAGACGACGTCAACGGCGACAAAACGAAGGTATCCGTGCTGAAATGGGTAGGCATCGTCACCGGCGCTTTGCTGTTCTTGGCGCTGTACACGCTGGCGTTGCTGCAAATCGTCGGGTTTCAATGGAGGTAGGCCATGGTTTTGAAGCAAAAGGGCAAAACCGCATCCGTTGACATCGACGCCACGAACCCCCGCGAGCGCAGCAGCTTTAAGACTGGCGAGGCCGCTCGTTCCCCCGAACAGCTTGCCGCCGCCGAAGGGCAAGCGCTTGAGCAGCAGGACGGAAAGCAGAAAAACAAGCTGCTGCTTATCTTAGCCGCGCTTGGCCCCGGCATTGTCACCGCCATGGCGGGCAACGACGCAGGTGGCATTTCCACCTACTCAACTGTTGGCGCACAGTTCGGCTTTGCAACGCTGTGGGTAATCCCGGTCATGTGCATCCTGCTCATTGTGGTGGAAATGACCGCAGCGAAAATGGGCGCCGTCACCGGCAAGGGTTTCGCTGCGCTTATCCGCGAGTCGTTCGGCATCCGCCTTACGGCGCTGGCTATGCTGGCGCTGCTGGTAGGCAACGTGTGCACCACGTTTTCCGAGTTCGCAGGCATTGCGTCGGGCATGGAAATGTTCGGCGTTACAAAATACATCGCCGTACCCGTTGCCGCCGTTGCCGTATGGCTGCTTATCGTAGGCGGCAGCTACAAGCGCGTGGAAAAGGTGTTCTTAATCCTGTCGCTGGTGTTCCTTACCTATGTGGTTGCCGCGTTTTTAGCCCAGCCGAACTGGGAAGACGCCGCCGTAAACACCATCGTGCCGCACGTGGTGTCTGACCAAAGCTTTATATCGCTGGTTATTTCCATGATAGGTACCACCATCGCGCCATGGATGCTGTTTTTCAACCAAAGCAACGTGGTTGAAAAGGGCATTACCACCGACGACTTGTTCACGCAGAAAATCGATGTGGTTTCCGGCACCATCGCAGCATGCTTGGTTGCGTGGTTCATCATCGTCACCACCGGCACCGTGCTGTTCCCCGAAGGCATCACCATCAACGACGCCGCCGACGCTGCGCGCGCCCTTGCGCCGTTCGCAGGCCAATACGCCGAGGCGCTGTTCGCCATCGGCTTGATAGCCGCATCGTTTTTGGCCGCTTGTGTGTTACCGCTTACCACGGCGTTCGTTATTTGCGAGGCGTTTGGCTGGGAAGCAGGCGTGTCGTTCAAGTGGAAAGAAGCGCCGCTGTTCAAGAGCATCTTCACGTTCGTGATTGCGTTCTCGGCCGTTATCGTGCTTATCCCGAACATTAACCTTATGGGCGTTATGCTGATGGCCCAGTTCATCAACGGCCTGGTGCTGCCCGTGCTGCTGGTGTTCATGGCTCTTATTTCCTCGGACAAGCGCGTAATGGGCAAGTTCAAGAACGGCCGCGTTACAACTGTTCTTATCTGGGTGACGGTTGCCATTGTGTCCGTGCTCACCGTTATCTTGCTGGTTATGCAAGTGCTAGGCATCGGATAAGCGCACCGAGCGGCGCGTCAAGCTGCCCCTTAACACAGTAAGAGGGGAGGCTTCACCCGAAACCTCCCCTCTTACTCGATTCTCAAGACCGTTGCGAGTTGCCTCTTCAATCCGCCTTAATCTATTTCACGCTCATCGTTCTACAGTCCCCAGCGAGCGTATTCCAAATAGCCGCCCACGCTGTAATGATCAGCCATGTCATCAGCCGGATACCCTTCGCCGCCCGCAGCTCCAAGATAGCCGTTATCTACCTTGTTGCCGTTTTCATCCACAACCAAAGCGTACCAATGACCGAAATCATGTGCAGGTTTGCGAAGCTGGCAAGCAAGCGTCAGCTTCGATTCGCCTTCTTTGCGAAAGAACGCGCCGGCATTATCGAGCTTTTTGATAAGCGTTCCATCAAGCCAAAAACAAATAAACGGCGTTTCAAACGCATCTGTAAGCGTTCCCGCCTTACCGTTGTACACGTAGCAAAACAGAGCTCGATCGCGTGAGCAGGAAAGCAGTTCCACCTCACTGTCCTTTAGCTTGAACTCGACCGTCGTAATCGCTCCAGGACGATTGGAATTCTCACGCACGTTCGTTACAGCCGTCTTCACCTGGAAGAAAAAGGTTTCAGGGGCGGTGCCGGGCTTTTCAAGCTGTTGCTTCAAGTTCAAGGACACCACATCGACACCCATGTCCGCAGGTGGACGAAGAGCATCTAAACCATTTCGATACAAAGAGCTCATGAGCTGATACTCGCCGGTATACCCGTTGTAGAGCGCATCGAAGAAGTATTGGGGCACGTGCATCTCCTTAAGTTTCGAATCAAACGTCTAAATTCTAACGTTACGTCACGCGGTTACTAGAGAAAACATCGGGCTTGGCTTGCAGATATGGGGCTACCGCATCGCAACACTCCTTCACCAGCACATTGGCGCGTGCGAAAACCTCTTTACGCAGGTCATCATCCTCCAGTACGATTTGTGCAATAAGAGCCTTCGCAAGTTGCAGCTCGTTTTGCCAGGGTTCGTTTTCCCACAGGTTATTAAGCCGATCCGTGGCATCAAGAACCTTGCCATACGCAACGTCAGGCAACGCAGCCAGCGCACCCTTTTTATTATGGCGAAGTTCCCAAACAAATACGCATGCGGGATTTTCGATTTGAGCATAAGCTTGCGTCGAACGATTCTCAGGGCGTGCCGAAGCTTGCGGATCGGTATTTGCAAAATAGGCGGCGCGACTTGGCACAGCACCTGCAATTACCCCCGTAATCTCAAGGATGTCCTCGGCGTACACGCGATACACGTCGCAAACATCAAAAGGAACCCTGCGCTGCGCTTCGACCAACTTGCTGTCCTTCGCTTCAAAAGCAGCACGCTTGCGAGCAGCGTTCGCGCAGGCAATACGCTCATTCAGACTTAACCGAGCATTAACGTCGTCCATCTTCCCTTCCTTTTCCTTAAGCCGCAACGTCGGAATCGCCACCCAGTTTGTCAACATCGAACTGCGCATCGAGCCAAAGTTCGTCTTCATCGAAATCAGGCAAAGCGGTAGGATCCTCCATCGCATAAACCCAAGTCGGATCGCACTCCTCCCCAAGGTCGAAATAACCCGGATGCTGTTCGAGCTTGTACGCAGGTTCGCACACACCGCGTCGTCCGCGCTCAAACAGCCACCAACTGCCTGCAGGCGTCTCAAGCAACGTCGCGGCTGTCTTGTTGGCACGCAAGGCAAAATATCGCGCCGTTCGCTCATCCTGAAAGCCCAACACCAGCTGGCGGTCGCAATTGCCGATGATCGAGTTCGCAACGGCTTGGTTGTAGCGAGCCTCAAGCTGACTTACCGTCTGGCATATGATGGTGCAGCTAATCTCGCGGCTACGAATAACGGAAAGCACATCATCGAAACCAGGTAGCGTCAGGTTCGCGAAATCATCAAGCATGAACCGAACAGGTACCGGCAGCCTGCCTTCCTTGCACTTCGCATCCGCAAAGTCGCATAAACTTGAGAACGCCTGACGGATAAACATGCTGGTCAACGGGGCTAAACTGTGGTCCATATCATCCATCGTCACAAACAGCGCACGTCGCTCGCGCCCAAGATCGCAAAAGTCAATCTGATCTTGTTTGCGAAATGCAGCAAGCGCACCGTCAAAGGTAAGCGGCATCAAATTCGCGGCGATAATCCCCATGATGCTCGAATGCATCTTGTCGGCGCGGGCCGTGCTCTTTGCGCGACGATATAACGAGACCGCGTAACTGTCAGGGTCTTGCTTGAAAAGATCGGAAAACAATGCCTCGGCGTTCCCTTCGCACGCCTGCTCATACACGCTCACGACCGATGCCATGTTCCATTCGCGATCGGGAAGCGCCTCAAAAACGTATGCGATATAGCTTGCAACGTAGTTGGCGGCCGCACCTGCCCAGAACGGGTCATCGCCCATCTCGGTGCGCGGGAATAACGCACTGGCGATGGAGATGATATCTTGCGCGATGGGACGCCCTTTGCGCCAGCGGACATGATGAAGCGGGTCGTAGCCAATCGTTCCCTCCATCGTTGTGAAGTCAAGGCAATCGACAGTGTAACCGTGCGCAGACAAGCATGGCCCCATTTCGCGATACAAGCGACCTTTGGAATCGAGGACAACATAGGAACCCTCGCACTGCAAAAGATTCGGCTTCAAGAAGTTACGAGTCTTGCCCGAACCAGAACAGCCAAGGACCAAAACGTTGTTGTTAAGTCCAGTAACCCAAGAGTCCATGCTCTCAATGTGCTCTGAAGTAAGGATGAGTTCTCCAGCATAAGCAGCGCGGGGGTTTGCATTGTTGTTGATCATGGTCTATCTCGCTCTCCGAATAACTCGCATAGGCGAGTACGTTGTGGGATTCGATGTTCCGGCGGTACAGCTCCGGTGAAATCGCAACAGCAAAGTTAAAGCAGATTGCGGCGCTTACAGTTTCGTGACAACACGATCGGCAAGGCCTGCTTCAACGGCTTCTTTTGCTTCGAAGTACGTGTCGCAAGCCGTAAGCTCGAAAACACGCTCGATGGGTATACCGCTGTGACGTGCGATAACACCTGCGGTGATGTCGCGCATGCGCATAAGGTCGTCCGCTCTGGCCTTCACAGACAAAGCCGTACCGCCAGCACCTGAATTAATGAGCGGATCATGAATCATGACACGGCTGTGCGGCAGAATCTCGCGATCGTCGCCCGCAATGAACAACAGCGCACCCATACTTGCAGCTATGCCCAAACAAACAGTGCGAATGGGACAGCTTACGGCCTGCATAACATCGTAAAGAGCCAGCCCGGACTGAACCTCACCACCGGGACTGTTGATGTAAAGCGTGATGGGTGCCATAGAATCTTGACGCTGAAGATACAGCAAACCTCTGATAACAACGGCACATGAATCGGCATTCACCGAGGTCATAAGCTCAAGCTCGCGATTACCGAGCATTTCATCCCTTATGTCGAGATAGTTGAGGCCTTCTGCCGTTTCACGAATGATTTGAGGTTGATAGACGAATGCATGCTCACTCATAATGAGCTCCTTCCGAGGGTAAAAGACACGGAAACCCACAACGTAACGAAACAAGCACGCAGACAACGAGCTAGCATAAGCTGTCGCGTGCATAAAATTCCGATATAGGGTTTTGGGCTGGAAAACCTGATACCTGGCAAGTGATATCAGCAACTCCTCTATAGGCGATGACGCCTATTTGCCGGGAGGCGGGTCTTGCGACCCTCGGGTGACGCATACTTTAGCATTCGACGCAAAAGCGTGCAAGTATCGAAATCATAATTGTTTCAAAGGTCAAAACGGGGCACTACTCAAGCATAGATAGCAAAAAGCCGACACCGGTATTTCTTCCGGTGTCGGCCTTTTATGACGATCTAGCCGTTGGCTTTACGTAACGTTTCCAGGATTTCGGGGAGAGACATGGCTCAATCTGAGCCTCTCCCCTGTTCATCTTTCCCGCTTATCCAGCGGCTATTCTGCAAGCAGCAGCTTAATTTGCTCCTGCATTTGACGTGCGATAAACGCGTTGTCAGGCTCATCACTGTGAATGTAGTCAAGCAGCATCTGCAGCGTGATTGCCGACATATGCTCGTTAATACCCTGCTCAACCAACCTGCAAGCCGACACAATGCCTTGTGCGATATCGGTAGACTTCGTTTCAACTTTCTTACGCTTGCCCGGACGTTTAAGATCTTCCTGCAGCGCGCAAATCACGTCGAACACGCTAATGTCCGAAGGTTTTTTTGCCAAGCAATAGCCGCCGTGTTTACCGGGTCGCGCCGTGATAAGTCCCGCATTGCGCAGCAGCTGAGCTAGCTGGATAAGATAATCGCGAGGGATGGACATGTCCTCCGCTACGTCGCGCGACGAACACACTGTGCCCTTCTCGGCCAAGTACAGCACCGTGCGCATTCCGTATTCCGTCGAAGCCTTCAAGCGCATAGCCTCCTCATAACTCCGTTCCGCCCGCCTCTCCCCGAAGCGAACATCTTAGGCTGACACACACCTCACCTTTTTGCACCCCTGCAAAAACCGGAAGAAACAGCCAGCGCGCCAAGCTGCTACACATGCACAGCATGCTTTCGCTGTTTCTTTCGCTTACAACCTCGTAACGTTATAAGCTTTACCAGCGTGTATGCTTATATAGTAGCGCAAGCTATAATATTCTAGTACAGCGCTTTACTTTTACACACAATCATAGCCCGTCAAAGATATGAACGGATTGGTTTATGACTCCAAAGGACAATACGCGCAAACTTGTTTTGAAGCAACGCGATTCGATTGGAATTTCTGCACGCGAGCAAAAAAGTCGGCAAATTTGCGATCAGCTTATTGACATGGTCAATCGCTTTATCAGCAACGCCGATAACGTAACTGTACCGTTACACATTGCCGCTTACGAACCCATGCACAGCGAGGTGGATGTGCACCCGTTCCTGCATTTTGCATACACGCAAAACTGGGTGGTGAACCTCCCCTGCATGGTGAAGGATAGCGAAGGCAAAGCGGCGCACATGGTGTTCTTCCCCATCACCGCGCACCAACTTGAACATGAGCGCCCTGCGTTTTTAGACCACCCCGCACGCCCGTACTTGCTTGCCGACTTACATGCCCAAGGATGGCACGAAATCGACCCCGCAACGTTTGACGTGGTGATAGTACCTATGGTGGCGTTCGATAGCACGCTTATGCGCTTAGGGTACGGCGGCGGCAATTACGACCGCTTCTTGCCACACCTGCGCAAAGGATGTCTAGTGGCCGGCGTGGCGTTCGAAGAACAGCGCATACCCAACGTTCCAACCGAGCCCCACGACCTGCCGCTCCCCCGCATCCTAACCGCCTAAAAGCAGGACAAGGTGGGAATTAGCAAAAAACGGGAAGCAGCGTACAAGGGCACACACCTAGCTACCATCTGTGAACACGGGGACGGAGGCAGTGTTCACGGATGCCCTTCGGGATAAGAAAGTTTAATTGTGAACACTTCCTCCGTCCCCGTGTTCACACAAACGCCCCGCGTTCATGCTTCAGCCCTACTTCCAAAAAAGAGGGCGCCTAGTGGCGCCCTCTTCGCATTCACTCTGTTGCCGTAGCCCTATTTCTTCGCACCGAAGTTGGACTTGTGCAGGCACAGCACCGCTACCACGGTAAGCACCACGCCAAGCGCCAAGGAAATCCAGGGGCTGGTGGTAAATCCTGCCACCAGGTAGCACACGAAGCACACTACCATTACCGTGGTGGCGTACGGCAGCTGCGTGGCCACGTGACGCAAATGGTTGCACTTCGCACCCGCCGACGACAAGATGGTAGTATCCGAAATGGGCGAGATATGGTCGCCATACACCGCACCTGCCAGGGTTGCGCCCACGGCAACCAAGAACAGCGGGTCGTTTTCGGGAAACACGCCAACAACAATGGGCAGAATCAGCGCGATGGTGCCCCAGCTGGTGCCCATGGCAAAGCCGATAAAGCCCGCAACCAAGAAGATGATGCACGGCAGAATTCCCAAGCCAACGCCCAAGCCGTTCAAAAAGCCACTCACAAAATCGCCCGTGCCCAGCATGTAACGGCAGCAACCGCCCAGGCTCCAGGCCAGCACCAAAATCATGATGGCGCCCACCATGGAACGCACGCCCTCGGAGATGCTCTCCACAAAGCCGCTCAGCGTGGTAAGGCCGCGCGGCAAGAACATGGCACCGGCCACGCACAGCGCAACCGTTGCGCCGATGCACAAACCGCTTACCGGGTCTTCGCCAACGGCAGTTGCAAAATCAACGCCCTCGAAGAAGCCGCCGGTGTACAGCATGCCCAGGATAGAGAACACGATAAGCACCAGGATAGGCACCACCAAGTCGTACACTTTACCCTTGTCGGAGATGTTCAAGCCCTTGTACTCGTCCATAGCCGGCGATGCGGACTGTTCGATGTCGGCTTGCTCGGTTACCACCGACTCCAGCTTCGTGTGATCGTCCGGGTTGGCCTCAGCCGTTTCGGACAAACCCATCGTGGACAGCTTCTCAAGCGAGCTGCCTTCGCGCGGAATTTCGCCCTTGGCAGCTTCTTCCGCCGCGCGCATGGGACCGTAATCGTTCTTGCCCGTAACCAGCATGAAGAACACGAAGAAGATGGTGAGCAACGCGTAGAAGTTGTACGGGATGGACGCCACAAACGTGGAGAAACCATCCTCGCCCAGGTAGCCGCCCACAGCAACCGCCCACGAGGACACCGGCGCGATAATGCACACCGGAGCTGCCGTGGAGTCGATGATCCACGCCAGCTTTTCATGGCTTACGTGGAAACGGTCGGTCACAGGACGCATAACCGCACCCACCGTCAAGCAGTTGAAGTAGTCGTCAACGAAGATGATGATGCCCAACAGCGCAGTGAGCACCTGCGCCATCTTCGCGTTCTTGATATGCGTGGACACCCATTCCGCATACGCGCGGCTACCGCCCGCCGTGGCGATAACCACGGTTAACGCGCCTAACAGCGCAAGGAACAGCAGTAACGCCCCATTGTCGGCAATTTGCATGGCCATAGCGCTGGGCACGTCGGTAAACGCCGTGACCAGCGAATCCGCGCCCACGCCGTTGAGGGTGAACTGGTAGATGACCATACCAACGAACACGCCGATGGTCAGCGACGAGTACACCTCCTTGGTGATGAGCGCCAGAGCCAATGCCAGCAGTGGCGGCACAATGGACCACGCGCCAGTGCTGATAAGCTCGAAAGCCTCTTCCATACCCCTTCCCTTCTCGCAAGGTTGCATCGGATCCAATGCGCACCAGTATACAAGTCAACCAGCCCTTACGCGCCACGAATCCGTCAGAGGGTTTCACGTGAAACAAAAAGGGAGCCACCTTTACGGTAGCTCCCAGTAAACTATATGCGATTCGCTTTACTTTTGCTCGCGTTCCGCAGCCAGTTCGTGCTGGTATTCGCGGTCGATAGCACCTTCGGGCGAAGGCGGGTTAACCTGGAACGGCACCGCCTTCGTAAACAGGCTGACCACCGGCACGATAACCAGCGACAGCAGCATAGCCAGCGCACCGCAATTGATGGGGCTGGCAATCAACGGCGTGCCCATCAGCGTAAGCACCATGTTTCCGCTGGTCAAGCCCACGCCCACAATAAAGCTACACCACACGGCCGCCTTGGAGATGCGTCCGGAGTACAAACCCCACAAAAACGGGCCAAGAAACGCACCGGCAAGCGCACCCCAGGAGATGCCCATAAGCTGCGCAATGAACGTGATGGACGAGTTGTACTGGACAAGCGCCAGCACCGCGGACACCACCACGAACACCACGATAAGGCCGCGCATCCACACAAGCTTCTTCTTCTCGTCCATGTTCTTCACCACGTTGCCCTGCAACAGGTCAAGCGTCAGCGTCGACGACGAGGTAAGCACCAGAGAAGACAGCGTTGACATGGAAGCGGACAGCACCAGCACGATAACGATGCCGATAAGGATGTCAGGCAAGGTGGACAACATGGTGGGGATGATGGAGTCGTACACCGGAGCGCCATTCGCACCGATTTCAATCTGGTCGGCGTACAGGCGGCCGAAACCACCCAGGAAGTAGCTGCCGCCGGCAACCACGAACGCAAACAGCGTGGAGATGATGGCACCCTGCTTCACGGCCGGGCCCGACTTGATAGCGTAGAACTTCTGCACCATCTGCGGCAAGCCCCACGTACCCAGGCTAGTCAGGATAACCACGCCCATAAGGTTGAACAAGTCGGGGCCGAACATGCTCACAAACGGGCCGGCCATCTGAGAGCCCTCGGCCGGAATCTGAGACAGCGTGGTGATGGCCTCGCTGAAGCCGCCGTTGTTCAAGATAACCGCCGCAATAACCGCGATGATGCCGAACAGCATGACGATGCCCTGCAAAAAGTCATTCATGACCGTGGCCATGTAACCGCCCAGCACCACGTACAAGCACGTGATAACGGCCATGCCAATGACGCACACCTCGTACGGGAGGCCGAATGCCATGCCGAACAAACGCGACAGGCCGTTGTACACGCTTGCGGTGTACGGGATAAGGAACACGAAGATGATGGCGGCGCTTGCGATGCGCAGGCCCTTAGATTGGTAGCGCTTGCCAAAGAACTCCGGCATGGTGGTGGCGCCCAGGCGATGTGTCATCTCACGCGTGCGAGGGCCGAGCACCCACCAGGCAAGCAGGCTGCCCAAAATGGCGTTGCCAATGCCTGCCCACGCAGCTGCGATGCCGTATTTCCAGCCGAACTGGCCGGCGTAGCCAACAAACACCACAGCAGAAAAGTAGCTGGTGCCGTACGCAAACGCGCTCATCCAGGGGCCGACGTTGCGACCGCCCAGCACGAAACCGTCAACGCTTGACGTTGTACGTCTGCAGTACAACCCTACGCCGACTGCAACGCCGACGAAAATTAAAACCATACAGATCTTAGCGACCATTGTTGTTCCTATCTGTTGTTTCACCTGGTCTTTGGCGAAAATCGAGCAACTCATATATGCGCAGGTGCGGTACGACGCGCCTATCTGCGCGCAGCTTCACCATTCACGTTGGAACGCGAACGCGCTGCAGCAGAGTTGGCATGAGCACGACCGCACAGCGGCATTGCCAACCCTCTGAGTTGTTGTGGCACACGACGTTTGCCCGAGTTGTACCGAACGCGGCGTACAAGGCTTCAGCAAGCCTACGCGCACGGCAGCAAACCCCGTGTGCTAGATATATCGATAGGAATAATAGGTGTAGAAGCAAGGCTCCATTGACCTGAATTCACCGGCCTTCATCCTCGCTAGATACATGGCTCGAACACCCGCGCCAACATGCGCATCAGAGCGCAGAGGCGCGGCAGACTGCAGCTGCGGATGGCAGCTAGAGAATGCAGCGATATGTCCTTGAGCGATGTTCATGCGGCATACTTTACCACAGTAATTCGGTATAGCTTCCACATTTTCTTCAACGGGTGAAATAAATTTGGCCGGTTGCTTCACTCAGTTTCGGTATATTACCCCCATTTTTCCGTATATTCACGTTATAGGCTGCGCTTACGTCCTATAGGTTTCAGCCATATATACACACTTTTTAAAATATGTTACTTTTCAGCGCACGTAAGCAGACGTAGTATTGGTCATGTCGGGAAGGCAATCCCCTTCGATGAACGGCAGCATCCCCTTTTAAGCCGCCTTCATCGGCGTTCCTGACGTTAGGTATGGTGTAGCGTCGGTGCCGTGTTTCCCCTTATCTCGGCATCGTGAACAACAACACTACATCGGTCGTGCGGTTTCTTCCTTTCCGCCGACCACCCCTCCTCCTTGCCGACCCGCGTCCCCTCACCTTAGGCGGGTCGGCCTTTTTATTGCCCGAAAGCTGCACTTGCGTGATGCGGCACCTGCACACAAGAAGGGCGCGCTGCCAAAAACAGGCAGCGCGCCCTTTTGAAAATCTTTGCGCGGTTTATGCGCGAAACCTTTAGTAACGCGAATCGAAGATGCGCTTCGTTTTCTTTTCGCTGCGCGGCAGCTCGCCCATAGGAACGCCCTTTGCCTCAGGCGTGCAACCAATCTTCGCCTTGAAGATGGCAGCCAGCTGTTCCTCGCAACGCGTAAGCTCCTCGCCCTCAAGCGACGTTTCAAACAGCACGGTAAGCACGTCGTGACCGTTCACGGCCTCAATCATCACCTGGTATTCAGACGATGCACCGTCGGTGAACTGGATGACTTCCTCGATTTGCGCGGGGAACATGTTGCAGCCCTTCACCTTCACCATGTCATCGGTGCGGCCGGTGAGAATGTCGATGCGCGGATGATGGCAGCCGTAGCCGCACTTGCAATCGCCGGGGATGATGCGCGTAAGGTCGTGCGTGCGGTAGCGCACCAGCGGCGCACCCTGCTTGCGCAGCGTGGTAAGCACCAGCTCGCCCACCTCGCCATCAGGCAGGTTCTTGCCGGTTTTCGGGTCGACAATCTCGCAGTACACGTAGTCTTCCCAGATATGCATGCCGTTGTGCTCGCTGCACGAAATGCCGATGCCCGGGCCGTACACCTCGGTCAGGCCGTAAATGTCGAAAATCTCAATGCCCATCTCGTTTGCAATGCGGTGGCGCATCTTGTCGCCCCAGCGCTCGGAACCGATAACGCCTTTGCGCAGGTCAAGCTTGTCGCGCAGGCCGCGCTTGCTGATTTCCTCGGCCAGCAGCAGCGCATAGCTGGAAGTACCGGTGATAACGGTGGTGTGCAGGTCTTGCATCATCTTCAGCTGCTTTTCGGTGTTGCCCGGGCCCATGGGGATAGCCATGGCACCAAGCTTCTCGCAACCCAGCTGAAAGCCGATGCCAGCCGTCCACAGGCCGTAACCTGGGGTGATCTGGATGCGGTCCTTGTTCGTGATGCCCGCGGTTTCGTAGCAGCGTGCAAAAATGGTTGCCCAGTCGATAACGTCTTGCTGCGTGTACGGGATGATAACCGGCGTGCCCGTGGTGCCCGAAGAGCTGTGGATGCGCACCACCTCTTCGTCGGGAACAGCCTGCAATCCAAGCGGATACGCCTCGCGCAAGTCCGCCTTCTCGGAGAAGGGCAACTTCTCGAAATCTTCCTGCGACTGCACGTCCGACAGGTCGATACCCGCAAACTTCTTCGCATAAAACGGCGAGCGTTCCTTTAGCGTTTTGAACTCGTTTTTGATCAGCTCAAGCTGCTCCGGCTTCATTTCCATAGTGCGTCCTTTCTAGTTTTCAAGCGCAATGTCAACAGCATGCAAGTTCATATCCACCAGCTTAGGCTTCACGCACGCCGCAATGGCGCTGCGCAAGTCGTCCAAACTTATAGGAATGCACCCCGTTTGCAGGGCCTTTGCCAGCAACAGGTTGTTCAGCACTTTGCGGCTGCCAGCCGCCTTGACCAGTGCCTGGTCATCAACGGGAATGAACGTGGCTTGCGTACCTTCAAGTGCTTTGGCGATGTTGGCTACCACATCGGTTGCGCGATACGGGTAGGTGGAAAGCGCCGCCGTAACAGGCTGCACCGCCGTGGTTGCCGTTACTAGCGTGCCCGTTGGCGCCAGATACGGCAGCACGCGCGCCGCCTCAGCCGGTTCGAACGCGATAACCAAGTCGGCCATGCCGCGACTTACCAACGATGCGTGCACCGCTTCGCCGCTGTTGCCAATGCGCACGTGCGACACCACGTTGCCGCCGCGCTGCGCCATGCCGATGGTTTCGGCCGTGCGCACCTGCCAACCTTTTTCAAGCGCTGCTTGCGCTAACAATTTCGCAGCCAGCACCGTACCTTGGCCGCCGACGCCTGCAAGTAAAACGTTAAGCATTGTCGGCCTCCTTCTTATCAGCAACCGCGATGCAGTCAAACGGGCATACTTGCGTGCACAGGCCACAACCGTTGCACTGACCTGGGTCTATAAACGCCTGCCCACGCTGGCCGCTTTTCGGACCGCGTGCGTCGGCATCAAAGCCAATGCCCGGGCAGCCAATCTCCGTGATGCACTTCTTGCAGCCTGTACAACGGTTTGCGTCCAACACAACCGGAGCTTCAGGCTTGAACAGCTGCACGCAAGGGCTTTCGAACAAAATAGCCGACGGGCCCTCAAAGTCGATAGCCTGCTTCGCGGCCGCAATAGATTGCTGCAGGTCAAGCGGATTTGCGTGCACGATGCGCTCCACGCCCAAAGCCTCAAGCACACGCTCGATTGAGATAGGCTTGCGGCGCGGGCCCATCAACGTCACGCCCGTGCCCGGATGCGGCTGACTGCCCGTCATAGCAGTAGTAGCGTTATCCAAAACGCACAGCGTAAAATCGTGCCCGTTGTACACCGCATTAGCCACACCGGTCATGCCGCTGGCGAAAAACGTTGAGTCGCCAATGAACGCCAGCGCCTTTTTGCCCGGCTCAGCCACTGAAAAGCCCTGCGCCATGGTAACGCCTGCGCCCATGCACAAGCACGTGTCCACCGCGTCAAGCGGCATGGCGTTACCCAGCGTATAACAGCCGATGTCACCGCAATACACTGCGGGTGTTTTCCCGAGTGCTCGTTTTACCGCGTAGAAGCTGCCACGATGCGGGCAACCCGGACACAGAACCGGCGGACGCACCGGCAGCGGGAACTCAGGGTCGGCGGACTCGTACGTAACCGGCACTTGAACCTGCGCAAGTTCCGGCACGCCTAAGAATTTCGCCAGGCGCTCTGCAATGTCATCCACATCGTTTTCGCCGCGGTCGCGCGCCTCGCCCGTCAGTTTGCCGTGCACGTTGTACTCCGCATGCGTTTTGCCCGCAAACGCCAGCATCTCGTCTTCAAGCACATGGTCAAGCTCTTCGAAGACGATGACGTCGGACAGCCCCTTGGCAAACGTGGCGCACGTGCGCTCCGGGAACGGGAACGGCGTGCCAACCTGCCAAAAACGGTAACCTGGCAGGCGCATGCCGCGCGCTTCCGCACGCTGTTCAAGCAACCGCAGCGCTTCAAGCGCGTAAGCCGCCGACACGCCGCCGGCGACAATGCCAAAGCGCGTAAGCTTGCCCGCACAGCGACGCTCGTCCATAGGGTTGAAGCACGTAAAGCGCTCATCGGTTGCATACGTGGTTGCAATCTTCGGCAGGCGCTCGTTGATCTCGCCATGGGCCTCGTAGGCGCGTTTCGGGAAAATCACCCAACGCGAGCTGCGCTCAAACCCCTCTTCCGGCACCGGCTTTGCCTGGGTTTGGTCGGCAACATCGAAAAACGTAGACGCATGGCAGATGCGCGTGGTGGGACGCACGATAACGGGCGTTTTGTATCGCTCGGAAAGCTCGAACGCCGCCTTCATCATCGCGAAGCCCTGGTCGGGCGTTGCCGGGTCAAGCACGGGCACCTTGGAGAATTTGCCGAACCGGCGCGTGTCCTGCTCGGTTTGCGAAGAGATAGGGCCGGGGTCGTCTGCTACGAACAGCACGGTGCCGCCTTTAATGCCCACGTAGTTCAAGCTCATCAGCGCATCGCTTGCCACGTTCAAGCCTACCTGCTTGCACGTATACAGCGTGCGTGCGCCACAATAAGCCGCGCCCGCAAGCAGCTCCAGCGCGCTTTTCTCGTTTGTGGACCACTCAACGTGCACGCCCTGCGCCGAGCCGTTTGCATGCAGCTTGGCAATTGTTTCCACCACTTCGGACGACGGCGTGCCAGGATACCCAGCAACCACGCGTACGCCCGCTTCCAAAGCCGCATGGGCAAAGGCCTCGTTGCCCATCAGCAGTTGTTTTGTCATGTGCTTCCCCACCTCAAAGCCGGATACCTGGAGCAACGTGAGGCTGTTTCACGTGAAACAGCCAAGATAACTCGTCTTTCAACAGGTTCAATGATAGCAAAACGCACGTGAGTCAAAAGGTGCCGGGCTGTTTTGACTCACGAACTTTTGGCGCAGCGGCACAATCCGAAAAGCCCGTAGCCCAACGCATTGGCGTAACGCATTTTACAGCCGCGCAGCTTCACCAAAAGCAAAAGAAGGCGACGAGGATTCCCGCCGCCTTCTTGCTACATATGCGCAGTTACGCTTCCGCCATGGCCTTTTTCATGTCGATAATCTTCTGACGCGCCCCTTCGCAGCCCGTGCCAAGCATTTGCACAGCCAAAATTGCCGCGTTCTTCGCGCCGTTGATGGCAACCGTTGCCACCGGAACACCCGAGGGCATCTGCACCATGGAAAGCAGCGAATCCAAGCCGCCAAGGTCGCTTGTTTTCATAGGCACGGCAATAACCGGGTCAGGCGTGTACGCAGCAACAACGCCGCCTAAATGCGCGGCCTTGCCGGCAGCAGCAATGATCACCTTGATGCCGCGCTCGTGCGCCGTGGAAGCCCATTCGTGTACTTCAACCGGCTTGCGATGAGCGCTGGCAACTTTCACCTCATACGGCACGCCGAACTCATCAAGCTGTTTCATGCACGGTTCCATGTTCGGTATATCGCTTTCAGAGCCCATGATGATGCCGACAACCGGATTCTTATGTTCGCAGGACATTGTTTGCAACCCTTCCTTCGCGCGATTCTTCTCTAGAAGCAGTGTAGCGCGCAATAGGTTTCGAACGCGAATCCGCACGTAAATAATGTGGTAGCGCAAAGGGCAGTTTTCCCTTCACAGGGTTCAAGTCTAGGACCTGATGGGGGAAACAAAAAAGGGAACCTTTCGGCTCCCTTAAATTTCATGGTGGTCGGAGGGGGACTTGACGCGCTTTCGCTGCGCGAAATCGCATTCGTCAGGCGCTGCGCGCCTTCCTCAGAAAACTGCCCACTGGGCAGTTTTCCCTTCACAGGGTTCAAGTCTGAGACCTGCGAGAATAAAAAAGCAGGAACCCGAAGGCTCCTGCTGTGTTCATGGTGGTCGGAGGGGGACTTGAACCCTCGGCACGGGGATTTTCAGTCCCCTGCTCTACCAACTGAGCTACCCGACCAGAAGTCGTTCGTGTCGAACGCGAGTTAGTATATTACGGAAATTCAAGCAATCCGTCAACCCTGTTTCGCCAACTTTTTCATCCTTGTGAAAAAGCGTGAAAACAAGCTGGGACAGCGCACCCGGTGCACTGTCCCAGCTTCGACCTACTTGCACTCGGCGCAGCCACTGCCGAACAGCAGCTCTTTCTCCTCACCGGGAAGCACGGCGCGTGCTTGGTCACGCAGGTTGTTCACGCCAATGAAGAACTGGCGCATCATAACCACCAGCAAATAACGGCCCTTCGGCGAAAGCGTGAGCTCGTTAGCGTTGTCGGTGGCAAACGCACCGGCGGCCTTCATGAATGCCATTTCAGCCGGCAACCCCAGCTCAACGGAAACACCAAAGTCCTTCTTGAACTGGCGTTTGTCCAAACGCAGGCCGAACAGCTGCATCATGAAACGGTAGCGCATGCGATCGCGCTTGCTGAAGGTGGTCTTGCCCATAATGGACATGTGGCCGGCCTCGATGCACTTGTTGTAGTCCTTCACGCTGAACGTGTTCACGTACAGGTTGTTGCCCAGATACGTGATGCCGCCGCTGCCGATGGCCGGGTATTCTTCGTAATCAACCACGTACTCGTCAATCATGGCGTCATCGCCGGCCGCAGACGTGTTGCGCTTGTTAAACGTCCATGCGCTGCCGTGCTCGAACAGATGCAGCGGGCCGCCCGTCAAAAGCTCGCAGATAATCTCGTAGTACTTCTGCTCGCGCGCATAATCAACCTTGCCCACAGTGCGTGCCAGGCTGCGCTCGACCGATGGCGACGCCATCAGCGGGTAGAACGTGGTTTGCGTGCACCCCGACTCGATCACGCGCTCGATGTCGCTGATCAGGATGTCCTCCGTTTGCGCCGGGAAGTTAAAGATCATGTCGGCGTTCATGGACGTGAAGTACGGGCTGGCGTCCTGAATGCGCGCGATAATCTCCTCGCCGCTGCCGTACTTATCGTAGCGGTCCATCTGCTTGAGCAAGCCATCATCGAAGCTTTGCACGCCCACGGAAAGGCGCTGCACGCGGCCTTGCAGCTTGTCCAAGTAGCTGGGAATCAGGTGATTCGGGTTCGTTTCGCTTGACACTTCCTGGATGCTGAACAGCTCGCGCGCCTGGTCAATGGTGTCGCACAGCTCGTCGATCATGATGGTGGGCGTGCCGCCGCCAATGTACACGCTATCGAAGTCGTAGCCCAAATCCTTCAGCATGCGCATCTCTTTGCGCATGTTCTCGAAGTACGGGCGGGCGCGATCCTCGCTAAACGGGAAGCGGTTGAAGCTGCAATACGGGCACAAACGCTCGCAAAACGGCACGTGCATGTACAGCATGTAGCGCTTCCCCGGCTCGGGTGCCGGCATCATCACCTCATCGGTGGGTTTTAATTTCAGGTATTGGTTCGTGCACTGGCGAACCACCGTGGTAAGCAAACGCTCGGACAGCATGTTTCGCGTGCTCCTTTTCTCGTCATATACAAACGGTAGGAATTATATCCTACCGTTTAAGTCTCATATAAACCTTCCGAAAGCTTTCAAGCGGCATTCATATTCCGCCGCACGCCTGCGCATGCAAACGCGCAAAACGGCGAACACAGCGCCCTGAAAGCCCTACGCCCAAGCCTCGCGGCCAGCCGCTGCCTTCGCGCCGATGTCGCTACGCAGCTGCTTGCCCTCGAAGTTGATAACGTCGCACGCCTCGTATGCCTTCTGGCGGGCCTCATCGAACGTTTTGCCCAGCGCAACCACGTTCAAAACGCGGCCGCCCGCGGTGATCAGCTCGCCATCGGCGTTGCGAGCGGTACCGGCGTGGAACACCTTCACGCCGTCCATATCCTCGGCGTCTTCCACGCCCAGGATAACCTTGCCCTTCTCGTACTTGCCCGGGTAGCCTGCGCTTGCCAGCACCACGCACACGGCCCACTGGTTGTCCCACTCCAGGTTGATGTCGTCGGGGCGGCCCTCGGCCACGGCCATCATCACATCAACCAGATCGGTTTTCAAACGCGGCAGCACAACCTGCGTCTCCGGGTCGCCGAAACGCGCATTGAACTCCAGCACCTTCGGACCGCTCGGCGTAAGCATGAAGCCGCCATACAGCACGCCGCGGTAATCGTGCTCAAACGGAGCCTTCGCCGTAGCAGCGGCGGCCGTTTCCATCACGCGCGTCATAACGGCAAGCTCGTCATCCGTGACGATGGGCACCGGCGAGTACACGCCCATGCCGCCCGTGTTCGGGCCGCAATCGCCGTCGAACACGCGCTTGTGGTCCTGCGCGGTGGCCATGCAATGAGCCTTGCCACCGGAGACAAACGCCAGAAGCGAGCACTCGGGACCCGTCAGGCACTCTTCGATGAGCACGCGAGAACCCGCACTGCCAAACGCGCCGTCAAAACAGCTGTGCACGGCTTCTTCGGCCTCTTCGATGGTTTCAGCCACAACTACGCCCTTGCCTGCGGCCAGGCCATCGGCTTTCACCACGATGGGCGCACCTAACTCATGCACATACGCAAGCGCCGGCTCAAGTTCGGTGAAGCTGCTGTAGCGCGCCGTGGGGATGCCGTTGGCGTCCATGAATTCCTTGCTGTACGTTTTGCTGCCCTCAAGCTGCGCGCCCTGCGCATCGGGACCGAACACGGCCACGCCCGCCGCACGCAGCACGTCGGCAACGCCTGCCACCAGCGGCGCCTCGGGGCCGATAACCACCAGGTCGATGGCGTGTTCTTTCACAAACGCCAGCACCGCTTCGCCATCCTCGGCACTCAAGCCTGCCACGTTTTGCGCAATGTCGGCCGTGCCGCCGTTGCCCGGTGCAACGAAAAGTTCATCAGTGCGGGGCGATTGTGCCAGCGCCCACGTGATAGCGTGCTCGCGACCGCCGCCGCCCAAAACCAAGATGTTCATGAATGCCAACCTCCCATAGAGTGTTTTCGGGGTAAAACGCGTGTGCGGGCCTGCAGCTTGGCAGCCCCGCACGAAAATTCGCTGTTATATATGTATCACGCCTCGGTGCAACGCGTTAGCCTTGCCACCCGCGCATGATGGTTTGGTCGCGGTCAGGACCAACGGCCACAATGGAAATCGGCACGCCAATAGTGCGCTCCAAGTACTCAACGTAGGCCTTCGCGTTTGCCGGCAGTTCGTCGAACGTACGGCATGCGGTAATGTCCTCGCCCTTCCAGCCGGGCAGTTCCTCGTACACCGGCTTGGCGTGGAACAGCACGCTTTGCTGCATGGGGAAATAATCGTAGCGCTTGCCGTCGCACTCGTACGCCACGCACACCTTGATGGTGTCGAACGCCGAAAGCACGTCAAGCTTCGTAAGGGCCACGTCCGTCAGGCCGTTCACATCGGCAGCGTAGCGCGCGATAACGGCGTCGAACCAACCGCAGCGGCGCTTGCGACCGGTGGTCACGCCGTATTCGTGGCCAACTTGGCACAGCGTTTCGCCCTCTTCGGCCTCAATGCCGGCACCACCGTCTTCGGCGTACTTCAGCTCGGTGGGGAAAGGACCGCCGCCCACGCGCGTGATGTAGGCCTTTTGGATGCCCAGCACGCGGTCGATGTTGACCGGGCCCACGCCCGAACCCGTGGCCGCGCCGCCGGCGCAGCAGGAAGAGGACGTGACGTAGGGATACGTACCGTGGTCGATGTCAAGCAGCGTGCCCTGCGCGCCTTCGAACAGGATGGACTTGCCGTCGCGCACGGCATCGTTGAGCATTTGGCTGGTTTCAGCCATGTACTGCTTCAAGATACGGGCGTACGGCAGATATTCCTCGCAAATCTCCTCCACCGTGTAGGTGTGCAGGCCGTAAATCTTTTCAAGGATGGCGTTTTTCTGCACGAGCGCCGTTTCCACCTTCAGACGGAAAATCTTCTCGTCCATAAGGTCTTGAATGCGAATGCCCTTGCGAGCAACCTTGTCCTGATAGCACGGGCCGATGCCGCGCTTGGTGGTACCGATTTTGTGGTCGCCCAGGCTCTTCTCGTCCGCGCCGTCCAAATCTTTGTGATACGGCATGATCACATGCGCATCGCAGCTGATCTTCAGGTTCTTGCAGGAAATGCCCTCAGCCTCCAGCATGGCCATTTCCTTGACCAGCACGCCGGGGTCAACCACAACGCCGTTGCCGATGACCGGAATGGCGTTTTCGTACATGACGCCGGAGGGCATCAGGTGAAGCGCCAGCTTCTTGTCGCCGTGGATAACGGTGTGGCCGGCGTTGTTGCCGCCCTGATAGCGAACGACGTAGTCGTACTTGCTTGCGATAAGATCGGTAATCTTGCCTTTACCTTCGTCGCCCCACTGGGCGCCAACCAGAACGGTGTTCGGCATGTGTGCGCATCCTTTCAGTTACTGTGCTGCAACCCTCACAGTATATTACAGAACAACTTCATTCAGCGACGAATCGGCCAAGCGCATGGTTTCGACGATTTCTTCATGGCACGTGAGCACAATGACTTGGCGATGATGCGCCAATTCCGCCAACGCCCGCGCGGCGGCGCGGCGGCGCTTCGAATCGAAGTTCACCAGAATATCGTCGGCCATAATGGGAATGCAGCGCCCCACGTTGTCGGCAGTGATAAGCAACGCAATGCGCAGCGCCAAATACAGCTGCTGGCACGTGCCAAGCGACAGATGCACCGGCTCGCGCGTGACAAGCGCGTCGTTTTTCACCTGCAGCCGCCCCTCTTCGCTCATGGAAACGGTTGTCCAGGCGCCGTCTGTCATATCGGCCAGCAACGCGCTGGCGCGGGCGTACACCTCGGGCTGGCTTTTGCTCTCCCATGCCGCAATGGCCGTTTCCAGCATGCGGCGGGCCAGCAGCAGCTTGGCGAACTCGATGGAGTTGTCATCAAGACGCGTTTGCAGCTCCTGATAGCGCAGCTTCAGCTCGTCGAACGTGCGCTCGCCCTTGCCAAGCGCCAAAACTTGGCTCAGCTCACCATAGCGCCTGTTCAGGTGCTCGCTGTTTTCCATCAATCCCTCGCGCTGGCGCGTTTTGCGAACAATGAACGCGTCAACGGCCTCAAGGGTACCGCGCTCGGGACGAAAGCCCATCTCGGCATACAACGCTTCGCGCGTGGAAGTGGCTGAGTTCAGCGACTCTTCAAGCGCCGTGCGGCGCGACACAAGCGCTTGCCGACGCTGCAGGTACAATGCGTTTTCCGAACGTAAATCACGCGCCTCGTCAAGCAGCGTGCGCGCATGGCGCAGCGAGTCTTTCGCTTCGGAAAGCCCCATAGATGCCAACTCGTTTTCCACGTGTGCGCGATGGTCTTCCTGCTCAGCGCGACACGCTTCAAGCTTTTTCTTATCCTGCAGCATGACCCAGCGCGCATCCTGCACGCGGGCATCGGCGGCTTCCGCCTTTTTGTTCGGGCGGAACAGCATCACCAGTGATGCCGCAGCCATGATAACCGCCACCAGCACCAAGCAAAATCCCAGCGCCGTAAACGATAGGCTAGTAATGTCGCGGCCGTGCATGAACAGCGGTATGCCGGCCGACATGAACGCAACGGGCAGCGCAACCGAAAGGCCTATCTGGACGTTGCGCTGGCGTCGAGCGCTTGCGGCAAGCTCCTGTTCGTCATCGGCCTCAAGCAGCGCCTCGTACGATGCCTTTGAGGTTGCATAGTTGTCCCGAGCCAGGTCAACGGCGTGTTCCACCTTTGCGGTTTCCACTGCCAGCGCCTCTATGCGATCGCGCAGGTGCCGCTCTTCGGTTGCCGAAATGCCCGCAAGCTCTTGCGGGTGTTCCTTTTGCGACACGCGGTGTTCACGCCGCAAATCGTCTTCCTGCGCACGCAAATCGGCAATCTTTTGCTGCAGATCCGCTGTTTCCGACTCAATCTTCTCCAGCGTTTTGCGATTGGCAGCAAGCGCCTCGAGCGACGCGTTCAGTTCGCTGATCTTTGCCATCAGCTCTTCGCGCTGCGGCGCCAACTCGGCGAATTCCCTGTTCTCGCGTTTAAGCGTTTCAACCCGCTCTGTGGCCTGCGCGATAGCCTGGCGTACCTCGTCCTGCTCGCGCTCCAAATTCACCAGCGAGTTTTCCGCCGCCTGGGCACGCGACGTGAACGTGGCTAGCCGTTGCTGCAGCTCCGCCAGCGCATGCGCCGGCGACGCCCCGGTGCCCGAACCGGCCGTGAGCAGCTTCGCCGCAACGTCGGATGTGTTTTTTAACCTTCGCAGTTCGTCGCTTGAAAGGCTGAACATAGTTTTGTACGTCTCGCGGTCAATGTCGGCCGCAACCGATACATCGCCCTGCAAGCCGTCGGCGTTTCGCACGCGCGAAACCTGCAGCGTCTCGCCGGTTTCGTAGTCAGCAAACAGCAGCGCGCCGGCGCGTTCGGCGTTTGCGGGTTTGTAGGTGTTGCGCAGGCCGCGCGCCTCTTCCCAGCCGAACAAAACCCCGCCAACAAACTGGGAAAGCGTGGTTTTGCCCGCCTCGTTCGGCCCGAACACCACATTCAAGCCCGGCGCAAACGGCCCCACCAGGCGATTTGAAAACGCCCCGAAGGCATCTATCTTAATATGCTTCAAATACTTGTTGCTCATTGGCTTTCCCCTTGAGACAGCAAGTCAAGTACCAGGTTTTCCGCCTGGCGCGTCATGTCTTCCACACGGCGCGACATCGAAGACGGCATCTGCAGGTTGCGCGCCAAAAACTCAGTCTGCAAAAATGCCACCGCGTCGTCTTTGTTTGCCAGCTGGTCGTCGGCCACCTGCATAAGAACCGCCGGGAACAACCCTTCTTTGCGCAGCGCGTTTTTATCGCGTGGCTCAACCGTTGCGTCCGTAATGGTGTCGCAGAAAAACGATGAGTACGAGTCGTTCGCGTGTTTTCGCATGTCCTCGAGCACGTCAGGGCGGCTGAGCACCTCGTGCAGCGGCGTTGCACCCACCAGCGTGATGCGCGAAATCATCTCTTCGCAGTGTGCTTTGCCATTTGCGCGGAACAGCTCACGCATGATCTTGTCGTTAATCTCGGGAAGCGTGGCACAATCCTCCACGCCCACGTCAAGGCGCTGCCACACCACGCTTGCCGTGGGTATGTACTCAAGCTTAGGAGCAGCCTTTTTACTGAGCGTTACCGCTTGCACGCCGCGTGTGCCGGTTTCCTTGATGTCACGCCCTTGAATGCAGCCCGAAAACGCGATACGCGGGTTTTCCTTGCTCGGGTACAAGTAGCGCATGTGAATATGTCCACAAGCCCAATAATCCATGCCAGCGTTCATAAGCACCGATGGGTTCACCGGCGCTTTAACCGGATCTAGGTTCAAGCCCGTATGCAACACGCCAACGCAAAACGGCGCATCGGCGACGTTTGGGTGCGTTGGAAGCAACACCGAAACAGCTGCATCGCGGGAAAGGCCTTCAGCGATGCATTCGTCCATGGGCCATGTTTGGTTGTAATAGCCGCGCCCGGCAATAATACAGGCAGGCTGGCCTTCTTTCTCGAACAGCTCGAACCCCGGCTTGTCAGCTGAAAGCATGTGCACGTTTTCCGGGAGCGAGAACATGCTTTGCTGCCACGATGTGTACGGATCGTGGTTGCCGGTAATCATGTACACCGGGATGCCCGCCGCCTCAAGCGTGCGCATGCCTTCAAAAAACCGCAGGTATTCGCCATAGGAAGCACGTGAGGCGTCGAACACATCGCCCGCGATAACCACGAAGTCGACGTTGCGCGCACACGCTGCGTCTATCATGCGATCGAACGACTCGCTGATAGCCTGCATTAAGCGCGCGGCCCAGGCTTGCGACACCTGCGCTAAGCCGCGGAAGGGCGCCCCGAGGTGAAGGTCGGCTGCGTGAAGGAATGTCAGGCTATCTGTCATGCGGCAAATACAGCTCCGTTCGATTTAAAACTTACTTTACATATACCCGGGTACGCGAGAATCGTCAACGAAGTCCATGAATCGCGTGTACTCGGCGTTGAACGCCAATGTGATGTCGCGCGTAGGACCGTTGCGGTGCTTCGCCACAATCAGCTCCGCGGTGCCCAAATCGGGGCGGTCGTCGCTTTCGGCTTCCATCTCGTCCATGCTTCGGTCAATGAACATAACGATGTCGGCATCTTGCTCGATAGCGCCGGATTCACGCAGGTCGGAAAGCATCGGGCGCTTTTTGCCGCGCATCTCAACGGCACGGGACAGCTGTGACAAGGCGATAACGGGCATATCCATTTCCTTGGCAAGCACCTTCAGGCCACGGGAGATTTCCGCAACCTCAACAGCGCGGTTGCCGTCGCGGCGCGCCTGCGGCGGCTGCATCAGCTGCAAGTAGTCAACGATGATGAGGCCCTTTTCCGCATCGCGCAGTTCACGGCGGGCTTTTGCGCGCAGTTCCAAAATGGAAAGAGCCGGCGTGTCGTCAAATTCGATTTTCAGCTTGGAGAGGTTGCTGGACGCCTCGATGATGGCAGCCCAGTCCGCATCCTGCACCTGCCCGGCGCGCAGCTTCGATAAGCTTACGCGCGCCTCGGACGCCAAAACACGTTGCACCAGCTGGGAGGCGCTCATTTCCAAAGATAGGAACGCCACGGTTGCGCCAAGCTTGGCCGCACTGGTGGCTAAATTCAAAGCGAAAGCCGTTTTGCCAACGCCAGGGCGCGCGGCAAGAATCACCAAGTCGCCGCCGCGGAACCCGTGAAACAGGTCGTCAACGTCTTTGAAGCCAGACGCCACGCCTGAGATCTTGTTCTCCTGCGCCGCCATCTCCTGCAGCTCTTCGAATGCGTCGACCAGCAACGTGTCAATGCCCGTAAACGCAGATGACACACGCTTTTCCGTAACGCGGAACAGCGTTTTCTCCGCCTGCTCAACCACTACGCCCAAATCATCGGGGGCGTCGTAGGCAAGGGCCTTGATTTCCCCTGATGCACGGATAAGCTCACGCAGAATGGACGTACGCTTGACGATTTCAACGTGGTTTTGCCAGTTCGTGAGCGCAAACGTGTTGTCAGCAAGCTCAACTAAGTATGCCCTGCCGCCAACCGCCTCAAGCTGGCCTTGCGCGTTAAGGTTATCCGCAAGCGAAATGTGATCGATGGGAATGTGACGTACATACAAATCCAGCATCGAAGCAAAAATACGCTGATGAGACGCACGGTAGAAGTTTTCAGGGACAAGCTTTGCCGCTACGTCTTCAATTGCCTCCTGCGTCAGCATACATGCTGCCAGCACCGATTTTTCAGCTTCGATGTTTTGCGGCTCCATCTTGCGGTTAGGCGACGCATCAGGAACTTCTGGGGCAAAATCAGGGTTGTAAGGAACGTCAACGGGCATAGGGGCATATCCTTTCTTTCGTACAGGCTATGATACCGCAGCATGGTAGCGCGGCGCGCGCCAAGCCAAGTCCCATCAATATCCCCGACACGCGCGCTTGCGATAGGAATGCAAAATCGAAACGATGTTCGCGAAGGTTGGCGGGCAAACGCCTTGCGAAAACATTGTCTCGCCAGCTTTGCAAGCAAACAAAAAATCCCCCGCTTCCGAAAGGAATACGGGGGATTGGTTCTGCTATGCAGCAGATGCTGGGTTATTCAGCAGCCTCTTCGGTAGCAGCTTCTTCGGCAGCGACCTCTTCGGTCTCTTCCTCAGCAGCAACCTCGTCGACGCCCACCAGCAGGGTAACCGTGGCCTTGATGTCACGGTAGATGGAGATGGCAACCTCGTGCTGACCAGCGGTCTTGATGGCCTTGCCAGTTTCAACACGACGACGATCAACGTCCACACCCAGGGCAGCCTTGATGGCCTCGACGATCTGAGCAGCGGTAACGGAGCCAAACAGCTGGCCCTCTTCGCCGACTCGTGCGTCAACCTTTACGGTAGCGCCATCAAGCACGCCTTGCAGCTTCTCAGCATCAGCGATGCGGGTAGCCTCACGCTTGGCGATGTTGTTCTTGCGCATCTCAAGCTGCTTCAGGTTGCCCTTCGTAGCCAGGATGGCGATGCCCTGCGGCATCAGGTAGTTGTTGGCAAAACCGGGGGCCACGTCTACGACGTCGCCTTCGCCGCCCTTGCCCTTAAGCTCTTGGAGCAGGATGACTTTCATGGTTCCTCCTTGCGCCTAGCGATTGCGGCGGTCGCCGCGGCCGCTGATGGCGGGAACCGCGTAGGGCATCAGAGCCATCTCGCGAGCGCGCTTCACGGCGTTCGCGATGTCACGCTGGTGCTGGGTGCAAGCACCCGTCACACGGCGCGGCTTGATCTTCCCGCGGTCGGTAACATATTTGCGCAGCATCTGAGTATCTTTGTAGTCGATGTACTCCGCGTCCTCTTTGCAGAACTGGCAGTACTTGCGACGAGGCTGCTTCGCGTAATCGGACATTTCCTAAACCTCTTTCGCTTAAAACGGGATATCTTCGTCGTAAACCGAAGCAGAGGCATCCATAACCGGAGCAGCAACCGGGGCAGCCATCACAGGTTGAGGCTGCGGAGCGTAGCCAGCGGACATGCCGTTGTCATAGCCCTGGTTTGCGCTGTTGCGGCTGGACATGAACTCCAACTCGTCAACGATCACTTCAAGCTTGCTGCGACGCTGGCCATCGCGTTCCCAAGAGCTGTAACGCAGCTTGCCTTCGATAGCCACTTTCGTGCCCTTCGTCAGGTAAGGCTGCAGCTTCTCGCCGCGCGTGCCGAACATGGTGCAATCGACGAAATTCGGGTAATCCTCCCAATCGCCGGTTTGCGGGTTTTTGCGGCGGTCGTTGACCGCAACGCCAAAACCAAGAATTGCCATGCCGGATTGCGTGGAGCGAAGTTCTGCGTCGCGCGTAAGATTTCCGCTGATCATAACTCGGTTGATGCTCATGTGAATCTACCTCTTCTCATGCTGGGGCCTATGACGAGAAGGCCCCTACGTCAAATCCTAATCGCGGTCGGTGCGCTTCACGATCATGTGGCGAACAACGACATCAGAGATGCGCAGCACGCGATCGAGTTCTGCAACCTCGGCGGGATCAGCGTGGAAATCGATGAGGGTGTAAACACCATCGGTCAGACCATTGATCTCGTAAGCGAGTTTACGCTTGCCCCACTCATCAACGTTATCGACAGTACCCTGGGCAGCGGTGATCACGCCCTGGATACGGTTGATTGTGTTTACGCGGGTTTCCTCGTCGGTAGACGGAGCGACAAAATACAGCAGTTCGTAAGCCTTCATCAGCTCACCTCCTTTGGACTTTACGGCCCCGGGCTGGTGAAGGCACACACCGGGGCAGGAATTAGCCTGACTATATTAACAAAAGCCTGCTACGCATTCCAGCAATTCAAACCGCTTTCTTTCATCTGCACCGTTTCATCACACCTTGACCGTTCGCCCACAATGGCATCCGCGCCACCGATAGCCGCTCCCCTAGTATGACAAGCTGACCTTGCACACATATTGCCGATACAGCAAGAGCGGTTCGCTCAAATCTTGCAGCGAACCGCTCTAGGAGCAAACGCATATGCGTCACGCTATTCATCTGTTTCTTACAAAGGTCTTGCAGGTTTCGTCTTCAAACCTTGCCGAATTCTTGCACGACCCGAAGTTTACTGCTGTTCTGGCGCCTCTTCTTCGAATTCCTCGTCGGCGACTTCTTCCTCGGCGATGTACTTCTCGTCGATTTCCTCTTCGCTGTACTCACCTGGAGCCTTCAGAGCAATCATGAAGTTCGGGGCGGGCCCGATATAGGCCGGCTCTTCTTCAAAGGTTACTTCCCCGTTTTCATCCTGCTCGTACAAATAGCCCACGGCGTAACCGTTGTCTGCGCCCGGAACGCCGCCTTCCGCGATAAGCGCGTCTTTGGTGCCGTCGTCAACCTCAACGTAGCCGTCGTAGCATAGCGAATAAGCCTGCGCACCCTGTGCGTGCTGCACCGTGTGGCGAGCGGCGTTAAAGCAAGCATCAACCGTTTCCCCGGGATGATTTTCAATGAACAGGTTATCTTTGACCACCAGCGAGGTAAACGGCACCACCTCATGGCTTTGCGCCAGCTTTTCCTTCGCCTCGTCCAGCGAGAACAGCAGGACCTTTTCCAGCACCTCGGGAATCTCGGGAACTTGGCTGTCAGAGCTCTCAACAACGCGATCGGCCATTGCTGCATCCTTTCGTTTCGTCACACATGCGGAAAGCCACGTCCCCGCATGCACCGCATCGTGCATTCAGTGTAACGTGGCTTTCTTTTACTTGCGTGCCTTTTTAGAAGGAACCGCCGAAAAACCTGCTTAGGCTTAACGGCGACGATGCTTGCGGCGAACCTTATAGCCCTTCTTCTTGCCGCTGATGCCTTTTTCTTTCATGGAGACAATCAGCTTCTTGGTGATGGCATCCAGCTGCTGCACTTCTTCTGTGCTCAAGCAAGAAAGGATGTCCTCAGCAGTGCGGTCGTTTGCAGCAAGACGCTTCTCCGCAAGATCGCGGCCAAGGCTGGTAAGCTTCACCGCGTAGGTGCGCGGCTCGTCAACATGCTCGATGGTTACGTATTCGTTGCGCTGGGCTTTCTTTACCACATCTTTCAAGCTGCTGCGGTTCATGCCAAGCGTCTTCGTAAGCTCACGCTGCGTTGCGCCATCGTTTTCCAGCAATGCATTCAGCAGCGCACCCTGGCCACGTTTGTAGCTTTTGGGGCCGTTTTTACGGAACGCCAGGCGCACGAGTTTGTTTGCTTTTTTCAGCTGCGCAAGTGATTTTGCTGCTTCGTTCATAGGTGTTTCCTTTCAACTTGGAGGGTACCGCGAGTATAGTTCCGCCAAACTGCAATGTTTCACGTGAAACATATTTATCCATAAACACTTCTTGGATTACTATTTTCCCAGGTTACGTTCTAGTTTAGATTATTCACGAATTACTATACTAGCGAATCAAACCTGCAAGGTTCCACCTCATCGGTTCGAATCCCCTGCGAGGCAAACCAAAAAAGAAAAGGTCCCTGCCGTGGCAAGGACCTTAGAATTCCTGGCGGAGGAGGAGGGATTCATGCGTTCGCTGCGCGAACGCCTACCCCTCCCTCGCAAGCTCGGTCGGGCGAATCCCTAAAAACGTGCCACTGGCACGTTTTCTTAACGGGATTCCACCTCATCGGTTCGAATCCCCTGCGAGGCAAACCAAAAAGAAAAGGTCCCTGCCGTGGCAAGGACCTTAGAATTCCTGGCGGAGGAGGA
>ERZ808240.108-NODE-108-length-108968-cov-28.935527_pt1 | contig 108968 bp, 85 predicted proteins | sample MGYA00521084_ERZ808240 | MGnify/ENA primary metagenome ERZ808240 (study PRJEB31516, sample SAMN03275571) | gut metagenome | biome: mammalia-associated habitat; material: feces | host: Papio cynocephalus | place: Kenya | collected 2012-08-06 ...
ACGAGAGGCTTGCGGAGGACACCGTCCGGGCGAGCCTTGAACCGCTTATTGAGGCAGGCGCGGACACGATTGTGCTGGGATGCACGCATTATCCGTTCCTGCTTCCGGTGCTGGAGGATGTGGCGGAGCAGCTGCTTGCGGAGCATCCTCTGAAAGGGCGTGACGGCTCTGTGGTTGAGCGCATCCGCTTCATCGACCCCGCTCCCGCCGTCGCCCACCGCCTGATTGATGTCATTTCGAGCGGAATGAAATGAAGCCGAGAAATCTTTGTGCAGGGAAAAGTGCAGGGAAAAGTGCAGGGAAAAGTGCAGGGAAAAATGCTGAAAAATGTTGAGAAATGTTGAGAAAGAAGTCTTTGTGCGGAAAGTGATACGAAAATATATTTAAATAATTATAAGACAATGGAATTCAAATACGCACCGATGTTTCAGCTTGGCGAGGACAAGACTGAATACTACAAGATTCCGGGTTCGGAGAAGCTTGTCTCAACTTCCGAATTTGAGGGAAAGAAGATTCTCAAGGTCACTCCCGAGGCTCTTACGCTCATGACTAACACCGCCTTCCGGGACGTCAGCTTCCTTCTCCGCCGCTCCCACAACGAGCAGGTGGCGAAAATTCTCTCCGATCCTGAGGCCTCCGCAAACGACAAGTATGTGGCTCTGACCTTCCTCCGCAACGCCGAGGTTGCCTCAAAGGGCAAGCTGCCTCTCTGTCAGGACACCGGAACGGCCATCGTGCACGGCGAGAAAGGCCAGCAGGTCTGGACGGGGTTCGAGGACGAGGAAGCCATCTCCCGCGGAGTCTATAAGACCTACACCGAGGAGAACCTCCGCTACTCCCAGAACGCTCCTCTGGACATGTACAACGAGGTGAACACCAGGTGCAACCTCCCGGCGCAGATTGACATCGAGGCCACTCAGGGCGACGAATACCGCTTCCTGATGGTCACCAAGGGCGGCGGCTCCGCAAACAAGACCTACCTCTACCAGGAGACCAAGGCCCGCATCCAGAACCCTGGCACTCTCGTTCCGTTCCTCGTTTCCAAGATGAGGAGCCTCGGAACTGCAGCCTGCCCTCCGTACCACATCGCCTTCGTCATCGGCGGCACCTCCGCGGAGAAGAACCTCCTCACCGTGAAGCTCGCATCGACTCACTACTACGACTCTCTCCCTACCACCGGAGACGCGACAGGCCGCGCGTTCCGCGACCTTGACCTTGAGGCGACGCTTCTCGAAGAGGCGCACAAAATCGGTCTCGGGGCGCAGTTCGGAGGCAAGTACATGGCGCATGACGTGCGCGTGGTCAGGCTTCCGCGCCACGGCGCAAGCTGCCCTATCGGACTGGGAGTCAGCTGCTCGGCCGACCGCAACATCAAGGCAAAGATAAACGCCGACGGAATCTGGATTGAGAAGCTGGACGACAAGCCTTACGAGCTCATCCCGGAGGAACTCCGCAATGCCGGTGAGGGCGACGCCGTGAAGATTGACCTTGACAGGCCGATGCCGGAGATTCTTGCCGAACTCACGAAATATCCCGTTTCAACTCGTCTGAGCCTCAACGGCACCATCATCGTCGCCCGTGACATCGCCCACGCGAAAATCAAGGCGCGTCTCGACGCCGGCGAGCCTATGCCGCAGTATCTCAAGGACCATCCGGTCTATTATGCCGGCCCTGCCAAGACTCCTGCCGGAATGCCTTGCGGCTCGCTCGGTCCTACGACAGCCGGACGTATGGACCCTTATGTCGATGAGTTCCAGGACCATGGCGGCTCTCTGATTATGCTCGCGAAGGGCAACAGAAGTCAGGCAGTGACCGACGCCTGCAAGAAACACGGCGGATTCTACCTCGGCTCAATCGGAGGCCCTGCCGCTATCCTCGCGCAGGACAACATCAAGAGCATCGAGTGCGTAGAGTTCCCGGAGCTCGGAATGGAGGCTGTCTGGAAAATCCGCGTGGAGAATTTCCCTGCATTCATCCTCGTCGATGACAAGGGCAACAATTTCTTCACTCCGTTCGGCCTGTAGAAACAGATGACTATATTGACAAAACAGGGTGGCGAAATTCATTCGCCACCCTGTTTTGTCATAACTATAAAGATACTTTATCTTACGCGGAGCTTCTGCCCGATTCGCAGCGTTGATGTCGATCTGATGCCGTTGAGCCGGCAGATTGCGCTGACTGTCGTGCCGTTCTTCCGGGCAATCTTCCCGAGCGTGTCACCGGACTTCACGATATGCCACCTCATCGCCCTAAGGGCGGCCTCTTCCGCCGCGTCCTCCTCGGCGCTCTTGAGTTCGTCGTCGAAGTTCTGCTCATAGTTGCTGAACTGGCTCAGGTATTTCTTTTTGAGAACGAACATCCTGTGGCGCAGCGTTCCTGTCTCGAAGTCTATGAGCCACTGAGGGTCAAATGCATAGCCTTTGTAGCGGGTCTCGAAATGGAGGTGCGGCCCGGTCGAGCGCCCCGTGTTGCCGCCGAGGCCGATGACATCTCCGGCATTCACCCAGTCTCCGGCCTCGACGTTTCTCTTTGAAAGGTGTCCGTAGAATGTCTCCAGCCCGTTCTCGTGCCGGATCACGACAATGTTTCCGTAGCCGCGCATAGTCGATGAGATGCGGACCTTGCCGTTGAACGCGGCGTAAATCGGAGTGCCAGTAGTGAGCGGCAGGTCTATGCCCTGATGCCTGCGCCCGCGCCTCGGCCCGAACTTTCCTCTCGGATTGACCTTTCCCTGATAGGGGCAGGAGTAGTTGCTCAGGCTATCGACCAGCCATATTGCGGAGTAGGAGGGGAGAGAATCCCACGCGACCTTGTAAGGATCCACCGAGCGGCTGTCCCAGTGAGCGGTGAAAATCTCATTGTCCTTGGCGAAGTTCTCGGTCTTTATGTATTTCCATGTCCCGTTCCCGTAGAGCACCACTTTCACGAACTCGGACATCGTGTCGAGCGTATCGACCGGATCCGACTCGCTCACGACCAGCGGCTTCACCGCCTGACGGGGCAGCCTCGGGACAAGTTCGTTCTCCGTCGTGGGAAACCTGAAGTTCGGGTTGGCGGAGGGGATGTTCTCATCCACCACCTTAGAGGAATTCTGCGCCGCCGCCATCAACGGCAGCAGCGCAGAAACAATTGTTGCAAGACATCTCAGAGGCCTCATTTCTGCTCACCTCCGAACTTGTTCACGAGAATGTCCTTCACCTGCGCGAGCTTGTCCGCGAGCAGCTCGTCCGAATCCGCCTCGCAGATGAACCTCAGGTAAGGCTCGGTGTTGGACGGACGAATGTTGAACCACCAGCGCGGGAACTCCACCCTGTAGCCGTCGAAGTCCATGTAGGCCGTCGGCTTCTCCTGCGCGAGGAAATGGTCGCGCACGGCGTCCATCGCGCCCTGCTTGTCGTCAATCCTGAAATTGACCTCGCCGGAATTCTTGTATTTCTCGATGCGGGAAATAAGCTTGCTGAGCGAGATTCCCTTGCGCTTCATGTCGGCGACCACATTGAGAATAATCATCGAGGCGAGAAGTCCGCTGTCGGAGTAGAAGAAATCGCGGAAATAGTAGTGCCCTGCAAGTTCCCCGCCATAGATTCCGTCGATTTCGCGGAGCTTGTTCGCCGCGAACGCGCGCCCTACCTTCCATGTCACCATCTGTGCCCCCATAGGCGTGAGATACTCTCCCACGGCCTTCGAACTGCGTATATCCTGAAGCACGATGCCCCTCAGGCCCTTCTTTTCGAGGAAATAGTGCCCGAGCACCGCAATCATCAGGTCCGGAGAGATGAACCTCGCGTTCTCATCGACGAACATCACGCGGTCCGCGTCCCCGTCGTATATCACTCCGATGTCCGCCCCCGTCTTGCGCACGAGCTCCTGAAGCGCAACCACATTCTTGGCAATCAGCGGGTTAGGCTCATGGTTCGGGAATCGTCCGTCAATCGTGTCAAAGATGTAGGACGGCCGGTCACCGAAGATTTCCTTCGCATAGAGGTTGGCCATCCCGTTCGAGAGGTCCATCGCAATCCTGAGGTTCGACCAGTCCTCCTTATATTTGAGGAGAAAGTTCAGATAGTCCTGATGAACATCTTTCTGATAAACCTTGCCATTCACGGCTGCGGGCGTGCACGGCTTCCCTTCGTCAATCCACTGCTTGATTTTTCCGAGTCCCGCGTCGAATCCCACCGCAGCGGCGTTTGTCGTGGAGACCTTCATCCCGTTGTACTCGGCCGGGTTGTGCGAAGCCGTAATCTGAATGGAGGCCTTGAAGCCGTAGTTCGCCGTTCCGAAATATACCATAGGCGTCGTGCTCAGCCCGATGTCGTAGATGTCCGCTCCCGCGTCCGTCACCCCGCGAATCACCGCGTCGTGAATCGTGTCCGAAGAAAGACGGCAGTCCCGCCCGAGCAGAACCTTGTCCGTTCCGAGAAGTTCGGGCACGAAAAAGCCCACCTTGTATGCGATGTCCTCGTCCCAATCGACGTTCCAGACGCCTCTGATGTCGTATGCGTGAAATGCTCCCATATCATTGAATTTTAATCTGTTACTTTGACTTATATCTTGTCTGAACCTTGCGCGAGGCAATGTTCTGGAGTTTCCTCGAAATCATCTTTTTCCGAATCGGGGACAGCTCATCAACAAATAGCCTGCCATCCAGATGGGCCATCTCGTGCTGCACCATCCGGCAGCCGAACTTGTCGAAGACCTCCACCTGCCTTTCGAAATTCCCGTCGTAGTACTCGACCTTAATCGACGACGGCCTCACGACTTCGGCATATATTCCCGGAACGCTGAGGCAACCCTCTGAATATGAGCAGGTTTCCTTGCTTTCTTCGAGAACCTTCGGATTTATCATCGTCCGTCTGAAATCCTTGAGGTAGGGATATGTGTCCGTGAGCTCCGTCCCGTCGACGATGAGAACCCGCAGCGGAACGCCCACCTGAGGCGCGGCAAGTCCGCATCCGTCCGCATTCTTAAGCGTCTCCTTCATGTCGGCGACTAGCTTCGTCAGTTCGTCCCTTTTCGTCAAATCCGCCTCGTCGTCGGCACGGCGCAGCACCTCCTGCCCATAAAGATATATAGGTAAAATCATATTTGTAGATATTTATATTTCATTTATTTCCCACATTCACGACATCCTTCGTCCGGTCCATATAGCTCTGGAGAATTATCGCCGCGCTGATTTTATCGACGCTCTCCTTGTCTCGGCGGTCCTTCTTCTTCATCCCCCCGTCAATCATCGCCCTGTGAGCCAGAACCGACGTGAACCTTTCGTCCTCGGTCACGACAGGTATGTCCGGAAATGCGTTCTTCAATGTCCGCAGGAACACATCCACATCCGCCGCGGCCTCGGACGGTCTTCCGTTCATATTCATCGGATATCCCACGACGAACTTCACAACATTCTCATTTTGAGCGTAAGTTTTGAGATATTCTATTATCTTTGCAGAATGTACCGTGTCCAGGGCAGACGCGAAGATTCCGAGCGGGTCACTCACGGCGACTCCGACTCTCTTGCGTCCGTAATCTATTCCAACAAGTCTGTCCATCGGATGCAAAGTTAATACTAAACTATGGCTCAACAAAATAAAGATAAAAAAGTTCGCCGCTATGTGCTGACGCTCGTGGAGGACATGACCCATAAGCCGCTGAACTCGATAAAGTTCACCATGCCGGCGGCGACACTGGTCGTCATCAATGTCTTTCTCCTGCTCTGTGCGCTGATTTACTGCGTGATAGCCTACACGCCGCTTCGCACGTTCATTCCCGGCTATCCGGACGCGCACACAAAGCGGGCGGCAATCCAGAACGCCATCCGGGTCGATTCCCTTGAGAGGGTCATCTGCCGTTGGGAACTCTATTCCGAAAACCTGCGCAGGGTGGTCGAGGGGGACTCTACAGTCGATGTCGCGAGCGTCCTTTCCGGAACCGGAGCTGCCATGCCTGCCGCTTCCGATGAGGAGCCTGACGGAATCACCGACGCAGAATTCCGCGACGCCGTGGTCCGGGAAGAGCAGTTCGACCTTTCTTCCGGCCGGAAAAGGGAACTTCCGATTGAGGGAATACATTTCTTTTCGCCTCTCAAAGGGGTTGTCAGCAAACCGTACGACAAGTATGTGCACCCCTATGTCGATGTGACGGCTCCGGCCAATTCCGTCGTGATGGCGACCCTCGACGGCACTGTCATTTTCACCGGCTGGAACAACGACGCGGGATATACGATTCAGATTCAGCACTCGGACGACATAGTCTCCATTTATCAGCACACCGAGAAGCTTCTCAAGGAAACCGGGGACAAGGTCACGGCCGGAACCCCGATTGCGCTTGTGGGCAGTTCCGGAAACCTTGCGGTGGGAGACCATCTCCGCTTTGAACTCTGGTATCGGGGAGAGTCCGTCGATCCGGCTAAATACGTTAATTTCTGACAGTGATGGGAAAGAGAAAGGTCGCGATACTCGGTTCCACGGGCTCCATCGGCCGGCAGGCGCTGGATGTGATCCGTCAGCATCCGGATTTGTTCGAGGTTGAGCTGCTTACGGCGAACAACAGCGCTGAACTGCTCGTGCAGCAGGCTATTGAATTTGACGCCAACAGCGTGGTGATATGCAATGAGGCGAAATATGCGGAGGTCGCTGACGCGCTGCAGCCCAAGATGATAAAGGTCTTCGCGGGGATGGACTCCGTCTGTGAACTCGTGAAGTCGGACAATATAGACATAGTCCTCACCTCGATGGTCGGGTTCAGCGGGCTGCGTTCGACGGTGGCGGCCGTCGAGGCGGGCAAGGCCATCGCGCTCGCCAACAAGGAGACCCTTGTGGCGGCCGGCTCCATTGTCATGAAACTCGCGGAGAAGAACCATGCGCCCATCCTTCCTGTGGATTCCGAGCATTCCGCAATCTTCCAGTGCCTTCTCGGCGCGAACGGCAATCCTTTGGAAAAGATTCATCTGACGGCTTCCGGCGGGCCTTTCCGCACCTGGGACAAGTCAAGAATTTCCTCCGCCAAGGCCAGTGACGCGCTCCGGCATCCTAACTGGAGCATGGGCAGCAAGATAACCATAGATTCCGCGACTATGATGAACAAGGGCTTCGAGGTCATCGAGGCCAAGTGGCTCTTCGGGGTGGAGCCCGAGAGGATAAAAGTCGTCGTGCATCCCGAGTCTGTGGTGCATTCGATGGTTGAATATGCAGACGGGGCGGTGGTCGCCCAGATGGGTTTCCCGGATATGCGCGAGCCGATACAGTTCGCCCTGGCCTACCCCCGGAGGCTTCCTCTGAACAACCGCAGGCTGGACTTCGCTGCGCTCGGCTCGCTCACTTTTGAAAGCCCCGACCTTCAGAGATTCCCGGCTCTCGGCCTTGCCTATTCGGCGATAGAACGTGGTGGGAACATCCCTTGCGCGATGAATGCGGCTAACGAGGTGGCTGTGGCTGCGTATCTCCGCGACGAAATCAGCTTCTATGGAATCCACGATCTTGTCTCCGAGTGCATGGAGCGAACCCCGTTCATCGGGGAGCCTTCGCTCGACAACATATTCGCCACCAACGACGAGGCCGCGGCTCTGGCTCGAACATTGATTGCCTCAGGACGGTTCTGATGCGACGGATTCGCCGGATCCGGTGCCGGACGGTCAATCAACACGAAAGAAACGGCCTCGGACGGAGGCTCATAACAGAAAGACAATATGATAGTTCTCATAAAGACACTGCAGGTCATTCTTGCGCTCTCGGTTCTGATTCTATTTCACGAGCTGGGGCATTTCACATTCGCGAAGCTGTTCGGGATAAGGGTTGATAAGTTCTACCTTTTCTTCGACGCCGGAGGCAAGGCTCTTTTCCGCTTCAGACCCAAGAATTCGGAAACGGAGTACGGCATAGGATGGCTCCCGCTGGGAGGCTACTGCAAGATTGCAGGGATGATAGACGAGTCGATGGATACGGAGCACCTGAAATCTGAGCCGCAGCCGTGGGAATTCCGCTCTCATCCGGCTTGGCAGCGGCTGCTCGTGATGGCCGGGGGAGTGCTGTTCAACTTCATCCTCGCGATACTCATATATATAGGTGTGCTCGCCGGCTGGGGACAGTCCTACATCAGCAACGACGGCAGCGACATATATGTCAATGAACTGGCCTACGACATGGGCTTCAGGACGGGCGACCATATCATCGCCTACGACGGCGTTCCGGAGGAAAACTTCGGGATGCTTCAGGCCGACCTCGCGAGGAACGACGTCAGCAAGGTGACGCTTCTGCGGGACGGCGACACCCTCGACCTCTATGTGGACCAGAGCCGCATAGGGGACATTCTGAACACGCCGGGGATGTTCGACCTCGCGCTTCCCTTCGTCATAGACAGCATCCCTCCTTCGTCCCCCAACTACGGCGGCGGGCTCGAAAGGGGAGACCGCATCATCGCGCTCGACTCTCATCCGACGCCATACCTTCAGGACAGCCGTCCTCTGCTCCGTGAACGCGCCGGTTCGCGTGTCGCGGCTGAGATTCTTCGCGGGGCCGACACTCTCTCGCTTGCCCTGGCCGTCGATACCCTCGGCAGAATCGGCGTGTTCACGACCATGCCGAACATTCAGACCAAGACATACAGCTTTTTCGAGGCCATTCCCGCAGGCTTCTCCTACACCTTCACCACCATCGGCGACTATCTCAAGGACATGAAGCTCGTCTTCACTCCGAGCACCGAGGCCTACAAGTCCGTCGGCAGCTTCATCGCCATCGGGCAGGTGTTCCCCTCCGCGTGGAACTGGTACGCCTTCCTCAACATCCTCGCCCTGCTTTCCGTGATGCTCGGCGTGATGAACCTCCTTCCGATTCCGGCGCTTGACGGCGGACACATCGTCTTCACTCTCTATGAGATGCTCACCGGCAGGAAACCGAGCGACAAGTTTCTCATGGTGATGCAGGTCATCGGGATGATTCTCCTCTTCGGTCTGATGATTCTCGCCTTCGGCAACGACATAATGCGCCTGCTGAGGTAAAGAGGGCGCGTGACCGATGAGAAAATGAATACAGACCAAAAAGAATACAAAATACTTATGGATATGAAAAAGTTCAGATTTGTTTTCGCCCTCGCCCTTGCGGCGATTCTCTGCATCTCCTGCGGCGAGCGCAAGAAGGCCCTTCTCCCGAATGTCAGCGGCAAGGCCGGCGAAGTGCTCGTGGTGATTGAGCAGGCTGACTGGGAGGGTGCTCTCGGCACCGCCATACGAGACACTCTCACTTCCGACTGTCCCTTCCTCCCTCAGCGGGAACCGCTCTACTCTGTGGTGAACATCGTTCCGACGGCATTCACCAATATATTTCAGATTCACCGTAACATCCTGATTTGCAATGTGAACCCGCGTGTCTCCGAACCTGGGGTGCGCTTTCTCAACGATGTGTGGGCGCGCCCGCAGTGCGTGATTAAGATTGATGCGGTTGATGAGGATTCGGCAGTACAGCTCTTCGAGGACAACAAGGTGAAGATTGTCACGATGCTTGAGCAGGCCGAGCGCGACAGGGTGATAGCCAATTCAATCCAATACGAGGAGAAGGGAATCCGTCCTGTCCTTGAGGAGCGTTTCGGAGGATTCCTCCATTTCCCGGTAGGCTATGCCGTTCGCAAGGCTTCCGAAGACTTCGTCTGGGTGGCGTACGAGACCCAATACACCAATCAGGGTGTATTCATCTATAAGTATCCTGCCGGAGACGCGCCGTTCACCGAGGAAAGTCTCGTCGCAAAGAGGGACGAGTTCCTGAAGAACTATGTTCCGGGGATGTTCGACAACACCTACATGATTACCAGCCCGATTGTGGACCCCGCCGTCTGCTATCTCAAGTACCGTGGACGCGACTTCGCCGAGATGCGCGGCTACTGGGAGGTCTATGGCGACTATATGGGCGGCCCTTTTGTCTCCCATTCGTTCTACAGCCCCGACGGCAAGTGGATTGTGACCCTCGACGCTTTCGTGTATGCCCCTAAATACGACAAGAGGCACTACCTCAGGCAGGTCGAGGCTCTGCTCTATTCCTGGGAGTGGAAGAATAATGAAAATTAAGGGCAAAAATATTTTGCTCTCTGAAAAATATTGCATACCTTTGCAATCCCTTTGGAAAAAGGCTTTTGAAATCTTTTCGGGATTTCTGTGCGGTGGGTTCGTATAACGGTTAGTACTCAAGATTTTCATTCTTGCAATAGGGGTTCGATTCCCCTACCCACTACTAAAAATATAAAAAAGTACAATAATGGCACAGCATGCATCAGCAGACAAGCGCAATCGTCAGAACGAGAGGCGCCGCTTGCATAACAAGTATTATGCAAAGACTACACGCAACGCGATTCGCGCGTTGAGAGCGATGACCGTAAAGAGCGAGGCCGAGGCTTCAGCGCCGAAGGTCTATGCGATGATTGACAAACTCGCGAAGATCGGGGTCATCCACCAGAACAAGGCAGCCAACCTCAAGAGCGGCATTCAGGTCTATATCAACAAGCTCGCCTGACCGCCCTTCCCAAGAAGAGGTTTCAGCCATACTTCACGGAAGCCTCCGCGCTTCCGTTTTTTCATCGAAATAGACGAGCAATCGGGATGTAGCGCAGTTGGTAGCGCACTACGTTCGGGACGTAGGGGTCGGGCGTTCGAGTCGCCTCATCCCGACAGGAGCCAGACAAGCAAAATTGTCCGGTTCCTTTCTTTTATGTATGCGACAAGGCTCATCAGAGCCGTGCGGAGAACAGCGAAGCGCAGGCCTGGTTCTGTTTTATTTTGCCGTTTTCAAAAAACATAGTATTTTTGCGCCCCGGTTTCGGGCAGGTGTTGAAACCTGTTTCTGAGACTGCTGTGTAATTGAGTTAGTGTCAATGTTTTATGAATAGTGGTAATGGCGGGCGGATGTCCTTGGGGACTTGGCTTCCGCTCATAGGTCTGACTTGTTCGACCTTCATCTTCAACACCTCTGAGTTCATCCCCATCGGACTTCTGACGGACATCGCGGCGGATTTCAGTCTGAGCGAGGCGCAGGCCGGGATGCTCATCTCGGTGTATGCCTGGGTGGTGATGCTCCTGTCGCTCCCGCTGATGATTCTTGCTTCAAGGATGGACCTTCGCAGGCTGATGCTCTGCCTGATAGGCTCTTTCTCGGCGTTTCAGGTCATGTCGTTCCTTTCCGTCAATTATTGGATGCTCATGGTCTCAAGAATCGGAGTCGCGTGCACCCACTCGATTTTCTGGTCCATCGTCTCTCCGGTGGCGGTGAAGATCGTCCCCGACGAACACAGGCCTCTGGCCCTCAGCATGATTGTCACAGGGTCTTCCATCGCGATGATTCTCGGGATGCCTCTCGGACGGGTCATCGGCCTGCACATCGGCTGGCGCATGACTTTTCTAAGCATCGGAATCTTCGCCTTCGCAACCTTCCTCTACCTGCTTTTCCTGCTGCCGAAGCTTCAGAACGACGGCGGCTTTTCCGTGAAGAGGCTGCCCGCCCTGTTCCGTAACCGCGCACTGACCGGCCTGTTCTTCTTCACCGCTCTGTTTGCCGGCTCCTACTACACCTGCTACAGCTACATCGAGCCGTTCATGAAACAGGTCGCCGGAATGTCCGACGAGGCTGTGACCGCAGCCCTCATGATTTTCGGCGGAGCGGGTCTTGTGGGAAGCTTCCTCTTCTCGAAGTACTACCGCCGCAACAGCCGCCTGTTCACCACTCTCGTCATGACTGCAATCACCGCAAGCCTCCTGATGTTCTACCCCGTGTCGTCCAGCATATACCTGCTCATAGCCCTCTGCATCCTCTGGGGCGTAGCCGGCACGGCCTACAACGTGTCCATGCAGGACGAGGTCATAAACCTCACCTCCGCCCATCCGGAATCGACCGCCGTCGCGATGTCAATCTTCTCCGGTATCTTCAATATGGGAATCGGCTGCGGTTCGTTCGCGGGCGGTCTCGTGTGCACTCATCTGTCACTCAGGTATATAGGATATGCCGGAGGCATCGTCGCCGCACTCGCGCTTGCATACTGGCTGCTCCGTCTGTCCGGACTTTTCGAGAAGTCGAAATCCGGCGGGAATGCGTAATCCTGCGTGTGACCGGATGATACGGACTATGATGGAAGGATGAGAAATGGGTCTTGTATTTTAGAAATATATGTGTAACTTTGCAGTCCGCTTTCGCGGGCATTGCAGCGCTGCGGGCGTGTTGTAATTGGTAGCCAAGCCAGACTTAGGATCTGGTGCCGTGAGGCGTATGGGTTCGAGTCCCTTCGCCCGCACGAAAAAGACAGTCGAAGGGCTGTCTTTTTTCGTACAGTCGAAGGTCCCCGAACCTCAAAACCCTCTGTCTCTTCGAGACATCTCCCTATAGGGAGAATGGAACAGCTCCGCAGTTCTGTCGCCCGCACGAAAAAGACAGTCGAAGGGCTGTCTTTTTTCGTACAGTCGAAGGTCCCCGAACCTCAAAACCCTCTGTCTCTTCGAGACATCTCCCTAGGGAGAATGGAACAGCTCCGCAGTTCTGTCGCCGCCGTCCTACTGTGCGGTGCTCCCCTCGAGTTCCTTCTGCTCCTCTTCGGTGAGAGGGACGACGGCTTCATCGACGGCGGAGACATAGCCTATCCGCTCTTTCTGCCGGCGGATGGCTTCCTGGGCTTCTCCTGCGGCGACGGCTTTCTCGACACCGGTCTCGAAGACATTACGGATGGCGTTGGAAAAGCTCATCTTGGACTCGTCGATGGTCTTGGTGAAGACGGGGATGCTGTTCGCGCTCTTGTATTTCGCCTTGCCTATCCGGAATCTCATGTGGTCGAAGTCCTGTCCATAGAGGTCCACGCCGAACTTGAACACGAGCGGGGACTTGATGACCGAGACATGATAGCGGAAGGACATATCGAGATTCTGGATGCCGCTCATGGCCAATTCGTAGCGGTCCACATCCACGATGAACGGGAACACTTCCAGTCGGTTGCCGCCGATTTGCCCCTCGACCGACATCGAGTTTATCTTCAGGTCTCCCTTGTTCTTGAATTTGAGGAGCCTGGTGATTTTACGCAGATCCTCGTCCTGAGCAAGCGTCAGATCCTTTCCGCCTATGCGCATCACCCCGTTCACGGTCGGCATTATGAAATTCATGTTTGTGTCAAGAGCCGCCGTCCCGGCAAGCTCGCAGGTCAGAAGACCGTCGAACGAACTCAGCATCGGCACGATTTCCTTAATCTGCGGCACCATGCTGAACACCTCGGAGGCCGTGAGGTCGATAAGACTGAGATTGAACCCGGCCTTGATGTTCGTCTTGCTCCGCGTCGCATAGAATCCCTCGAAAAAGAGGTTGCCCATATTTGCGGCCGCGAGCGTGTTGTAAATCTGCACGCAGCGCTCCTTCACCCTCACGTTGCAGTTCAGCCAGTCTATCGTCATGTTAGCATAGCTGATGTCATAGCCCTCGACAGCCACGTCGGCGATGACATTGGCGGGAATCACAATCAGGCCGCCGACCGTGGAGTCTGTCTCCTCGGTCTGCATCTGCGTCACAGCCGACGCAAGGTACTGGCTGTCGCTGAGTTCCGAGGACCCGCTCACGGTTCCTGCGACCTTCTGCCCTGCCGCGTAGGCTGCCAGAATCTCGTTGCAGTCAAGCTTCTCCGCCTTTATCTTCATATCCGCCTTCACCGGGCCGCGCCCGAGCATTGCCCTGCGCAGTCCTGTGATGCCGCCCGTGACATCGACGTCGGATTTTCCGGAGGTCAGGCAGAAGCTTTTGAGATGAATCTCGTTGTTGTTGAAGTCGAGAGCAACGTCTGAAACCGTGTTCCGCAGAGGGAGCATCGCCGTCACCACCCTTGCCTTGCCGAGTGACAGAGCGCCGCTGAGCCCCCAGTCCAGAAAATATCTGCGCAGGGTCCCGTCAAGCCTGAAGTCTATGTCCTGCTTGAGGAAATCCTTCTCCCGCAGCCATTCCGGCACATTCCCGGAAGCCAGGGCCGCCATCCTTTCCCTCCGGGCGACGCTCATCAGCGAGTCCCTCGGCACTTCCGGATATATCCTGGCCAGCGAATCCAGCCTCCTTTCCCGTCTCGCGGCGCGTTCGGACGTCCTCATCCTTGCCGTGGCGTTCAGATTCACGTCCGACGCGAACACGCGGCCTTCCGTGCTCCTTGCCGACATGCGCCTGTTGCTGCTGCGGAATGAAAGCACCGGAATCCTGGACCTGCCTCCTCCCTCATGGGTGATTCGGAAGCTGTTTTCCGTGCCGTGCAGCCCGAACGAGGTCTCCGCACCGTCCCTGAGCAGCAGCCGCATGCCGCTGAACTGTCCCTTCATCGGATAGAACACCGTGGAGTCCGTCCTGTTCAGGATTCCCGCATCGTTTGTCATCGACAGCCTCATCCCGCGTCCATGAAAGGCCAGCTTCCGGCCGTAGGCTGCGCTGACCGTGTCTATGCTCGCGTTCAGTTCCAGCACCCGGGACTTGCGCGACAGCCCCTCGTCAGCCTTAGCGCGCCTTGTGACAAGACAGAAGTCAAGGGAGTCGAGGTAGAGGTCCACGCTGTCCGCAGGAGAGATGAAACGGAGGTTCTGCGCCGCCAGATCCACGTCAAGGTTCGCTTCGGGAAGTCTGTATAAATCCAGCTGTGACATCCTCACGCTGCCCTTAGCCCTGCCCTCCACGATGCCGGATGCGCTCATCCCGAGGCTGTCGGGAAGCACCGCAGCGATTTCCTCGAGCCTTGAGCTGAAGGAGATGTCAGGCCTCAGCAGGATGTCGTCCCCGAGCAGGTCTATGACGCCGAGCGAGCCGGAGAGCTGCGTCGTCCCGAGCGCACAGAGGCAGATATCCGAGAGGTTGAGGCAGTACCTGTCCCTCTCGTCCACTCCTATCTCACCCGCGAGCCCCACCTGGGCGGAAATCCCCGTGCCTTCGACGCTCACATTGGCCTTGGGCACGGAAAATTCCCCGTATATCCCCGGCAGCCGCGAACCGTCATAGACATAGTGCCCTTCAGCGCCCAGCCTTGCGGAAAATCTCGCGTCCGTCCGGACCATTTCCGCGTCGGCGCTTACAATCCCGCCATATTTTTCGACCAGTTTCGCGACGTCAATGTCCTCGAAGCTCATTTCCGCTTTCACGTAGAGACTGTCCTGAGGCATCCTCACCTTTCCGGAAAGCGCGAACGGGATGTAGGCCACCGACCCGTCCAGGCGCTTGAAATCGAATGCCGGAACCGTGTCCCTGACAAGGTCGAGATGCCCGCGCAGACTCACCGGAATCTCAATCCTGCCGAAATCCCGCGTCCCGAGGTAGGCCCTTGAGTCGAGGTCAAGGCGCACGTGACGCCCGTTCCTCCCCTCGATGTGCAGCCTGTCAACTCCGGCGAGCACGGTGTCCCGTCCCATCCTGCCGGCCGCGAACAGGCTGTCAATCTCCAGCTCAATCTTTCCGACCCTTCTGAAGTCGGAGCGCAGCCTTCCGGCAAAGGCCATGTCCTTCAGCGTGATGAACGCGCTGAGAGTGTCTGCGGCGTTTGAATATACAATCGTGGGCCTTCCGCTCATCCTCACTTCCCCGAAGGCGATTCGCGGCAGAGCGGAATCTCCGCCGTTCCCGTCGCTCTCGTCCGCCAGCCCGGAATCCCCGGTGCTCCCGTCGCTTGCCTCAGCCGTCGCGGAATCTTCCCCTCCTGCCGCCTGTCCGCTTTCTTCCTCTCCTGTCATTACGTCCCAGTTAGACGAGCCGTCGCTGAACGTGTGGGCGAAAATCCTCGGCTTCACAAGCTCGACCATCGGTACGTCAAGCTTCCACGCAAGCAGCCCGAACGGATTGATCTTCACGTCGAGGCGGTCAAAGACCGCGAGGGTGTCGCAGCCCGCGAGCCCAGTCAGAGAGTCGATTTTCCCGCGTCCCATGAACTGTACCGGCATATCCCTCGTTATCAGGGAGTCGAATCTCTCGTGCGGATATGTAACAGTGCAGCTGTTCATCCTGAGCTCGACATTCGGGAACGCGCGGAACATGGATATGCCGATATTCCTGAAACTCAGGTCCGCGCTGACATATTCGTTCGCGTACTTTTCGACGATTCCGGTCATCACGGACGGCGACAGGACAATCTGCAGCACGCAGAGGATTCCGATCCATATCCCCAAGGCCCATGCGCATACTTTCAGGACGGCCTTCCGCACCCTGGCTTTCCGCGCCGTACCTCTCGTCGAATTTTTCGTGTTTTCAGAAATATTCCCGTTTTCCATATATGTCGTGTTCTTCGTCATCCGTGCTGCGTATATAATCTCCCGCACATTTCGTGTAAAAGCGTGCAAATTTAGTAAAACTAACCCGTACAACATATTTGTTTTTATGCTAAATTTGTCGTCCGGTAAGATTTTGACGCTATGGACGAGATTTTTGAATTCGACAACTATGTGACGGGACGTTCGTTCGTGGGGCGGCGCCCGGATTGCCTCGCGCTGGGGAATCTCATTGAAAGTCACGAGAATGTGTGCATATATGATGCGCCGAAGAGCGGAAAGACGTCGCTCGTGCACCAGACTCTCATAAACCTGCGCACGTCGGGACACAGCGTCGTCGTTCCTGTCTGCGTCCTGACGGGAGTCCGCACAGCGGAGGAACTTGCCGTGCGGATGGTATCGACGCTCATGAAGCAGCTCTGTGACGGCCCGGCTGATTTTGCGGATTTCATCGCGAGGTGGCTTCCGGACACGAACTTCAGCTTTGACGCGGAACTATATGAGGATTTCGGAAAAATGGCTGTACTTACCGGAACGCTTGCTTCGGAAGATCTGACCGCAGTGCTGGCGCTTCCCTACAGAATCGCATCCGAGACTTCTAAGGATCTTTGTCTCGTGTTTGAGGAATTTCAGAATATTCTGGAAATCAAGGGATTCGAGCGCATTCTTAAGGAGATGGAGAAAATAGCCTCCGAGAACAGGACCTCGTTCAGCTACATCTTCAGCGGCTCGGCGACCAACGCGATGAAATGGATTTTTGACTACAGGAAATATTTTTTCCGCAACGTCGTGCACCTTCCGCTTTCCCCGGTGACGGAACAGGAGGTGATGGAGCACATCGTCTCGGGCTTCCGGCCGACGGGCAAGGTCATCGAGAAGGACCTCATCCAGAAGCCTTACGGGATTTTCAGGGGAAATATGTGGTATCTCAACATGATGGCATTCCTCTGTAATGCAAGGGCAATAGGATATATCAACGAAAGGACGATAAGTGACGCCGTGGAGACTGTGATTTCGATGAATCTGCCGCGCTTCAGGATGATTGTCGATGACCTCACCGTGTTCCAGCTTTCGTTCCTGACGGCGGTGCTGCGCGGAGAGACCCGCTTCAGCGCGTCGGATGTCATCGAAAAGTATGACCTGCACTCCTCTGCCAACGTGAAGAGGGTGCGGGACGCTCTGATGAAGAAGGAAATCCTGACCTTCACGGCCAAGGACGAGCCGGTGGTGATTGATCCGTTGTTCGAGTACTGGTTCAGGAGGGAAATGCTGTGAAAAAATATTTTGAAATCAGAATAATATTCGTATCTTTGCACGCTCAAAAGCCGGGATGTATCCCTTGGAGGGATTTTTCTCGGCGATACTATAGGAAAAGGAGGTGATATTAGTATGATTATAGTACCTGTTAAGGAAGGCGAGAACATCGAGAAGGCGCTCAAGAAGTTCAAGAGAAAATTCGAGAAGACCGGAGCAATCCGCGAGCTGCGTGCCAGAAGAGAGTTCGAGAAACCGTCGGTGAAGGCAAGGAAGGCGAAGATGAAGGCCATCTACGTTCAGCATCTGCAGCTTCAGGACGAGCAGTAATTGCAAATTTTATTTTTTATGGCTGACAAGCTCCTTGAAGAGCCGGTGGAATGAGCCCGGCCGCTTGCAGTTGAAACGCGGAGCCTGCCTATGAAGGGCAGTCCCAAAATTTTATAAACAATATGTACGCAATCGTAGAAATTGCAGGTCAGCAGTTTAAGGTTGAGGCTGGCAAAGAGATTTTCGTGAACCGTCTCGCGGAGCCAAAAGGCACGGCGGTCGAGTTCGCAAAGGTGCTTCTGCTCGACAACGACGGAGATGTCAAGGTCGGCGCACCGTATGTGGAGGGCGCAGTTGTGAAAGCTACCGTCCTTGACGATTCCTGCAAGGGCAAGAAGGTTCTTGTCTTCAAGAAGAAACGTCGCAAGGGGTACCAGAAATGCAATGGTCACCGTCAGTATCTTTCAAAAATCCAGATCAACGAGATCGCTTAATTTAGAGGAGAATCAATTATGGCACATAAAAAAGGCGTCGGTAGTTCAAAGAACGGTCGTGAGTCAGAAAGCAAACGACTTGGCCTCAAGAAATTCGGTGATCAGGCTGTAAAGGCCGGCAACATCCTCGTACGTCAGAGAGGTACGGTTCACAACCCTGGTCTCAATGTCGGCATGGGCAGGGATCACACCCTTTACGCGCTGATTGACGGAAGAGTGAAGTTCTGCAAGAAGGCAGAGAACAAGTCATTCGTCTCGGTTGTTCCTTTTGAGAACTGACTCGGGGATTGTATGCTTTGGAATAGTGGGTTGTTGCTCCGAGTTGAGTGGCAACCCGTTTTTGATTTTTGTGAGAAAAAGCAATCTGCTGCGTTGGGCTTCGATAATTGAAATCCTCACAACCATCAGGTTGCTGCGGTTTCAATTTCTTGCCCGCCTTGCATCTTATCTTTTTCTCATCAAAATTCTCTCAGAAATAATAAAGAAATGTTTTAAAATTTAGTGATATGCTTACACTTAAGTTGCTTCGTGAACAGCCGGAGTATGTGATAAGGAAACTGGCTGTGAAGAATTTCGACGCGAAGGAAATCGTGGAGAAAATCAATGCCCTTGACGCTGACAGGCGCGCACTGCAGACTGAACTTGACGCGAGCCTTGCGGAGCAGAAGAAGATGGCCGCAATGATAGGCGCTCTCATGAAGGAGGGAAAGAAGGAGCAGGCCGAGGGCGTGAAGTCCGAGGTTGCCGCCCTCAAGGCTCATTCCGGCGATATTGACGCGAAGGCGCAGAAGACTCAGGAAGAGCTCTTGTCTCTGATGGTTCTTCTTCCTAACATACCTTGCGACGCCGTGCCTGAGGGCAAGACCGCTGCTGACAATGTCGTGGTGAAGATGGGCAACGAGATTCCTGACCTCGGACCTGACGCGCTTCCTCATTGGGAGCTCGCGAAGAAGCTCGACATCATCGACTTTGACCTCGGCGTGAAGCTCACCGGCGCGGGATTTCCTGTCTATAAGGGCAAGGGCGCGCGTCTTCAGAGAGCGCTCATCAACTATTTCCTCGACATCAACACCAAGGCCGGCTACCTTGAGATTGAGCCTCCGGTGATGGTGAACGAGGCTTCCGGATTCGGCACGGGCCAGCTTCCTGACAAGGAGGGGCAGATGTACCACGCTACCGTAGATAATTTCTATCTTGTTCCTACAGCCGAGGTGCCTGTGACCAACATCTACCGCGACGTGATTCTCGGAAACAACGATTTCCCTGTGAAGATGACCGCATATACTCCTTGCTTCCGCCGTGAGGCAGGCTCATACGGAAAGGACGTGCGCGGACTCAACAGGCTTCATCAGTTCGACAAGGTTGAGATTGTGCGCATCGAGAAGCCGGAGAACTCATACGCGGCCCTTGACGACATGATTGCTCATGTTGAGGGCATTGTGAACAGCCTCGGTCTTCCGTACAGGATTCTTCGTCTTTGCGGCGGTGACATGAGCTTCACTTCAGCAATCACCTATGACTTCGAGGTTTATTCAGCAGCCCAGGGACGCTGGCTTGAGATTTCTTCAGTTTCCAACTTCGAGTCCTATCAGGCGAACCGTCTGAAGCTCCGCTACAGGACAGAGGACGGCAAGACCGAGCTTGCGCACACTCTGAACGGCTCTTCGCTCGCTCTTCCGCGTGTGGTTGCGGCGCTGCTTGAGAACAACCAGAAGGACGGGAAGATTATAATCCCTGAGGCACTTCGGCCTTACACCGGTTTTGACGTAATTGACTAAAGCGGGGCGAATAAAAGCATCCTTTTCTTCATCCCCTTTGCCTCAGAGGTTTGTTTGCCGAGAAATTTTGAAAATTTTTCTGAAAAAATGTGTAAGGCACATTGATTGCATATACATAAGTTTGTATGCAAGAATCAGATAAGATAATAATGGGAATTGACCCCGGAACCAATATTCTTGGCTTCGGGGTCATTTCTGTGGGGGGACGTCGTCCGGAGTTCGTGGATATGGGGATTGTGGATTTGAGAAAGGAAAGCGACCATTTCCGGAAACTTGCCGTGATTGCGTCGGAGATTTCTGTGCTGATGGACAGGTATTTGCCGGATGAACTCTCAATAGAGTCGGCATTCTATGCCAAGGACGCGCAGGTGATTCAGAAACTGGGGCGTGCGCAGGGGATTGTGATTGCGGAGGCCATCAAGAGGTTCATTCCGGTGCATGAGTATGCGCCGAGGAAGGCCAAGATTGCGGTGACGGGGAACGGCGCGGCGTCGAAGGAGCAGGTGGCGCTGATGATTCAGCGGCAGCTGGGGCTGAAGGAACTTCCGAAACATCTCGATGCGACAGACGCGATTGCAATCGCGCTGTGCCACTATCACGAGTCTCTCAGCCCTCTCGGAAAGGTTTCCGGCGGGGGCGACTGGAAGAAGTTCGTCGAGGCTCATCCGGAGCGGGTCAAATAATTTTTAATCTTTGAAGGTTCCGGCTTGTCTAAATACTCGGTTTTTGTAGAATATATATTTATCTTGTGAAAGAGAATTGATTATGAATGTGGTTAAAAGGTTATTATGTGTAGTGGCGCTTATGGCTGCGGTCTTGTGTGCGGCTATCCCGGCGGAGGCTCAGTCATCGGCTACGGTGAAGCTGAAGCTTGTGGATGAAAAGAGCGGGGATCCGGTGCCGTTCGCGACTGTGTCACTGACTGTCAAGGGAGCGAAGGAAGCGAAGCATTACGTGCTTACAGATGCGCAGGGGGCTGCTTCCATCGCCAAGGTCGCGAGGGGGGAGTATCACCTCAGGGCGGAGATAATGGGCTACAAGAGCTTTGAGAAAGACATTGTCGTGGAGAAGAGCGTCGATTTGGGTGACGTGAAGATGGCGGCGGACATAGAGATGCTTGAGGCCGCGCAGGTAACGGCCGTGGGAAATCCTATTGTCGTGAAGAAGGATACCATCGAGTACAACGCCTCTTCGTTCAAGACCTCGGACAACGACATGCTTGAGGAACTTCTCAAGAAGCTTCCGGGGGTCGAGGTTTCGGAGGACGGTTCGATAACCGCCAACGGGCAGACAATCTCGAAGATAACCATCGACGGCAAGACGTTCTTCCTCGACGACCCGTCGCTCGCGTCTAAGAACATTCCCGCGAAGATAATCCAGAAAGTGAAGGTCGTGGAGAAGAAATCCGACCAGGCGATGTTCACGGGCATCGACGACGGCAACGAGGAGACCGTCATCGACCTCTCCATCCAACCGGGAATGATGCAGGGATGGTTCGGCAACATAATGGCCGGCGGCGGACATGACGTGCCGAGCGCCAACAATGACATGAACGACTGGCGCTATCAGGGCGCGGCCATGGTGGGACGCTTCACGGACAAGAGTCAGATCAGCCTCATCCTCAACGGCAACAACACCAACAACAGGGGGTTCAACGACCTTGCCGGCTCTATGATGGGCAATATGCGGGGTGGCGGAGGCGGAATGGGCCGCGGCCAGGGCGGCTGGGGCCGCGGAAACGGCATCACGACCTCGTGGATGGGCGGTCTTAACGGCGCGTTCACCCTTCTGGACGGGAACATGGACCTTGCAGGGAACTACCTCTACAACGGCAGCAATAAATATGTGACCGAGGACAGCAGGCTGACGAACTATCTTGACGACGGCAGCAGCCTCATAACTGAAAACAACGGCTACAGCACGACCCGCACGGACGGTCATCGTTTCGGTGTGCGCCTTGAGCATAAATTTTCCGAGAACACCTCAATTCTCTTCGAGCCTCGCGTGAATTTCGGCCGGGGAAACTATGTCGAGTATTCCGACTACGACATCAATAAGGACCTTGGTGACGGCACGGAGCAGACGCTGACCAACAAGGGTACGACCCGTAACACCGGAGACAACAAGAACTGGACGACAGAGGGCTTCCTCCTCTTCCGTCAGAAGCTCGGAAAGCCCGGCAGGACTATTTCCCTGCACACGCGTTACAGCTTCAGCGGCAACGAGCTCGACGGGCTGAACCAGTCTCTCACGCAGACCTACGGCACCTCGCCGGTCACCGACTTCGTGAACCAGCGAATCGACAGAACCTCGAACTCATATTCAGTAAATTCCCGTCTCGTATATACCGAACCTCTCGGAAAGAATTTCTATATCGAGGCGAACTATTCCTACGGGTGGAACAAGAACACTTCGCTGAAGAACGCCTACGACAGCGGAAACAAAGGGACTCTCACCCCTTCGGCATTCGGCGATATTAAGTATGTCTATGAGGGTGAGACTCTTGATGATATATATTCCAACAACATAACGAACATCGGACAGAATCACGCAGCCGGCGCTAACCTTATGTGGCAGAAGGACAAGATCCGCGCTCAGCTCGGAGTGTCGGCGAACCCTACGATTACGAAGAATGTCACGAACGGGGAGACTTTCGAGAGCAATGTCGTGAAGTGGTCTCCGCAGGCATCGTTCAGCTATGATATGTCCGAGAACGCGAACGTGCGCTTCTTCTATTTCGGAAGTTCATCGCAGCCTTCGACCTCGCAGCTCATGCCTGTGCCGGACAACACCGACCCTGTGAACATCTCGCTCGGTAACCCCTATCTGAACCCGTATTTCAGCCACAGGCTCAGAGGGATGTTCCGCTATTCAAATAAGGAGAATTTCATCTCGGTGAACGGATTTTTCGGCGGGAACTATGTCCAGGACGCGATTACGAGCGCGACATGGTATGACGTCAACAGCGTCAAGTACAACATTCCGGTGAACACCAAGGGGACGGGCAACTTCGACGCGAGGGTTATGACGAACATTCCTTTCGGAAAGTCGAATTTCTCGATGTTTTCGATGACTTTTGCAAAGTATTCGCAGACAACCTCATATATCGGGACTTCCGCATTCGCCTCGAAGGCCGGTGAGTACTACAGCAGCGAGACGGCCGAGTTTGACTATGACAAGTTCCACAGCGACTACGGCACGGACCTTTCAGCGTTCGCCGATGACTTCACCACTAACAGGACGCAGAGCCTGAATTTCACTGAGCGTCTGCGCTTTACCTACAGGGATGATTTCGTGGAACTTACGCTCGGCGGCAGGACGAGAATCTCAAAGTCCTGGTATTCAATAGCCTCGGCCGCAACAAATGCGACGTTCAACAACAAGGTGAACGGCTCCGTGAACTGGACTCTGCCTTGGGGTATGAACCTCATCTCGCAGCTGGACTACAACTGGTACAACGGCTACACGACCCCGCAGTCGGACGAGTTCATCTGGAACGCCGAGATTACCCAGCTGTTCTACAAGAAGAAGTTTACCATTGCGCTCAAGGCCTATGACATCCTGAATCAGTCGAAAAACCTTTCGGTTACTGACGAGTCGAACTATCATCAGGAGGTGCGCAATAACACTCTCGGCCGCTACATCATCCTTTCGCTGACCTACCGTTTCGGCAATTTTGACAATGCAAGCAAGGGGGCTCGTCGCGGACCTGGCGGCCCGATGGGACCGCCTCCGGGCCGTTAGCCCGGCAGGCGGCCCCATGGGCTTCCTAACCCCGGCAGGCTTTCGCCTGCGACCCCTGTTAGGGGTGTTCTGCGCCTCCGGCGCGGTCCCTGCGGAACCTTTTCCGGGCCGTTAGCCCGGCAGGCGTTCCCATCGGGGGACTTCTTAACCCCGGCGGCAAAAGTGAAAATGTAAGTTGGAAAAGCCTTTGTGTAAGTAATTTTGCGCGAAGGCTTTTCTTTTGTTGTCACATTTTGGCTAAATTTGCATCTTATTGTGGTTGTGCCTTGGGCACAGAGTGAGACGAGATAATTTTAATAAACATTAATAGTTTAATATTCAATAAATTATGAAGAAGGTATTTTTCGCTGCGCTTGCACTCGTTGCAATGCTTTCAGTCGCTTCCTGCAAGACCGACAAATGTAAATGCGACATTAAGGCAGGCAAGTTAGAATGGAAAGATCAGGTTTATGAAAGACCGGACGGCAAGAAATGTTCGGATTTGACGACCAAAGACATAGACCTCGCCGGTCTTAAAATAGATGCCAGCGGACTTGTGGACCTTGACTGCGAGAATTATCACGAGTAGCAAGTCATACACAGTGAGCACGACAGTCCTGAGAATACTCTTGGGACTGTTTTTCTGTGTCTCCGCCGTTCTGAAGCTCGTTTCGGTCGATGACTTTGAACTCTACATCTTTTCTTTCGGCTTCGCCGCCTTTGACCTTTGCTCGCTTGCAGCCCGTGCGGTGATTATCGGTGAGATGATTCTCGGACTGGGGCTCATCAGCGGCTGGTGGCACAATTTCGTGAACTCCGTGACGGCTGCCCTTCTTGTCGGCTTTTCGGGTTTCCTCATTTGGCGGATGTCCGTCGGCGACGAGGGCTCCTGCCACTGTTTCGGGAGCCTTGTGGAGATGAACCCGGAGCAGTCTCTTCTGAAGAATGCCGTGGCCTTGGCCGTGCTTGCCTTTGCGTGGAGCCGCCCGACCGAACTGTTCGCGGCACGGCATGATGATACCTCAGGTGACAGAGTGCCCGAAGCAGGAGAGCCTTCAAGAACAGGGGCGCAGCGCTTTGCCGCCCGGCTGTACCGTCACAAGGGAACAGTTGCCGGAGTCATTTCGGCGGTCGCGGCTCTGGCGATTCTGATAATCAATCCGCCCGACCTGTGGTTCCGCTGGACACGCGGCGAATCAGACGACCTGAATGTGAGCGAGTTCCGGCGGTATGCAGACAGTACGGGAGTAAGTTCCGGACGCAAGGTCGTCTGCTTCTATTCCATCAACTGCGAACACTGCCGACGCTGCGCCGCGAAAATGGCCGGCATCATCCGCCGCAACGCTATCCCCGAAGAATCTGTCTTCTGCTTCTTCATGCAGGAGTATGTCGATATGACGGAGGCGGTCTCAATCTTTTTCGACAACTACGGTGAAGGCCTGCATCTTCCTTACCACTGGATATATCCTCTCCGGTTCATTCCCCTCACCAACGGCGCCATGCCTCTCGTCTGCCTTTTCGACGACGGTCGCCTCATAAAGGAATACGACCGCCTCACCATCGACGAAGCGGCCATATCTGAGTTTATTCTTCCTCCTCTAAAGGCATATTCTGCGAATACTTCCTCCATTTCCCGATGAGCTCCGCCATATCCCCGGGGATAGGGGAGTCGAAGCGCACGAGTTCTCCGGTGCGCGGATGGACGAATCCGAGGGTCTTGGCGTGAAGGGCCTGACGGGGGAGAATCCTGAAGCAGTTGCGGATGAACTGGGTATATTTCGCGTAAATCGTGCCCTTGCGGATTTCGGAGCCGCCGTAGCGTTCGTCATTGAAGAGCGGGTGACCGATGTAGTTCATGTGGACGCGAATCTGATGCGTACGTCCGGTTTCGAGAATGCACTCCACCACAGTCACAAAGCCGAAGCGTTCGATGACGCGGTAGTGCGTGACGGCGTGCTTGCCGTGGTCTCCGTCCGGAAAAACTCGGAACTTCATCCTGTCGGAAGGGTCGCGGCCGATGTTGCCGACAATGGTTCCCTCGTCCTCGCGGATGTTGCCCCATACGACGGCAACATACTTCCTTTCAATCGAATGCACGAAGAACTGCTTTGCGAGGTTCAGCTGCGCCTCATCGTTCTTTGCCACGACAAGCAGCCCGGAAGTGTCCTTGTCTATGCGGTGCACCAGTACCCCCATCCTTTCATCCTTTGCATCCGGCTCCTGCGAAAGCCCGAGATAGTAGGCGAGGGCGTTCACGAGTGTGCCGCTGAAATGCCCGTGACCCGGATGCACGACCATGCCGGCCGGCTTGTTAATCACCAGCACGTCATCGTCCTCATAAACGATGTCGAGCGGAATGTTCTCAGGAAGAATCTCCAGGCCGCGCCGCTGATAGGGCATCACGAACTGAATCACATCGCCCGGCTTCACTATGCAGTTCGCCTTCGCCACCTTGCCGTTCACCCTGATATATTCCGACTTTATCGCCAGCTGGATGCGGTGGCGGGAGGTGTATTCCATGTGCGAGGCGAGATACTTGTCGACGCGCAGGGGAGTCTGCCCCTTGTCGACGTCGAAGCGGTAGTGCTCGAACATTTCTTCCGAGGCTTCCGAACCGTCGGCGCCGTCGATGTCCGCCGCCGTCTCAGTGTCGTCGAGGAATTCCTCTCGTAGTTCGTCGTCAAATATGCTCATATATGGTTGGTTGTCAAATGACTGCGTCGGAACTGGTCCCCGCCGGCAGGTTATGTTAAAACTTGATAGGCTTCTTCGCGAGGTCGGTCGTGAGATATATGGAGACGTCGCTTCCCATTGGCAGCGGCTGTTCCGAAGGTTCCGGCGTCATCCTCCAGACAAAGGCCTTCGTGCTGTCCTCGTAGGTCTGGACGGTCTTGTCATAGACGACTTTCCTGACATTGAGGGAGTTTTCCTGAATCATGTCCACGGCGCTCATCATCTTCAGACCGCGGACATCCGGAACGCTCGTCATGTTGTCGTCGGAATTGAGCCCCACTACGAGGTCGATTACCGACTCGCTCTCAATAGGAGTCCCTGGTTCTATCTCTATGTTTCCGTGCATCTGCCGGAGCACGTTGTTCGTGGCAATGTCGCTGACATACATGAGTTTTCCGAGGAGAAGCCCCCGTGTTCCGAGTTCTGCCTTGGCCTGTCTCATCGAGTAGCCGACGAGATTGGGCATGCTGACTTTCTTCGGGGTCACCGCGTTGATTGTCAGCGCGATGCGGCGGCCTTTCTTGACCTTTGCCCCCGGTGCGGGATTCTGTTTATAGACAAATCCCCTCCCGAGTCTCTTTACATAGACGGAATCGACCACCTCCGTCCTCATTCCGGCCTGATGCGCCTCGAACTCCGCGTCCTTGACCTTCATTGCAGTGAGGTCCGGCACCGTGAGCTCCTTGTTGTGCCCTGTAATCAGGTTCAGTCCTATCGCCGCCCCGCCGACGAGCACGGCGAGCACCACAGCCGCTCCAAGCAGGTTCTTTACAATCCAGTTTCCGAAGAATGACCTTATCTTTCCCATAATATCAAATGTTCCTTAGTATGCTCCCTCCGAGTTCCGTCCGTCCCTTTCCGTCCGTCAGAACAGCCGCGCTCCCTGAAATATCACCCTGAAAAGTCCCTCGCTCAGCAGCGCGAGGCCGAGAATCGCGATGACTGCTCCGGTGATGCGGTTTATCCAGATCAGGGTGCGCATCTTCACGTATTTCCTGAAATGGCTTACAAGCCAGCTGAAGAAAAACCAGTAGAAAATGGTTCCTCCGGAGACGGCGAGGATAATAGGCGCGGCGGTCCAGTCCTGGCTGTGCGTAGTGTCGATGCCGAAGACCGTGAACAGGGCGAAGAGCACGAGTATTCCTCCGGGATTCGCGAGTCCCATCAGCAGCGCCTTTATGAAATCGTTGACAGTCACGCGGTTGTTCTTGCTCGCGAGTTTGGTGATTCGTTCGTTCCCCTTGCTCAGCCGCGCCTCCCGTTCTATAGGGTTTGTGAAAATCATTATGACTCCTATGATTGCCACGGTGATTCCGCCTGCCACGAGCAGAAGTTCTCTGTGCCTGTCCATGAACTCCTGCGCGTAGGCGAGGGCGAAGATGGAGATGCAGGCAAAGACAGTGTCGACGATTGACGCGCCGAGACCGGTGATGAATCCTGCCTTGTGCCCCTTGCTGAGGCTCTGCTGGATGACATAGACGGCAATCGGCCCGATTGGAGCCGAGGCGCACAGGCCGATGCAGAATCCCTTTATTATGTTCAACAGCTGAAGATCCAGTTGCATATTTTTCCTATTATGTTTGCATTGCCGGAGTTATGCAGACACCGTCTTTCCGGAAATATTTTTATCCTGCTCAGGCATCGCATAATCGTGCAAAGATAGCAATTTTATTTATAACTTTGCGCCGTCTCACCATGCACGGCGGACATTCTGTCCGAGACTGGAGTGAGCCAAAACATTGACGGGTAATATGAGACTGAAGATTTCGCGTGAAACGCTGATGATATGGGGACTGATTTTGCTGTTCTCGGTGATGATGTCCATGCCTTTTCTGCTGCCGCATTGCAGCTGGATGGCACTTGTGGGATTCGTGCCGCTTCTATGCGCAGAGAGGCTGCTGACACTGACGGGGCGCCGTCATGTCTGGCTTTATCTCTATGCCGCATTTGTGCTCTGGAACGCCTTCACGACTTTCTGGGTGTGCAACGCGACCGTGGGCGGGGGAATCGCCGCAGTGCTGCTGAACTCGCTTCAGATGCTGGTCGTTTTTCTGCTTTTTCGGGGTTCGCGCAGGGTCTTCCGGGGTGTGCTGCCCTACATTTTCCTCGCGGCCGCGTGGATAGCATGGGAAAAGGCATATTTCGGATGGGACATTTCCTGGCCGTGGCTGGTTCTCGGCAACGCATTCGCGAGGACACCGGCTCTCGTCCAGTGGTACGACGTCACGGGAACTCTCGGCGGTTCGCTCTGGGTCTGGGCCTGCAACCTCGGAGTCTTCGGACTTCTTGTCCGGCTTTCCGACGGGGAATGGTTCGGCCGCAGGCTGGCTGACGGAAGCTGGCGAGGCTTCTCCCCTAAGGCCCGTGTCGTCTATTCGCTCAGTCTCGTCATTGTCTTCCTCGGCCCAGTGGCATGGTCGCTCAGCAAGTGGTTCTCTTCCGCCTGCGAGCCGTCCGAAACCATCGACGTGCTGGTGGCGCAGCCGAACATCGACCCCTACCACAAGTTCGAGGCGATGACGCAGACCCGGCAGAATGACCTGCTGGAGGAACTGATAACGCCGGAACTGATTGATTACAGGCGCTCTTTTGAGAGCGATTCTCTGTGGTGCGGGGATGCCTCCGTGCCCGGACTTCTCGTGCTCGCCCCCGAGACATTCACCTCTGACGTGACGACGAACTTTCTTGGAGCAAGCCCTACGCTTAACAGGTTCAAGAATCTGCTCGGGGACTATCCCGGCGTGAATATGCTTCTAGGGGCATCGACCTACACCCGCATCGAGTCCGCTGCACGCCCGTCACTGACCTCGCGGCAGATTACCGACGGCCTCTGGTATGAGTCGCACAATTCCGCCCTGATGATTGACGGCAGCGGCCGCGACGAGATTTTCCACAAGACCAAGCTGGTCGTCGCGGTGGAGAAGCTTCCCTATCCTGTTGTCTTCGACCCGATTGACCGGGCGCTCGGCGGCGTGATGGGACGCTGCATAGGGCAGGACGAGATTTCGCTTCTGCATTTCCGCGCGGCTGACAGGAGCGGAACCGTTTATGACGTGCCTCTCGGGTGCGCAGTCTGCTATGAATCTGTCTATGGGGACTATTGCCGAGGATATGTGCTCAAGGGTGCCCGTGCCCTGACTATCATTACCAACGACGCATGGTGGGGCGACACTCCGGGCTACCGTCAGCATCTGAGCTATGCGTCTCTCCGCGCCATAGAGACCCGCCGCGCCATCGCCCGCTGCGGCAACACCGGCATTTCAGGCCTTATCGACAGCCGTGGCCGCATAGTGGAGCAGGGACCGTGGTGGCGGCCGGCCACCCTCCGTTTCCAACTTCCCCTGAGCGACGACCTCACCTTCTTCGTCACCCACGGTGACATCACCGGCCGCCTCTGCACCTTCACCTTCCTCCTTCTCCTCGCCGCCGCCCTTGTCAAGATTGTAACAAGGCTATCACATTAGATTTAACATCTGTTGCTTAGTTGTCAAGGAATTCTTTACAACTGAAGGTGCAAGACTGTTAACAATATTCATGTGGACAAGGCGCATCAGCGCCGTGCGTAGCGCAACGAAACGTGGCAATGTGGGATGGCGTTCCACGAAGCACGACTTCCCCTACAAAGGGGACGGGAGGGGTGTATGTAAAGCGGGAGGGGGATTTTAAAAGAGGGTCGGCTGGTTTTCGTCGAGGACGCTGAGGACGCGGAGCATGACGGATTCGCGGATGAGGGCGGAGCGGGAGCGGACCTTGAACTTGGTGCTGTAGAGGCGTATGGCGGCGAGCTCGGAGTCGTTCAGATAGATGACCTGACGATGTTTCCTTGCGGGCGCAGCCGGACGGAGAGAGGGCTGAGTGCCTGGCTTTGCCTTTCCGTTGCCGCTGCTGCTTCCTTTTTTAGCCTTTTTTGCCATGTCTTTCTGCATTTTAGCATAGTGAGCGCCAAATTTAGCCAAAAATTATCGCATTATGAAAATTTTGCGCTACATTTGCACCCGATGTCGCCGAAACTGCGGCGACGTCGTTGTGAAAACGGATTTGTACATACAAAATTGAAGAATATCATGAAAAAGTTTATTTTGACTGCGGCACTGACAGTTTTCGTCGCAGCTGCTGTAGTCGCGCAGCCACGCGCAATCGGAGGCCGTCTCGGCTATGGTATCGAGTTCTCCTACCAGCACTCGGTAGGTTCGTCCAACATGATTCAGGCGGAGCTTTCATTTCCGGGCTTTGTCGGCGGAATAGGTGCGGCCGCAACATATGACTGGATTTTTCCTATCACCTCATGGACCGAAAGGGGCGAATGGAACTGGTATGCCGGCGTCGGAGCCGGACTCGGGTTCGGCTGGCCGAATGTTGACAAGGCAACGATTGGAGGAGTGACCTCCCGGGTAAGTTCCAACTGGTTCAACATCGGCGTCGCCGGACGAATCGGCGTGGAGTACAATTTCTGGTTTCCGCTTCAGCTCTCGTTTGACTGGCGTCCGCTTTTCGGCCCGTCAATTTCCTGGACGAACTCTTCTGTCAAGGGCGGCGGATATGACCAGTCCTCACATGAGACTTCGGCAGGATTTTATGCCGGGGGACTCTATGCCGGAGCCATCTGCCTCGGAGTCCGCTACAAATTCTAGGCAGGGGCGAAGAAAAAGCGGCCTGCGGCGTTGCATGTGAATTTCAAATCCTCACAACCATCAGGTTGCTCCGGTGTTGAAATCCCCGGTGCGCCTTGCATCCCATCTTTTTCTTCATCCCCTCTTTCTTAAGATTATCCTTTTGGAATGCTTCTAAAGCGGCAGCAATTTGTGCTGCCGCTTTTTTAGATTACCAAAGCGTCACGCGCCCGTATCTGCCCATGTCGAATGCCGCTGAAATATCCATCGCCTTAAATACTTTTGCGATGGTGACGAATGTGAGATTGTGCCCGTTTTCAATCCTTGAGACTTGTGCCCGCTTCACTCCTATCAGTTCGCCTAACTGTTCTTGAGTCAGATTTTTGGACTGTCGTGCCCGCCGTATCGCTTCTCCCATAAGAAATGAATTCATTTTCCTCTTCATAAGCATCCCGGTCTGAAGTCCCCTTGATGCCGATGACCCTGTCGAGGGCTTCATCTTCTGTGTAAAACTTAGTCTTTTTCATTTTGTGCCTGCCTTTTTGTGTATAGTCTGGGCTAAAATTGTATATTTGTACGCAAGAATCATGCAGTGGGCTATATGACTTGATTGTAAACGGGAGACGGGCGGTAGATAATTCAAATTTTACAGAAATGGAGCGGCAACTTGTCCCTCCCACCGACAATAATATTAGGAAATGAGCGATAAAAGAAGGACTTATATAACTTTGTTCAGCAGTGCTGGAGTCGGCTGTTATGGCTTCAAATTAAATGGTTTTGAGTGCATTGCGACAAACGAATTGCTGGATGCAAGAATGGCTGTGCAGAAGGCCAATCATAAGTGTAAATATGAATCCGGCTACATCGGCGGTGACATTGCGGCTGAAGATACCCATAAAAGACTCTTTAATGAAATTGATATGTGGAAAGAAAAAGAGGGTATTTCTCAGGTAGATGTTGTCTTTGCAACTCCTCCTTGTCAAGGTATGTCAACAGCCAATTATAAGAAGGCTGATAATGAGCAAGTAAGAAACTCATTGGTAGTGCAGGCAGTTAAGCTCATTTCCCTGATTCAGCCGAAAATATTTATCTTTGAGAATGTGCGTGCATTTATGAATACGGTTATTTCTATGTATATGAAAGCGGTGTGGTATTCCGGAGGTAAAGGGCAAGGCCTTAATGAGTTCCGTAGAGAGATGCTGGAGGATACAAGAATTTCCATTTTCTCGGATTACCCGGATCCGAAAGTCTGTCATATTGATGGAATCAGTCTTCGCGGTGGCGTATGTGCTTTTCTGTGGGATGCTGTTCATAACGGAAAATGTAAATTTATCAGCCACATAAATGAAAAGGTTTACGAGAGCACTAGGTTCCTAAAGACTGACGGAGAGGGCATCTTAATCAGGTATTCGCAGGGCCTTGGCATCCTTAGGAAAGTAAAGGAAAAGAGGGAGGATGTGTTCAGTGATTGTGTGTCAAGGAGAGATCCGTTTGGACTTGGTGATGTTTTTGACACTTATATGCCCAAGCCAACATCGGAATGTACAATCAAACTATATTGTGTAAAAAAGAGGATTGGGTTGTGGCGAAGGCGAGTCCCGGGGAGGACACATTGCCACATTCGGTCATTAGTGCGCCAGTCTTATCTGAACCCAATTCAGTCTGTACGAACGGCTTGCTTGTAGTCAAGGCATTTGATTCCAAAAGAGAGGCTCTAAATCTCATCGACTATATGCATACAAGTTTTTTCAGATTTATGATGCTGCTGGCAAAGAATGGACATAATCTGACCAATAATGTCTATCGGTATGTGCCGGTGGTCGATTTGTCCAGAAAATGGACTGATGCAGAACTTTTCGAAAGATATGGTATCACCGAGCCGGAGCAGGATTTTATAAGGAGTGTAATCAAAGACATCCATTAGTGGAATTGTTTATTCATTTTCGAGCGAAAAATACCGCCGGAGGATGATTCCGTGGCTGTCGGTTTCGACGAGGAGGGGAAGGGCGGTGAGGTCGAAGCTGTCGAGGAGACGGGAGAAAGTTTCGGGAGAGCTGGACTGGATGTCGTCGATGCTGATGGAGAGGGTGTTGATGTTCAGAGACTTGGCAGCCTTGAGCTCGGCCTCGCACTGGTGGCAGCCGGTGGTGTGGAGGATGATGACTGTTCTGCCGTTGATTTCCCTCTCTTCCTTGCGCGTTGAGGACGGTCGCCTCGGGTGAAGTCTTCCGGGGGCGTGGCTGAGGCGGTCGAGGCGGTAGGTTCGTGGCCTGCGGCCGTTGAGGGATGCGCGGGCTTTAATCGGGGCTATTTTTGTGCCTGGACGCGCCTTTGAAAGCAGGTCCTTCTGGATTTGAGCGAAGTTTACTACCATAAGCGAGTCTTCGGCTGTGTTGAACGGAGAATTCTCGCAGAGGATGCGGGTGTCGATGAGATATTCGAGGGCGTTCTTCGCGTCTTCGCCCCGGAGCGGAACCAACTGGTAGAACAGGTCGGTGACGGCGGCCTTCTCTCGCCTTGTCCGCTCGTTAAGCAGGGTCTCCAGAGATTCTGTGTCCAGCATTCGGCCGATGACCGTACCGTCCGTGCCGATGAGGAACATCCTCGGGGTGGCGGTTACGGAATATTTGCGGCGGAAATCCGATGCGTCGGCAGGGTCGCAGAGGTGCCGCGCATTCGGAATCCCGTTGAAACGGGTCATGAGAAATTCCTTCCATTTGACGGTGTCGTCTCCGATGTAGAAAGTCACGAGTGCGCAGTCGTTTCGGCGGTGGAAGAAGTCTTCGAGCCTTATGCTCTCTATCTTGCATTTCGCGCAGTCCGTGTCATAGAACCAGAGTACCGTCGGCTTTGTGGTGCTGAAACCTTCGAGTCCGGCTTCCTGGAGCAGCGGAGCATTCGCGCCGAGAAGGGACGAACGGTTGAAGTCGGCGTAACTGCGGATGTCGGCAAGCGTGCTGTCCGGCAATCCGGTAATGCTATGGTTCCTGTCGGGTTGTCCGATGCCGTCGGCGGAACTTTCCGGCGCCTGACCGGCATCGCCAAGAATCCACCTGTCTGCGACATGGACGGCGACATTCTCGTCCCCCATCAGCTTCGAGTCGCGGAAGTGCCTGAAGACCTTCAGCGCAGTCCCGGACACGGACGCGGAGTCGCAGCTGCCGAGAATGAAGTCGCATTCCTCGATTTTTGCGGGGATGTCGTAGCCGTCGAGCGCGGCCAGATACTCTCTGAGAACCTCGTCGCGGGTCTGGGCCACTGCCGCTATGCAGAATGTAAGGCAGCTGATTGTCACTGCGCAAAGATGTCTCACTCCGTTAGACATGACAGGTTGTTTTCAAAGTTTTACCCCTTCCGGGATGAAGGCGGACCAGTCGCCGCCGTGCTTGATGATGTCGCGGACGGCGGTGGAGGAGATGTGGGCATACTCCTGCGCCGTGGGGATGATGATAGTCTCGATGTCCGGGGCTATGCGGCGGTTCGCGTCGGCGATGGAACGCTCGGTCTCGAAGTCAATCATGTTCCTGACGCCGCGCACGATGTGGCGGATGCCGAGCCTGTGGCATAAATCGACGGTGAGGCAGTCGTAGGCAAGTGCCGTCACGCCCTCAAGCCCTCCGGTGGCCTCATGGATGATTTCCAGCCTTTTCTCATTGTCGTAGAACCCTCGCTTGTCGCTGTTGATTCCGACCGCCACCACAACTTCGTCGAACATCGTCAGTGCACGTTTCAATATGTTGAGATGTCCTGCCGTGAACGGGTCGAACGAGCCGGGGAACAATGCCTTGCGGGTCGTATGCTGTTTCGTGTCCATATCCATTGTCTTGTCTTGGAATATTATGTTGTTGTAAGGGAATGCGTCATCTTGGAATATGTTGTCTGTGAATGTTTTGCTGTCGCCGTGCCGGATGCGAAATGAGCCGCCGTCACAGCCGCCAGTCAATCGGCTCCATACCGTGCGCTGCGAGCCATTCATTTGCCTTTGAGAAATGCCGGCATCCGAAGAACGCTCCGCGTGCAAGAGGGGAGGGGTGAGCCGCTTCGAGCACGAGGTGCTTGTTCCCGTCAATCAGTCCCCGCTTGCTTCTGGCGAAATTTCCCCAGAGCATAAAAACAACTCCGTCGCAGTTGTCGGATATACAGCGTATTACAGCGTCCGTGAATGTCTCCCAGCCAATCTTGCTGTGAGAGGCGGGCGAACCGGCGCGCACCGTGAGAACCGCGTTCAGCAAAAGCACACCCTGCCTCGCCCAGCTCTCAAGGTTAGGCCGTCCGGACATCTGCACCCCGAGGTCGTCGCTGATTTCCTTAAAGATATTCTTCAGCGACGGCGGGGCCGGGACACCGTCAGGAACAGAGAAGGACAGACCCATGGCCTGTCCGTAGCCGTGATACGGGTCCTGCCCAAGTATCACGACCTTCACTCTGTCGAGCGGAGTAAGCTCGAATGCTCTGAAGATGTCCCTGCCGGGAGGAAAGACCGTCGCTCCGGCCGCCTTTTCGGCATGAAGATACTTCACGAGCCCGGCGAAATACGGCTTCACGAACTCCGCCGCCAGCGCCTCCTTCCAGGATTCTTCAATCTTTACCTCCATAATTTTTCAATCTTTACATCAATGATAAATAAGTTGGTGTTTGGCGCATAAAAAGATGGGATGCAAGGCGGATGGTGCAGATGAATACCGCAGCAACCTGATGGTTGTGAGGATTTCATCAAGACATCCAACGCAGCAGACCGCTTTTTATGCGTCAAACACGGCGTTCAGGACATCGGTGATGTTCTTCACATAGATGAACTCCAGCCCCTTGATGTAAATCGGCTTGATGTCCTCCACGTCCTTGCGGTTATCCTCCGAGATCACAATCGTGTGGATTCCGGACCTCTTAGCCGCAAGAATCTTCTCCTTGATGCCGCCCACGGGCAGAACCCTGCCGCGCAGCGTCATCTCGCCCGTCATCGCGTAGCCGCTGCGAATCTGCTTCCCCCGGAACGCCGAAACCATTGACGTGACCATCGTGATGCCGGCGGACGGGCCGTCCTTAGGAACCGCTCCCTCCGGCACATGGACATGGACATCCTTCTCGGAGAACTGCTCGTAGGTCAGGCCCGTGAGTTCCGGATGTGCCTTTATGTACTGGTAGGCGATGGTTGCCGACTCCTTCATCACGTCACCGAGATTTCCGGTCATGGTGAGCACGCCCTTGCCCTTGCTGATTGAACTCTCGATGAAAAGAATTTCGCCGCCCATCTCCGTCCAGGCGAGACCGGTGACCACTCCCGGAGCCTCGTTCCCGCGCTGTTTGTCGTGGAATGCAGTCGGCAGCCCGAGATATTCCTTCAGGTCACCCGGCTTTATCGTCTCCGGCCGCTCCTCTTCAAGGGCAATCTTTTTCGCCGTCACACGGGCAATCTTGGCAATCTGCTTCTCAAGGCTGCGCACGCCGGATTCGCGGGTGTATTCCTCGATGATTGCCGCCAGTGCAGGCTTGCTGATTTTCAGCTGATCCTTCTTGAGCCCATGCTCCTCCAGCTGCTTAGGAATCAGATAGTGACGCGCAATCTCCATCTTCTCCTCGGCGAGGTAGCCGCTCACAGGAATCATCTCCATACGGTCGCGCAGGGCCGGCTGGATGGTCGATGTCGTGTTCGCCGTAGTGATGAACAGCACCTTCGACAGGTCATAGTCCATGTCGAGGTAGTTGTCGTGGAAGGTCGTGTTCTGCTCGGGGTCAAGCGCCTCAAGCAGGGCTGATGACGGGTCGCCGTGAAAGTCGTTGCCGATCTTGTCAATCTCGTCGAGCACAATCACCGGATTGGATGTCCCCGCTCTCATGATTCCGTTCAGAATTCGTCCCGGGAGCGCCCCGATGTAGGTCTTCCTGTGCCCGCGAATCTCCGACTCGTCATGCATTCCGCCGAGGGAAATCCTTATGTATTTCCTCCCGAGAGCCGCCGCCACGGACTTGCCGAGGCTGGTCTTGCCCACTCCCGGAGGACCGTAGAGACAAAGAATCGGCGACTTCATGTTGCCCTTGAGCTTGAGCACCGCGAGGTACTCTATGATTCTGTCCTTCACGGTGTCCAGCCCGTAGTGATCCCTGTCGAGCACCGCCTTCGCGTGCCGCAGGTCGAGATTGTCCTCGGAAAACTCGTTCCACGGGAGATCCACCATGAACTGTAGGAAGTTCAGCTGTGTGCTGTACTCCGGGGAGTTCGGGTTCTGGCGTTCGAGCTTCACCATCTCCTTCTCGAAGATTTCCTGAGTCTCCTTGGACCATTTCTTCTTCGCCGCCTTCTCGCGGAGCTTGTCAAGTTCCTCCATCTCGTCCATGCCCAGCTCTTCCTGAATGGTGCGCAGCTGGCTGTTGAGGTAGTACTCCCTCTGCTGCTGGTCCATGTCGCCCTTGACCTTCTGGTTGATCTCGTTCTTGAGCTTGACGATTTCCGACTGGTTCACAAGCAGTTCCAGCAGCCTCTCGCCCCTTTTCTGTACGGAGGATATGCTGAGCAGCCCGGCCTTTCCGGCGTAGTCGTCGAAATCAATCGTCGCCGCCACGAAATTCACGAGGAATTCGAAATTCTCTATGGACTTGAGTGCGCTGACGGCCTCTTTGGGCATGAAGGACGCATTTTTGGAGATATAGACGGCCTTCTCCTTTATCAGGTCGGCGGTTATCTTGACTATGCTCGCATTCTCATCGGGCGCCTCATCGTTGAGATAGGTGACCCTTCCGAGCATATACGGGTCGTATTCATAGACATCCTCTATTCTGAAGCGCTTATATCCCTGAAGTATGGCAGTGAGCGTGCCGTCCGGCATCTCCAGCGTCCTGAGGATTTTAGCGACGGTTCCGAACTCGAACAGGTCTTCGGCCTTCGGCTCCTCGACACTGAAATCCTTCTGGGGCACGGCTCCGATGAACAGGTTCTTCTTCTCGGCCTCCTGAATGAGCTTCAGCGACTTCTCCCTCCCGATGATAATCGGATATACGGTACCCGGAAACAGGACCGCGTTCCTCAGTGCCAGAATAGGCAGTGAATCGGGCAGTTCCTCGTCCCTGACCCCCTGCATCGGACCGTCCGGTGACGCGACCGGAATCACGCTGACCTCCGCTCCCGACGGTGACAAAAAATCATCTTTGAACAAATTTTTCATTTTCTATCCCTTTCTGTATATGTCTATTTCCTGATGTTTTAATATTCCGCACAACACCCCATACTGACAAAATGTCAGCATGAAGAGCATCTTGCGTGCGCGTCATATAATCGTCAATCATTATGCCATATCCCCGATATGTCAAAATGCTCATTTTCGCGACTTTGTCGCGTCGAATTTGATGTTTTTTTTTGAATATTAGAAAAATAAGTCTAATTTTGCGAGGTTTTTAGCGAAGTTAGAATTTCTAATAAACATTTTATACACAAGTATTATGACAAAGGCAGAAATCGTAAACGAGGTTGCGCAGTCAACCGGCGTTCAGAAGGAACAGGTAGCCGCAGTAGTTGACGGCTTCATGGAAGTGGTCAAGGAATCTCTCACAAAGGGACAGCCGGTCTATCTTCGCGGATTCGGCAGCTTCATCATCAAGCACAGGGCTGAAAAGACCGCGCGCAACATCACAAAGGAGATTACAATTACAATCCCTGCACATGACATCCCGGCATTCAAGCCGTCAAAGTCATTCGTGAAGCAGATTAAGAAATAACTAATATCTTAAACTCATTACATCATGCCAAACGGAAAAAAGCATAAGAGGCATAAGATGGCGACGCACAAGCGCAAGAAGAGATTGCGCAAGAACAGGCACAAGAAGAAGTAGCCTGTCGGCGCTGCCGTTTAAGCAGTCTTATAAGTAGAGGCTGGCCCGGACGGCCGGCCTTTTTTACGAAATCCATAAAAAGCGGTCTGCTGCGTTGTGTTTCTCGATAAAATCCTCACAACCATCAGGTTGCTGCGGTTTTCTCTTCAAAACACGCCTTGCATCCCATCTTTTTATGGACTTCTATCTTTAAACTCTTTATTGTCAATAAAATTTTAATGGAAGCCGGAAAAGAATCCGTAAAAGATCTTGTGGTTGAAGTCAGTTCGTCCGAAGTCTCCATCGCTCTGATGGAGAATCATCGGCTTATTGAGTTCAACAGGGAGTCTGTCCTCGGGCACAGCTTTGCGGTGGGAGACGTCTATCTCGGAAAGGTGAAGAAGATCCTGCCTGCGCTGAACGCCGCGTTCGTGGACATCGGAGACGAGAAGGAGGCTTTCGTCCATTACCTCGATCTGGGGCTTTATTTCAATGCGTTCGACGAATTCGTGAAGCGGGCAAATCCCAACTCCGACCTGAAGGGGATATATTCCCACATCAAGATCGGTCAGCCGCTGCCGAAGGACGGACGCATCGAGAATGTGCTCACTCAGGGACAGATGATTGTCTGCCAGATTGTCAAGGAACCGATCTCCACAAAGGGCTCCAGACTGACAGCAGAAATTTCATTGGCAGGACGTAACATTGTGCTTCTTCCTTTCGCGGAGAAGGTCAGTGTGTCACAGAAAATTGCTTCGAAAGAAGAAAAGAAGCGGCTTGAGACGCTTGTAAAGAGCATCCTTCCACGCAATTACGGTGCAATCATACGCACGGCTGCGGAGGGAAGGAATGCTGCGGTGCTTGACGCGGAGGTGATGTCTCTCATAGAAAAATGGGAGAGTTCATGGAAAAAGATTGCCTCGTCCAAGAAGGTGCAGCTGCTCTTTACCGAGTACAGCAAGACAACCACAATTCTCCGGGATCTCCTGAACGACTCGTTCAGCAACATCTACATCAACGACGAGAAGATTTACGAGGAGACCCTAAAGTACATTTCGCTCATCTCTCCGGAACAGGAGAAAATCGTGAAGCTCTACGAGGGCAAGGAACCCATCTTCGACCATTTTGAGGTCACGCGCCAGATAAAGAGTTCCTTCGGAAAGGTCGTGCCGCTGAAGCAGGGAGCCTATCTTGTCATCGAGCACACGGAGGCGCTTCATGTGGTTGACGTGAACAGCGGAACGAGAGCCAAGAACAAGGAACAGGAACAGAACACCTTCGACGTCAACTGCTATGCTGCGGAGGAGATTGCCCGCCAGGTAAGGCTGCGGGACATGGGCGGAATCGTCATCGTCGATTTCATAGACATGGAGTCGGGCGAGCACCGCAACCAGCTCTTTAAGTATATGCAGCAGCTGATGGAGGGGGACAGGGCGAAGCATAATGTGTTGCCGCTCACTAAGTTCGGCCTGATGCAGATTACCCGCCAGAGAGTGCGTCCGGCAATCGAGCTGAACACTCTGGAGGTTTGTCCGGTATGCCACGGCACCGGAAAGATTTCTTCGAGCATTGTGATAGACGAGGACATCGAGCGCAAGCTCGCCTGCTATGTGAACGACAGGAAGCTAGCTGACCTCACTCTTAAGGTAGGACCGATTCTGGGCGCCTACCTCACCAAGTCCGACGGACTGTTCAAGGGGAGCATTCTCGATCGCTGGAAAAAGAAGTACAGGTGCAAGCTCAGGCTGGAGACATCGACTGACTTCACCGTCCTGCAAAATGAATTCTATGATGAAAAGGGGGCCCGGCTTGAATAGCCGAACCCCTTTTTCGATTTTTCTTTTTTGTATTCAGCCATCGCCCGCCTAACCCGTCCTGACGAAAGACTGTGGCCTTGTTGCGTGGCGGCTCACCTCCTTCTGGTAGCTATGCCTATATAATAGAGCAGCGTGGCGATGGAGCCGATGGCAGCGATGACGTATGTGTAGGCGGCCCACTTGAGGGCATCCACTGCCATCGGACGGGTGCGCTCGTCGGCGATGCCGGAGCTGCTGAGCCAGCTGACCGCCCTTGCGCTGGCGTTGATTTCGCAGGGCAGGGTCACGAGGCTGAAGAGCGTCGTCATGGCGAAGAGGGCGATGCCTGCCCAGAGTATCGCGGGGACAGAGTTGACGAGCAGTACTCCGAGAAGGAGAACCCACTGCACGGTCATGTTGCTGAAGTTCACCACAGGGACGAGGGCGCTGCGCAGTTTGACGGGAGCGTAGCCCTGCGCGTACTGTACGACGTGGCCGCACTCGTGGGCGGCGACTGCCGCTGCGGCTATCGAGGTGCTGGAATAGACCCCCTCGCTGAGGTTGACGGTCCTTGTCCTCGGGTCGAAATGGTCGGTGAGCATGCCGTTGGTGCGGCGCACCTGCACGTTGGTTATTCCGTACCAGTCAAGCATCTTCCGGGCTACCTGGGCTCCGGTCAGACCCGCCGGATTGGGAATCTGGGAGTACTTGCTGAACTTGCTTTCCAAAACCTGCTGGATGGCGAAACTTATCAGCATCACAGCGATTACTATTACCCAAATGTTCATATTCTGTGTTTTTTGTTTGCACAAAGATTTCTCACTTTGTTCGAAATGACAGATGTTGCCGTTTGCTCGAATGACAGGGGCTGCCGTTCGTTTGTGTGACAGGCTCTTTGCCGTTTGTTCTGAATGCGGACCTTACAACATGATGGCCTTCGCGACGCGGTCCGCCTTGACCTGTCCCGCCGCTGCGGCCACAATCGCGAGTCCGAACGCAATCGCGTGTCCGGCTCCCCGCGAGGTGATGAGATTTCTGTCGGTAACCACACCGGCCTCAGTCCTCACTACGGCTCCGGCATCCTCAAGCGCCTTCTCGAAGCCGGCGTAGCAGCACATCTTCCTGCCGGCGATGCCGTGCAGCCTGCCGAGAACGACGCTCGGCGCGGCGCAGATGGCGGCTGTGATTCCGCCTTTGTCGAAATGCCTCTGTGCGATTTCCAGCAGTTCCGTCTTCGCCGCAAGATTTGTCGAGCCGGGCATTCCTCCCGGAAAGACAAGCGCTCCCTGTCCGTCAATTTCCTTCGTGTCAAGCTCTTTCATAAATTCGCTCCAGCTCAGGTCTACGGCAATTCCTATTCCGTGCGAGCTTTTCACGAGTTTGTTTTCGGTGATTGAGACGGTCTTGACCTCAAGACCGCCGCGTGTCATCATATCCACGGGGCACATCGCCTCCGCAATTTCATGTCCTTCTGCAAGGAAGAGATAGTTTGTTTCCATTTTTTCTTCATTCATTTGCGGCAAGGGATACTCTCATTTCCAATTGCCAAAACCTTTCTTTCTATGGCAAATGCCGTGCAAATCTTACCTTTCTGTGCGAAAATTCATTAAAAAATGGTACTTTTGCAGCCTGTTTTGCATGAGACTGGCGGATTTGGCGGGTTGAAGCGGAACTGAATGGAATTTGAAAGATGTTTTGAAGGTTTCTTTGAAGGTTTCTTGGCGGATGCCAAGTGTTATTTATAGAGAAAGGAGGGGATAAATTTATGTTCGGAGAGGATGATTTTTCGCGGCTGGAACTGAGTTTGCCGAACTGCGAGGCTAACTATAAGTATTTCAGAGGCTTGCTCAAGCCCACGACCAAACTGCTCGTGCTCGTGAAGGCGAATGCCTATGGACACGGGGCGGTGGAGTTCTCCCGTCTGATGGAAAGGGCGGGGGCGGACTATCTTGCCGTTGCCTACCCTGTCGAGGGAATGGAACTCCGTGCTGCCGGGATTCACAAGCCGATTCTTGTGCTCACTGCCGGAACGGACTTCTTCAACGAGATTATCGACAACAACCTTGAACCGAGCATTCCCAACCTCTGCTCGCTGAAGGCTCTATGCGACACTCTTGAGCAGCGCGACGCGCACAACTATCCGATACACATAAAGCTGGACACAGGCATGCACCGCCTCGGATTCATGACTTCCGAACTCGGGGAACTTGAGACATTTCTCGCCTCGACCGACCGCGTGAAGGTGAAGTCGATTTTCTCGCACCTTGCGGCGGCTGAGGATCCGTCCAGCGACAGCTTCACTCTCGGCCAGATTGAGATGTTCAGCAGGAACGCCGCCTCATTGACGGAGGCTTTGGGTTATAAGCCGATGTGGCACATTCTGAACTCCGCCGGTATAGAGAGATTTCCAGAGTACCAGTACGATATGGTGCGCCTCGGCATAGGGATTTACGGCATCAGCGCACTGCCGGGAGTGAAGCTTGCACCTGTCGCGTCGTTCAAGTGCAAGATTCTGCAAATCAAGCATCTCAAACCGGAGGACGGAACCATAGGCTACGGCCGCCATGGGCGGATTGCTTCTGAGGGGACTGTCATCGCCACCATTCCTGTGGGCTATGCCGACGGGATTGACCGCCATCTTGGCTGCGGCCGCTGCTCCTTCCTGCTGAACGGTCATAGGGTGCCGACAATCGGAAACATCTGCATGGATATGTGTATGCTTGACATCACGGGCGTGCCGGCGCAGGTGGGCGACACCGTGACCATATTCGGAAAGGAGCCGACAATCTCCGAACTCGCGGACATTCTCGGCACCATTCCTTATGAGATTCTCACCTCCGTTCCGCGCCGCATCGAGCGCGTGGTGGTTTCTGAACCGACATTATAGACCCCAGTCGGAAGCGTTGAAAGTTGTTTTTGGCGCATTGGGGACATTCACGAAATATTTGAACCCAGTGAGGCTTTCGAGTTTCGAGACGGACATCATGTCCTTTGCGCTCAGTTTGTAGTTCACTCCTTTCTCTTTCGCGTTTGTTTCATGACGTAGCACGTATGCGACGCACTGAAGTTCATTTGCAGAACACTGCGTCACGGATTTGCCTGTGTTGCCTTTCTTTGTGCGCAGCATCGCGTAGTAGAACATTGTTGGCATGCTCACATCTGAACGCCCTCCGAACTGAATCTTCTTTGGCGTGTTTGTCTTGCCGTATATGTCGGTGTACTTGTCGAAATAACAGCCGATTACAATGTAGAGACTGTCGCTGCATACCTTTGTGTCCACCCAGTCCTCCAGTGTGTTCCACGGTGCTCCTCCGGTGTTGAAGCCGTCGGAATCCTGCGGTGCAATGTTGGAGTAGTAGAATACCTGTTTGTTTGTTTCTGTAGAGGAGGTCCTTTCCTTTGACCCCAACATGTGCCCCTTGTTGCATCCGCCCCCGGTCTTTTTTGACGAATATTGGATGTTAGACGGGATATATGGATCCTTTCCGTATGCATCTGTTCTCTTCGCTTTGTCTATTGGGTGCAGGCTGTTGTGTCTGATTGCCGCTACCCAGACCGGACAATGATGACTTGCGCTGAAGCATACCGTGTAATTGCGTGCACGCTTTCCACTATGTGCATATTTTTCGTTTCCGTTACATAGGTGGTATGCGTAGTATAGGTCACTGTTTTTTTTATCAATTCTGTAATTTCCAGTGACATTTGAACTTATCGCTGGCAGCTCGAACCAACCATAACCATCTGTATCTGTAGGCTTGGGGTCTGGATCCGGATTCGGGTTCGGATTCGGATTGGGGTCTGGATTTGGATCGGGGTTCGGATCGGGGTTCGGGTGGTTCTTGATGCCGGTGGCCTCGACGCGGCGGAAAAGAACCGCAGGCGTGCCGGTGGCGCTGACGGTGAAGGCTTCCTTTGATGAATCCCAGACAAGGGCGGTCGTCTCGTCGGCGCTCTTGGGGCTGATCTGCACATAGCCCGTGCCGCCTTCGGAGAGGAGGACATCCCAGAGGTAGGCATCGTCGGTGCTCTCCGTGTAGGAGCGTATGAACCCGCAGTTTCCGTCGTAGCCTATGTAGCCGACTCCCGCGACGTGCATGATGTAGGAATATTCATCGGCCTTTTTCAGCACCGTCTTGACATCGTCCGCCGAACTGCCCCAGAGAACACCGCCCGTGCGGATTTTCAGTGCCTTGCCGGCTTTGCCGTCTGAACCGTCGAGGGCGGCGAAGGGACCGACCGACTTCGTGTCGATGACGTGTGCCACGACATAGTCTCCGCTCCAGTCGTCGAGCAGCTCCGTGACGGGGACATAGTCGTCCTCAAGATATTCCTCCGTGCCGTCATTCCCCGGCATCTTGTCGCAGGATGTGAACGCGGCTCCGCCGAATGCGGCGACCGCAATGATGAGCAGAATTCTGCTCAAGAGGCTGAGCGTATTCTGACGCAAAAGATCATATTTCATCTTATGTCTTGTTATGTGTTATTGTGCAAAACAAGGAATGGCGAACTGCAATTCCACACATTCCTTGTTCCGAACGCCAAATTTACAACTTAAATCCCATTTTTCCAAAAGCAACCTGATGGTTGTGAGGATTTTGGCAAAACGGGCAACGCCGCAGACCGCTTTTTATTCGCCCCGTCCTCTATTCGCTCCGTTCGTATAATTCCAACAACCGCATTTCGACTTCGTCCGTGCGGGAAATTATGGCTCCGATGCGCTCGGAGGTCGCCTGAATCTCCCCGTATGGCATACTCGGAGCAGACAGCTTGGCTTCAAGGGTCGCCTTCTCGTCCGAGAGTGCCTGCAGTTCCTCCTCAAGAGCCTCCATCTCGCGCTGCTCTTTCCATGTCAGTTTCTTCTTCGCCGGGAAGGTCTGCCCGACCGAAGTTCCGCTGCCGGCCGCTGCCTTCCCCTGCGCCGGACCGCTTCCTGATGCTCCCGCCGTGTTCGTCCGCTCCTTCTCCCGCCGTTCGGCCTCCCGCTGCTTCGCCTTCTGCGCGGCCTCATAGTCCTTTATGTAGGCACGGTAGGAGCTGAAGTTGCCGATGAAGTCCTTCACGACGCCGTCGCCGCAGAAAACCAGCAGGTGCTCCACGAGGCGGTCGAGGAAATGGCGGTCGTGGGAGACGATGATCAGGCTGCCCTGATACTCGGCGAGGTATTCCTCAAGGATGTTCAGCGTCATGATGTCGAGGTCGTTGGTCGGCTCGTCGAGAATCAGCAGGTTCGGCTGCCGCATCAGAATCGTCAGCAGGTAGAGCCTGCGCCGCTCGCCGCCGCTGAGCTTGGACACCTTGTTGTTCAGCATATCGTGCGGGAACAGGAAGCGGTTCAGCAGGGCTGTGTCGTTCACTGTCTCAAGGACGGTCTGGTCTTCGTCAAAGCTCATCCCGCCCTGACGGTAGTAGCCGATTTTCAGCGATTCGCCGCGCTCTATCGTGCCGGTGTAGCCCTGAAGCTCGCCGGTCAGAAGGTCTATGAACGTGCTCTTGCCCACGCCGTTGCGCCCGACGATGCCGATGCGGTCGCAGCGCTGGAACTTGTAGCTGAAATGGTCGAGGTAGCAGTCCGCGCCATAGTAGAAGCTTACATCCTTGCAGTCTATGACTTTGGTTCCCAGTCTGTTGGCAAGTTTCGCGTCTGAGGAGAACCCCTTGCCGCTCATTCCGGCGGAAACCGCCGACATATCCACGGATTTTGTGGAACGCACCTCCTCCGCCCTGTCCTTCAGCTCGTGGAAGGCGTCAATCCTGTATTTCGCCTTGCCGCTCCGGGCGCAGGGAGTGCTCCGCATCCACTCAAGCTCGCGGCGCAGGATGTTGCGCACCTTGTCCGTCTGGGCGTTCCAGTTGGAGATGCGCTCGTCGCGCTTTTCGAGGTAGTTCTGATAGTCTCCCCGGTAGGTATAGACCGCCCCGTGGTCCATCTCCATGACGATGTTGCAGACGCTGTCAAGGAAGTAGCGGTCGTGCGTGACCATCAGGAGAGTGCAGCGTGAGCGCTTGAGATAGGCCTCGAGGTATTCAATGGCGTCGATGTCGAGGTGGTTGGTAGGCTCGTCCATTATGAAGAAGTCCGCCTCTGAGGCGAGCATCTGCGTGAGCGCGACCCTCTTCACCCCTCCGCCGGACAGTTCCTTCATCGGCTGTCCGAAGTCGGTGAGCCCGAAATCGGTGAGCAGCCTTTTCACGCGAAGCTCATACTCCCACAGATGTTCCTCGTCGAGCTGCCGGGTGAACTCCGTGCTGCTGTCCATAATCTGGCGGAACAGCCCCTTCTCCGGGTCGAACTCATATTCCTGTTCGAGAAATGCTATGCGTATGTCCTTGAGAAACAGAATCTTTCCGCCCGAATCGCTCTTGTCCTTCCCGGCAAGAATCCGCATAAGCGAAGTCTTTCCCGTCCCATTCGGCGCAATCAGCGCAATCTTGTCCCCCTCGTTAATGTTGAATCCGATGTGCTCGAAAAGAACCTTCGGCCCATACGATTTCGATATGTTCTCAATCTGAAGATAACTTGCCATATATTCCTTGCTTTCATATATTTACGAGAATATGTATCCGCCTTTTACCGGATTGTATTCCCAGTGTTTGTCATATTTCCTTGAACGGGATTCCGAAGTCCGCGTCATTCGCCTTCTTGTATTCGGCGCAGAAGGCCGCATACACGACCAGCGCCTCCTCGGTGCGTTTTTGCCGCCGCATGGCTCTGATTACCGTCCGCAGGGCATTCTCGTCGGTAGGGTCGATGACCGCAATCATCTCGCCGATTTCGCACACGGCCTCATAGTCCTTTGCCCTGAAACGCGCGTCAAGCTCCTCCTGAAGCAGCGGAAGCACGATGTTCTCCGCCTTTTCCTTGAAGTCGTCGAAGATCTCGTCGCCTATGGACTTGAGGAACTTTCCGCCGGAGATGATGCCGAGAATACGGTTTTTGTCGAGTTCCTTTTCCTTCAGCGCGGAGTTGAGCTCGAACCAGTCGCATGAGCAAGGGGGAGCGAGCTCGAGGTAGTAGCGTCCGTCGCGGTAGGCCACCGAGGCTCCTTCGAGCCGTGAAAGCGAGCGCCGGAGGTTGTTGAGGGCGACGCCTCTGGAGTTCTTGACCTTGTCCTCCTCCTTGTCCGGCCAGAGTATGCTGCTGAGGCGGCGGGTGGAGATGCCGTTGTCCCCGCGCTTGATGAGCAGGCAGAGTATGAGTATCTGCTGCGCCGTGAACAGGGTCGTGATGTCCTTGCCCTCGTGGTCCATGACCGTGAAGTCGCCGAAGATGCTGATGCTGTCCGGCTTCTGGCTGTGGCGGAACATTTTTCTGCTGCCTGCCACGCCGTAGTTCCGTCCGAACTCCTCCGCCCGCCTTTCCCGTGCGCGTAAAAGTGCGGCGACCCCGCACAGAGCGGCGGCTGCACCCAATGCACACAGAACGACCGCCCACCATGGCAGCCCTCCGCCGCTTTCCCCGTCGAGCGGAGCCTCCGCCGCAGTGAGCGGCGGGTAGGCGAGCGAGTAAATCTTGAGGGTGGACTTGATGTCGTCCTCGAACTCCTGGACGGTGGCGAAGAAGCAGCCCAGCTCGCGGTCGAGCCACAGGTTGGCGTTCGTCCGCATCTTGTCCGAAATGATGGGGATGCTGTCGCCGAGAATCTCGCGGCTTCCGTCGGCGATGGAGAAGCGGTAGAGGTAAAGTTCCGATTTCCCGACATATTCGGGGTAGCACAGGGTGTAGAACCGGTCGCCGTCGGTGCAGAGGTTCCGTACCGGCACCTTGTCCGCCTCGTCCCAGTCGAGCCTCCAGAGCAGAGTGCAGTTGCCCGTGCGCGGCTCCACGCGGTGAAGGTCGTAGAAATAGCGCCGTCCGACGACCTGCTCCCCGCATTCGTTGCCCATTCCGCCATATACATATATATACTTGTCGTCGCAGCCGGTGGAGGTGAAGTAGCGGGGATATATGACGTCGCCGCCGTGTTCCTTCCAGACCTCGTTCCATGTCCCCGACTTTTCGTCGAACTCGTAGAAACTGCCGTTGTAGAGCATGTTCCCGAATCCTCCGAGTATGGTGTAGCGGCCGGACACGGGGTTGAAGAAGCATCCGTGGTGGTGCAGCGGCATTCCGAGCCGCTGTGTGCCGAGTGTTTTCCACTCGCCGGAGTCGAGGTCGAACTCGGCCGCCGACGGGCTGTCCTGCGGCACCTCGTCGTTGTAAACCTCGTAGCAGATGACGCGCCTTCCGTCGGGAGTGACGAAGTTGTTGCCGAGCTTCATCTCGACCGGGCAGGGACTGCGGAAACGGAAGCTGTAGCTGCGGTCGCCCATCAGGTCCATCACCGTCATCTCGTCCTTGGTGAAGTAGAGAAACTCCTTTCTGAAGCTGTTGTAGGCGGCTCCGGCTATGCCGCTGTAGCTGAACGAACCTATCTCCTTCCAGCGCAGGGCGTCGTTTATGAGCCATTCGGGATTCTGTACGCTGCCCCTGAGCCTGTGGCGGGAATCCGGCACGCTGTTCCCCGTGCGCTGGTTGAGCGGGAAGAAGAACTCCCTGCCCGAGCCGCTCACGCGCAGTTCCCTTATCGCGAAGGCCGGAACGTCGATGATGTGGTCGCTCCTGCCGAACTCAAGTCCTGCACGAAGGCGGTCGGGAAGCCCCTCTGAATGAGCCGAGAAGGATTCCCCGGCGATGTCGAGCCGCACAGAGTCCTTAAGGAGGTCGAAGTCGAGCGCGACCCTGTGCCAGTGCAGGGGCTTCAGACGCTCGTGGGGGAGGGCAGCCTTGATGAGGCTGTGCCGTCCCTCCTCGTTCAGGCGCACGACTATGCTGTCGCCCCTGCTGTCGTAGGACAGGTTCCAGATGCGGCGGGAGTCGCTGCGGTCCTTGAGGCGGAAGAAATAGCCGAACTCGGCGGCAGGTCTCGTGTAGAGGCCGAATTCCATGCGGAACTCCCCGTTGAAGACCTCCGGCCGGTCGCCGAAGACATTGTAGGATGTGCGCTGGTCTATCCGTGCCTCCATTCCGTGAAATCCGAGACCTTGTGCGGGGCATTCGACGGCTCCGCAGAACAGCAGCGCGACTGTTGCGGCAGCGGACAGGAAGTGGGGAGCGGTTTTAATCTTCATTTAATCTGAATCTTTGCGTAAAGGTAGAAATTAAATGCTTTATACAATAATTTTTTTAGTGGGATTATCGTAAATTTTTTCGGATTTAATCTTTCATTAACCTATTATTTAATCTTACTCTCCTTACTTTGTGCCCACTAATCATTAAATCTATTAGAAATGAAAATCACTAAAATTTTATCCATGGCGGCCATGACCCTCGCACTCTTGGGGGGGGCAATAATGGCTGACTCCTGCAAGAAGGACAACAATCAGCCGGCGGAGGTCGAGAAGGGCATTGTAGCCGGCATTGTCACCAACAATCTCGGCACACCTATCATAGATGTGGAGGTTTCCATAAAGGACACCGAGCTCAAGGCAACTACGGCAGTTGACGGCTCCTACACCATCGAAAACGTTCCGATGAAAAAGCAGACGGTACTTTTTGTCAAGGAAGGCTATGCCGAGGGTTCCTCTTCCATCACGGCCTCCTCTTTCAAGGAAGGCAAGGCCACGGTCGATATGGTGATGGACATCGCGAGCGCGAAGATTACGGGAAAGTGCATCGACGCGAAGAACAACAACGCCGGAATGCCGGGAGTGACCGTGAAGCTCAACGGCGCGAAGGAGACTCAGACCGACGCTGACGGTGTCTATGTGTTTGAGGGTCTTACGATTGATGACTACAACCTCGTGTTCTCGGCTCCGGGATGCGTCGATGTCGTTCGCAGCGTGAGCAAGGATCAGTTCGAGGGCGATTTCGTGGTTACTCTCGCGGATGTCCGCATGGGCGCGAAGGAGATTCTTCCGGGCGCTACCGCAGAGGACCTGAAAAAGGTGGATGTATGGCATTACAACGAGTACCGTGGCGGAAAGAACGGCGATAACTATCCTCATTTCGACTGGTCAACCGACTATATGGCAACATTCACGAGCTGGTACGGCTGGCACGAGGAGCAGAACGAGGGAACTACGCTTCAGATTCGTAACAGCGAGGAGGAGGGGCATTGGAGCAACCCGGCAGACCATGAGAACTTCGACTCCTATCTTGCCGGACGCAAGAAGATCACCGAGGACAACTGCATACTGGCCATCAGGATGCGTACCCATGCTTCTTCAGAGGACGCTCCTTGCCATTGGGGCGTGATGGTGATTGACATCAACGCTGCGGATCCTGTGGCTGAGCTTGTCGGCGAACAGCAGACTTCGTGGAACGAAAGCTACAGCAACCCTGACCCGACATTCGACCTCTCGAAGTACATCGGCAAGGAAGTCGTGATTGCAATCGGAACCTATCGCTGGGAGACCGGAGACTATTGGAAGCAGCTCGTGCTTCGCCGCCTTGCGTTTGCCAAGGAAGCTCCGGATGACTGGAACTACCTTCCGGGCGAGGCCGTTCCGGGGCTTGACGCCGGCTACAAGATGACAATGGAGATGGTTCGCTCGACCATGCCTGTGACCGAACTCAGTGAGTTCACGGGACTTCCGCAGGACGGATGGCATCTTGAAGAGGACAGCCCGGCGAAATATCGTGACGCTTACGCAGTTTATAGAACTGTCGGGCATTTCGCTGCATGGTGGTCATGTATGCCTGTCCAGAAGGACAATGAGCCACAGGCAAGCGAGGGCTTTGTCATGAAGACAAATGGTGGCGGAACACCTGTCAGCACTACTGCCCCTCAGTCATATTTCTATGCAAAGTTCGCGATAGCCGCAGGTCATAACAACCTCACGCTTAAGGCTCGTACATTCAGCTCTACGAATGCTACGTTCTTCAAGCTTACCGCAATTACCGAGGACGGCACCGTGAAGCACATCATTCCGAAGGCTTCTGTTGGCGAGGAGGCCTCTGACGGGTGCTGGAAGTTCTGCCATGAGGACGGCGAAGCCAGCAATCCGGACGCTTACGCTACCTTCAGCTACGACCTCTCCGAGTTCAACGGGAAGAACGTGGTTCTTGCTCTCGCAGTCTTCAAGGGCGAGGACAACGGTGACGAGAACAAGCTGAGCATCTACAGCATCTCATTGAAATAACGAACATTCTGACGGCATGGACGGTACACCTGCAAAGGTGGCGCTGTCCATGCCTTTCTTCTATTATATAATAGGTAGGGAAACAACACCATCGTACAGACATCATCTTCATAGAATTTAGAATATGACAATCAATCGTTCCGCATTCATTTCTCTTCTGGGGCTTTTCCTTGCAGGGTGCGTCTCGTGCAGCAGTCCGGAGAATCCCGTGAAGCCGACTCCCGGCGGCGGGGAAACGGACAGCCGTGCGGAGAAAATCGAACTCGCGAGGCGTGACCTCACCCGCTCGATGAGTCTTGTCGCCGCCGCAAGGACAAACTATTTCTCCACCGACGGGGCGGCGATGTCCCGCTACTACAACCCCTACACCGGTCTGAAGTCCTCAGAGAAGGGCAGCGTGTGGATGTTCACAAGCGCGATTGAGGCGGTGAACTCCGTGCTGCACGGCCTCACTGCTCTCAGGGATGCGGGGGACGACAGCTTCTACAACAGCTATTTTGCGGCCTACAGTTCAATGCTCTCCGAACTTGTGGAAAACCTCAAGTGGTACGAGGGCACATACACCCTGACTTCCTACACGCAGACAAAGGAATGGACGGTCTATGGCGTGGACCGCGCCTCAAGTCCCGGGCAGGCTGCCGTGGAGGGGCGGATGAATGTCTATGACGACCAGGAGTGGCTCATCAGGGAACTGATTGAGGCATACAAACTTACTGGCGTGGAACGCTATCTCGAGAAGGCCGAGTATCTCGCTGACTATGTGATTGACGGCTGGGACACGACGCTCGACTCCGACGGCAAGGAGCACGGCGGAATAGTCTGGGGACCGGGCTACTACACCAAGCACTCGTGCAGCAACGGCCCGTTCATAAGCCCGCTCGTCTGGCTGTCGGAGATTTACAGCGGAAAGTCCGACGAGGTTACCTACAGGTACATAGGTGCAGACAAGGCGCGTCTGACGAAACAGATGAACAAGAGCGAGTACTACCTCATGTACGCGAAGAAGGTCTATGACTTCCAGCGCTCGCACCTCTACCGGAAGAGCACCGGGGTCTATGCCGATATGCTCGGCGCGAAGGGCTGGGGCGGCGACAACATCGCCTACGAGACCGTAGATGGCGTCAGATACCGCGGCCACAACGAGGAGGAGTCGGCGACCGGCGAGGCATATTCCTATAATTCCGGAACCATGCTCTCCGGCGCGGCTGACCTCTACCGCGTCACCGGCGAACAGGCATATCTCGACGACATGAAGTCCCTCTCGACCTCGTCGTTCCTCTATTTCGCGAAGAAGTCCGCCGACCGTCCGGGATATTACGAATATGCCATTGACGGCTTCAACAACTGGTTCAACGGGGTGCTGATGCGCGGATGGGTCGATGTTTCGGCTCATTACGACAACGTCGCCCTCAACATAGGGACATTTCAGAGCAATCTAGATTATGCCTGGGACAACTACTTGAACAAGAGTATGTTGCCGACGAGCCTGCTCTACGGCTGGAATTCTGACAAGAGCAAGAACAGGGTCGAGGCGATGTTCACCTTCGCGTTCGCCGCAGAATATGCGGTCCTCGCAAAATGGCATCTGTCGCAGATTGACTGACTGTCATTTTTTGGTTTCGATTTAATAATACGGAAAGATGAAAAAGATACTGATAATCGCGGTTTTCTTTCTTTCGGCGGTCGTGCTTGACGCCCAGACAATTACGGTGAGAGGAACGGTCGTCGATGAGTCGGCTCAGCCGGTGTTCGGGGCAAGCGTCATGGTGAAGGGCTCTAAGACAGGGGTCGCGACGGACATGGACGGGAAATATGAGATTCAGGCGGCCTCCGATGCCGTTCTGGAGTTCTCCTTCCTCGGATTCGCGACTAAAGACGAGAAAGTTGGCGGACGGCAGGTCATCAATGTCGTGATGGCGGCCGACAACACCTGGCTTGAGTCTGTGGTCGTGGTCGGCTACGGCACGCAGAAGCGCGGCTCGCTCACCGGCGCCGTGTCCGGCGTGAACGGCGAAAACATGATCAAGACAAAGAATGAGAACCCTCAGAATATGCTCACCGGCCGTGTGCCGGGCGTGCGCGTGTGGCAGAAGTCGGCCGAGCCGGGAACATACAGCAACAGCATGGACATCCGAGGACTCGGAGAGCCGCTCATCGTCATCGACGGCGTTCCGCGTTCGACGGAGGATTTTCAGAGGCTGAACGCCAATGACATCGAGAACGTCTCCGTGCTCAAGGATGCATCGGCGGCGATTTACGGCGTGCGGGGCGGAAACGGAGTCGTGCTCGTGACCACGAAAAAGGGCTCGGAAGGCAAGGCCGCCGTGCAGTACAACGGCTCGTTCACATTCCAGATGCCCGCGACAATGCCGAGGCTTGCGGATGCGCAGGGGGCGATGACCCTCTACAACGAGATGGCGCTGAACAAGTCCGACGGAAGCGGCTCCATAACATTCACGAAGGATTTCATGAACCAGTATGCGGACGGCACCCGCAAGGCCGCCGACTGGAACTCGCTTGTGTTTTCGGACATGTCCCCTCAGACACAGCACGACGTGAGCATTTCCGGAGGCAATGAGAAGTGGCAGTACTATGTGAGCATGGGCTACCTCTACCAGGAGGGATTCTTCCGTTCCCGCGACCTCAACTACTCCAAGTACAACATCCGCTCCAACATCGACGCGGAACTTGCCCGCGGACTGAAGTTCAACCTCAACATCAGCGGAATCGCCGACAACCGCAGCACGCCGGACTCGGACGCGGTGACGCTCATCCGCAATCTCTGGAAGCAGGGCGTGCTCTTCCCGGCCTATGTCGATGACGAGCAGACCATGCTCAACTATGAGGGACTTGACCTCATGCAGAACACAGTCGCGATGATGACCCGTTCCGTCTCCGGCTACAAGGACTACCGCGAGAAGCAGTTCCAGTCGTCGGCGTCGCTCGAATATGATTTCGGGACCCTTACCGATGCGCTCAAGGGACTGTCGCTCAAGGGAATGGCGAGCTACGATTTCCGTTATGACGACAACGAGTTCTTCCGCAAATCCTACAACCTATACGCGCAGGACGAACTTACGGGCGAGTATGTCGCCAAGGAGTTCTCCGACCACTCCGACCGCCTTACCCGCGAGAACTACACCAAGTGGCAGGCTCTCGGGCAGATTCTTCTCAACTACAGCCGTACTTTCGCGGAAAGGCACGATGTGGGCGCGACCTTCGGCTATGAGGCCCAGAAGCGCCGGGGCGACAACTACTACCTCATCGGCGACCTTGCCTTCAGTTCCCCGTACCTCACCGCGCTGAAGGACAAGACACAATCCACCTATGTTGACATCAACAGCAATATAGGCTCTTTCTATAATCTTGCCTATCAGGCTCTCATCGGCCGCGTGAACTACGCCTTCGATAACCGCTACCTCTTCGAAGCCCAGTTCCGCTACGACGGCTCGTCAAAGTTCGCCCCGGGACACCAGTGGGGATTCTTCCCGTCCGCGTCTGTGGGCTGGCGCATCTCTGAGGAGCCTTTCTTCAAGAACTGCGGCGCTTTGTCGTTCATCAACCAGTTCAAGATAAGGGCAAGCTACGGCTCGCTCGGAGACGACAGCGACCTGAACTACGAATGGATTTCCGGCTATGTCTATCCGGCGACGGGAACGGACGGCGAGAAGGGCTACTACAGCGGCTATGCCCCGGCCTACCTGATTGACGGGGAGATGGTCTATGGCGTGACCACGTCTCCGCTCCCGAACACGAACATAACCTGGCTCAAGTCAAAGACGTTCAACATCGGCGTTGATTTCGAGGCGTGGAACGGTATGCTCGGAATCACTTTCGACTACTTCCAGCGCAGCCGTGACGGCGTGTTCGGACAGAACACATCCTCGCTTCCTACGGTCGTCGGCGCTTCCGCCCCGGTGGAGAACCTCAACAGCGACAGGAATCTCGGTCTGGAGCTTGAACTCTCGCACCGCCACAAGGCCGGTGACTTCAGCTACGGTCTCACGGGAATCGTCACCATCACCCGCCGGCAGAACCTCAAGGCCTACGGACAGGGCCCTTACGGCAATTCCTACGACCGCTGGCGCAACGACAACCTCACCAACCGCTATCAGGGCATCCAGTTCGGCTACGAGTCGGCGGGACGCTACGAGTCTTGGGAGGACATCTGGAGCTACGACATCTACAAGGAGAACAGCACCCTGCCGGGCGACTATAAGTATCTGGACTGGAACGGCGACGGCGAAATCAACAGCCTGGACGAGCACCCTTATGCCTACGACCAGACTCCGTGGATGAACTACTCCCTCTCGTTCAACTGCGCGTGGAAGGGGCTGGATTTCAGTATGCTGCTTCAGGGCTCGGCGCTCGGCTCCTATATGTATGACGAACCGCTCTACTCCATCTGGGGCTCCAACGGAGGCGGCGCTCTTGAGCAGTTCCTCGACCGCTGGCATCCTGTGGGCGACTACACCGACCCGTTCGACCAGACCCTCCAGTGGACTTCCGGACATTACGCCTTCACCGGACATTCCCCGGAGAAGAACTCCTCGTTCAACCGCGTCAGCACGTCATATCTCCGTCTCAAGAGCATAGAACTCGGCTACACGATTCCAAAGCTCCGCAGGTCGTCCTTCGGGCTGAGGGTGTTCGTGAATGCATATAACCTTCTGACTTTCACGGGGATAAAATATGTCGATCCGGAGCATCCGGACACCGACTACGGAAGGATGTACCCTCTGAACAAAACCGTTTCCCTCGGTATGAATCTGTCATTCTAAGATGTTATGAAAAAGATATTTACAGCGATATTGTCCGTTCTTGCGGTATGTTCGTGCAATATGGACATAACCCCTAAGAACATAGTTTCCGACGACGACATGATGGGTTCGCCTAAGGGAATGTCCATCTATATGGCTACGCTCTATTCGCACATGCCGTTCGAGGACTTCAAGTATATGGCGGCGTGGGGCTTCAATTTCAACGGATGGCTCGGGACGCTCGGGATTGACGGCTGCGGCGAGGCGATGAACCGCGACGACGTCTTCCGCACTTTTCAGGGCGAGGAGAATCCGTGCTGGAGCAACGCCTTCGAACTTATACACGACGCCAACCATCTCATCGAGTCCCTTCCGTCCTACAAGTCGAACTTCACAGACGCGGAATATGACTTTTTCATGGGGCAGGGATATTTCGTCCGCGCCTATGTCTTCTATCAGATGGCACGGCGCTTCGGCGGCATTCCGCTTGTGACGCACACCATTTCATATCCGAATACTGCCGATAAACTTGAGGTTCCCCGCGCTTCCGAGGAGGAGACATGGGACTGGATTTGCAAGGATTTCGACACGGCGGTCTCGCTTCTTCCTTCGACTTCGCTCCAGAGCGGCTTGCCGAACAAGTATGCCGCCCTCGCTTTCAAGGCTGAGGCCATGCTCTATGCCGGGTCGGTCGCGAAGTACAACGAAACGGTCACGGGACGGCTCACCGGAGTCGGGACCAAGACCGGAGTCAGGGTAATTGGCTTTTCCCAGGACAGTTACCGCGAGGCTTACGTCCGCTATTTCTCCGAGGCCTACAAGGCTGCGCGTGAGGTGATGGAGTCGGGGAGATATTCCCTCTATAAGAAGAAATGGGCGGCAGGAGACAAGGAGGCGATGTATCAGAACATGGTGGATATGTTCAGCGACCTTACAAGTCCGGAGAACATCTTCGTGAAGGAATATCTCTATCCTTCTCTCACCCACGGACTTGACGCCTACAGCTCACCTTTCATATTCCGCGACCCGCTCTGCTCCGGCAGCTGTCCTTCGCTCGATTTCGTCGAACTTTTTGACGGCTTTGACAGGTATGCCGACGGAACAATCCGTGTCACTGACGGGGAGGACAACACCAAGGGACACTACCTCATGTTCGACTCCACGATGGATTTCTTCAAGAACGCCGAGCCTCGTCTGAGGGCTTATGTGATTCTTCCGGGCGACGTGTTCCGCAATCAGGAAATTGAAATCAGGGCCGGGGTCTATACGGGCGGCACGCCGGTGTCACCGCTCTGGGACGACTACTCCTGGAGCCGTGCCACCCAGAACTTCTACCAGAACCTGCCGCAGTATACAGGCACGCCCAAGACCCTTTACCTCAGTCCCCGTGCGCAGTCCGGGCAGGAAATCGTGACGCTTGACGACAACACGCAGATGACCGCAGCCGGGGCGAACGGGCCTTTCTATGACGTGAAGGACAACGAGGCCAACCTTTCCGGTTTCTATCTGAGGAAGTATCTCAATCCGGATCCGAACTACATCCGGGGCGAGGGCAAGTCCGCCCAGCCTTTCATCCTCATGCGCTATGCCGACGTGCTTCTGGCGGCGGCCGAGGCGGGAGTGGAGCTTTCAATCGAGGGCGTAGCCTCTCCGGTTGAGGGCGACAATATGCTGGACGTGGCCACGAAGGCAATCAACGACATCCGTGAGCGTGCCGGGGCTGACCTTCTGACGGGAAGCCTTTCCGGAGACGAGGACAGCCGCGACCAGGTGCGCCGTGAGCGCCGCAAGGAACTGGCGTTCGAGCACAAGTCCAAGTGGGACATCCGCCGCTGGAGGGTGCAGCATGCCGAGGGGCGTGACGGCTTCTGGGGCGAGAAGCGCGACGCGAGCCGCTTCGGGAACGGCGAGAGCTACCGTCTGCACGGTCTCTATCCGTTCTACAGCACGGCGGCGAAAAAGTACTTCTTCGACGCCAACTTCCAGATGGCGCGTGAGATGGAACTGAAATATACTCCTACGGACTATTATTTCGAAATTCCGTCTTCTGAAGTGGCAAAAAGTGCATACATAGATCAACAACCTAATAGATAACGAATTATGTCTGATATGAAAAATATGATGCTTGCTGCGGCGCTCGGAGGACTGCTGCTGAGTTCCTGCTCGCTTTTCAGACTTGACAACTATGACGCTCCGGAGGAGACGCTCTACGGCAAGGTCACGGACGTTAAGACCGGAGACCCGGTGCTGACGGACCAGGGTTCGGAGGGCATCCGAGTGAGGCTGATTGAGACCAGCTGGGAGGGGAACGTGACCCCTCAGGACTTCAACTGCCGTCCGGACGGAACTTTCCGCAACACAAAGCTTTTCGAGGCCGACTATAACATCCGTGTCGATGGTCCGTTCGTGCCGATTGTGCTTGAGGACAGTGACGGGAATGTCGTCAGGAATGCCAGCGTGAATACCCACATCAAGGGCAGCACCGAGGTCAATTTTGAGGTACAGCCGTTCCTGAAGGTGGAATTTGTCGGTTCTCCGACAGTGAGCGCGGGAAAGGTCACGGCGAATGTCAAGGTGACGCGCGCCACCACCCGCGAGGAGCTTGCCGCTGCGATGGAGGCGACCAAGACCTGGAAGGATGCCTACGCGAATGTCACTGACATCCAGCTCTTCGTGAGCCGTTCCTCTTCGGTGGGCTACCGTGCCCGCGACACTCGTTGGTCTTCCGAACTGACATACACGGGCTCAGCGTTCGAGGCCGAGCTCGGCAAGTCTGTGCGGATAAAGTCCAACGGAACCATCCCTTCGGGGCAGAAGGTCTTTATCCGTGCGGCGGCGAGGATTAACTATGACACGCCGGCGGGGAGCGGGACGAGGAGGTGGAACTATTCTGAAGCGGTAGAGGTTGACATTCCTTGATGTCAGAAAAAGCGGATTGCGGCGTTGCTCGTCTTGTCAAAATCCTCACAACCAACAGGTTGCTGCGGTTTTGCCTTTACCGTGCGCCTTGCACTCCATCTTTTTCTGACATCAAGGCGGCTCAGCCGGAGCTGATTGCCGCGTTGCTTGCGTAAATATTTTTTTGTAAAAACAGACGCTTTATTCGTCTTATATAATGTAACAGCTTCTCAGATGAAACTGAATTCTCTTAAAATATTCATTACTGCGGTGGCGCTGTCCTTTCTCGGGACGGCGTGCGCCGTGTCTCAAGAGCCCGTGGACACCCCGGCGGATTATGTGAGCACGCTGGTCGGCACGCAGTCCAAGCACAGCTTCTCCACCGGCAACACCTATCCTGCAATCGCCCGTCCGTGGGGAATGAACTTCTGGACTCCCATGACCGGGACTATGGGCGACGGCTGGACCTACAGCTACACCGACGACCGGATTCGCGGCTTCAAGCAGACGCATCAGCCGAGCCCGTGGATAAACGACTACGGCCAGTTCGCGCTGATGCCGGTGACCAACGGCGAAGTCTTTGACCAGAATGAGCGCGCAAGCTGGTTCTCCCACAAGGCCGAGACCGCGAAACCATACTATTACAGCGTCTATCTCGCCGACCACGATGTTCTTACGGAGCTCACCGCCACGGAACGCGCCGCCGCCTTCCGCCTGACCTATCCTGAGCGCGAACGGTCCTACCTTGTCGTGGATGCGTTCGACAACGGCTCGTGGACGAAGGTGATTCCGGAGAAGAACATGATTGTCGGCTACACGACGAAAAATTCCGGCGGAGTCCCGGATAATTTCTGCAACTGGTTCGTCATCGTCTCGGACACTCCGTTCGAGAGCGTGGCCACCGTCAGCGACGGGCGGCATATCTCAAAGGAACTTGAGTCTGACTCATCGCATTCGGGCGCGGTCGTCGGCTTCAGGACAGAACGCGGACAGGAGGTGAACCTTCGCGTCGCGTCTTCGTTCATAAGCCTCGAACAGGCGGAGCGCAATCTCTCCGAACTCGGCGACGGCGACTTCGACCGCCTCACGGCCGAGAGCAAGTCACGCTGGAACGATGTCCTCGGACGCATCAGCGTCGAGGACGACGACATCGACAATCTCCGTACATTCTACTCCTGCCTCTACCGCTCGGTGCTTTTCCCGCGCAACCTTTCTGAGACCGATGCCGATGGCAACATCATTCATTACAGCCCCTACAACGGCGAGGTCCGTCCCGGGTATATGTTCACTGACACAGGCTTCTGGGACACCTTCCGCTGCCTTTTCCCGCTGCTGAACCTTGTCTGGCCCGACGAGAATGCCAAGATGCAGGAGGGGCTTGTGAACGCATGGCTTGAGAGCGGGTTCCTTCCCGAGTGGGCGAGCCCCGGACATCGCGGCTGCATGGTCGGGAACAATTCGGCTTCAGTCGTTGCTGATGCATATATAAAAGGCCTGAGAGGCTACGACATCGAGGCTCTTTGGGAGGCCGTGAAGCACGGGGCTAATTCCGTGCATCCTGAGGTCAGTTCGACCGGACGATTGGGTTGGGAGGAATATAACCGTCTGGGATATGTCCCTTGCGATGTCGGAATCAACGAGAGCGCGGCGAGGACATTGGAATATGCCTACGATGACTGGTGCATCTGGACGCTCGGAAAGGCTTTGGGAAAATCAGACGACGAGATAGGGATATATAAGGAAAGGGCTCTGAACTACAGGAATCTCTATCTTCCCGACGCTTCGCTCATGTGCGGATGCCGTGCCGACGGCAGCTTTAGCCTTCCGCTTAATCCTTACAAATGGGGCGGCGACTTCACGGAGGGCAACGCGCTGCAATACACATGGTCCGTTTTCCATGACCCCGCCGGGCTTATGGCCCTGATGGGAGGGGAGGACGAGTTTAACGCGAACCTCGACAATATGTTTAATGTTCCGCCGATTTTCGACGACAGCTACTACGGCTTCACCATCCACGAAATCCGTGAGATGCAGGTGATGAACATGGGAAACTACGCCCATGGCAACCAGCCCATCCAGCACATGCTCTATCTCTACGACTGGGGAGGTCAGCCGTGGAAGGCGCAGAAGCGCATACGCGAGGTGATGGACAAGTTCTACACGAGCGCTCCCGACGGCTACTGCGGCGACGAGGACAACGGGCAGACCTCGGCGTGGTATGTGTTCTCGGCGCTCGGGTTCTACCCTGTCTGCCCGGCGACCGACCAGTACGCGATAGGCACTCCGCTCTTCAGCAAGGCCACGATTAGCCTGCCGTCTGGCAACAGGGTAGTGATTGACGCGAAGGACAACGGACGGGATAACTTCTATATCAAGTCTTTGAAACTCAACGGAAAGACATATACCAAGACATATTTCACCCACGGCGACCTCATCAGCGGAGCGAAGATTGATTTCACGATGTCCCCGGAACCGGACACTCTCCGCTCGACGGCTCTCTCCGACCGGCCATATTCATTCTCCGACGAAGAGTGAGTGGTTAGGGAATCCGTTCCGGTCGAAATGACAACGGAAGGATGATGTTGCATTGCAAATATATTAAAAACAATAAGTTAAGATGATGAAAAAGGAATTGATGACAACGGCGGCAATTGCCCTCGGCCTCTCACTCGCGGCATCGGCTCAGACATTCGAGTCGCGCCGTCCTGCGGAGGGAGACCGTCTCTTCACCTCAGAAAAGATTGAACAGGTCATCGACGAGGTCACCTCGCAGCTGACAAACCCGAAGCTCGCGTGGATGTTCCGCAACTGCTTCCCGAACACGCTCGACACCACGGTTCATTACCGCGATGACAAGGACGGCAATCCGGACACCTTCGTCTATACGGGTGACATCCATGCCATGTGGCTGCGCGATTCCGGCGCACAGGTCTGGCCTTATGTGCAGTTCGCCGACAGGGACGAGCATCTGCGGAGGATGATTGCCGGGGTCATAAACCGTCAGTTCCTTTCCATTACCATAGACCCTTATGCCAACGCCTTCAACGACGGCCCGACAGGCACCGGCTGGACGACGGACAACACGGCTATGAATCCGAACGACCACGAGCGGAAGTGGGAGATTGACTCGCAGTGCTACCCGATTCGCCTTGCGCACGAGTACTGGAAAGTCACGGGCGACACATCGGTCTTCGGCGACAAATGGATCGGGGGCATGAAGGCGATACTCGCCACCCTGCGTGAACAGCAGCGCAAGGACGGCCACGGCTCCTATGTGTTCACGCGCCTGACCGACCGCCAGCTCGACACCAAGTGCTGTGACGGTCTCGGCAATCCTGTGAAGCCGTGCGGACTCATAGCCTCGGCTTTCCGCCCTTCCGACGACGCGACGACCTTCGAGTTCCTTGTCCCTTCGAACTTCTTTGCCGTGAGCTCGCTCCGAAAGGCCGCCGAAATCCTCGAGACCGTGAACCGTGACGCCGCGATGGCGGGGGAGTGCCGTGCGCTTGCCGACGAGGTGGAGGCCGCGCTGAAGAAAGAGGCGGTTGTCTGCCACCCGAAATTCGGGAATATATATGCCTTCGAGGTCGATGGGTTCGGCAACCACTATCTTATGGACGACGCGAATGTCCCGAGCCTTCTCGCGCTTGCCTATCTCGGCGACGTCGCTTCTGACGACCCGACCTACCGCAACACGCGCCGTTTCGTCCTGAGCGACAGCAACCCCTACTTCTTCAAGGGCACTGCAGGCGAGGGAATCGGCGGACCGCACATCGGATATGACATGATCTGGCCGATGAGCATAATGATGAGGGCGTTCACCTCGACGGACGACAATGAAATCAGGGACTGCATCGTGACTCTGCTCAACACCGACGCGGGAACCGGATTCATGCACGAGTCCTTCCACAAGGACAATCCGGAGCACTTCACCCGCGCATGGTTCGCATGGCAGAACACGCTCTTCGGCGAGCTGATTCTGAAGCTCATCCATGACGGGAAGCTCGACCTGCTTAACTCCATAGGGCTTGACTCCGAGGGGAAGGCTGTCGGACTGTGCCGAAAACCGGGTCGCGGCCAATGTGCGGAGACACTTTCTCCGCACGAGCGCTGCGAAAAGGTTTCTTTCAAGGATCAGGGCATCGTTCGCGATGCCTTTTTTTATCGGCCGGATGTTGCATCTGCGGCTTCAGGCGCTGACGCATCGGCGAATGACGCTTCCGCAGTTTTCGGCTCCGGTACATTGGTGAAGGGCGCTCCAGGGCAGACGGTTGTCGCCGCTTCTTCGGACGGTCTTCCTCTTGTGGTGGTGCTGCACGGTTACGGCGGCCACGCCCTCGGGGACGGGCTTCGCTTTATGGAACTTGCGGACCTCCATGGCTTTGCCGTCTGCTGGCCGCAGGGCGCGAAGGACGGCACCGGTCACAGCTGCTGGAACGTGGGCTATCCTTTCCAGTCGGACTACCGCATCGACGACACGGCCTATCTCCGTCGGCTTATCAAACATTTGCAGAAGAACTATGGCGTGAGCCGCCGCAATGTCTTTCTCACCGGAATGTCCAACGGCGGGGAGATGTGCTACAAGATGGCGGCGGAACACCCCGAGACTTTCTCCGCCATCGCCTCGATAGCCGGCCTGACGCTCGTCTCGATGAGCGCTGACTACCGCCGTCCCGTCCCGTTCATGGAAGTCCACGGCACGGACGACGCCATATCCAACTGGTGCGGCGACCCGGAGAACCGTGGCGGATGGGGCGCCTATCTCTCCGTCCCCGCCGCGCTCTCGCACATCATCTCCGCCAACCGCTGCGTAGGCGAGACCGTCACGGAAATCCCCGCCGAGCACAAGAGAGTTCTCCTCCACAGCTTCTCCGGCGGTCTCCCGGCCTTCAGGAACGGACCCTCCGCCGATGTGCTCCTCTATGAAATCATCGGCGGCGACCACAGCTGGTCCGACCGCTACATCCCCACCTGCGACCTCGTCTGGGATTTCTTCATGTCTTATATGAGATAATAAAAAAAACGCCACCCGAAAAGGTGGCGGTTTTGCTTTTGAAAACGACTGTTTGAGTCAGTTGTTAAGAGGGGATGCATAAAAGGATGGGATGCAAGGCGGACGGTGCGGATGAACACCGCAGCAACCTGATGGTTGAGAGGATTTCATCAAGCCGTCCAACGCCGCAGACCGCCTTTTAGACGCCCCGTCATTCTCTTTCAGCGCTTTTATCCGGCGACATCACAATCTCAACGCAGTTGCCCTGCTCAAGCACGCTCTGAAGCACGGTCTTGATGTTCTCGGCCGAAATCTCTCCGACCGCAGCCTCGTACTCCGCGTCATAGTCAGTCCCTCGGTACTCGTTGGTGAGGAGGTTTCCGAGCCAGTAGCTGTTGTTGAGCCTCTTCTCCGGAATCTCCTTCCTGAAGTTCTCAAGCGTGCGGGTCATCTGCTCCTCGGTCGGCCCCTCGTATGCCAGCTTGTGCAGTCCTTCCTTTGCCAGCTCGATGAGTCTCTCGCACTGGGTAGGGTTGGTCTCGAATGCCACCTGAATGGCAGCCTCAGGCTCAGGCTGTGCCTCCATGCTCATGGATGCCTGTGCGCCGTAGGTTCCTCCCTCCTCCTCGCGGAGAGTATCGACATAAATCATGTCAAGGATGTAGCCGGCCGCCTTGAGCATCGTCGAGGTCTTGACGGAATAAGGCATTGACGCCGTGTAGAACAGGATTACGGTGCTCTTAGGGGTCTGCATATCCGTGCTGAAGCGATCAATCACCTGTCCCTTCACGACCTTAGGGCTGTTGTCCTTCCATGCCGTTGCCTTCCTTCCCTTAGGGATTGAGCCTATGTACTTCTCGCAGAGCGGCTTGAAAGTTTCGAGGTCGATGTTTCCTACAAACACGGCCGTGAGTCCGGCGGCGTCCTTGAACAGACCGCGATAGACCCTCTCTATCGTCGCGAGATTGGCCTTCTCAAGCGTCTCGTCGTTAAGCTCGATGTTTCGTTTGCAGTCCGGACCATATACAGCCCTGCCGACTTCGTTCTGAAGCTTGAAGCTCGGCTGGTTGATGATGTTCGGAAGAACCGCCTTAATCTGCTCGATGCCGACTTCGTACTCCTGCTCGTCGAAACGCGGGTCGCAGTAGGTCAGATAGGCAATCTGGAGAGCCGTCTCAAGGTCCTTAGGAGCTGTGCTTCCGCTGATTCCATGGCGAATCTGGGAAATGTATGAAGAAACGCTGAGGTTCTTGCCGGCGAGCATCTTGGAAGCCTCGTTGGAACTGAACTTGGAAATGCCGCTGTTGCGCTGGAACAGTCCGTAGATGTTGTCCTCGAAAGACGGAAGGTCGGCGTCGTCGATGAGCGTCTCGCCGCCGTTCTTGAACCATGTGAAGAGAATCTGATCCTTCTTGTACTCGGTAGGAAGCACCACGACCTTCGCGCCGTTCTTTAGTGTCCATACCGTCGAGCCATATATCCCTTTGGCCGTCTTCTTCACCTTTGAGCCCTTGAGCGTCGCCGGATCCACGAACTCGGATGCGACCTCCTCCTCGACAGGTGCATCGATTTCAGCGGCAGCCACCTCATCATAAACGGCCTGGAGCTGTTCCGGAGTCGGGTGCACGAGCCCCTCCTTTGCCGGCGCCTTATATACTATCGACACGCTCTTACCGTCGATGAGCGCGTTTGCCGCAAGCGCGAAAATCATGTCCGGCACCTGTCCGAGCAGCTGCTTCGCCGTCTCGTACCTCACCTCCGGAGTCATGTACGGCTCGTTGTCGAAGAAATTGTCGATGAGCGGGCGCACGAAATCCGCGTTCTTGCGGGTGTCAGCGGCCTCCACGGCCTTTTCGAACGAACTGAGTATGTTGTCCTTCGCCCTCTGGAGTTCGGCGGACGAGAATCCGTAGCGCCTCATTCTCTCAACCTCCGTGAGGAATGCCCTGAATGCGGTCTCCCACTCGCCGTCCTTGAAAGACACGTCGCCGAATGTCACTTGGCAGGTCTCGCAGAGTTTGCCCGCTCCGAGGTCGGCTCCGAGGAACGGCGCTCCCGGCTTGCTGGTAATCGCGTCGAAGCGCTCCGCCATAATCATCGCGACCATTGTCTTGGTCATCTCCGTGAGGAATCCGACGTCGGTGCTGTTGTAGGCCTCGTCGTCCGCCTCGCTTCTCCACAGGACCTCGATCGAACTTGAACTGCACTCCGGATCCGTGAGCACTCCGATGAGCGGCTTCTCGTTCTCCGGAATCTTAATCACGTCCTTCGGCTTAGGGTTCTCGGCCGCCGGGATGTCCGCGAAAGTCGCCTTAATCTTGGCCTCTATCGAATCCACGTCGATGTCCCCCACCACGATAAGTGCTTGAAGGTCAGGACGGTACCAAGTGTGGTAGAAGGTCGTGAGGCTCTCCGGCCTGAAGCTTTCAAGATTTTCCTGACTGCCTATGAGCGTGCAGCCTGCATACTTGCTGTCCCCATAGTAGTAGGGGAGCGACTGCTCGTGAAGCCTCCATGAGGCCGTTCTGCGCGCCCTGCGCTCCTCGATGATTACGCCCCTTTCCTTGTCAATCTCGACCGGGTCGCAGGTCACGAAATGCGAGTAGTCATGCATGACGAGAAGGCAGGTGTCGATGATGCCCTCCCGGGTAACCGGAATGTTGTTCAGCATATAGGTCGTCTCCTCGACTCCCGTGGCTGCGTTGATATTGCCTCCGAACTCCGCGCCGATGCTCTGAAGGTACTCCAGAAGCGCCTTGCCCGGGAAATTCTTTGTGCCGTTGAAGCACATGTGCTCAAGGAAATGCGCGAGACCGTCCTGATCCGGGGTCTCCTGAATAGCTCCGACGTTTGTGGCGAGGTAGAACTCCGCCCTCTGCGCCGGCTTGTCGTTGTGCCTGATGTAGTAGGTCATCCCGTTGTCGAGCTTGCCCACGCGCACCTCGGAGTCGTTCGGGAGCTGATGAAAGCCCTGCCCGAACGCGACCGTCGCGGCGAAAAGCACCGCGATGCTAAGTAAAAACCGTTTCATAAATTATTGTTTATGTGACAAAACCAAACACATTCAGCCAAAATCGCGCCAAAGGATTATGAAAGGAATAAGTCGCCTCAGATTGGGGATTTTCTTAATATGACATCAGCAGCCTCTCGACGTCTTCGGCAAATCCCGGATTCATTCGGCGGAGCACCGGAAGCAGGGCACGAACCATGTCCACGGCAATATATTCCTGACTTTCGGACACAGCCGCCCCCTTTTCGGCGAATGCCGCCGCGTCGTGGTAGGCACCCTCGATTCTGAGCGCATATTCCCGGAACTCACGCCCCTCTCTCGTCAGCGACACGGAGCCCCTCTCTCGGCTGAACAGCTTCAGCCCGTAAATCCGCTCAAGTTCGGAGATGTTCTGGCTGACCCCCGGCTGGGTGATGCCGAGACGCGCCGCCGTCCTCGTGAAGCTGCCTTCCTCGGCGAGAGTCAGGAATATCCTCAACCTGAAATCCTCGTTAGTCGTTCCCATGTCATGATCAGTATTATGTTTCGTCAAAATTCCTCCGTGCCCGAGGCATCGGTTTCCTTCCTCCACCCCGCGACAACAAAGGTAGGGCAAATTTCGCCAAATTCTTCAATTTATTTTTGATATTGGTCAATTCTTCCTAACTTTGCGCCGTATGTTTGGTTTCTTCAGTAGAGACAAGACAATTCGTTTCTGCTCGGGCGGTGGTGTGTCCACCGCTGAACATATCTCCCGAACTTTTCATCGGGATGTTCGTAACTGCTTGATGGATGGCTATTTGCCGAGTCTTGCAGGACTAGAAGCCTACACTCTGGAATAATCTGACCTCAAAACTTGCCATGCTGAAGGACTATCCTCTATGCGATGACGTGTGCTGGTACGCGATGCGTGACCTCAAGAGGTCAAACGCCAGACTGCCGGCCTACAGACAGCTTTCCGAGCAGCGTCTTGAGGTGTTTACGCCAATGTCCTGGAAACTCTGCATTTCCCGGGGAAGGAAGGAACGCAGGCTCTTCCCGCTGATGCCGGACCTGCTGTTCGTCAATTCTTCCCGTTCCGTCATCGACCCTATCGTCAGCCGCACCCCTACGCTCCAGTACCGCTACGCCTCCGGCGGAGACTACTGCGAGCCCATCGTCGTGCCCGACGATGACATGAGCCGCTTCATCCGCGCCGTCTCCGCTTCCTCCAATCCGAAGTTCTACCGTCCCGAAGAACTGACCGCAGCCCTGTGCGGCCGCCCCGTCCGCATAATCGGCGGCCCCCTCGACGGCTACGAAGGCCGTCTCCAGACAATCCGGGGCTCGAAGACCCGCCGCCTCCTAGTCGAGATTCCGGGCATTCTCGTCGCCGCCGTCGAGGTCGCCCCCGAGTTCGTGGAGTTCCTGTAATTTTTATTTGTAACTATAGAACAATTCCGTAACTTTGTACCTATTGTATAAAGGCGGATAGTCTAGAAATTGTTTGCGTTATGGCATCGTTACAGGTAAGGCAATTCGGACCGATTACGGATTCGACAAAAATAGAACTCACATCCTTGGTGTTGTTGTTGGGACGTCAAAGTACGGGAAAGAGCAGCTATATGAAAGTGTTGAGCTTTTGCTGCTGGTTGGAAAAAAGGATAATGATTTCTTCTGAGGATGTCGTCAGCCAGTACACTCATAATAACCGCTTTGTCAGAGAACTGAAGCAGTTTCATCGTCTGAATGATGATTATTTCAGAGCAGAAACGAGCATAATATATGAAGGAGATGCCGTGGTGATTAATTATTCAGGAGTCAATGGCAATCCTAAAATAACGAGGAAAAAAGATTTCTCCAAACTCAGGCACAATCGCAAACTGTGTTATATTCCGAGCGAAAGGAATCTCGTCTCTGCAATACAGAATGTTGACAGGTCATACAAAGCTACCGACCGCGATGTCCTGTTCAACTTCATATATGAGTGGAATGAGGCAAAGTCTCCATATACTTCAGAACATCCGTTCCGGCTTTCGGTTACAGGGGATTTCAGCTATGTCAATAAATCCGGGATGGATGTCGTAAGGAGAGCCGACGGCACCGAGACCCCTTCCTTCTATGCGTCAAGCGGTGTTCAGTCGGTAATGCCTCTGGATGTTATGACCGACTACATTACAAGCCGTGTCGGCCAAAATGCTCCGCTCTCCATAACTGAACGCAGTCTTATGGAAGATATGCCGGCTGATTCTGTGAAACGTATGACGGAATACCAGTCTGCAAGTCTTTTCATAGAGGAACCGGAACAGAATCTCTTCCCGGAATCTCAGCGTCTGGTATTGTTGCGCATTGTCGCTTCCTTGAATAAAGCCCTTAAATCAGGTTCTGAGGGCAGCTCGGTGTTTATAACCTCGCACAGCCCATATGTTTTGTCCGTAATAAATGTCCTGATGCTGGCTGCCGGAGTCAGTGAGGCCGGGAAAAATTGCGGAGATATCATCAGTGAAGCCTACATCCTCCCCTCGTCTTCCATTTCCGGCTACTTCATCGGCGAAGACGGGGTGTTCCGCAGCGTATTGGAGAGAGACATTCCCATGCTGAGCGGAAATGACCTGGACGGCGTGTCTGATTGGGTTGATGAAAAAATCAATGCGTTGAATTCATTGGGCTGTTGATGAAATGAAGACGACTGAGATGTTGGCGCGTTCGACTTATGAGAATCTGTCCGCACAGGGTTATGCTCCGGAACAGGAGCTGAAGTCCCGTTCCATGGTCGTTGTCTCTGAGAAGGGCAAACGTTATGCGCTCAAGACAGAAGCCGGTGAGCCGTCTGTAGTCTATTCCGTTGATGGAAACATTATTACTGACGGGCAAAAATGTGATAAGCTGATTCTTGTAAAATTAACCTCTGACAGCTTGCCGGTGGAGCCTTGGACAGAAGTCTTTGTTGAACTGAAAGGAGTGGATGTCCATCACGCGGTGTCTCAACTTAGGGAAACCCTGAAGCAGGGAATATTCAGACACAAGACAAATCTGGATGTTCGTGCCCGCATCGTCGCCCAGTCTTTCCCCTCGAACAAGTCAAATCCTGCCATGGAACGTGCCAAGCGGGAATTCAGAAGAGATTTCAATTGTGACCTTCGTGGAATGAAGACCGGGCAGACAGAAATTCTGTAATTGTCGTTTCTTCATCGGTAAGGGCATTGGAAACAGGTTTCGAATGCCCTTAGGATTTGTCTTTCGATTATAAGGCAGAGCTTGCTGAAGCGAGGACAGAGAAATACCTGTAGGACTTAACCTTGCTGTCGGTCACATGACCGGGCTGAAGTAGGTGCTATACCGCTTGATATCCCGACGAAACCCTGCAATGTGAGTAGGATTTGGTTTGTTGCTTCCACCTAAGAAACTTTTCCAAGGCCGCTTATCGATAGTTGAACTACCAGTTATGTACTGATGTCGTGCGACTTGCTCTGATTCTACCTGTGGTCGCAAAGGGGGGGAGGATATGTACTTTTCATTAATGTGTAGATTCAAGATAGAATTAAACAATATCTATGTGTATCGAACTTTCAACTATAAATTGGACTGCAATCAGTTCTATTGTGTCATGTATTATGGTGATTGCCACTTTTGTCACGTTGAGTGTGAATAAGCGGCAGTTGGACGAGATGAAGAGACAGTGGAAATCTGAACATCGTCCCAATGTTCAGATTTCCATAATTGTTAAGAATAAGGCCTTTTTCGTTCGTGTAGATAATGTCGGAAGTGAGTTGGCGGCAAATGTACGACTTTATTTCAACAGTTTTTTTAGGAGAATTTACTCAAGCGAAGTTTGACGACAACGGAAGAGCCTTTGGAAACCAGATGGCTGGCGATGGCCTGCTGGGAAGTGTATGTGTGCTGAATTTAACTGTTTTAACCATATTTACTCTATATGAAAGGAATTGTTTTGGCTGGTGGTAGTGGTACAAGATTGTATCCTATAACCAAGGGCATCAGTAAACAGTTGATGCCCATATATGACAAGCCTATGGTGTATTACCCTATCAGCATCCTGATGCTTGCCGGGATACGTGATATTCTTATAATATCTACTCCATTTGATTTGCCGGGATTTAAAAGGTTACTCGGCGATGGCTCGGATTATGGTGTTCATTTTGAGTTTGCCGAACAGCCGTCTCCGGATGGGCTGGCGCAGGCATTCATTATTGGCGAGAAGTTTATAGGAGGTGATTCTGTCTGCCTTGTGTTAGGCGACAATATATTCCACGGAGCCGGTTTTACCGGGATGTTGAAGGAGGCGGTAGCGACTGCGGAGAAATGTAATAAAGCCACTGTATTTGGCTATTGGGTAAGTGATCCCGAACGTTATGGTGTCGCTGAGTTTGACGGGGACGGGAATTGCTTGTCCATTGAAGAGAAGCCGGCAAAGCCAAGAAGCAACTATGCGGTTGTCGGGCTTTATTTCTATCCGAACAAAGTCGTAAGTGTGGCAAAAGGTATAAAGCCCTCTGCACGCGGAGAATATGAAATTACCTCTGTCAATCAGCAATTCCTTGCGGATGGAGAATTGAAAGTGCAGACATTGGGGCGTGGGTTTGCCTGGCTTGACACCGGGACGCATGATAGTCTCTATGAGGCTTCAACATATATCGAAACCCTTGAAAAGCGTCAAGGACTTAAAATCGCTTGTCTGGAAGACATTGCATATCGCCATGGTTGGATAGACGAAGCCAGAATGAGAGAACTCGCCGAACCTATGCTTAAAAATCAGTATGGCCAGTATCTTCTTCGTGTCATAGATGAGTATAGGAAAGTGGAACCATTGGATTGCTATTGATATGAAGGTTATCGATACATTGATAGAGGGTGTGGTAATCATTGAACCGAGGGTATTCAATGATGAACGCGGATATTTTTTTGAAAGTTTCTCGCAGAGAGATTTCAATGCAAATGTCAGGACAGTAAAGTTCGTGCAGGACAACGAGTCCAAATCATGCTATGGAGTTATGCGCGGACTTCATTTCCAGTCTCCTCCGTTCGCTCAGAGTAAGTTAGTCAGGTGCATTCGGGGAACAGTGCTCGATGTCGCGGTTGATATCCGCAAAGGAAGCCGGACATACGGGCAGCACGTGGAGGTGGAGCTGTCGGAAGACAATCATAAACAATTATTCATACCGCGAGGTTTCGCCCATGGCTTTTCTGTTTTAAGCGAGACGGCGGTTCTCCAATATAAGTGTGATAATTTTTATGCGCCGGATTACGATTGTGGCATAAGCATACTTGACCAAAATTTGGGAATTGATTGGAGAATCCCGGCAAATGATGTCATCCTCAGCGATAAAGACATCAGGCGTTTACCTTTGAACGACTTGGATTCGCCGTTCTCAATAGAAATGAACCTTTACCCGGAATTCGACAGATGAATATTCTTGTTACTGGAGCCAACGGACAACTTGGCAATGAAATGCGACTAGTCGCAAAAAAATCGCAAAACAACTATCTGTTTACGGATGTTGCCCTACAGGACGGAGTTGATACTACATTTCTGGACATAACCGATATTAATGCCATAAGGGATGCTGTATTCCAAAATTCCATAGATGCCATAATCAATTGTGCTGCCTACACTAATGTGGATGCTGCTGAAAGCAACTTTGCTGTCGCCGAGAAACTTAATGCTGAAGCACCTGGCAATTTGGCAACGGTCATGAAGGAGGTTGATGGCTGGTTTGTTCAAATCTCTACTGATTATGTGTTCGGCAAGGAACCATACAATACCCCTTGCAGAGAAGAACAGAGTGGAACTCCGACTGGTGTGTACGGGCTTACCAAGCTGCACGGCGAACAACTGGTCATGATATCTGGCTGCAAATATGTGATAATTCGCACGGCATGGCTCTATTCCGAATATGGAAGGAACTTTTGTAAAACAATGCTGGACCTGACAGCAACAAAACCGTCAATCAAAGTTGTGTTTGACCAATGCGGGACACCGACTTATGCTCTGGATCTGGCCGAGGCAATAGGGACGATTATTGACCGTCCGGTTCAGGGAATTTATCATTACAGCAATGAAGGCGTATGCTCGTGGTACGATTTCGCAAAGATGATTGCTGAATACAGTGGTCAGACGGAATGTGAAATTCTGCCGTGTCATTCCAATGAATTTGCGAGTTCAGTTATGAGACCCTCATACTCTGTATTGGATAAGACCAAGATAAAGGAAACTTTCGGGCTGAAAATCCCATACTGGACGGATTCTTTGAGAAAGTGTATCATAAATCTAAAGAAATGACAATATGACACATACAGTACTGATTACCGGGGGTGCTGGTTTTATCGGCAGCCATGTGGTGCGTTTATTCGTGAATAAATATCCGGAGTATAGAATAATCAATCTCGACAAACTTACGTATGCCGGTAATCTTGCCAATCTGAAAGATGTGGAGGACAAGCCCAACTATAAGTTTGTGAAAATGGACATCTGTGACTTTGATTCCGTGCTGAAACTATTCCAAGAAGAAAAGGTGGATGGAATCATCCATCTCGCTGCGGAATCGCACGTTGATCGTAGTATCAAGGACCCGTTCACATTCGAAAGGACGAACGTTATGGGAACCCTTTCCCTCCTTCAGGCAGCCAAACTCTACTGGGAAAGCCTTCCAGAGAAATATGAGGGCAAGAGATTCTATCACATCTCAACTGATGAGGTTTATGGCGCTTTGGAGATGAACCATCCGGAGGGGATCAGGCCTCCGTTCTCCACGAAGGCATCGTCCGGAAGCCACCACCTTGCCTATGGCGATGATTTCTTCTGCGAGACAAGCAAATATACCCCTCACAGTCCATATTCTGCATCCAAGGCATCTTCTGACCATTTCGTCAGAGCCTACCACGACACCTATGGTATGCCTACCATCGTGACCAACTGCTCGAACAACTACGGCCCGTACCAGTTCCCTGAGAAGCTGATACCGCTGTTCATCAACAACATCCGCCACCGCAAACCCCTTCCGGTTTATGGCAAGGGTGAGAACGTGCGTGACTGGCTGTTCGTCGAGGACCACGCAAGGGCCATCGACACCATATTCCATAATGGAAGGATTGCTGAGACCTACAACATCGGTGGTTTCAACGAGTGGAAGAACATCGACATCATCAAGCTCCTGATCAAGACCGTGGACAGGCTTCTCGGAAGACGGGAAGGCGAGGACCTCGGCCTCATCACCTATGTCACCGACCGTCCCGGCCATGACGTGCGCTACGCCATCGACTCGACAAAACTCCAGAAGGAACTCGGCTGGGAGCCGAGCCTCCAGTTCGAGGAGGGCATCGAGAGGACGGCGCACTGGTATCTGGACAATCAGGCATGGCTGGACAATGTGACCAGTGGCGAATATCAGAAGTACTACGATAATATGTATAAGTTATAGACCGATTCGACTAATCGGCACATTCTCGCTGAAAATATGATAGATTGCATAGCGGTCTTCTATCCATGCATGGAGTGATGATATTATGGCCTCGTCTATAAGTGACAATAAACGGATAGCGAAGAATACCGTATATTTGTACATCAGGACGCTTGTTGTTCTGATAGTGTCATTGTATACTTCAAGGGTAGTATTACAAGTGCTTGGTGCCGAAGACTTGGGCATATATAATGTTGTTGGTGGTATTGTCGCATTGATGAGTTTCTTGCAAACGGCTCAGACAAAGGCGACGAGTCGCTTTATAACTTACGAACTGGGGAAAAACAGTGGTCCTGAAACCCTGCATAAGGTCTTTTCGGCCTGTATGACAATTCATGTTGCCATTGCTGTAATTGGCATTGTGTTAGGCGAAACCGTAGGCCTATGGATAATCACTCATTGGACAAACATTCCGCTTGAGAGACAATCGGCAGCAATGTGGGTGTACCAATTCGCTATAGCTACCTTCTGTTTGCACATCATAAGGGTTCCTTACGATGCCATAGTTGTAGCTCATGAGCGGATGTCTATGTTTGCCTATATGTCGATAATAGAGGCTGTCCTGCAACTTGGAATTGTGCTGGTGCTCAAAATGACACCGGGCGACTCTCTGGTTTATTATTCTGCATCCGTTGCACTGGTCGCGTTAGTTCTATTTTTGTCCTATTATGTCTATGTGTGCATGAGATTCACTTACTATCGCTTCGCTCCTGTTTGGGATAGTAGGTATAGCAAAAAAATCCTATCATTTTCAGGTTGGACGCTTCTTGGTTCAGGGACCAACACGGCGACTCAGCAGGGAACAAGTCTCTTGATGAATAATTTTGTCGGACTTGTCGCAAATGCAGCGTTAGGCTTTGCCGGGCAGGTGAACATAGCCGTTTCCAAGTTTGTCAATGGCTTCTCAACAGCATTTACACCTCAAATTATTAAGCTTTATGCACAAAATGACTATGTCGCCCTACACACTTTGATGAGTCGGTCTTCAAAGTTTTCTTTTGCCCTTTGCTATCTTATGGCGCTTCCACTTATAGCGAATATGGAGTTCATCCTCACGCTTTGGCTGGGGAATGATGTTCCTATGTACACCAAGGAATTTTGTCAGTTAATACTTGTTTGTACGGTCATAGATGCAACGACTGGGGTCTATAACACTACGATAACGGCTACTGGAAGAATAAAGGTTTACCAGATAGCGATATCATTGTCGTTTCTGCTCGACTTACTGTGCTGTTTCATTATGCTCTGGCTACATGTCAGTCCAGTTCTTGTGTTTACGAGTAGAATCATGACCAGAGGAATCATCAATATGATTATAGGATTATATTTCATTAGAAAAGATGTTTCATTTGATGTTAAAGGATACGTGGTTAATGTAATAAGCCGGATTGTGGTTACTATAGTCATTTCTGCGTTTCCGGTAGCTTTAATTGCACATTACTGCAATGGCTGGATTCAGTTAATTATAACAGGAACCGCATCAACCTTATTGGTGTGTGGATCTGTTTTCTTCGTGATAATGACTCGTAAAGAAAGGAATGCAGTAATTATAAAAGTCAAGAATAAAGTATGCAGACATTCAAGTACAATTACAATATAGCAGGAGGTTCTGGTTTTTATGATGTGGCTTATTCGGATCTTAAGGACTTGCCCAATGTTGTATATCACAATAGTATTTTAAGTGGTATTGGTTCCAAGATATTCCGATATCTTATCCGATTAAACTTTAATCTGACTCTTAATAAATTAGTCGCGACACCATTGAGATCTCTCGTGTTTAACCGGCTTTTTCCAGCAAGATTTGAAGAGTCAAAGCCAATCTGTTATATTTTCTTCGAGGTCCATTTTGCAGTAATCAATACTTCATATATAGACTATCTGAAAAAGAGGCATCCGGATGCAAAGTTCGTGTTATATATGCAGGATGTCATCTCAAGTCTCCCTTACTATAGTGCAACTGACTATAGGAAGAAATTTGATCTGATTCTGTCGTATGACAAAGGGGATTGCCGCAGATATGGATTCATATATTACCCTACTCCATTTTCAAAAATTAATTTTGGTGGCTTAAAGTGCTATATGAATATTGATGTCTGGTTTTGTGGAGCTGGGAAAACGAGATATAAGACAATCTTAAATGTATATAAAGAATTGACAAGTCAAGGTTTCCGTTGCGAGTTTTTTATTACAGGCGTGCCGCAAGAGGATAGAATCTCTGGAGTGGGGCTTCACTATGATCAGAGAATCTCTTATTTAGATAATCTGCGATATGCGGCTGCATCGAAATGTATCCTTGAAGTAATGCAAAAAGATGCAGATGGATTTACCCCTCGCCTATGGGAGGCCATTATGTATGACAAGCATTTGCTGACGAATAATGAATCGGTACGTAACAGCCCGTATTGGAATCCGAATGGCATACACCTTTTGTCTGAATGCGATGATTTCAGTTATATTGATAATACAATCGTGTATTCGGATGAAATAAAGAGAAGCAAGTCACCGGTAAACTTGTTGCATTTTATCGAAGGACATCTATGTTAGCATATTTTACATTTGCCTATTTCTTGTTTCTGTTTCTTTTCATAGTAAGGAAAAGGGGACTTGACATCAGCGCTTGCATAATTGGTGCCTATTTGCTTAATGCATTGGGTTCTATATATTTATTGCGAAATGATTCGGAATATGTGAACAAGATTCCATCGCTGCTGCCGACCATTGTATATTGCTCAATGATTACTTTGGTGACATATCCTTTCTACAAGTTTGACAGTAACAAGGTGCGGACGATTCCTCATGTCAATGAGAAGTATTTCAACATACTTTCCTGGACGCTGATTGTCGGGTTCATCTTTGCCGTGTTTTTGTTCAAGGATGATATAGTAATGCGTCTGGCCATGGGTGATGAGATTGGCCAGCTGAGAGGACAGGGAACAAAGGATTTGGGAAATGCGCAAGCCGATTTGTCTGGTCCGCTACGCATCATTTCCAGCATATTCATGACCATAATTTCCATGTCAGCGGTATCGTTCATACTATTTTTTTACAGCCTGTCATACTTGCATAAGAAGTGGTACTTCAACACGCTTCTATTCTTGAGCACTTTAGGGTGTATGATTGCAAGTGTCGTTGGAATCGATAGGTCGGTCTTCTTCTATTGGATTATTGACTTTATCTTCATATATGTGCTGTTCCGGCCCTACCTTACGCATAGGGCCAAGAGAATAACCTTCATATTTGGAAGTGTGCTGCTTGTAGCTGCCGGCGCATATTTGATGGTGCTGACATTCTCGCGCTTTGGAGATGACTCATTCGACTCCATCGCAAATTATATGGGGCAGAGCTATCTTAATTTCTGCTGGTTTTGGGACAATTACGAAGCTCCTGTCGCAAACTTCGGATTTTTCTTCCCAATATTGTCTCATTTCTTAGGGATAGATTGGGGCGCACCTGTCGATGCCGTGTCATTTGGCTGGTTTGTTGAATCCAAAGTTGGATATTTTGTTAATCTGTTTTACACATTCATGGGGACAGTAATGCTATATTTAGGACAATGGGCAGTCATTCCATATTGTATTGGCTTTACTCTTGTCGCAAATAAAGTGTTGAATGCACGTCGCAATTTCGGAATACAATCGTTTATCAGGGTGTTCATTTTTGCTGTTGTTCCATATTGTGGTGTTATACTGTATCTGTATATCGACTATATACGTGCTTTAGGTGCGTTATTCATGCTGTATTTCTGTTCATTGTTGGCTAAACATTAATAATATGACACGAGTATTAGAGGTAATATATGGATTCGGTTATGGTGGCATCCGTACCTTTATAATGAATTATCTGAAATATTTGGATAAGGACAAATTTAAGGTGGATATTTATGCGTTCGGATTTGATTCATCTCCTTTTACTGAACAAGTGGAAAAGATGGGCGCAAACATCTATTTCGAGTCTGAAAATAATGCCCATGGTAGGCCTTTGAAATTTGTTTGGCAGTTAAAGAAATTTATGAATGAACATGGACCGTACGATGTCGTCCATGCGAATACAAATTTGATTAGTGCGTGGGTATTGCTGGCGGCAAAAATCTCAAAAGTGCCAGTAAGATTGGCTCATTCGCATTCAACAGATCATTTTGGAAGTTCCTTGCCACGAATGGCGTACTCATATTTAAGACGAGGTTTGATAGATTGGCTCTCCACTGGGAAATTGGCCTGTGGGCAGCTCGCTGGGGTTGCGATGTATGGTAGAAATGCGAGTTTTGAGGTCGTATCAAATGGAATCGACACGGGGCGTTTCATGAAACGTAACGAAAAGCGTGTAGAGGAACTCCGACATGAATTGAATATCCCCGATGGGGTGAAGGTGTATGCAAATGTTACAAGGATGGATCCCCAGAAAAACCATCTTTTCGCTATTGATGTTTTCCGAGAGATACATAAATTAGAACCGGATTCAATATTTATTTATGGCGGGATGACACCTATGATATCACCAACGGTTGATGCAGTTAGAGACAAGATAGAGGAGTATGGGTTAGCAGATTTCTGCAGATATTCCGGTCCTATTATGGATGTCGAACATTTGTATCAGATGACGGACTTATGGATATATTGTTCCGCATATGAGGGATTGCCATTCGGCCCAATTGAGCTACAGGCGGCGTCGGTTCCCGTGATTGCTTCAGATGTCATTACTAAAGAAATAGATTTGGGTCTTGGGCTAGTGTACTTTCTATCTTTGGACGATGCTCCGGAGAAATGGGCAGAGTTGGCTGTCAAAACACAGAAAAAACAACTTCCGACTGATCTCATTGTGAAGAAGTTCAGGGAACATAATTTTGACATTCGTCAAGGAGTAAGGAGGCTTGAGGAAATATATAGTGATTCAAATAGAGATGAAGTCAATAGGGATAATAACAATCCACAAGATTAACAATTACGGTTCAGTGTTACAGGCTTATGCGTTACAGCGTGTGTGCGAGGAACTTGGTTATAGGACGGAAATTATTGACTATGATTTCCCTAACAGCTTCCACCTGAACAATAAGTACTCGACCACATCAGATGCCCAACCTAATGAACCCCAATGGATAAAGGCATTGTTCGCGGGGGCTCTTGTCAGGCAGCATCGCGGCATCCGTTCGTTTGTCGAAAACTATCAGCGTCTTTCCGCCGAGAAGTATCATCAGCCTGGGGATTTCACAACCAGCCCTCCGTCATATGATATCTATGTCACTGGAAGCGATCAGTTGTGGAGTCCACGTCATTGTAACGGAGACGCTGCCTTCATGTTATATTTTGCGCCGGACAACGCACTGAAAATTTCATATGCCGCAAGCATCGGATCCGATGCGATACCCGATGAATTGAAAAAGGTCTATGGGAAGCTCTTGAGCAGATATGGGCATATCTCCGTAAGGGAAAAATCGGGAGTAGCCATTGTTCGTGAACTGACGGGAAGAGATGCAGAATTGGTGCTTGATCCTACCCTGTTGTTGGACATAGGCGAGTGGGATAGTGTAGCTGTGCCCGAGCGCATTGTGAAGAAAAAATATATTCTTTGCTATTTCCTGAACTACACTTTTAATGCTTTTCCGTATGTGGATGATTTGGCAAAAGATATTCAGAGGCAGACCGGGTATGAGATTGTTCGTGTGTCGCGGCCTCCGCATAAGCTTACATTGAATAAGACCACATATAGGGTAGGAGCCTCTCCGGAAGAATTTCTTGCGTTGGTGAGGGACGCGGAAATAGTCCTTACGACCTCTTTCCATGGGACTGCGTTTGCCGTAAACTATGGAAAGCCTGTATTCTCCTTAGTACAGGATAGGGATGCAACTGATAGTCGGCAGATCAGTCTTATGCAGAGTCTTGGACTTGAAAGGCAAATTCTTACGATTCAGGATAAATTTCCTATGGCTTCTGATGCATATTATGATGTTGTCAAAGAACAAACGATATTAGGTAAACTACGACTTGACTCAAAGAAATATCTGGAGAATGCGCTTAAAGGTGAATAAGATCGGGTTGTGCAAATACGATGTCTGCACGCAATGCTATGCTTGCAAAACTGCTTGTCCTAAAAAATGCATTACTATGACCGAGGCAAGGGATGGTTTCGCAGTTCCCGAGATAGACGGAGACAGGTGTGTGGAGTGCGGAACGTGCATGAATGCCTGCCATAGGCTGAATGCTTCTGTTAGTTTTCAAAAACCTCTGCGGACATACGCCTGTTGGACAAAAAACATGAATGACAGAGAGCGGAGCTCTTCGGGCGGTGCATTTTCTGTCATTGCCAAAAAGATAATAAGTCAGGGTGGGGTGGTTTATGGAGCCTCTATGTGCAATGATTTGCAAGTCAGGCATATAGGAATAGAGCGTGAGTCGGATATTGCAATGCTTCAAGGTTCCAAATATGTTCAGTCATATATGGGTGATACTTATGCAGAGGTGAAACGTGAACTGCAGGCTGGACGTCTGGTTCTCTTTACTGGGACACCATGTCAGGTTGCCGGGCTGCTGACATTCCTGCACAAACCATACTGCAATCTCTTTACCTGTGATGTCGTGTGCCATGGCGTGCCATCACAGAAGGCCTTTGACGCGTACATAGAAAAGATAGGCCTGAAGGGAAGGTGCGTTGATTTTAGCTTTCGCTTCACCAAGGGTTGGGGATTTCAATTGTCAGGACAATTGATATCCCAAACAAGTCGGAGATTTCAGAAAATAATATCCCCATATAAAGCCTATTATTTGAGGGCGTTTACCAAAGGTCTTATGTTCAGTGAAGCATGTTACTCCTGTGCTTATGCACGTCCTGAGCGCATAAGTGACATAACTCTTGCCGATTATTGGGGGCTTGGTGCGATGGTGCCTTTTAAGCATCCGACTCATAAGGGAATTTCATGCCTGTTGGTGAACAGTTCGAGGGTTCTCCCTCTGCTGGAAGACTGTTCTGAACTGGCATATGAGGAGCGGCCTCTTGAAGAGGCTGTAGCGGGAAACCATAATCTTTCGCACTCATCAACTCGTCCTCGGGGACGTGATACCTATTATGAGGATTCATTGACGATGTCAATCAGCGCATTGTGCTCAAAGTACGGTATAAAGGCGACTATGAGGGATTATTTGAGACTTTTGAAACAGTATATAAACTCGGTTAGGTAAAAGATTGTTTTCTCAGTCGTTTATTTCCATTGTTTCTTGTTTTTGAATATTTACATTGATGTCATGAGGGTATCGTTCATTTTGCCGGTGTATAAAGTGGAGAAGTATCTCGCTGAATGTGTGAGAAGTTTATTGGCGCAGACATACGATGATTTTGAAATTATACTGATAGACGATGGCTCGCCAGACAATTGTCCTGCATTATGTGATGAATGGGCAAGGGAGGATTACCGCATCTGGGCATTCCACAAGTCTAATGGAGGCTTGTCGGATGCTCGTAACTATGGATTGGAACACGCGCAGGGGGATTACATCATCTTTGTGGACAGCGATGATTTCTGGATGGGCGAGGACAGTTTGGAGAAATTGATGGCGGTGGTTGAAGCTCATCCCGAGTGTGACTTTTTATGTTTCAACTGTTCTTATTATTATCCGGATACGGATACCTACAAGAAATGGGTCGCGTATGACGAGTGTCTATCGCGCCCTGTTGATAAGGATATAGCCATGCGCTCATTGGCGGCGTCGGGGACGATGCCAATGAGCGCATGTCTGAAAGTAATTTCGCGGAAATCACTTTCAGACATGGGACTGCGCTTCATAAGAGGAACGATTGCCGAAGACATACCATGGTTTATTAATCTGATGGACGGTTCGAGCAAATGTATGTTTATAAACCATTACATTTACGCCTACCGCCAGAATGTGGCAGGCAGCATAACGTCATCGGTCAGTCAGAAAGGGACATACGATTTGTTCAACATCCTGAAGAATGAAGTCAAGAAGTTGGATTCACGTTCTTTCTCTCAAGAAGCGAAGGAAGCACTTTATTCATTCTTAGCCTATGAATTCTGCATATTGCTGGCAGCGGCCTCTCGTATGCCCAAAGAATGGAAACGAGAACTGCTTGAATACAAGTGGTTATTGAAATATACAATAAATCCCAAGGTTCATAAGGTGGCTCTTGTGAATAGGTTGTTTGGCATCAGAGTCACTGAATTGCTGCTGAAATGCTATACCAAATATGTGAGAAGATGACATTTAGGCAAAATAACAGTAAGAAGCTCATTCGTGCCGCCACAATCCCCGGCTCCCTCAGCACCTTTCTTGACGGCTCAATTGAAACTCTGATGGAGAAATTTGACCTCGTGTTGGTTTCTTCTCCAGGATCGGAATTGGAAGAACTGCATCGCAAATATGGGGCGAGGGCTGTTGCCGTCCTCATGGAGCGCAGGATGTCACCCTTAAAGGATATTGTGTCTCTGTGGCGACTGGTAAAGGTCTTTCATAAAGAGCGGCCTTACATTGTTCATTCCATGACACCCAAAGCCGGGCTGTTGTGTATGATGGCCGCCTGGATTACAAGAGTGCCACGGCGGGTGCATACATTTACAGGATTGGTTTGGCCGACATCGACCGGAATAAGACGCAAAATCCTGATGTTTACAGATTGGCTGACATGTGCCTGTGCTACGCACATAATCCCGGAAGGAAAGGGGGTTATGGATGATTTGCAGGCTCACATAACAAGGAAGCCGATGCGGGTTCTGGGCTATGGCAATGTGCGTGGAGTAGATATGAAGTATTGGCGTCGGGAAAATGCTGATACAGAAAAATTCCGGCAGATAAAGGATAATAACAGATTTACATTCCTTTTTGTCGGACGCATCGTGAAAGACAAGGGCATCAATGAACTTGTCGAAGCGTTTATGCACATTTACAGAAATTTTAAAGTCCGTCTTTTCCTTGTCGGACAATTTGAAGATAAATTGGATCCGATAGCGGATTCTACAAGAAAAATAATTGAAGAATGCGATGGCCTTGTATGTCCGGGCCCGCAGCATGGAACAGACTTGCTGGCATATTATGCTGCAAGTGATTGCTTCGTCTTCCCGAGTTATCGTGAGGGGTTCCCGAATACGGTTCTCGAAGCTGGTGCAATGGAATTGCCGTCTATTGTGACGGATATAAACGGTTCGCGCGAAATCATTGAAAACGGAAAGAATGGACTAATCATCCCGTCAAAAAATGCAGACGCGCTTGCAGATGCTATGATGCAGATGATTGAAAACAATGAGATGCGCGAACGGATGGCAGAAGAAGCCAGGCCAATGATTGAGTCACGTTTTGAGCTGGGGTTTGTCCGGAAATGTATGATGGACTTCTATGACAGCATATTGTAATCCTTTATGGATTGAAAAGTCTCTGAAATATGATATATGAATTAGCACACCTGATAAAGAACAGGTTTCCTTTTCTGTGGGATGTTATTGAATGGGGGAACTCGGCGGCATTTTTTGTCGTGAATCGAAAGAAACTGAGGGCACTGGATGCGACGGTGGCTGAAGGCCTCCCTTCTGACTTGACGATGAAAATGCTCCAGGAATGCGATGTGGAGCCGTTGTATGAATTCTTTTCCGAACAGCCTGAGGACTCGTTCAAGTTCTTCCATCCACATGGTTTTGATAAGAGAAGTTTGCGGAAAGTGGTCAGAGACAAATCTTTTCTGGCCTTTGCGCTCCGGGATGTGGCGGAAGCGAATGAGCCTATTGTCGGCTATGCCTTCATGCGTTCTTTCGTAAACGGCGCGTCTTATCGAGGGTATATGGTGGATTGCCGTCATAGAGGTCAGGGACTTGCCAAAATAATGGGACTGGGGATGAACCGTGTCGGGGATGCTCTGGGGTTGAAGATGTATAAAAGCATCTCACCGGATAATCCGGCGTCGATGAAAGTCACTCAGGCTGTCTGCGACACGAAGACTGTAAAGCGGCTGGACAATGGCGATTATTTGTTAAGGTGTATGAGCAAGAAATGCGAAGATGAAAAGTTGATGGGGGGGGGAACTCTTGCCCATGAGTTAAAGTCTTACGAGGCTTTCAGGCCGCAAATGGAATGTTGCTATGCGGCCTGACAAGTGTGACGTGATTGTGACTTACTGCTGGAACAGGGTGGGTTACAACATTCTTAAAAATCTTTCAGCCCATGGATTGAGTGTGTGGGCAGCAGACACGTCGAAGCATAATATCTGCTCAATGTCCCGATATTGTGCCGGGAGCTTTACCTATCCGGATCCGTTTGCCAAAGAAGATGAATTCATTGATTGCCTTGTAAATAAAGTTAATCAGCTGAAGCCTGAAGTCCTGTTGCCGACGCATGATGAGAGTGTCGTAATCATGCGAAATCGGAGCAGATTCCCTGAGGGTCTGATTATTCCTTATGAGAATGCGGAAAAACTGCTGATGCTTGCAAACAAGGCTAAGGCGACGGAGTTGGCCGGGAAGGCCGGCGTTCCGACCCCGAAGGTGTTTGTCTCGGCGAAAGACATAACGGACTATCCGGTTGTGTTTAAGACGGCAATAGGCAACTCTGCCAAGGGTGTATTCTTCCCGAAGAATGAAACTGAACTGACCGAACTTCGGGAAAAGTATATGGGATGCGAGGCGCTGGTGGAGGAATGGATTGGCGGAACGGATTACAGTGTGGATTGTGTGCGATGGAATGGCTTCTGGCAAGCGTCAGTCTATCATGCGCTGGTGACGAAGACGGATGGAGGCGGAACCACTACTCAACGGGAAATAGTAAGTTTGCCGATACTTGAGGAATACGCCCGTAAGTTGCTTGATTATGTCGATTTTCATGGTGTCTGTGGCCTGGATTTCCGTTATGACCCCGGAAATGGCAGAGCCGCGTTCATCGAAGTGAATGCCCGCTTCACCGGCGGGCTCGCGACCCCTATAGCGGCCGGTTTTGAAATTCCATGGATTGTTTATAAGCTGGCGACAGAGGGACAATATGAGGATTCGATTGCCGTTAAGGCGGGGACTAAAACAAAGTGGATTTTGGGAGATGTAATCACCTTGGTCGGCCGCATGGTGAAATTAAAATGGAATCCCCGGGAGATGAGGCAAGTGTTCACCTTCAAAGGTTTTGATGCTTTCGATGACTATGACCCCAAAGACCCGAAGGCGATATTGGGCGAGATGTCTTATTACTTGGGCAAACTCATAAAAAACGGGAAGCTGAATCCGTGAAATGTTATAATACCATAAACAGCAGCAACAAAATTGACTATTTTTCAGAATAAAGACACGAAATAAAAATACAGAGTCCCCATCCGAAACTTGACCGATTCGAATATTTGTTCTATTTTTACGCAAGTATTCAGAATGTGATGATTATGGCAAGGAAATTATACCCTATAGGCATACAGACCTTTGAACGCATCCGCGAGGAGGACAAATTCTATATTGACAAGACTGAATATGTGTATCGTCTGACCCACACGGACGGAACGTATTTTTTCCTGAGCCGTCCGCGCCGTTTCGGAAAGTCGTTGCTGGTGTCAACTCTGCGGAGTTATTTCGAGGGGAGGAAGGAACTCTTCGGGGGGCTTGCCATTGAGAATCTGGAGAATGAGTGGAAGGAATATCCTGTGCTGCATTTCAGCCTGGCCGGCGGCAAGCATATGGAGAAGGCTCAGCTTGAGCGCTATCTGCTTTATATCCTGAGTGATAATGAGGAACGCTTCGGCGTCGTCTGCGATTCGGCGGATCCTAATGTCCGGCTTCTTAATCTGATAAAGACTGTTTATCGGAAGACCGGCTGTCAGGTGGTTGTGCTCATCGATGAATATGACGCCCCTTTGCTCGACGTGGCGCATGAAAGGGAAGATCTTGATGTGCTGCGCAATACGATGCGCAATTTCTATTCCCCGCTGAAGGATTGCGAACCGATGCTGCGCTTCGTTTTCCTTACGGGCATCACCAAGTTCTCGCAGCTCAGCATCTTCAGCGAACTGAACAACATCAAGAACGTGAGCATGGACGAGCCCTATGCCGGCATCTGCGGAATCACCAAGGAGGAGCTGCTTACCCGGATGAGCGGAGATATAGACGAGCTTGCGAAGAAATTGAATCTGAGCAGGGAAGAGACGATAGCGGAGTTGACAGACCATTATGACGGCTATCATTTCTGCTGGCCGTCGTCTGATGTCTTCAATCCTTTCAGCCTGCTCAACTGCTTTGCTGACGGGAAGATGGACTCTTATTGGTTCGGCTCCGGCACTCCGACCTATCTCATCAACATGATGCGGAAATACGATTTTCATCCGTCTGAATTGGGCGAGACTATTTATGCTGATAGGAAAGATTTTGATGCGGCCACGGAGACGATGACTACCATCATGCCTCTGCTTTATCAGAGTGGCTACGTCACAATCAAAGGCTACGACCAGATGAGCAGGCTCTATGAATTGTCCCTCCCCAATCGGGAGGTCGAAGTCGGACTTTTCGGCAGTCTGCTTCCCCACTATCTGGAGAAAGAATCAGCAAAGGGAAATGTGACCATAGCAAAAATGTCGGTTATGATACGGCAAGGAAACCTGGATGGAGGATTGCAGCTTCTGCGTGACTTCCTTCAGACCATTCCGTACTGCGACAACACAAACTACGAGGGACACTATCAGCAGATGCTCTACATCATCTTTGCCCTGCTTACAAATTATCGTATATCGGTGGAACAGCATACGGCCAAGGGACGGATAGACATCACGTTGGAGACGTCGGACACCGTTTATGTCATGGAGCTGAAGTTTGGCCGGAGTGCGGAGGATGCGTTGGCGCAGATAGAAACGAAGAGTTATGGCGAAGCGTTCCGGATGACTGGCAAGGCGGTCGTGGCCGCGGGGCTGAATTTCTCCGTGAAGGACGGGGTGAACGCCTTGGACTGGAAAGTGAAATATGACATTCAAAAGACTCTTTGACATTGCGGCGTCCTTCTTCGGGCTGCTTCTGATCTGGTGGGTGTTTCCCATCGTGGCGTTTCTGATTCACAGGAAGATGCCGGGCGGTCCGGCGTTCTTCTGCCAGAAGCGTGTCGGGAAGGACGGCAAGCTGTTCACCTGTCATAAGTTCCGGACGATGATAGTCGGGCCGGCTGCTGAAGGGCATGGGGCACTTCTGCGGGTTCGGCGGGCGCAAACGACGGGGGGTTGTCGTGCTGACTGTCGCGCGGACATCAACGGCACTTCTGCGGGTTCAGCAGCCGCAAACGGCGGGGGCTGGTCCTCCGTGTCCGTCGCGGGGGACTCGCGCATCACTCCGCTGGGTGCGAAGCTGCGTCACTACAAGATTGACGAACTTCCGGAGCTTTGGGATGTCCTGGTCGGGAATATGTCGTTCGTGGGACCTCGTCCGGACGTTCCGGGATATGCGGACAGATTGCAGGGGGATGACCGCGACGTGCTGCGGCTGCGTCCGGGAATCACCGGGCCGGCGACGCTGAAATACCGTCTTGAGGATGAGATGATTTCGGAATATGTCGCCAAGCGTCAGGCGGCCGGGGACACACGCCCGATGCAGGAGATTGCCACTGAATACAATGACACCGTGATTTATCCGGACAAGGTGCGCCTGAACTGCTACTACTACCGTCACTATTCGTTCTGGAAGGACATCGAGATGATTCTCGCCACGGTCCTTGGTTTCAAGGTGAAGTTCGCCGGGGAGGAAGTGTAAGAAGCATACTGTTGCAAATGAGATAGTCTTGCAGGATGTTGTGCACGAACAGTCAAAATCACATTATAATCTTCTTCAGAAACTCCTCCGGCGAGATGACCGGCAGGCCGGCATCCCTGAAATCCGTGGTGTTCCTTGTCACGATGACGTCGCATTGACCTTCCGTTGCAGATTGGACCTGCATGGCATCCTCGATGTCATTCATCTGGCATTCAAGCATATTCTCGACATGTTCGGGAAGGGAAGGAAGGACTTTCACAATGGATACCAAGTCCTTTATTATGCCTTTCTTTTTGACGGTCGTCATATTCCTCAATACATATGCTATTGTCGTGACGGACAGTACTGACATATATAAATCCAAGACGCGGTTTGAGCCGAGCCCCAGAATCGTTGTGGCATTTTCCGTGAATTCTTTATTGTCGCGCTCAACCAGCACATCCAAAAGGATGTTAGTATCGAGAAATACTTTCATCTTGAAAGAATATATTTGAGACGTTCGTCCTGCTCAATCTCGTCATCGGTGAGGTTCGCCGCATTTCTCAGATTTCTGATTTTTTCAGGTATGGCAGGTTTCGCCACATGAGGAAACTCCAGAGACTCGATTCCTGTTTCCTTTTGTACAATGCGGAAGCCGTCATTTGTTTCGATTATATCGAATTCCGTTTTGCTGTCATAGTTTCTTCGCTTGATAATCTTTGCCGGGATAATCAGCGCCTTGCTGTTGCCTATTTGAACGAGAGTGTGTGACATAATATGGCCGTTAATAATTTATGCAAATATATATATTGTTATAATAAAATCAAATTTATTATAACATATCTGAGGAAAATTCATCAATTCTAATATCATGTCAGAAGAAAGAAAAACAATTTATCTCTGTCTGGCTCACATGAGCGAGGAGGGATGGGAGCAGAAGTATGTGAAGGAGGCGTTCGACACCAACTGGGTTGTTCCCATGGGGCCGAATGTCAATGCCTTTGAGAAGGATCTGGAGGCTTTCGTGAACAGCAGGACTGACGGAGGGGAGCCGCTTGACCGTCGGGTTGTATGTCTTTCCGCCGGGACGGCTGCCGTGCATCTTGCTCTGATTGGGGCAGGCGTGAAGGCCGGTGACGAGGTGCTTGTCCAGAGCTACACTTTCTGCGCGTCTTCACACCCGATTACCTATCTTGGAGCGCATCCGGTGTTTATCGGCTCCGAGCCTGAAACTTGGAATATGGACCCGGAGCTGCTGGAGAAGGCCATCATTGACCGGAAAGAAAAGACCGGCAGGTATCCTAAGGCGATTGTCCCGGTGGCGTTGTACGGAATGCCATATCATATTGACCGGATTCTGGCGATTGCCGAAAAATACGGAATCCCGGTGGTCGAGGACGCCGCCGAGGGGATGGGCTCGCGCTTCGACGGGAAGGTGCTCGGAACATTCGGGAAATACGGCGTGCTGTCGTTCAACGGCAACAAGATGATTACGACTTCCGGCGGCGGTGCGCTGATTTGCCGAAATGCCGAGGATGCCAATGAGATTATGTGGTATGCGACCCAGGCGCGTGACGCCTATCCGTACTACCAGCACACGGCCATCGGCTACAACTACCGTATGTCCAATGTCTGCGCCGGCATAGGCCGCGGTCAGATGACGGTTCTCGGTGCGCACGTCGCCCATCATAAACATGTGCAGAGGCTGTATGAGGAACTGCTGGCGGATGTCCCGGGCGTGCATATCCACAGGCAGCCGGCAGACCCGCGCTTTGACGCGAACTTCTGGCTCTGCGCCGCCACCCTCGACCCGTCGGTACGCATCAAAGGACAGGAAAATGCCTACAAGGAGGTCATCAGGACGGCTGTGGGCGGAGCCGCCGGAGTGATTCATCAGGTGGATTCCGCCACGACCGACTGTCAGCCGAACGAGAACGTCGAGGCCCTGCGCGTCTTCATGCTCGGCAGGAAGATAGAGGCCCGTCCGACATGGAAGCCGATGCATCGCCAGCCAGTCTATGCAGGCGCTCCGGTCTATACCAACGGCATTGAGGAGGCTCTCTTCAAGGTCGGCTTCTGCCTCCCCGCCGGCCCGTATGTCTCGGACGAGGATGTCCGCTACATCGTCGATTGCATCCGGGAGGCGATTGTGGGGTAGTTCCTCTTTCGGCGCCGTCGGGCTGTCCGGACGCTGTGTGTCCGGGTCCGGAATCAATCAAAGGCAGATTTTTCCTGAAATGAGAAATTCCTGCCGAAACTTTTGAGAAAGTCTCCGATAAAGGTTACCTTTGTCGGGGATTTTTCTTTTGAAAATGTGAATGAACGATGAACGATAAAGACCAGGCGCGCCTCAATCTTATGAAACTTTTTCCCAAGCAGGACTTCGGGCTGACGGAGCGGCAGGACAGACTGCTGGCGCTGATCGCCTGCACTGACGGGAACTCGATGAGCGAGGCAGGCATACGCAAATTCATAGCATACTCCACGACTGTCAAATTCGAAACGGATATTGCCGTCCTTAAGGCAGACCACGGCTATATTGAAAGAACATCATATTGGACCAGGACTTTTTCTGTCTGTGACCGCAACTTTATGCGGGTCGCTCTCAATGCCGTCCTATACTATCCCGAGCTGGTCAAGGATTTGCGCGCGGCAAGGCATCTCGGAACCAGTGACCGCTTCAGCCTCGTGCAGAACCTTGCTGGCGGTACGGAGGTTAAGATTCCCAAGGGCATCCTGTGGAAAGACAGCTCCGAACTGTCCCTTATTTTCGGGGATGTTGCCTGCGAGGCGGCGTTTGAGCCTGTCATTGAAGGGCTTCCGCAGGTCGCGATTGAACAGATTGCAGATGAGAACCTTGACGAACTCTCCGAGACCAATGCCGTTGACGCGGAACATCTGGACGCCATCGGAAGACTTGCCGAGCGCCGTCTCTCCGGGGATTCTCTTTTGAGGGTTCAGGCAAAACTGGACGGCTTCCGATTCTTTCTCGACGGAGGGCTTCGCCATGCTGATGAACGAGCGGCGAAGCTCAGCGAATGGCCGGCCGCGACCGCCGCCGTTTCGGCTCTCTACGGAGGCGACTATGCAAAGGCCGGAGAACTGTTCGAGGCGGCGCTCAAGATTCGCAACCGTCGGGCACAGCTGAAAAACATCTTCGAGTCTCCGATTCTCGCATATTTTCTGATGCTCTCATACATCCTGTCCGACACCGACAAGACGCGAAAGAAGATTGAACAGTATCTGAACAAGAAGATGGACGGCTGGTGGTTCGAGGAGGCGCAGAAACCGGCGGTCATTCTCGGAAATCTCAATCAGGGTGCCTCGGACGGCTATGTGGGAAGCCTAATCAGGGCGGCGGCCGCAGGCTCGGACATCACCGCGCGCATCCTTTCCGGAGGGATTGCGGCAAGTCGCAATCTCCAGTTTCCGGAGACTTTGGCCTTGTCAGCATTCTCGGTCGTCCGGCACGAACTCGGAACGGGTGACAGGGCGGAGGACGCCAGACTTGATTCCCTTTTCGGCGGAGCCTCGCTTCTTTCCAGAATCAGAGTAAAGAAGCCTTGGGAAATGGCTTTGGAAAAACTGGGCGTACTGGTGGACAAAGGCAAGCCGACATCTGCCGCGAGTGGCGTGGAACAGGCTAAGGAGCGTAGGATAATCTATCTGGTCGGCCGCTACGACGAGATTTCGATGCGGGAGCAGAACATCCTGAAGAGCGGTCACTGGAGTGCGGGGAAGCGTGTCTCGTTTTCCTCTTTCTGCGAAGATATGTATAACGATGTCTTTGACGACTTCGACCGCGCCGTGCAGTCCAGAATCCGCCGCACCGGCGACAATTCGGCCGCATCGCTTTTTCCTGTCCTTGTCGGATGCGACCGGGTATATTTCGACAGTTATGAGCCGGCAAACAGAGTTGACATCTGCGAGGAACTGCCCTACATCGAGGTGAAACTCTCTGCGGGGGCCTACGAGTTTCGTGCAAATGTCTTGAGGGCAAGGTACGAAAGGGAATATTCGCTTGAGAATGTGTACAAAAGGGACAAGTTTCACTATACGGTGATTCGCCTCAGCCGCATTCAGAGCCAGATTCTTCTCAGCATTGCGGAGAACCGCGTGAGATTTCCCGAAGAGTCGAAGGATGCTCTGACGGCGTTCATCCGGAGGCTCTCATCAGTCATCGAGGTGCATTCCCCGCTGCTCGAATCCGGCTCGTCGCTTGAGGAGAGGAAGGGAAGCACGATGCTGTGGCTGCGCATAATCCCGAAATCGGGGCACTTTGACGCGCTGCTCTATGTCCGGCCGCTTGAAGGCGGGAAGCTCACTTTCTTCCCCGGCAAGGGCGAGGCCGTATGCTACGACTCCGACGGCGCGGTGCGCTATCAGGTGACGCGAAGCCTCCGCGACGAGAATTCCGCTCTGAAGACTTTCCTCGAAACTACCGGCCTTGACGGAATCGGGCAGACCGACGGGCTGTATGAACTTTCTCCGGAGGAGATGCTGCCAGTGGTGGACGCCGCAAGGGGACTTGGGGACATCTGCACGCTCGAATGGCCGGAGGGAAGGAGCGTCCGGGTGCGCGGGACTCTGGAGCCGGGAGCCATCAGCATAAACGTGCGCTCCAAGGAGCAGTGGTTCGAGATTGAGGGAAACGCTGAACTTCCGGGCGGGGACGCGCTCGCGCTGGAGCAGATTCTCTCGGCCATTGCTGCCGGGGGCTACGGGAACGGCTACCTCAAACTCGGCGAGGATGACTATGTCGCTCTATCCGACTCGCTTGCCAAATATCTCAAACGCCTCGAATCCGTCACACAGAGCTCCCGGGGTTCGGAGCGCGTTTCCCTATTTCAGGTCGGAGCCCTTGCCGACATCGTGCGCAGGGGACATCTGAACGCCGAGACGGATGCCGAGTACGGCGAGAGGCTCGCGAGAATTGACGAGTCCGCTTCATTCAACCCTCCCGTTCCAGCCGCCCTTAAAGCCGAACTTCGTGACTATCAGGAAGAGGGCTTCCGCTGGATGGCGCGTCTCGACCACTGGGGCGCGGGAGCCTGCCTCGCCGATGACATGGGACTCGGAAAGACCGTGCAGACCATAGCCTTTCTTCTCTACAAGGCGAAGTCGGGGGCATCGCTCGTCGTGGCTCCTGCCTCAGTGCTAATGAACTGGACCCGTGAGCTGGCGAGATTCGCGCCGTCCCTGAACGTCGTGGTCCTGAACGAACAGGATGACAGGACGGACGCGCTCAAGGGAATCGGGGAGTATGACGTCGTGCTCACTACCTACGGATTGCTCGTGCGCGAAAAGGAGGCGCTTTCCTCCGTGCAGTGGAATGTGGTCTGCCTCGACGAGGCCCACACCATAAAGAACCGGGGGACAAAGATGTCCGACGCCGCCATGTCGCTCAAGGCGTCTTCGCGTGTGATTCTCACCGGAACTCCGGTGCAGAACTATCTCGGCGAGCTTTGGAATCTCTTCCAGTTCCTCAACCCGGGGCTTCTCGGCAGCTACGAGAGCTTTCATCAGAAGTTCATCGCCCCGATAGAGAACTCCGAGGACAAGGACAGGCAGTCGCAGCTCAAGCGGATAATCCAGCCCTTCATGCTGCGCAGGACCAAGTCCGAGGTCATCGAGGAACTTCCGGAAAAGACAGAGATTTACCGAAGCGTCCCGATGAGCGCCGCGGAGACCCTCGCCTACGAGGCGATGCGCCTTGAGGCGAAGAACGAGCTTGAGCAGGACACGCGGGTGAATATGAACGCCCTCGCTGCAATCACGAGGCTCCGCGAGGCCGCCTGCGCTATGCCGCTCGTGAAAAATGGCTGGGATGGGGAGCCGACCAAGCTCGCCGCGCTCAGGGAACTTGTGGGCGAAATCGTTTCCGGAGGGAACAGTGTGCTGGTGTTCAGCCAGTTCACCGGCTTCCTCGACATCGTGTCCCGCGCCCTCGACGGGGACGGAATCCCGCATTTCTACCTTCAGGGCTCGACCCCGATTCGGAAACGCCAGGAGATGGTCAGCGGTTTTCAGCGCGCGGAAAGGCCGGTGTTCCTCATAAGCCTCAAGGCCGGTGGACTCGGGCTGAACCTCACGGGAGCCAACTATGTGATTCACCTCGACCCGTGGTGGAATCCGGCGATAGAGCAGCAGGCCACCGACCGCGCCTACCGCATCGGCCAGCAGCAGAATGTCACTGTCTATCACCTGATTGCGCAGAACTCCATCGAGGAGAAGATTCTCCGTCTCCACCGCAGCAAGCAGAACCTCGCGGACGCGATACTTGAAGGCACCTCGAAGAGCCATGCCATCACCCTCGATGAGCTCCGCGAACTCCTGCAATAGGCTTCGGGATGGGTCTGCTATGAAACGGGTCTGTGAAGACTGCCTGAAATTTCGGGATGGGTCTGCTATGAAACGGGCCAGGGAGGACTGCCTGAAATATGGGAAAAGACTGCTGAGAATATGGAAAATATGATGTTGGGTTTTGAATATGTGCGCCGCCTGCTCTATGGCGGCGAAAAAATAGACGTCGCTGCGCTTCCGATGGACTCCGTTATGAAATGCCACGAGTTCCTGAAGGAGTTCGCGTCCGACAAGGTGATATACGGAATCAACACGGGATTCGGACCCATGGCGCAGTGGCGCGTCGATGACCGCTTTCTGACCGACCTCCAGTACAACATCATCCGCAGCCATGCTACCGGAGCGGGAGAACCTCTCCCCGACATAATGGTGAAGGCGGCGATGATAGCCAGGCTCGGAACTTTCCTCCAGTGCCGTTCCGGGGTGCATCCCGAGGTGGTGGAGCTCCTTGTCGAGTTCATAAACCGGGGAATATATCCCTTTATCCCGAGGCACGGAAGCGTCGGAGCCAGCGGAGACCTCGTTCAGCTCGCGCACATCGCGCTCACCCTCATCGGAGAAGGCGAGGTGCACTGGAAAGGGGAGTGGCGGCCGTCGAAGGAGGTCATGGACGAAAACGGGCTCAGACCGCTCACGATGCGCATACGAGAAGGGCTCTCGCTCACCAACGGCACCTCGGTGATGACCGGCATAGGGCTCGTGAACCAGATTCGGGCCGAGCGGCTGCTCGACTGGGCGACGCTCGCCTCCGTGATGATGAACGAGATTGCCTCCTCGTTCGATGACCTCATGTCCGAAGAACTCAACGGATGCCGCCGCCACGAGGGGCAGCGGGTCATAGCCGCGAGGATGCGCCGTCTTTCCGAGGGCAGCCGGTGCCTGAGGAAGCGCGAGCATGAGCTCTACGACAGCGGGCATGGCGCAGACAGGGTCTTTGAGCATAAGGTGCAGGCCTACTACTCCCTCCGCTGCGCCCCTCAGATTCTCGGCCCCGTCTATGAGACTCTTTCAAATTCCCGCCGCGTGCTCGAGGAGGAGCTCAACTCAGCCTGCGACAACCCCATCGTCGATCCCGTTTCGCGGAATGTCTATCACGGCGGCAACTTCCACGGCGACTACGTTTCCCTTGAGGAGGACAAGGTCAAGATTGCCATGGTTCGCGTCGCCATGACCGCCGAGCGTCAGCTGAACTACCTCTTCCACGACCGCATCAACGGCATACTCCCGCCGTTCCTGAACCTCGGCACTCTCGGGCTCAACTACGGTATGCAGGCCTGCCAGTTCACCGCCACCTCCACGACGGCCGAATGCCAGACCCTCGCCATGCCGAACTATGTGCACAGCATCCCCAACAACAACGACAATCAGGACATCGTCAGCATGGGAACTAACACCGCGCTCCTCTGCGCTCAGGTCATCGAGAATGTCAGTCAGGTCATGTCCATACTCTACATCGCTCTGGCACAGGCTGTTGACTGTCTGAAGATTGCTGATTCCCTCGCCCAGACGAGCCGTCGCGTATATGACGAAATCCGACGCATCGTGCCTCTCTTCGTCGAGGACACGCCGTTCTACAGGGACATCGCGAATGTCGCCGAATGGATGAAAAACAATCCTCTGAATCTCGGATAATCGGGATTTTTGGCGCGTCGGTAATATATTTTCGTCGTTTATTCATATCTTTGCAGGCGATTTTTTACACTAATTATATCGTACATCAACTATATCGTATATCAATGGCACAGAAACCTTCGATTCCAAAGGGAACAAGAGACTTCGGCCCGGCGGAGATGGCCGGACGTAACTATATTTTTGACACAATCCGCTCTGTATTCAGAACTTACGGATACGCCCCGATTGAGACCCCGTCGATGGAGAACCTTTCCACGCTGATGGGGAAATACGGCGAGGAGGGCGACAAGCTGCTGTTCCGCATCCTTAACTCGGGAGAGGCGTTCAACGGAATCGACTTCAAGGAATATGAGACCGCGCCTTCGGCCTCCGACGACCCTGCGAAAGGTCCGTTCTACAACTGCCGTGCGCTCACTAACCGCGTGTGCGAGAAGGGGTTGCGCTATGACCTCACCGTTCCGTTCGCGCGTTTCGTCGTGCAGCACCAGAACGAGATTTCCTTCCCGTTCAAGAGGTTTCAGATTCAGCCTGTATGGCGTGCAGACCGGCCGCAGAAGGGCCGCTACCGCGAGTTCTACCAGTGCGACGCGGATGTCATCGGTTCCGCCTCGCAGCTCAACGAGCTTGAACTCGTGCAGATTGTCGACAGGGTGTTCGGCCTGTTCGACGTGCGCGTGTGCATAAAGATTAACAACCGCAAGGTGCTCACCGGACTTGCTGAAATCTGCGGTTTCCCGGACAAGGTCGTGGATATCACCGTGGCGATTGACAAGATTGACAAGATAGGGCTTGAGGCGGTTGAGGCCGAGATGCTTGAGAAGGGACTGACTGAGACGGCCGTGAAGGTCATCGAGCCTGTGCTTCAGATGAGCGGCACGACGGCCGGGAAGATTGCGCTTATGCGCGGTCTGTTCGGAGGCGGCTCGGCTTCGGGGATTGTCTCCGAGACGGGTCTGAAGGGCATTGACGAGCTGGAGGAGCTTTTCGGCTACATTGACGCGGCGGAAATCTCGCAGCAGGCGGAGATTGACCTTTCGCTTGCCCGGGGGCTGAACTACTACACCGGGGCCATCTTCGAGGTGAAGGCGCTGGACTTTGCCATCGGGAGCATCTGCGGAGGCGGCCGCTACGACAACCTCACGGGCATATTTGGTCTCCCTGGCATGTCCGGCGTCGGCATATCCTTCGGCGCGGACCGGATTTACGATGTCCTGAAGGCACTTGACAAGTTCCCTAAGGACGTGACCGACAGCGCAAGGGTTCTTTTCGCGAACATGGGCAGGGACGAGGTCCACTATCTCATCCCGCTTGTGAAGGCGCTGCGCGAGTCCGGCGTTTCCTGCGAGATTTTCCCTGAATCCGGCAAGCTGAAGAAGCAGTTCGACTACGCCGACCGCAGGCATATTCCGTTCATCTCCATCTGCGGGGGCGACGAGGCCGCCGCAGGCAAGGTGAACTTCAAGAATCTCGCGACCGGAGAGCAGCAGGCCTTCGACAAGGCGGACCTTGCCGGGATGCGGGCGTTTCTGGGAATGTAAAAAAATTGCAAAAAGTTCAACAAAAGTTTGCAGCATCAAAAAAAAGTTGTACCTTTGCAATCCCATTCGGGAAAAGGTCGCTTGGCGATGTTTTCCGATGGGAGGATACAAAGATTCCTGAATAGCTCAGTTGGTTAGAGCATCTGACTGTTAATCAGAGGGTCGCAGGTTCAAGTCCTGCTTCAGGAGCAACATCGCGGGGTAGAGCAGTTGGTAGCTCGTCGGGCTCATAACCCGGAGGCCGGAGGTTCGAGTCCTTCCCCCGCTACCAATCCAAGACATCGAGGTTTTCACTTCGGTGTCTTTTTTGTTCGTTGCAATGTCATCGCAAGACTTCCCGATGAATTACCGCAAAAGTTACCGACAAAACACCACAAAAATTCCCGATAGATTGTGCAAGTTATTGAATATCAATTCTCTGCGCTCGCTTGGGATTTTACTGTCGCGCTATTTCGTTTAGCAAAACAAATCGTCCGGCACAACCTGCGACTGGGCGATGTTGCCTTCAACTACAATTCTACTTTCATCATCTCCGCCAATTGGAGAAAATACTCGGTGGTCCAGATTTCGAGTTCGCGTGGATTGTTCATGAAGGGGAAAACATCGGCCTTGACCTGATTGATGTCGGCGGACATGAGGCGATTCTTGAGGGCGGACATAAACTCATTCAGTTCCATTTCTTTCCCATTGAACTGCCGGATTCTTTCCTGAATGTGCTTGAAGTCAAGGGGCACGCCGTTTCTGACATACCACTCGAAATCATACCAGTCACGGCCTTTGACCCGGTTTTTCCACGTTCGGAATACAAGTGCGTGCATTTTCCCCGCGAAAAGATCCGGAAGGGTGACGCATCTTGTCATGAAGGACTTGGGCTGTAGCAGAAGCCTTTGCTCTGTTGTGAATCCGAGGGGCGGGACCGTGTCAACTTCAATCTTTACCTTGATGGATTTCTCGGTTTGGAAAGATATGTCATATACATCAGTATTGTCTTTCAGAAAGGCAGATTCAACTTTCCCGAAGTTCTTCTTGTCCTTCTTTTTGATTTCCACGGTTCTTCCGACGAGTGCGAACTCATCTATTATTGCCTGAAAGTAATTCTCGAATTTAAATGATTCATAGCTTTTCAGCAAAGTGAAGTCCATATCTTCACTGAACCTGTTCAGACCATGGAATATTCTCAGGCAAGTTCCGCCATAGAAAGCCGCCTTGTCAAAAAAGCCTCCGTCGGCAAGTCCCGCGAGCACAATCTGCTGACTCACTTCATAGACTGCATTGCGTCTTGACTGTTCGGTGTTCAGGTCGTATGCAGAGAGCATTCTTTCATAAAGTGCGTTCATCATTGGAGGAGTTTTATGATAGTTTCTATAGAATCTTTTTTCTTTCCGACATTTGCGCATTGTCGCAGTATTGAAATATCAAATTTGCTGAAGGCATCCATGTCAAGCCGCAAATCCTTCTCAAGATAGATTTCCGCCTCCTTTCGATATCGCAGGTTCACTCCTTTCGACCATCCGATAAGGTCACAGAGTGCTTTCTCTGGACTTGCAATCAGGAATGAAGAGCCATTTTCCGCCTCGTTACTGATGCCGATGGGAAAATATTGTCTTGTGACGAAAGTGTAGTCAAAGACTCCGAGGGCATTGCTGAACCTGCGTGAATGCTTGAGTGTCATGCTCTGCATGACATTTACTCTCTCTGGAATAATGCCATACCAGCGCAACGCACTGTGCATCGAGACATAGGAGGGGGAATATATGTGATTGGCCGCCAGTTCCAACGAAATTCGTCTGTCGGACACATCGGGATTGACGACATATAACCCCTTCTTGAGGCGGATGATTTCTTTCTTGTCCTCAAGTGCGGCGACCTTTTGATTGATTCCTGACAATCTCGGATAGAACGACGCAATCGTGGCCGTTGTCACCGGAGTGTTGCCTAAGGTATGAAATTCGTTTCTCATGAATGCAAAGATAGTAAAATTATGAACATAAAATCAAGTTTTTCTTTATTTTGTGTTCGAGGTTTTACTGTTATGGCATATTGGCTCAGATAGAAACGGGTAGTGCGGAACCATGCTTTATTAGGTCTGGAAGTCATTAGGATTTGTCATTACGTGGGGTAAAAATATGAGATAATGACAAATTCGGGGCTGTAAATATGTCATTATCTCGGTTATTGAGGACGGATAATGACAAATGAAGGGGCGTGGCCGTGGCTTATGGAAAATTTTATTAAATTTGTAAGTTTGAAAAAACACGCGCCGTATGGACATTGACCTTCTTTCAAAAATGGTGTATGACCTCATTCTGGAAAATGACAGGGTTGCCCTGCCGGGAGTGGGGTGCTTTGTGGCCGAAATTGTGCCGGCGAGCTTCTCCGACAGGGGCTATACGATAAATCCGCCTTACAGGAAGCTCTGTTTCAGAAGCCGGCCCGACGACGGGAACCTGCTTGTGCGGCTCTATGCCCGGGCGAATGACGTCACGGAAGAGGCGGCGAGGCGCATCGTGACCGATTTTCTTGCGGAGATGAAGGATGTGCTTTATGCCCGGAAGGTCATTGTTTTTCCGGGACTCGGACGGCTCAGGGCGACGCGGGAGAACAATCTGTTTTTCGTCGCCGACGAGGCTCTTGACATCTATCCTGAGGGCTTCGGGCTTCAGCCCCTGTCGCTGAAGACCCACAAGGAGACGGCGCAGGAGCTGTCCGACACAATGAACGGAATTGATGACATACTCCACTCTGAGCAGGCGTCTGAGCCGGCGTCTGAACCGACAGTAGAGTCTGTTTCTGAGCCGGCCCCTGAACCAGTTGTTGAACCGGTTGTTGAACCGGCGTCTGAACCGGAGTCTGAACCGGCGTCTGAACCAGTGTCTGAACCGGTTGTTGAACCGGTGTCTGAACCGGCGTCTGAACCGTTGCCGGAAACGACCGCGGAACCGGTTTCTGTGTCATCGGCTGAGCCTGTCCCTGCTCCGGCAAAAAAGAAAAAGTCGCCAGCGAAGGTGGCGCTGACGGTGCTCCTGTCGCTGCTCCTTGCCGCAGCGCTGCTCTTCGGAGTGTTCGTGCTGCTGGTCAACTGCTTCCCGGACTTTCTGGACACCCTGCTCTACACCCCCGAGGAACTTGAAATCATAAACTATAAACTGTAGCCGCCGATGTTCGAACTGATCTATCCCGTCGAACCGGCTCCGATGCTTCCCGGACTCACCGCCGACTCCCCGCGAGAGAGGCGGATTGAGGGCGAGGTCTTTCCCGTCGTCGAGGAGAGCGGGCTTGTCGTCGGGCGTGCCGAAAGGAAATACTGTCACGGCGGGTCGCGTCTCCTGCACCCGGTCGTGCATCTTCACATAATCGACCGCGAGGAGAGGATATATCTCCAGAAACGCTCGATGAAGAAGGACATACAGCCGGGGAAATGGGACACGGCGGTCGGGGGACACGTCGGCTACGGGGAAAGTCTCGTCGAGGCGCTGCTGCGCGAATCCATGGAAGAACTGCATCTGACGCGCTTCAATCCCGTCTATATCGGGACATATCCCTACGATTCCGTCCGTGAACGCGAGCTTGTGAACATCTTTGCGGCCGTCGGCTCATTCGACATAAGCCCGGATCTTGACGAGGTCACGGAGGGACGGTTCTGGACGCTCGGGGAAATTGACGAGGCGATGGGGAAAAATATCCTCACCCCCAATTTTGAGATGGAATTCGGGAATATACGGGAAAAACTGCTTGCATTGCTCTGAACCTACGGGATTATGCGAATGAACGGAATTATGTCAATGAACGGAATATCAATAATATACACAAATACCCCCGGAGACACTGACGAACTCTCCCGCGTGGTCTCGTCCGTCGGTACTCCCTATTTCCTCCTCTGTTCGGGAAAATACCGCGTTCGCCCCGTGCAGCACGCGCTTGAACGCTTCGTCCAGACTGCCGATGCGACGGGGGCCGATATGCTCTACGCCGACTGCATCGAGAACGACCGCCCCCATCCGCTGATTGACTGCCAGGCGGGCTCTCTCCGCGACGACTTCGACTTCGGGCCGGCGGTTCTTTTCCGGACCTCTTCCTTCAGACAGGCTCTCGCGAAGCAGAAGGCCGAGGCAAACTACCGCTATGCAGCGCTTTACGACCTGCGCCTGCGGATGTCGGCCGTCTTCCACGTCAGGGAATATCTCTACGAATACGAGGAAACCGACCTCCGTGCGAGCGGCGAAAAACAGTTCGACTACGTGAAGTCGTCGAACAGGGATGCGCAGCTGGAGATGGAGGCAGCCTGCACCTCTCATCTGAAACGGCTCGGCGCCTGGCTCGGCCCGCGTCCCGAGGCTCCGGACCCCGAGGCTCCGGAATCCGGTGTGGCCGGGGCGCATTCTGCGGATGGGGGACTGCTTCATGAAACTGACGGGGAGGATGTCGGCGAAGCGGCGGCAAAGGCGGGCTTTCCGGTTGTCGCGTCGGTGGTAATTCCCGTGTTCAACCGCGTCAAGACCGTCGGCGACGCCGTGCGGAGCGCCTTGTCGCAGAACTGTGACTTCGATTTCAATGTCATAGTCATAGACAATCATTCGACGGACGGGACGACGGAGCTCCTCGACGACATCGCAGGTAGTGACGGCAGGCTCATACACATAATTCCGGAAGAAAGCGGGCTTGGAATCGGAGGCTGCTGGAACGTCGCGATTGACAGCCCCCGCTGCGGACTCTATGCAGTTCAGCTCGACAGCGACGACGTCTATTCGGGTCCGGACACGCTCTCCAAAGTCGTCGCCGGATTCCGCTCGCAGCGCTGCGCCATGCTCGTCGGCTCATACACGATTACGGACTTTGACCTCGCCCCCATGCCGCCGGGACTCATCGACCACCGCGAATGGACGGCCTGGAACGGACATAACAACGCATTGAGAATCAATGGACTCGGTGCACCCCGCGCGTTCAGGGCGGACATTCTCAGGAAAATCCATTTCCCGAACACGAGCTATGGGGAGGACTATGCCGTCGGACTGCGGCTCTGCGGGATGTACCGTCTCGGGCGGATTTACGAGTCCCTGTACTTCTGCCGCCGCTGGAGCGGAAATTCCGACGCCGCGCTGAGCATCGAGAGGCAGAACGCGAACAACCTCTACAAGGACAGCCTGCGCACGGCCGAACTGCTTTCCCGAATCGGGCGCAATGCCGGTCAGGGGCATACCGGAAATGAGGGCGGCATCGACTGCGGATCTGACATGAAGAAATGACTGCGGATCTGACATGAAGAAATGACTGCTGTCCCGACACGAAGAAATGACGACAAGATGAAAGAAAACGACGAGATACAGAAGTTTGTCAATGACCAGCTCTCGTGCTGGCCGCTCGCCTGTGCCAACTTCCGGGCGCTCAAGGGCGTGAAGACCAAGAAACTTACGATTGGCGGTCTGGAGGTGACTGTGCAGCACAATCCCGCGAGGATGATTTCGTCCGCCGCCAAGCTCGACAAGGCGTCCGTGGCGAAGCGTCCCTGCTTCTTCTGTCACCGCTACCCGGAACAGACTTTCATCCGCTTCGAGGGACGCAAGGGCAAGAAATACGACATCCTGCTCAACCCGTACCCGATTTTTCCCGACCATCTGGTGATAGCGTTGACGCGCCACAGCGAGCAGTCCATCCGGCAGCGCTACATCGACATACTCGATCTTTCCAGAAAATATCAGTCCTGCACCTTCTTCTACAACGGCCCGCACTCGGGGGCCTCGGCTCCGGATCATCATCATTTTCAGGCGGCTCCGTGCGGGCTCATGCCTCTGGAGGCGGATGTCCGCTCTATGCTGGCGGAGGTCAGGGCGTCGTCGGCAAAGTCGTCCGACCCCTCCTCGCCTGTTCCGGAACTGACCTACATCGCTTCCGTTCAGGACGCGCGGCTCTACCACTACAACAAGTTCGTGAACGGCGTTTTTGTCCTCAGGGCGGCGACCTCCAAGTCTGCGGCCAAGCTGTTCTACCGCCTTCTCGACTGCGCGGACACTCCGGAAGGTGAGAGCGAGCCGCTGTTCAACCTCATCAGCTGGTACGAAGGCGGCGAATACTGCTCGATTGTCATCTTCCGCACCGCGCACCGCTCACACCACTATTTTTCCGACGGCCCGGATCACCTCACCATGAGTCCCGGCTGTGCCGACATGGGCGGGTGCTTCATCGCGCCCGTTCCGGAGGACTTCGAGAAGCTTGACGCGAAACTGCTTACCGAGGTCCTGGACGAGGTCACGATAAGCCGGGAAACCCAGCGCAAGATTGTGCGCCGTCTCACGCGGACTCAGCCGCACATCAGCGTGGGCATCATGTCCGCCCCGCGCATCGAGTTCCGTATGTATCCCGACGGGGGAGGGACGCGCGTGGCTACCTGGCGCGAGGGTAAGATTGACTATGACGGGGCTCTCTACGACGAGCTCTTCTTCGAGGAACAGACTCCATCGACATTCTTCGCCGAGCCCACCTTTGAACTTCACGACGTGACGATAGGCAAGGGCTTCCACTGGGAAAGGCGTGAGACACAGAAGTTTGCCGGGGCGCTGAAGATAATCGTCGAGGACAGGACCCTCACCGCCGTGAACGTCATCGGGGTTGAGGACTATCTCCTGAGCGTCATATCTTCCGAGATGAGCCAGGACTCCCCGGAGGAATTCCTCAAGGCCCACGCCGTGATTTCCCGCTCGTGGGTCATGGCCCAGCTCCAGCATCGCCGCACCCCTGTCTGCGACGCGCACGAGAGGGAACAGTTCCTCCGCTGCCGAAACATAGCGGACGTCGTCACCTGGCTCGCCTGCGGGTCGTACCGGAACCAGTTCCGTCAGGAACCGCACCTGGGGTGCGAGATGCCCCTAATAGGGGCCGCTGACGGGAGTCAGCGAGGGTTAATGGATTTCGGGTCGTACCGGAACCAGTTCCGTCAGGAACCGCACCGGGGGTGCGAGATGCCCCTGACAGGGGCCGCTGACGGGAGTCAGCGGGGGTTGAGGAATTTCGGGTCGTACCAGAAATGGTACGACCACAGCGAGCATCTCAACTTCGACGTCTGCGCCGACGACCACTGCCAGCGCTATCAGGGGCTTACCCGCGCCACCAATCCCGCCGTCCAGAAAGCCGTTGACTCCACATGGGGGCAGGTTCTCACCTTTGACGGAGAACTTTGCGACGCGCGTTTCTCTAAGTGCTGCGGAGGAATCATGGAGCGCTTCTCCACCTGCTGGGCGGACGAGGACAAGCCTTACCTTCAGCCGCTGCCGGACACCCCGGGGCATCTCCCGGAAGGCACTCTGATTCCGGAAGGCTCGCTCCCCGGAACGTCAGGCGTAGGCACGGCTACCGGGCGCATGATTTCCACGGAACAGGCCGCAGTGCCGTTCTGCTCCCTTGCCGACAACGCCCTTCTTGCCCGCGTGTTCAACAACTATGACCGGGAGACCACGGACTTCTACAGATGGACGGAAACTTATGACACAGAGCGTCTCTCTGCCATCGTTCGCGAGAAAAGCGGCATCGACGTCGGACGGCTCACCGCACTTGAACCGCTCGAAAAGGGGCCTTCGGGCAGGATATCCAAGCTCCGGATTGTCGGCACGGATGGATTCTTTGAGGTGGGCAAGGAACTGGAAATCAGGAGGCTGCTCTCCGAGTCACATCTTAAGAGCTCCGCGTTCGAGGCCGAGTTTACCCCGGACGGGCGCGTCGTGCTTCGCGGCCGTGGCTGGGGACATGGTGTGGGACTATGCCAGATTGGAGCGGCGGTTATGGCCGACAAAGGGTATTCCTGCAGCGAGATACTCCTGCACTACTATCCCGGAACTCATGTGGTTGAGTCCTTGCCCGGAGTCTTAAACGGAAGGGGTGATTTCCCCGAGAACTCAAAAATGGGAAATCCTGAATCCGCGAAATGGGAAATATGATGGAGGCAAGGAATATGATGAACGGGAATATATCCCCGTGGTTCTGGGTGCCAACGCTCTATTTTGCCGAAGGCATACCCTATTTCGTCGTGAACAGCATCTCGGTCACGATGTTCACGAAAATGGGCGTGAGCAACGGCTCCATGGCCCTGTTCACGAGCCTGCTCTATCTCCCGTGGGTGATAAAGCCCCTCTGGAGCCCGTTCGTTGACATCCTGCGGACAAAGCGCTGGTGGGTGATGACGATGCAGGTTCTCATGTCCGTGTGTTTCGCCGTCCTCGCCCTCTCGCTGCCCTCCGATGCCGGGACGCTTGAGGCCCGGCGCTGCGCCGACGGCTCCGCTCCGGTTTCGCTTTTCACCCTCACCCTTATAATATTCTGGGTCATTGCCTTTGCCAGCGCGACCCACGACATCGCAGCCGACGGATTCTATATGCTCGGACTGACCCCGGGGGAGCAGTCGCTCTTTGTCGGCATCCGCAGCACCTTCTACCGTCTCGCCTCGGTCTTCGGACAGGGAGTTCTTGTGGTGATTGCCGGCATCCTCGAAACCCGCCTCGGCGACATCCCCAAGTCATGGTTCTGGACCATACTTGTCACCGCCGTCGTCTTTGCGCTCGTCACGCTCTGGCACGGCTTCGCCCTCCCGCGTCCGCAGGCCGACCGTCCCGCATCCGATGCTCCATCCGCGACATTGCATTCCTCCGGCTCCCCGTCCTCCGATATGCATAAACATGACGGCTTCCCGTCACGCCCTCGCCCATCCGCCGGAGGCATATTCCGGAGCTTCGGCCGCACCTTCTCCACATTTTTCAGAAAGCCCGGAGTCGCCCTCGCCGTCATATTCCTGCTCCTCTACCGCCTTCCGGAGGCGTTTCTCGTCAAGATGATGAATCCGTTTCTGTTGTCTTCCCCCGCTGACGGCGGTCTTGGGCTCACCACGGCGCAGGTGGGGGCGGTCTATGGCACGGCCGGGGTCATCGCGCTCACCCTCGGCGGCATACTCGGCGGGATGGCGGTGGCGAAATGGGGGCTCAGACGCTGTCTGTGGCCCATGGCTCTCTCCCTTGCCCTTCCGTGTCTCGCCTTCATCTGGCTCAGCGTCGCAAAGCCCTCCTCGATGTGGGTCATCGGAGGCCTCGTCTGCCTCGACCAGTTCGGCTACGGATTCGGATTCACGGCATATATGCTCTACATGATATATTTTTCACGCGGGGAGTACAAGACCTCGCACTATTCGCTCTGCACCGCGTTCATGGCCCTGAGCATGATGCTCCCGGGAATGGTCGCGGGATATTTGCAGGAAGCCCTCGGCTACACCGGATTCTTCTGGATGGTAGGCGCTTGCTGTCTTGTAACCGTCTTTGTGACAATGTTTTTGAAAATAGAGCCTGATTATGGAAAGAAATAGAATATATTCGCTGCTCATCGAAGTCTTCGCCTTCTTCGCCCCTTTGTCCCTTATGGGGCAGGAGTTGTGTTGTAAAGACACGGAAAATAATGGGAACACGCACGCCCCTCTTGTGCGGACAGGCATCGAGGTGCTTCGCGACAGGGGCTTCGACCTGCTCCGTGGAAAGCGCGTGGGGCTCGTCACCAATCCGAGCGGCGTTGACAGCCGGCTTAACTCCACGATAGACATCCTCTTCGGCGCGGAAGGCGTGGAACTGGTCGCGCTCTACGGCCCGGAACATGGGGTAAGGGGCGACAAGTATGCCGGAGACAAGGTCTCTGATGATACAGACCCCGCTACCGGTCTGCCCGTGCATTCCCTCTATGGGGCGACACGCAAGCCGACCCCTGAGATGCTCCGGGGCATCGACGTCATGGTCTATGACATTCAGGACGTGGGAGTCCGCTCCTACACCTACATAAGCACGCTCGGACTGGTCATGGAGGCCTGCGGGGAGGCCGGGATAGAGGTCGTCGTGCTTGACCGTCCCAATCCGCTCGGAGGCCTGAAGGTCGAGGGACCGCTGGTCAGGGACGGATTCCATTCTTTTGTGAGTCAGTACAAGATACCTTATATATATGGGCTCACCGTCGGGGAACTCGCGATGATGCTGAACGGGGAAAATCTCAACCGGGGGCAGCAGGGAAAGCAGAAACCGGCGCACTGCCGCCTGACCGTGGTCCCGATGGAGGGCTGGCACAGGGATATGCTCTACTCCGAGACCCGTCTCCCGTGGATTCTGCCATCTCCCAACATCCCGACCTGTGACACGCCGCAGTACTATGCCTCCGCCGGAATCGCCGGAGACCTTGCCGGCTACATTCAGATAGGCGTGGGCTACACCCTTCCGTTCCATGTCTTCGCCGCCCGGTGGATCGATCCTGTGGCGCTGAAGAATGAACTTGACAGCTATAACCTCCCCGGGGTGGCGTTCCGCACGATAGTCTATAAGCCATTCTCCGGCTCCCAGTCCGGCAAGATTGTCAGGGGAGTGCAGTACTTCTTCACGGACTATGAAAAGGCGTCCCTGACCGAGGTTCAGTTCCGTGTCCTTCAGGCGCTCGCGAAGCTCTACCCCTCACACCGTCCGTTCGAGACCGCGACCTCGGTGGGCTCGTTCGACAAGGTGTGCGGCACGGATTATGTCAGAAAGGCCTTCGGCAAACGCTACGATTTCAATGACATCGCGGATTATTGGCGCAGTGACACGGCGAAATTCCGTGAAATGTCAAAAAAATATTGGATTTATAAAAATTAAAATCTGTGGCTATGAAAACATCATATTGTAAGGCAGCGGCTGCGGCAATGCTGATAGCGCTGGCGGCATTCCAGACCGACGGATATGCTCAGGCCCGCCGCACGACGTCGTCATCCTCGCGGCAGACTTCCTCATCGGCGCGGAGCAGCACCTCGTCCTCGTCGTCGAAGAACGAATCCTCTTCATCAGGGAGGTCATCCTCATCGTCAAGGAGTTCGTCCTCATCGTCCTCAAGAAGCA
>ERZ808240.110-NODE-110-length-108360-cov-54.590490_pt1 | contig 108360 bp, 90 predicted proteins | sample MGYA00521084_ERZ808240 | MGnify/ENA primary metagenome ERZ808240 (study PRJEB31516, sample SAMN03275571) | gut metagenome | biome: mammalia-associated habitat; material: feces | host: Papio cynocephalus | place: Kenya | collected 2012-08-06 ...
TGAAAAACTGTTATTTTACGCCATCTTTCTAAGGGTGGGAAACTTCAGTTAAATATTACACGCGCAATGTCAGCAAGTTCTTGCCCTTTGCGACCCTCACCTACATCTACGACCATGCCATGCTGATGGTCAACCTGTCGCTGAGCTATCGCATCAAATGGGGCAACAAGCGTGCGCGCGTCAACAGCAACCGCATGATGTCCACGGAAGCGATGCGCATGAATAATTAAGACTGTCTGAGGTCTTTGTCGGTATAGTTGATGGATGCGTCGGCGTCTCCGTGGAGGGCGTCGTCAAGGTCGTCCCAGCTCTGGAAGCCCGCAAAGAGGGCCAGCCGGTCCTTGGCTTCCTTGGACAACTTGCGCTTGCCAGTGGTCAGTTCCCACAACTTCTTCAGCGAGTGGCCGCTGAGGTTGATGTGATGCTTCGAGCAAAGCGTCGATACATGTTCGAAATCCTCGGCCAGCATGTGTCCGGGCCGCGCCAACTTTGTCCCTGCAAGGGCAAAGAGACTTCTCAAATCGCGTTTCATAAATACATAGTCAACTAATACCGCGTGCAAAGTTACGAAAAGCGGAAAAAGTGGGAAAGCAAATGAGCGAAAATCTCATGATGGCTTTCCCACTTCTTCAGTTTTTTGTAACTTTGCGCTACCATTTATTTCCATCTTATCATACAATGAAAGAATACGCACTAAAGTATGGTTGCAACCCCAACCAGAAACCCGCCCGCATCTACATGGAGGACGGTGAGCTCCCTGTGGAGGTGATCAATGGCCGCGCCGGTTACATCAATTTTCTCGACGCGCTCAACTCATGGCAGCTTGTCAAGGAGCTGCGCGAGGCCACCGGCTTGCCCGCCGCCGCCTCGTTCAAGCACGTCAGTCCGGCAGGCGCGGCCGTAGGCCTGCCGCTGAGCGACACCCTCAAGAAGATTTATTTTGTTGACGACGTCGACTTCGAGCTCACGCCCCTGGCATCGGCATACGCCCGTGCTCGTGGTGCCGACCGCATGTGCTCGTATGGCGACTTCTGCGCCCTGAGCGACCCCTGCGATGCGGCCACCGCACAGCTCATCAAGCGTGAGGTGTCCGATGGCGTCATCGCGCCCGGCTACACGCCCGAGGCCCTGGAGATTCTGAAGAGCAAGCGCAAGGGCACTTACTGCGTCATTCAGGTGGATCCCACCTATGTGCCGGCCCCCATTGAGCACAAGCAAGTCTTCGGCATCACCTTCGAGCAGGGCCGCAACAATGTCAACCTCAACGACCCCGCCCTCTTCGAGGATGTGCCCACGGCCAACAAGACGTTCACGCCCGAGGCCTTGCGCGACCTGAAGATAGCCCTCATCACGCTGAAGTACACTCAGTCCAACTCCGTGTGCTATGTCAAGGACGGCCAGGCCATCGGCATCGGCGCCGGACAGCAGAGCCGCATACACTGCACACGCCTGGCTGGCTCAAAGGCCGACGAGTGGTGGATGCGCCAGAGCCCGAAGGTGCTCAACCTGCCCTTCAAGGAGCACATCCGCCGTGCCGACCGCGACAACTGCATCAACGTGTATCTCTCCGAGGAGTGCGACGACGTGCTGCGCGACGGCGCTTGGCAGCAGTTCTTCACTGAGCAGCCCGAGCCTTTCACACGTCCGGAGCAGAAAGAGTGGATCGCCCAGAACACCAATGTGTGCCTGGGTTCAGATGCCTTCTTCCCCTTCGGCGACAACATCGAGCGCGCCCACAAGAGCGGCGTGAAGTATATCGCCCAGGCCGGCGGCTCCATCCGTGACGACAATGTCATCGAGACGTGTGACAAGTACGACATCGCCATGGCCATGACGCATGTGCGCTTGTTCCATCATTAAATCCGAACGTCAGCAAATCACCATTCCGCCTTCCCTGCCCAAGATGGGGTGGGGAAGGCCTTATCAACACCCTTTACGACAATGGACAATTTCGAAGAGATCCTGATGCAAGGCATCCAGTTTGGCAGTGGCGGCCGCAGTGCGAAGAAGGACGACGACAAGGTGAAGACCAAAGCCAAGAAAAAGAAGTATATCACCGGCGCCCACGGCTCGGGCTCTGCACGTCAGAAGGCTAAGTATCGCGAGCAACGCGCCAACCGTAAGTCGCAACAGCGCAAGAAGTGACAGGACCGAGATTTGTGCGGTCACTTGCATTTGTCATGATTTTTGGTCGAAAAGTTTGTCACGGACGGCAGATGAAATAGAGCGTGAAAATGGCGTTTTTTGCCGGTCGTGTCGCGATTTGCGTGGGGTAATTTTGCGATAAAGGGTATTTTATGTTGCGATAAAGGGTATATCGTGATGCGATAAAGCGTTAATCGCGTCATGATAAAGGGTATATCGCAACACGATAAAGGGTATTCTTTGATGAAAAGTATTTACTTTTTAGGTTGAATAAAATCTTAAATTTTATAAATACCTAATTATCAGCCGATTACGAAAAGTGCCGAAAAATCGCGTATTTCGGCCAAAAGATTTCGAAGTTGAAAATAATCGCTGTTTTTTTATATACATTGTCCGCTATTTTGCAGGATGCTCCTGAGGATTTTCCTTCCCCCCGTGGATGCCCAGTCATGTGAGTGTGGCGCATGCATCGGTCGGTAGGTGCCTAAACGAACAGGAGACAAACACCCCGTTTGGGATGTTTGCCTCCTGCTTAAATCTTGTCCGCCACACCTCCTGTGGGCGGGCGGTGTCAAGCAAAGGATTAGGCGTTGGTGATCACGCGCTTCTCCTTGATGCGGGCAGCCTTACCGGTGAGCTTACGCAGATAGTAAAGCTTGGCGCGACGCACCTTACCGTGCTTGTTGACCTCGATGGAGTCGATGCTCGGTGACTCGATGGGGAAGATACGCTCCACACCCACGGTTCCAGACATCTTACGGACGGTGAAACGCTTCTTGTTGCCCTCGCCGTTGATCTTGATGACCACGCCGCGATAGAGCTGAATACGCTGTTTGTTACCCTCGACGATTTTGTAAGCGACAGTTACAGTGTCACCCGGCTTGAAGGTGGGGAACTGCTTGCCGGTTGCAAATGCTTCCTCAGCAACTTTAATTAAATCCATTGTTGTTTTGATTAAAAATTGTTTGTCTCACCAACCCGACGTAGCATGAGGACTCGTCCCCCAACCAGCGGTCAGGCCGAAAAGTTGTGCAAAGGTACGGCTTTTCAGCCAAACAGATTGTAAGGAAAGACAAAAATCTTTCTTTTTTAACATTTTATTCACGCTTCCTCCACAGTCAAGCGACAAAGAATGTGTACCTTTGCAAAACAAAAACAAAAGATTATGTTGAAGAAATACTATTTGGCTTCGCTGGCCCTGCCCCTGCTGCTCACCGGTTGCAGGTCGCATTACCAGCTGGCCGGCGTGGAGCGCACGCGCATCCTGGTGGACAAGCGCTACGACGCGCGCCCCGACAAGCAAGCCGCAGCCTTCCTGGCACCCTATAAGCAACGGGTGGACTCCATCATGAGTCCTGTCGTGGGTCGGGCGGACCACTACATGGCCGCACACCGTCCGGAGAGTGACGAGAGCAACCTGCTGGCCGACATCCTCGTGTGGGGCGGCCAGGCCTTTGGCGAGAAGCCCGACTTCGGGGTCTACAACATGGGAGGCATCCGTGCCGCCTTTGCAGCGGGCGACGTCACCTATGGCGACGTGCTCGACGTGGCCCCGTTTGAGAACCACATCTGTTTTCTAACCCTCACCGGCGAGAAGACCCTGCAGCTCTTCCGGGAGATTGCCCGTGTGGGTGGCGAGGGCGTCAGCCATGGGGTGAAGATGGTCATCTCGGCCGACAGGCAGTTGCGCTCGGTCACGCTCCACGGCAAGCCCGTCGACCCCAATGCCACCTATCGCATCGCCACGCTCGACTACCTGGCTCAGGGCAACGACCACCTCGACGCCTTCAAGGCAAAGACCCAGGAGGTATCGCCGCAGGGCGAGGAGAACGATGTCAGGCATATCATCGTCAACTATTTCAAGCAACAAGCCGCTGAGGGAAAGGCCGTCAGCGCACAAGTGGAAGGGAGGATCACTTATGAAAAATAAACTGCTGATGACCATGGCCACCCTGATGCTATGTGTGGCCACCGCCTTTGGCCAGCGCACGCTGACCATTCTGCACACCAACGACACCCACTCTTGCGTCATGCCGCTCAGTGCCGCCCTGGCCGACACGCTGCTGGCGGGCCGCGGAGGCTTTCTCCGGCGTATCGCCATGCTCCATGAGGAGCGCGCCAAGGATCCCGACTTGTTGCTCTTCGACAGTGGCGACTTCTCGCAAGGATCGCCTTACTACACGCTCTTCAAGGGCGACGTGGAGGTGGGGCTGATGAACCAGATGGGCTATGCGGCCGGGACCATCGGCAACCATGAGTTTGATTTCGGACTGGAGAATATGGCGCGGGTCTTCTCGCACTTCAACTTCCCCATCATCTGTTCCAATTATGTTTTCTCGGAGTATGACTTGCAGCATATCGTCAAGCCCTATGTCATCCTTCGACACAAGGGGCTGAAGATTGGTGTGTTCGCCCTCGCCCCCAAGCTCGAGGGGCTGGTGGACCGGCGCAACTACGGCAAGACGCAGTATGTGGACCCCGTGACGACGGCGCAGAAGATGGCCGACCTGCTGCACAGGGAGAAGTGTGACCTCGTCATCTGCCTGTCTCACCTGGGATGGGAGGAGCAAGGCATGGGTGACCAGGAGGTGATCTGCCATACGCGGGGCATCGACCTGGTGCTTGGCGGGCACAGCCACACCTACTTCAAGACCCTGCGCTACGTCAACAATCTCGACGGCAAGCCAGTGCCCGTGGACCAGAATGGCAAGAGTGGCATCTTCATCGGCAAGCTGACCTTGCAGCTCAGCAAGAAATAGGAGAAATGCCGCGCCCCCGTGTCCTCGTTCCGGCGGATGAGGACGTGGGAGGCGTGCTGACGCGCCACAGGGGTTGACAATAAACGTTAAGCGAAGCGATAAAGTGGTGGAAAAGTGGCGGATTCTTATAATTTTCCATTAACTTTGCACACAATTGGCGCCAAGCCTCGATGTGGGAAAAGGTGCCAAGCGAAGATGGTTTATGAACTTTCGTATTAAGAAACTCGACATATTCATTGTCCGACAGTTCGCCCTCCTCTTTGTGGGAACGTTTTTCATCTGCCAGTTTGTGCTGATGATGCAGTTCCTGTGGAGGTATATCAATGTGCTGATCGGCAAGGGACTCTCGCTGGAGGTCATGGCCCAGTTCTTGTGGTACATGGCCTTGATGCTCGTACCCCAAGCCTTGCCGTTGGCCATTCTCTTGAGTAGCCTGATCACCTTCGGCAATTTGGGTGAGAGCAGCGAGCTGACCGCCATCAAGTCGGCGGGCATATCGCTCATGCAGACCTTCCGCTCGCTGATTGTCGTGTCGTTGCTCATCTGCCTGGGGTCGTTTTATTTCCAAAACAACGTCGGCCCCAGTTCTTACCTGAAGATATCACAGTTGCTGGTGTCAATGAAGCAGAAAAGCCCCGAGCTCGAAATACCCGAGGGCATCTTCTATGACGGCATCCCCAACTGCAACATCTATGTGCAGAAGAAAGACCTCAAGACAGGCAAGCTCTATGGCATCATGATCTACCGCATGACGCAAAGCTTCGAGGACGCCGCCATCATCCTGGCCGACTCGGGCATGTTGCAGTCGACGGCGGAGAAGAAGCACCTCCAGCTGACGCTCTGGAGTGGCGAGTGGTTTGAGAACATGCAGTCGCAAGAGTTCTCCACCAGCGCCGCCGTGCCCTACCGCCGCGAGAGTTTCATAGCCAAGCGCATCCTGCTCGACTTCGACGGCGACTTCAACATGACAGACGCGTCGTTGCTCTCAAGCGATGCGCGGTCGAAAAGCCTCGGGCAGATCGCCCATGCGATGGACTCGCTCAACAGCACCTATGACAGTGTGGGACGCGCCTTCTATGAGGATGCCAAGCGCCTCTATTACCCAACGCCTGTGCTCACGCCCAAGGACTCGGCGCAGGCCGTGCACCGAGGCTTGTCGAAGGACTTCGACATCGACAAGTTGCTGGAGCAGAAAAGCCGCGACCAGAAACAGCAGATTTACAGCGAGGCACTCTCGCGTGTGCAGAACGAGGTGAGCGACCTGGAGTTTAAGGGCATGATCACCAAAGACAATGACCGGCTCCTGCGCGAACACCAGATAGAAGCTATCAACAAGTTTACCCTGGCCCTGCAGTGCCTGTTGTTCTTCTTCATCGGCGCGCCCCTTGGCGCCATCATCCGCAAGGGCGGACTGGGCGTGCCGGTCATCGTGTCCGTGGTCGTGTTTATCATCTATTACGTCCTCGACAACGTGGGCTATCGCATGGCGCGCCAGGGCACGTGGGACGTGTGGTTCGGCAAGACCCTGGCCATGGGCGTGCTGCTGCCTGCAGCCGTGTTTATCACCTATAAGGCATGCCGCGACTCCATGGTCTTCAACGCTGACCTGTGGCGAAGCCTCTTCATGAGAGCCCTCGGACTGCGCGAGAAGCGCCACATCGCTGGCAAGGAAATCATCATCCATGAACCCGACTATGCCGCTGATGCGAGGAGCCTTCGTGAGGTGAGCGCCAGCGTGACGGCCTATGCGAAGGAACACAACCTGAAGTCGCCGCCCAGTGTGGTCAAGGTGTTCTTCAGGTATCAGCCCGACCATGAGATCGAGCGTCTCAGCCAGCAGCTCGAGGCGGTCATCGAGGACCTCTCTAACACGCGCGACCGCCAGGTGCTGCACGATATCAACTGCTATCCGGTGCTGGCCGTCAAGGCGCACACGCGCCCCTTCGAGCGGCGGTGGCTCAACATCGTCTCGGCGCTCTTCGTGCCGCTGGGCGTGTTCTTCTATTGCCGCATGTGGCGGTTCCGGCTGCGCCTTTACCATGACCTCCAGGTCATCAGGACCACCGACGCCAGCATCGTCAACTATGTGGAGAAGCATCTATTATAATAATATAAGGTGAAAATCGGCGGGCGCACAACGTGCCCACGAGCGAACCATCAATAAGCGAGAAACAAAAGGTTTTAGAATATGGCAGACATTCAGCTTAACAATATTGAGGAGGCAATCAAGGATTTCCGAGAGGGGAAATTTGTCATCGTTGTCGATGACGAAGACCGCGAGAACGAGGGCGACCTGATCATTGCGGCCGAAAAGATCACCCCTGAAGATGTCAACTTCATGCTCAAGAACGCGCGTGGCGTGCTCTGCGCCCCCATCACGCTGTCACGAGCCGAAGAGCTTGACTTGCCCCATCAGGTGGCGGACAACACATCGATGCTGGGCACACCTTTCACCATCACCGTCGACAAGTTGGAGGGATGCACCACGGGTGTGTCGGCCCACGACCGGGCAGCGACCATCCGCGCACTTGCCGACCCGGCTTCCACGCCGCAGACCTTCGGCCGGCCCGGACACATCAATCCTCTCTACGCCCAAGACAATGGCGTGTTGCGCCGTTCGGGACACACCGAGGCCGCCGTTGACCTCTGCAAACTGGCCGGCCTCTATCCTGCCGGAGCGCTCATGGAGATCATGAACGATGACGGATCGATGGCACGCATGCCGCAACTGAAAGAAAAGGCCAAGGAATGGGGCTTGCGCATCATCACCATCAAGGACCTTATCGCTTATCGGCTGAAGAAGGAGACCAGCATCGAGGTGGGCGACGAGGTGGACCTCCCCACGGTCTACGGTCATTTCCACCTCATACCCTTCCGGCAGAGCAACGGACTGGAGCACATGGCCCTCATCAAGGGTACATGGACCGAGAACGAGCCAATCCTCGTGCGTGTGCACTCTTCATGTGCCACGGGCGACATCCTCGGCAGCCAGCGCTGCGACTGTGGCGAACAGTTGCACAAGGCCATGCAGATGATTGAGAAAGAGGGTAAGGGCGTGCTCATCTACATGCAACAGGAGGGACGCGGCATCGGACTGATGAACAAGATTGCCGCCTACAAGTTGCAGGAGCAAGGACTCGACACCGTCGACGCCAACGTGCACCTGGGCTTCAAGCCCGATGAGCGCGACTATGGTTGCGGTGCGCAGATGCTGCGTCACCTGGGGGTGCACAAGATGCGCCTCATGACCAACAATCCCACCAAGCGAGTGGGGCTGGAGGCTTACGGGCTCGAGATCGTGGAGAACGTGCCCATAGAGGTGGAGGCCAACAGGTATGACGTGAAGTACCTCCGGACCAAGAGAGACAGGATGGGGCACACGCTGCACCTGTAAACGGCAGTTGCAAGGTTACAGAATGAATACATTGTGAAAAAGTATCGTAAAATCATGAAAGATTATTTCCGTATCTATGAATAAAATGCTACTTTTGCACAAAAGGTGTATTGACAAATATTAATCGGTTATTATGGCACAATTATCAGATCGGCTGAACCGCCTGGCACCATCGGCCACGTTGGCGATGTCGCAGAAGAGTAACGAGATGAAGGCACAGGGCATCGACGTGATCAACATGAGCGTCGGTGAGCCCGATTTCAACACGCCCGAGCACATCAAGGAGGCTGGCAAAAAGGCTATTGACGACAACTTCTCCAAGTATTCGCCCGTTCCTGGCTACATGGACTTGCGCGAGGCCATCGTGGAGAAACTGAAGAAGGAGAACCATCTCGACTACACCACCGGTGAGGTGATTGTCGGAACGGGCGGCAAGCAGGGTGTCTGCAACACCATCCTGGCACTGGTCAATCCTGGCGATGAGGTCATCATTCCGGCACCTTACTGGGTCAGCTATCCGCAGATGACCAAGTTGGCTGGCGGCACACCTGTCATCGTGCGTGCCGGATTCGAACAGGATTTCAAGATGACTGCTGACCAGCTGGAGGCTGCCATTACGCCGAAGACGAAGATGCTCATCCTCTGCTCACCCAGCAACCCTACGGGTAGCGTCTATTCCCAGGAGGAGCTCAATGCCTTGGCCCAGGTCATCCTGAAGCATGACGATGTCTTCGTCCTGTCGGATGAGATCTACGAGCACATCAACTATGTGGGAAAGACGGCAAGCATCGCCAACTATCCGGGCATGAAGGAACGCACCATCATCTGCAACGGTGTCAGCAAGGCCTACGCCATGACGGGCTGGCGCCTGGGCTGGGTGGCCGCGCCGGCTTGGATCGTCAAGGGCATCAACAAGCTGCAGGGACAATATACCAGCGGCACATGTGATGTCAGCCAGAAGGCCGCAGAGGCAGCTTACGTGTCAAGCCAAGAATGTGTGGAGAACATGCGCAAGGCTTTTGAGCGCCGCCGCAACCTCATCGTCGAACTGGCCAAGGATATCCCCGGGCTGGAGGTCAACGTGCCACAGGGCGCCTTCTACCTCTTCCCCAAGTGCAGCAGCTTCTTCGGCAAGAGTGACGGTGAGACGACCGTCAACAACTCCACTGACTTCGCCATGTACCTCTTGGAGAAAGGCCATGTGGCCACGGTGGGCGGAGACGCTTTCGGTGATCCCGATTGCTTCCGCATGAGCTATGCCACAAGCGACGAAAATATCCGTGAGGCGCTGCGCCGCATCAAGGAGGTCACTTCGCGTTTGAAATAAAAATTTGTTAAAAGTTAGTAAATCCGCACAAAGTCACCTTTTAATTGTTATCTTTGCGAAAGAATTCCTTGCCGTGGGCAGCTGAGGCTGCATTGCATGGCAAGGTTTTCGAGTGAGAGGACAAACCTAAGATACTGGATACAACTTAAATTTATCAATAATCAAAATTAAATTTTAAATTATGGCAACTACACAAAAAGCCGCAGCCCCCAAGGCTGCAAAGAAGTCTGAGGGCTTCACAGGAATCAGAGGCGCATTCTGGATCATCGTCGTCTGCTTCGTCGCCGCTATCTGCATTTTCAACTTCGTGTTGGGTGACGGCGCTAACTTCCAGGGCGGTGACAACGCTAACGCCCCTGTCAACATGTTGGGTACTATCTTCAAGGGTGGTTATGTGGTGCCTATCATCCACACATTGCTGCTCACCGTGCTCTGCCTCGCCGTGGAGCGCTACTTGGCTCTGAAGACCGCTTTCGGCAAGCAGCCCCTCACCAAGTTCGTGCTGAACGTCAAGGCTGCCCTGAAGGCCAACGACTTCGCCAAGGCTGAGGATCTCTGCAACAAGATGAAGGGTTCTGTCGCCAATGTCGTGCTCGCTTCTCTCCGTGCCTACAAGGATATGGAAAGCGGTGCCAACGCTTCCCTGAAGAAGAGCCAGAAGGTCGCTAAGATCCAGCAGGCTCACGAGGAGGCCACTCAGCTCGAGATGCCTACCCTGCAGATGAACCTCCCCATCGTCGCTACCATCGTCACCCTCGGTACTCTTACCGGTCTGCTCGGTACTGTGACGGGTATGATTCGTTCGTTCCAGGCTCTGGCTGCTGGTGGCGGTGGCGACTCTCTCGCTCTGTCTACAGGTATTTCTGAGGCTCTGATCAACACTGCTTTCGGTATCGCTACTTCTTGGTGCGCTGTTATCACCTATAACTTCTTCACCAACAAGATCGATAAGCTCACATACGCACTTGACGAGGTAGGTTATTCAATCGCACAGACATACGAAGCCAATCACGCAGACGAGGCTTAATTTTTGCTAACCCTTTAAAAATTTATCGCTATGGGTAAAGTAAAAATTAGGAAAGCCGACGTCTGGATTGATATGACACCTATGTCCGACGTGATGGTGCTTTTGCTGACGTTCTTCATGTTGACTTCTACCTTCACGAAGACAGAGCCAGTGAAAGTCGAAACGCCGGGATCTGTGTCGGAGATCAAGGTTCCAGACAAGAATGTCCTGAATATCCTTGTCGGCAATGACGGCAAGATATTCATGAGCATGGACAAGGTGACGGATGTGCAGACTGCTCTCGACGATGTTACCAACCAGTTTGGTATCACGCTCACCGCAGCGCAGCGCTCCAAGTTCCTTGACGACCCCATGTGGGGTGTTCCGATGAGCAGTCTTCAGGGCTATTTGAACCTGAGCAAGACCGATATGCCAGAGGCTATCAAGAAGTACGGTATTCCTACCGACTCTGTCCCTGGCAAGGAGGGTGAGGCTGCAATGAGCGAGTTCCAGCTTTGGGTGAAGGCCGCACACCAGGCCAATCCCGATGCCAAGATCGCCATCAAGGCTGACATCAAGACGCCTTACAAGACTGTCAAGAAGATTATGTCGGAGCTCCAGGACATGAATGAGAACCGTTACTACTTGATTACTCAATATAAGAAAGCGGAGGACGAATAAATGGGAGTAGGAAAAAGCAAACAGAAGAAGATGAATGTCCGCGTGGACTTCACGCCTATGGTGGACATGATGATGCTTCTTATCACGTTCTTCATGCTCTGTACGTCTTTGGCTAAGCCGCAGACTATGGAATTGAGTATGCCAAGTAATGATAAGAACTTGCAGGATCAGGACAAGACCGTGACCAAGGAGTCGTACACCATTACGATTTACTGCTGCGCGAATGACCAGATCTATTATGTGGCAGGACTGATCAAACCCGAGCAACCCGACTGTCTGAAGAAGACCACTTGGGGTAGCAAGGGTATCCGTCAGGTCCTCATCAACCACGTCACTGAGGATGGAACAGCGCCCGTGCAGGATGTCATGAAGGCCAGAAAGGCCCTCGAGGACAAGCGCGCCAAGCTTGAGAGTGAAGGAAAGAAGATGGAAGACTCTACCTACAATTCAGAATTGGCCAAGATCAAGGCTGGTATAATTGATGGTAAGAAGATCCAGACCATGACCGTCATCATCAAGGCTACGGACAATTCCACCTACAAGAACCTGGTTGACGCTCTCGACGAGATGCAGATTTGCAGCATTGGTAAGTATGTGATTGATAGGATGAATCCGCAAGACGAGGCTCTTCTCAAGAAGAACAACGTCAAGGAGTAACTTGAAGGTCTAAATCATTAATAGTTTAAGAAAATGGCAAACATTGATTTAACAACGAACGGTTGGACCGATCTTGTCTTCGAAGGACGCAACAAGGAGTACGGCGCTTATAAGCTCCGTCGCCAGACTCCGAAGAGAAACATCTATTCAATCGTCATCATTGCGATCATAGCGCTGATTCTTATCGGAGCTTATGTCGCCAAGACTGCATACGACGAGTACCAACTGACTCACCAAAAGAACGAACAGGTGACGGAGATCTCCGCTATCAAGCAGCCTGAGAAGAAGGCTGAGGTGAAGCGTAAGGAAATCCAAATGCCTGAGAAGAAGCAGGAGGTGGTCAAGGAGGTCAAGTCTTCTATCAAGTTCACGGCGCCTGTCATCAAGAAGGATGACGAGGTGAAGCCTGAGGATGAGATGAAGACGCAGGAAGAGTTGATGCAGACCAACACTGCTATCGGTGCCTTGGACGTGAAGGGTAACAGTGAGACGGGTGAGGTGCTGAAGGTGACCCAGCGTGTCGCTGACGAGCCTGTGGCAGCTCCGAAGCCTGAAGTGGAGAATAAGGTCTTTGAGGTTGTGGAGCAGCAAGCATCCTTCCCTGGAGGTGATGCCGCATTGTTCAGATACCTCAACGATAACCTGAAGTATCCTGCTGTCGCTCAGGAGAATGGTGTGCAGGGCCGTGTTACGGTCTCCTTCGTGGTCGAGCGTGATGGTTCCATCACTGACCTGAAGGTGGAGCGTGGCGTTGACCCGTCTCTCGACCGCGAGGCTATGCGTGTCGTGAGAGGCATGCCTCACTGGATTCCTGGCAAGCAGAACGGCAACACCGTTCGCTCGCGTTTCAGACTTCCTGTGACGTTCAAGCTCAGTAACTAATCATTTGTATATAATGAAGTCCATATCTTACATTTTAGTAGGATTAACGTTTTTCGCCGGTCTTTGCGCTTCTTGTTCTGGTAACAAGAAGGGCAAGGACGGACGAACAGACACTTATTCATCAGGGGCGATTTCTTTCGTCTCTGATGAAAGTTTTAGTCCCATTATCGAGGAAGAACGCAACGTCTTCCAGTTTGATTATCCCCAGGCCAAGGTTACGCCGGTTTACACCAATGAGTCTGATGCCATCAACAAGTTGCTGGATGGTAAGTCGTGGTTGGCTTTTGCTGCCCGCAACTTCAAGGATTCGGAACTCAAAAATTTGCAGGCGCGTAATTTCAGGCCCATTGCCATTAAGGTGGCTTATGATGCGTTGGCGTTTATCGTCAATACGTCGAATAAGGATTCTGTTATATCCGTACAGGATATCAAGAATGTCATGAATGGTACTGCCAAGCGGTGGAAAGACATTTCCAATGGTTCCTCCAATGGCATTATCACGGTGGTCTTCGACAATGCGAAGTCGAGCACCGTACATTATGTTGAAGATTCCATTCTCGGTGGTAAGCCCATTACCAATCCCAACGTGGCTGCGGTAAACAAGACCTCCGAGGTGATCAAATATGTTGAGGAGAATCCTGGTGCCATAGGTGTCATTGGCAACAATTGGCTCAATGACCAGCATGACTCGACCAACCTCACTTTCAAGAAGAACATCCGGGTGATGCGTGTCAGTAAGGTGCACCCTGCTACGCTTGCAAGCAGCAGGTTGCCATACCAGTACTACATTTACAATGGAGAGTATCCCTTGGTGCGCACCATTTATGCTTTGCTCAATGATCCTCGCCAGGGTCTTCCTTGGGGATTCGCTCATTTCATAGAGGGGCCTAAGGGGCAGCGTATCGTCATGAAGGCGGGCTTGCTCCCTGTCTTGGGTGATATCAATGTGCGTGATGTTAATGTAAGTGAATAATCTAAACTTTTTGGTCGATTCTTCGTCTGCATAGTGTTAAATGATAAGTTTTGCATGCAAGGAAGAGAATGAATTGATTTTCGAACAACAACCCCATTAAAAATCAGAATTATGAAAACGTTTAAATATGTACTGATGGGAGCTTTGCTGTTTGGTGCAGCTGCTCCTGTGATGGCTCAAGATGACAACAAGGCCATCATTGACCAAGCCGTGAGTGTTATCAAGAGTAAGCCTGCCAACTTGAAGGATCAAGTGAAGGATTTTGCCAAGAAGTATAAGAAAAATGCTGAGGTGCTTACGGCCCTTGGCAAGGCTTGTCTGGAGGAGAAGGATACGGCTAACGCTCGTGTCTTTGCGGACCAGGCGTTGGCGCGCGATAGCAAGTATGCGCAGGCATGGTTGCTCAAGGGTGACATTGCTGTCAGCCAGAATAATGGCGGTGCTGCCGCGACGGCTTACCAGAATGCCATGTATTTCGATCCGAAGGAGCCCGAAGGCTACTATAAGTATGCCATGGTGCAGCGTGGCGTGGATCCCGCGGGTGCGGCTCAGGTGCTTGAGGATTTGCGTCAGCAGCGTCCCGATTATCCTGTGGACCAGCTGATCGGCCACATCTTCTACAATGCGCAGAACTATGAGAAGGCTGCTGAGGCCTTTGCCAAGGTGGCTGATGTGACCAAGATGAAGCCTGAGTACATCACTGAGTTTGCTACGGCTACATGGTTGCTTGGCCAGCGTGAGAAGAGTATTGAGGTTTGTAAGGCAGGTCTGACGGTTAATCCCCGCAAGGCTGCTTGGAACCGTATTGCCTTCTATGACTACACTGACCTGAAGAAGACGGACGAAGCCTTGGCTTACGCTGACAAGCTTTTCAATGCAAGTGACTCTGCACACTTCATTGCCGAGGACTACACCTACTATGGTACGGCGATGCAGCAGGCTAAGCGTTGGGATGATGCTGTTCAGGCTTATGAGAAGGCTTTGAAACTCAATGAGGGTAACAATAAGCAGATGGGCATCATCAACAAGAATCTGTCTGACGTCTATCTGCAGAAGGGTGATTATGACAACGCTGTCGCTTTCTTGGAGAAGAGCATGGCGGGTTCTGACAAGCCTACCATGGATCAGCTGGACAATCTTGGCTCGCTCTATACAGAAATTGCTTCCAAGAAATTGAAGGCTAACGACAAGGCTGGTTCTGATGAGGCCTTCAAGAACGCTGACCAGGTTTACGGCCGCATGTTGGAGGCTTATCCGAATTATGCCAACTATTGCAACTACATGCGTGGACAGATTAACGCCAACTTGGATCCCGACAGCAAGGCTGGACTTGCCAAACCGTATTACGAGGCGCTTGTCAAGTCGCTTGAGGCTAAGGCTGAGAAGCAGAACAGTGAGATTGCCATGCTGAAGCAGGCATATCTTTACCTCATCGTTTACGACTTCAACGTGCTCCAGGATAAGGTTGCTGCCAAGGCGGTTGCCGAGAAGTTGCTGGTGATTGATCCGGAGAATTCTGTTGCCAAGCAGGTGAAGGATATGTAAATGTGACGGAGGTCCCGTTTTCATGCGGAGCTCATCGTCAGTATGGATAGGGTGACCTCTGTGTTCTCCTTTCTGTTAAAATAATAAAAGGCGCATCTCATTTGTCGTGAGATGCGCCTTTTGTTTCGTTTTCACTTTGACCAATGTGTTCCGGCGGAGTTTTTCAAATACGTTGCGCTGGTGAAAGCCTTCGCCGTATTCCATAAGAAAAGCCCAACCTTGTTGCAGGTTGGGCTGTATCCTTATTCTGATGATGAGTAATCAGAAATTATTCGGCGAGGCTGATAGCCTCGTTCGGGCAGACAGATGCGCATGTTCCGCACTCTGTGCACTCGTCAGGGTTGATTTTGTAGATGTCGCCCTCAGAGATGGCGCCCACGGGGCACTCGTCAATACATGTACCGCAAGCAACGCAGTCATTACCAATTACGTAAGCCATAATAATCTAATGTTTATAGTTAATAATGTTTTGTTAATGTGAGTAAGGAGCTATGCACTGATGCGTTATCTCCTTGTACGTTGCAAAGGTAGTTATTTTTTCAATTAGTACCTACAAATGATGATTACTTTTTTCTCAATTTAACATTACCTACTAAAAAATGAGGGTCCACGCCTTCGCAGACAATAAACGGCTACGGCTTGGCGTTATTCATTATATGAAGCGAACACTGTTTTCATTGATGCTTGCCATACTCTGCGCTATAGCTGCGTTGGGGCAGGAGCGTACGGTCGAGAATCGGCCGTATACCGACCTGCGTAAGTTTCATTTTGGCATACTTGTAGGCACTCATTTGCAAGATCTTGAGTTTAACAACGTGGGGCCGCAAATGATCACCACTGCTGACGGCACCCAACAGGAATATGCGATCACCTGTGACCAGGACCGCTGGGATGACGGCTTCAATGTGGGCGTGCTGGGTGAATTGCGCCTCAACCGCACTCTGCAGTTGCGTGTGGCTCCAGCCATGTATTTCGGGTCGCGCCACATTTCCTTTCACAATATGGATGCGCAAGCGCCCGACTCTATGCTTGCGCGCAACCAGACGTTGAAAACTGCCTATTTCTCGTGTGCGCTTGACTTGATTGTCGCGTCGCCTCGCTTCAATAATCATCGTCCTTACGTCATGTTGGGTCTCAATCCGGTCATCAACTTGAGTGGTACCAGTGACGATTATCTCAAGTTGAAGCGTTATGACCTTTTCTTTGAGGCTGGCATCGGTTGCGATTTCTACTTGCCTTTCTTTAAGATTAGGCCTGAGCTGAAGTTTATGTATGGCTTAACCAATAGCCTCGACAACACCCATGCTTCGTCCATCAGCGACCGCTCGATGTTGCCCTATACCCTGTCGGTCAACAAGGCGCGTTCTAAGATGATTGCTCTCACCTTTTATTTCGAGTAGTCGGCATCCGGCATCCCGCACCGTGTCGCGCATCAATGGTCAGTCTTGTTGAGGGCCTTCCTGTAAGCCTGAATGATGGGGTTGTTTCCTTCTGCGTCCATCCGCTTGAAGATCTTCTCCAACTTCTTGGTCTGTTTCTTGATGCGTCTCAGCCGTGGGTCGATGCTGTCGGCAAGGCTGAAACTGTAGCCGGTGATGGGGTGTCGCAACTCAAATTCCTTTTTGGCTTCCTTTGTCCAGCGCTTGACGCTCTCCGCCAGTTGCTTGTTGTGGTACACGCCCTGAACCACTACCTCGCCGATGTTCTTGTAGTCGTGTATGAGGGGGATGGAGTCGGCTGCGACTTCTGCAGGTATGCAGACCGACACGTACCCTGGCTTGTTGACGTGTAAGGTGTCAAATTTGTCGGGTATCTGGATTTCCCCGAATTGGTTTGTTGATGCCGCCTGCTCGTGGTCAACCCATACCAGGGCGTCTTTCACGGGTTCGTTGAGCTCCGGATCGTAGGCGATGATGCGGCGTTGGGCCTGCGTGGTGGTGCTGGCGGCCAGCAGCAGTGTGATGATGAGTGATTTTTTCATATTGTCGTTTTTTCTGGTTGGGTAGGGACGGGCGCATGACCTGTTTCCCGCAGGAACGGTATTGTTGTGCGCATCGTTTGGATCACTCCTACCAAATGCAAAGATAAAGAATTTCTTTGATGAATGTTCATGCAAGCCTTGACTTGTGACATTTTAACGTTTCCCAAACAAGGAATTTGTGGTTTTCTTAGGGATGAATTGTCTAAAAATGATTAACTTTGCAGCCTAATAGAATAACGCAAGAATACACATGGCTGAAACTAAGAAAATCAAGACTGCTCTGATCTCAGTCTTCCACAAGGATGGCTTGGAGGAAATCCTGGCCAAGTTACACGAAGAGGGTGTCGCTTTCCTGAGCACAGGTGGCACGCAGAAGTTTATTGAGAGCTTGGGGTACCCCTGCCAGAAAGTAGAGGAAGTGACCACTTATCCTTCTATTTTGGGCGGACGTGTCAAGACGCTTCATCCCAAGATTTTCGGAGGCATTCTTGCCCGTCGTGACAATGAGGGCGACCAGCAACAGATGGCGGAGTATGACATTCCCGCCATTGATTTGGTCATCGTCGATCTCTATCCCTTTGAGCAGACAGTGGCCAGTGGCGCGTCGGACGCCGACATCATCGAGAAGATTGATATTGGTGGCATCTCGCTCATTCGTGCTGGAGCCAAAAACTTCAAGGATGTAGTCATCGTGCCCAGCAGGGCTGAGTATGGCATGCTGCTTGACCTGCTGAAGGCCAAGGGCGCACAGACCGACATCGAGGACCGCAAGCGTTTCGCTGAGCACGCTTTTGGTGTTAGCAGCCATTATGACACCGCCATTCACAACTGGTTCGCAAAATAGATTTCAGCTCAGTACTTTTAACATAAGACATGGGATTTTTTTCTTTTATTCAAGAGATTGCAATGGATCTCGGCACCGCCAACACCATCATCATCAGTGATGATAAGATTGTTGTTGACGAGCCGTCTGTTGTGGCTTTGGACCGCCGCACCGACAAGATGATTGCCGTGGGCGAGAAAGCCAAGATGATGTATGAGAAGACACACGACAATATCCGCACCATTCGCCCCTTGCGCGATGGAGTCATTGCCGACTTCACGGCTTGCGAGCAGATGATGCGTGGCCTGATCAAGATGGTTCATACTGGCTCGCGCCTTTTCTCGCCGTCCTTACGCATGGTCATCGGTGTTCCGTCGGGTTCTACCGAGGTGGAGTTGCGTGCGGTGCGTGACTCGGCTGAGCACGCTGATGGGCGTGATGTCTATCTCATCTTCGAACCGATGGCTGCGGCCATTGGCATCGGTATTGACGTCGAAGCTCCTGAGGGCAACATGATTGTTGATATTGGCGGTGGTTCCACCGAGATCGCGGTCATCTCTCTGGGCGGTATTGTGAGTAACAACTCCATCCGTATAGCTGGTGATGACCTTACCGCTGACATTCAGGAATACATGAGCCGCCAGCATAACGTGAAGGTTTCGGAACGTATGGCTGAGCGTATCAAGATACATGTAGGCTCGGCATTGACGGATCTGGGCGATGAGGCTCCAGAGGATTATGTGGTGCATGGACCTAACCGTATCACTGCCCTTCCCATGGAGGTGCCTGTGTGCTATCAGGAAATTGCCCATTGCCTGGACAAGACAGTGGCCAAAATTGAGAATGCTGTGCTGTCGGCTTTGGAGGCCACACCGCCAGAGCTGTATGCTGATATCGTGAAGAATGGTATCTATCTCACAGGTGGCGGCGCATTGTTGCGCGGTCTCGACAAGCGCTTGCAAGACAAGATCAATATCCCGTTCCATATTGCGGAGGATCCTCTCCACAGTGTGGCAAAGGGTGCAGGCATAGCGCTGAAGAACGTCAACAGGTTCTCATTCTTGATGAGATAAGTTTTTTGTTTGAGCAGTGCGTAATCTATTAGAATTTCTTGCACGCTACAACCATTGGCTTCTCTTTGTCGTCCTTGAGGTGATTGGCATCGTGTTGCTGTTCCAGTACAACAGTTACCAGGGCAGCGTATGGTTCTCGTCTGCCAATGCCGTCGCAGGGAAAGTGCTGAGTTGGGACGCTAAGGTTGAGTCCTTCTTCTCCATGTCGAAGGCCAACCAGGAGCTCACGCAGCGCAATCTCTACCTTGAGCAGCAGGTGAAGCTGTTGTCGGGGCAGTTGGGCGAGGCAACTAAGGACACTGGATGGGTGCACCGCAACCAACTGGCCTTGCTCAAGTCCTTCAAGATGGTGCCTGCCAAGGTGGTCAGCAACTCAGTGAGTCGCTTTGACAACCTCATCACTATCAACAAGGGTAGCGCCGATGGCGTGCGTAAAGACATGGGCGTTGCCTGCGGCCAAGGGGTCGTAGGCATCGTCTATATGGTATCGTCTCATTATTCGGTCGTCATACCGGTGCTCAACACTTCATCCAACATCAGTTGTCGCATTCGCGGACGCGGATACTTCGGTTACCTTCATTGGAGTGGCGGTGACCCCCGTGTCGCTTATGTGGAAGAAGTGCCTCGTCATGCTCATTTCCGCCTTTACGAATGGGTGGAGACCAGTGGTTACTCGTCTGTCTTCCCGCCGGGCATCACCGTGGGCAAGATACTTCATGTCTACAATTCAGCCGATGGTGTGTCTTATCGTCTTCAGGTCGAGCTGTCCACTGATTTCGGCAATCTGAGTGATGTCTGTGTGATAGACAATACACCGATGATGGAGCAGATGGAGATAATGCGTGCGTCGCGTGACTCCTTGAAACTGAAAGATGGTAAGTAGTTTGGGATGAACATTGAATTCTTTAAGCGGTTGTTGCTTTTCCTTGTGCTTTTGCTGGCACAGGTGTTGGTGTTGAACCATATACACCTTTTCGATTGTGCGACGCCGTTGCTTTATGTCTATTTCGTGGTTAGTTTCCAGCGAGGCTTCCCTCGTTGGGCTATCTTGCTGTATAGTTTCTTGTTGGGGCTTTGTCTCGACATTTTCTCTGACACGCCCGGTGTCGCCACCACCTCCATGACATTGCTGGGCTTCCTGCAGCCCTACATCCTTGAGTTGTTCATGCAGCGCGATGATGATGAGAATTTCCAGCCCGCCATTTTCACGATGGGGCCAGTTACCTTCTTTTATTATTCATTGTTGCTGACGCTCGTCTATTGTGTGGTGTTTTTTGCCCTTGAAACGTTCAGCTTCTTCAATTGGCTGCAGTGGTTGCTGAGTGTCGTGGGCAGTTTCGTCCTTTCCGAGCTATTGCTTTTCGTTGTTGATGGAATCAGGAAGAAGTAATCCTGTCTTACGGAAGAAGTAAATCGCATGAAAGATTTCAATCTTGACAATCGTCGTTATGTCATAGGAGGTGTGGCCATCCTGATTGTGGTGGTCTATATCGTGCGTCTCTTCATGTTTCAGTTGGTGAGCGATGACTATCGGAAGAGTGCCGACTCCAACGCTTTCCTCAAGCGCATTGAGTTTCCCTCGCGTGGCGTCATCCGTGATCGCAATGGCAAGTTGCTGGTTTTCAACCAACCGGCCTATGACATCATGGTGGTAATGAATGAGGCTAAGGGACGCCTTGACACACTCGACTTGTGTCAAACGCTGGGAATCACCAAGGAGTATTTCGTCAAGCGGATGGATGACATCAAGGACCGCAGCAAGAATCCCGGCTACTCAAGGTTCACGCAGCAGCTCTTCATGAGCCAGATTAACGACAAGGATTATAGCGTCTTTCAGGAAAAGATGTTCCGTTTTCCCGGTTTCTATGTGCAGAAGCGTACGGTACGCCAGTATGAGTATCCTTATGCAGCCCATGTCCTGGGCGATGTGGGCGAGGTGTCACCGTCCGACATTGAGGATGATGAGTATTATCAGGCTGGTGACTATATCGGCAAGTTGGGCATCGAACGTAGTTATGAGAAAGAGTTGCGCGGTGAGAAAGGCGTGCAAATACTGCTGCGAGACGCACACGGGCGCATACAAGGCCAGTATCAGCACGGGCGTTTTGATAGGCGTCCGCGAGCGGGACGTGACCTGACATTGGGCTTAGACATCAATCTCCAAGCTACGGCGGAGCGCATGCTTGAGGGTAAGATAGGAGCCATTGTTGCCATTGATCCGCAGACGGGGCAAGTGCTGTGCATGGCCTCTTCTCCCTCTTATGACCCCCGATTGCTTGAGGGCCATAACCGAAGCAAGTATCACTCTTACCTCTCTCGTGATACATGGAAGCCCTTGCTCAACCGTGCCATTATGGGCCAGTATCCTCCAGGCTCCACGTTCAAGACCACGCAGGGCCTCACCTTCCTGTCTGAAGGCATTATTAATGGCCATACGGTGTTCCCCTGCCATCGTGGCTTCTCTTATAAGGGGCTCCATGTGGGCTGCCACAGCCACCCATCGCCCTTGGCCATCGTTCCGGCCATCAGCACCTCGTGTAATGGCTTCTTCTGCTGGGGGCTCTACTATATGCTCTCCAATCGCCGCAAATATCCTACGGTGCAAGATGCGATGAACACTTGGCGCGACTACATGGTCAGCATGGGCTTCGGCTATAAGTTGGGCATCGACCTTCCCGGTGAAAAGAGAGGGCTCATCCCCAACGCCAGCTTTTATGACAAGGCTTACCATGGGTCATGGAATGGCCTGACCGTCATCAGCATCAGCATTGGTCAGGGAGAGGTCAACCTCACACCACTCCAGATAGCCAACTTGGGTGCTACCATCGCCAACCGAGGTTATTATTATGTGCCTCACGTGGTGAAGGCCATCCAGGGTGAACCCCTTGACACCCTTTACACGCGTCGTCATTACACACGTGCCAACCGTAGGGCTTACGACCTTATTGTGGCTGGCATGCGCTCGTCGGCCATGGGAGGAACCTGCCGTCTGCTCGGCTCGTTGCCTTTTGCCGCCTGTGGTAAGACGGGAACGGCCCAGAACCGTGGCCATGACCACTCTGTCTTCATGGGCTTTGCCCCCATGGACAATCCCAAGATAGCCGTCGCTGTCTATGTGGAGAATGGTGGATGGGGTGCCGATTATGGCGTCCCCATGGGAAAGGTAATCATGGAGCAATACATCATGGGTAAGTTGAGTAAGGCTGGTGAAAGTCTGGCCGCAGAAATGCAGAAACGCAGAATAGGTTATGGAAACAGTGAACGATGATAAGCGCCAACCGAGTGTGCTCCGCAGTCTTGACTGGTGGACCATTGGCATCTACCTTGCGCTGCTCGCCTTTGGCTGGATAAGCGTTTGCGGAGCAAGCTATACGTATGGAGAGACTGATATCTTCAGTCTCGACACACGATCGGGCATGCAGATCGTTTGGATCGGTACGTCGCTTGTCTTGGGCTTTGTGTTGCTCATGCTCGACGATCGCTTCTATGACACGTTTGCCTATGTGATTTATGCCATGTTCCTTTTGTTGCTGTTTGTAACCATCTTCAATCCGCATGAAATCAAGGGCTCCCGGTCTTGGCTGGTTTTGGGTCCGCTCCGATTGCAACCAGCAGAGTTTGCCAAGTTTGCCACGGCGTTGGCGGTGGCAAAGCTGATGAGCACTTATGGCTTTGACATCCATAAGCCCAAGCATCTCGTGGCTGCGGGGGCTGTGATTGTCTTGCCCATGTTGTTTATTGTCGGACAGCGTGAGACGGGTTCCGCCTTGGTCTATCTCTCCTTCTTCCTGATGCTTTATCGTGAGGGTATGCCTGGCAGCATCCTTTTCACAGGTGTGGCCATGGTGGTCTATTTTGTGGTCGGCATCAAGTACGAACAGGTGTTCTTGTTGCAGACTCCCACTTCGATTGGTAAGTTTGTTGTGTTGCTTCTGGTCCAGATCTTCACGGCTTCCATGGTCTATGTTTATTGCAAGGAGAAGGAACGCGCCATTCGGCTGGGTGCCATTTCCATAGTGGTGACCGTTATCGCCTTGCTTTTCTCGGTTTATGTCATTCCTTTTGACGTGGTATGGGTGCAGTTGCTCATCTGTGCGGGACTGGTGGGTTACCTGGTCTATGAGGGTCTATCCACGCAGATAATCCATTACCTGCTGATAGCCTTGTTTTCAGTGGGCTCCATTGCTTTCTTCTACAGTGCTGACTATGTGCTCAATGACATTATGGAGCCGCACCAACGAGTCAGGGTCAATGTGTTGCTTGGTCTCGATGAAGACTTGGCCGGAGCGGGTTACAATGTCCATCAGAGCGAGATTGCCATTGGGTCGGGTGGTCTTCGTGGCAAGGGCTTCCTCAATGGCACGCAGACCAAACTGCGTTTTGTGCCAGAGCAAGACACCGACTTCATCTTCTGCACCGTGGGCGAGGAGGAAGGCTTCCTGGGTTCCGCGGGAGTATTGCTGTTGTTCTTAGCCCTTATCTTGCGCCTCATCCACTTGGCCGAGCGACAACCGTTCAAGTTTGGGCGAGTCTACGGCTATTGTGTGCTCAGCGTTTTCCTGTTCCACGTGTTCATCAATGTGGGTATGGTGTTAGGCTTGACACCTGTGATTGGCATCCCGCTTCCTTTCTTCAGCTATGGTGGTTCGTCGCTATGGGGGTTCACCATTCTGTTGTTCATCTTCCTCCGCATTGACGCAGGCCGTAACCTTGTCCGTACCTAAAACACAAGTTGCCGCACCCTCAGCTCAAGGCTGAAAGGATGCGGCAACTTGTGTTTTAGATGTTTTGAAGTGTGGAGAAAGCCTTTTCTCCTTTTCTTCGACGCTTATTTTTTCCTCTCCAGCTCGATGCCCACATCTGAGACACCAGGTAAGATTTCACGTTTCATGTCATGTCTCACGGTGATGTGTAGTGAGTCGTTTTCATGGAGCGTCATCAATGACACAGGGAAATGATACTGGTAAAAGCCGACACCCTTCCCCTTTACTCTTCCGTTCTTGTCCACCAATGGGCAGTTGATCGTGTCGATGACTGTCTTGTTGGCTGGCAACACCGTTTGCTCCACGATGAGCGTCATGCTGATGAAGGGGAATGCGTTGTTGATGCGCAGTCCCATGCTTGTTGCGTAAAGCCCCGATTTCTTCAGGGGTGATACATCAAACTTCAGCGTGTCTATCTTCTCCCATCCGCCAATGGGTGTGTGGTTATAGTGGTCATACACCTTGTTGCCAGTGCATGCCACACACAGCAACCCCGACAGGAGTATTGCTGTCAGTGCTTTCATGCTTTCTCGTTTGTGGAATTGTTGGTTACCTGCTCCTGTTTGGCAACTTGTGGCTTTTCAGTCAGCTGCGAGGGTTGTGCTGATTGTCCTTCTCCCTTGGGCCGGTTGGGTCGGTTAGGCTTGTTGCGCCGCTTCTGCTGTCCACCATTCTTAGGAGTCTCGCTGGCGTGTGTGTCCTGCTTGTTCTCCCCGTTGGCCCTGCCTTGGGCGGTCTTTCTGTTGTCACCTTTCGGCTTTCGGTTTTTCTGTCCGCCCTTTTTCTTTTTCGACTTGTCAAAGCGGCTGAGGTCAGCATCGGCCAACAGGTCGATAGGCTTCTTCACCTCTTTCATCTTGTTGTCTTGTTGCAGTGACAGAGGCTTTTCCCCTTGTCTGTTCATGGCGATGATCTCCTTGGCCCGAGCTGCCGAGATAACCTCCAAGTTGGCCGCAATGTTTTTGTCTGACGAGTACGTGCAGAGCCCGGCGAGAATGTCGGTCTTGAAGAGATAGTAGTCGCTGTCCTTTGTCTGAAGTATGGCATCCTTGGGTGGCAGTTTGCGGCTGGCCTCCATGTAGTCGTCCACTTCGTAGTTCAGGCAACATTTCAGTTTGGCGCACATGCCCGCCAACTTCTGCGGATTGAGCGATATGTCCTGGAATCGTGCGGCGTTGGTGGAGACGCTTGAGAAGTTCTTCATCCATGTGGCACAGCACAGTTCACGTCCGCAAGGTCCTGTTCCGCCGATGCGTCCGGCCTCCTGTCTGGCGCCGATTTGTTTCATCTCGATGCGCACGTGAAAAGTGGCAGCCAAGTCCTTGATAAGCTGCCGGAAGTCGACGCGCTCGTCAGCGATGTAGTAGAAGATAGCCTTGTTGCCGTCTCCCTGATACTCCACGTCTCCGATTTTCATCTGCAGTCCGAGTCTCTTGGCAATCTGCCGGCTTTCGATCATGGTGTCATGCTCGCGGCTTTTAGCCTCATGGTATTTCTCCATGTCCACAGGCTTGGCGATACGATAAATTCGTCTGATGTCATCTGCTGACTTGAGGTTGGCCTTTTTGATCTGTAGGGTCACCAGCCTTCCTGTGAGTGTCACAACCCCGATGTCGTGACCGGGATTGGCTTCCACGGCCACAATGTCACCTTTCTGCAGTTGTAGGTTGTTCACATTGTGGAAGTAGCCCTTGCGCGTATTCTTGAACTGCACCTCCACCAGGTCGGTCGACTCGGCATTCCCCGGGATGTCGGCCAGCCAGTCGTAGGTGTTGAGTTGCTTGTCCTGTCGTCCCACGCCGGCGCTGCATAGTCCGCGGTCGCATCCTGTACATGTATTGTTGTTCATGATGTTTTGTTTTAAGAAGTGATAAAAGCAGTCATCTCCTGAGGAGAATGATCATATTGAGAGCCAAGTTGAAGAACTGCATCTTCGGATTGGCGTTTTGTCCGATGTCTCGATGTGTTCGTTGCAGCAGTTCCGCCATCTCCACCACGTTGCGCTCATTGATGAAGCGTGCGAAGTGCTGGCTGAACGTTTCTTCCTCCTGCGTCATGTAGTTGAGCTCCGGTTGCCTGAAGTTTGACATGAAGTTTTCCCTCACGAGGTGCAAGAAGTAGACCAGCATGCGTCGTTGTCTCTCCCGTCCGTAGGCGGCTATGGTATCCGTCCAGTCCTTGAGGCCCTTGATGTCGCGCATGTAGGCTTGGCGCATCAGCGACACGAAGAGGTCGAAGAATAACCGGTTTTCGCTGTCGCTGTTGAGCGCCTCGACAGCTTTCAGCCAGTTGCCTGCCGCCGTGTGGGCCATGCGGTGTGCAGTGTCGGCGTCAATTCCGCGCTTGCTGATGAGCGCCTGCTCGATGTCCGGTGTGTCAATGCGGTGCACGTCAAACCGTTGCACGCGGCTTCGAATGGTTTCCAAGAGTTGTTCCGGTTCTTCGCTGACCAGCAGGAACACCGTCTGCGATGGTGGTTCCTCCAGTAGCTTGAGCAACTTGTTCGCACATGTGATGTTCATGCGCTCCGGCAGCCATATGAGGCTGACCTTGTATCCCCCCAAGGCTGACTTGAGGTTTAGGTTGTGAGTGAGTGCATCGCTCTCAGCTTCGTATATTACGGCTTGCTGGTTTTCGGCCTCCATGGCACCCATCCATTGGTCCATGCTAAAGTAGGGACCCTTCCCGAGAAGCGCGCGCCACTCAGCTGCGAAGTCGTCGCTGGTCACCTTGTGGGCACTCGATGACCCTTTGGGACGTATCACGGGGTAGGAGAAGTGGAGGTCGGGGTGCTGCCAATTGGCGAGCATAGTCTCCGCGTTGAGCACGGCGCTATCGTTGCCGAGCAGCGATTGGCCATTATGTCGCTCCCCCAGGAGATAGGAGGCGAAGGCCAGCGCCAGTGCCAACTTGCCGCATCCCACCGGTCCTGTGAACAGCAAGGCATGGGGCACACGTCCCTCCCCGACGAGCTGTAATAGCCTGTCGATAGCTTCCTGTTGGCCGATGACTTCACTAAACTGCATGGCTTCAGAGTAGGTTTTTGGCTATCTGTGCCACACTGTCAATGGCCGAGATTGTGTAGAAATGGATGTCTTTCACGCCGCGAGCGTAGAGCTCCTTGCATTGAGCCGTGGTCCACTCCACGCCGAGCGCCTTGGCATCGTCGTCAGTCTTGCACTTCACAGCCTCCTTGGCCAGTTCCTGCGGCATGTCGCAATGGAAAGTCTTGGGCACCTGCGTGATTTGCGACAGTTTGGCAAATGGCTTGATGCCGGGTACGATGGGGATGGTGATTCCCATCTGGTGAGCCTTTTCCACGAAGGAGAAGTATTTCTCGTTGTCGAAGAACAACTGGGTGACGGCATACTCCGCACCGAGGTCTTGCTTTTCCTTCAGGTGTTTCATGTCCATCTCGAGGTTAGGCGCCTCCTCATGCTTCTCGGGATAGGCTGCCACCCCATAGTGGAAGGGTTGCCCAGGGTGGCGAATGTCCGACCCGTCTGCGAAATGACCGGCGTTGAAGGCGTTGACTTGGCGTATCAGGTCGGTCGTGTGCTCATGCCCGCCAGGTGTGGCCTTGTACATGCGGTCTTCCTTGGCCTTGTCGCCGCGGAGCAAGAGCACGTTGTTGATGCCGAGAAACTGGAGGTCGATGAGCTCGTATTCAATGTCCTCCGCAGTGGCGCCGCTGCAGATGATATGGGGGATGACCGGCAGGCCGTATCGTTGCTGGATGGCAGCGGCTATGGCGATGGTTCCCGGGCGGCGGCGTATGCGCAACCGTTCAAACTGTCCGTCGGGCAGCTCGCGGTAGACATATTCGCTATGATGAGTCGTTATGTTGATGTAGAGCGGATCGAAATCCTTTAGCTTGTCGATGTTGCGAAACAAAGCTTCCGTGCCGTTGCCCTTCAGCGGGGGCAACACCTCAAAGGAAAAGCGCTGCGAAGCCGTGTTGTCTTTCAGTAGGTCTATGACGCTCATGTGTTTGGTTCTATGGAATTTACAGCCTACAAAGTTAACAAAAAAGATTGATAATCGCCTGTTCGTAATCTACTTTTCCAAGAGTTTTCTGAATTATCGTGACGATTAAGGTGAGTTCTGTAAATTGCCACCCTAAAAACATGAATGGTGAAAGGTTACGTTTTGCCATCTATTCGCTCTTTTCGGCTCATATCGTCATCGCGCTCGGTCGTATAGCCCGCTTGCTTTCTCACTCGCTGACGCTCTGACTTCGAGAAGAGCCTCAAAATCTGACAAAGCTAATTGACAGAACTCAGCTTGACCCTGTAGCGGTTGAAACCCTGGCTGTTGTCGGGCGCCTGTACATAGTTGTCGGGACTGAGGAAGTGACCGAGCGTGGGGTCATAGTCCCCCATACGGCCCGTTCATGGTCAATTATTCATTTCGCGAGCGCCTTGAGCTCATCGAAGTGGTTGATGGTAGCCAGTCGCGGATGACAGTATTCTTCCGTTTGCTCATGTCGCCAGATGCTGCTGAAGGGGATGTGTACAGCCCAGCCACCCAATTGCAGCACCGGTTCGATGTCAGAGCGAAACGAGTTGCCCACCATGAGCATGTGTTCGATGGTGGTGCCGAACCGCTTGCACAACTTGGCATACTCACCCTTTGTCTTGTCACTCACTACCACGATGTCATCGAAGAGTGGGGCGAGGCCGGACCGCTGCAGTTTGCTTTCCTGGTCGAGCAACTCCCCCTTGGTGAAGACCACCATGGCAAAGCGGTTAGCCTGGCGCAGGGCCTCAAGCGTTGGCCTCACCTCGGGTAGGGGAGTGGCCGGCAGTTGGAGCAGTGACTTGCCCAGGTTCACGATGCGCAACACGTCGGCAGCGCTGACCTGTCCGCGGCTCACCTTCACCGCGTTTTCCACGAGCGACAGGGTAAAGGCCTTGCTGCCATAGCCCAGCAGGGGCATGTTGGCCGTCTCTGTCTGGAAGAGCGTCTCGCTCACCGTGTCCTCGTCGGCATAGGGGGCGAGCAGCTGGCAGTAGTTTCTTTCCACCTGGTCGAAGTGTCCTTGGCAGTCCCATAGTGTGTCATCGGCATCGAACGCAAGGAGCTTGAAGTCTTGCTCGGCCAATCGCTGAATGTAGAGGTTGTTGTTCATCATGCTGCAAAGTTACGAAAAAGTAGTCGGCCAGGCAGCCCTGCCAGCCAATTTGTTGCTTGGCTTACGCATTTTGTTTGCGCATCTTGGGCAAGAAGATGGCACAGGCGCCAATCAGCGGCAGCAGCGTGCTGATCTTGAACACGCTGTCAATGCCCCACGAGTCGGCCACGTAGCCAAACAGGGCACTGCCCACGCCTCCCGCGCCGAACGACAGCCCATAGAACAATCCGGCCACGATGCCCGTGTGATGGGGCATGAGGTCCGTGGCAAAGACGAGGATGGCCGAAAAGGCCGAGGCGATGATGATCCCGATGACGACCGACAGGGCGATGGTGCCCCACAGGGTGGGGATGTAGGGCAGTGCGATGGTAAAAGGCGCTACCCCAAAGATGGAGAACAGGATGACACTCTTGCGCCCGTACTTGTCGCCGACCCATCCACCTGCGAGCGTGCCGATGACCTCAGCTGCAAGAAAGGTGAAGAGGCAGTATTGCGAAGCTTGAACAGATGTACCAAACTTGTCGATGAGGAAGAACGTGTAGTAGTTGGTCATGCTCACCGTGTAGAAGTTCTTGGAGAACATGAGGATGAAGAGCAGTGCTACGAAGAAAATCTTCCACCGCATGCTGAGCGGTCTGGTCGTGGTCCATGTCGCCGCGTTGGCCTTTCGGTTGCTGGCCAGCGCCCTCACCTGCCAGCGTCCCACATAGTAGAGCACCACTGAGGCCAGCACGGCGATGATGGCAAACCAGCGTACGGCCCACAGTCCGTGAGGGATGATGATGAGTGCCGCCAGTAGTGGCCCCATCGCGAACCCGCCATTTCCACCCACTTGGAAGATACTTTGCCCCAAGCCCTTGCGATGTCCTGCTGCCACCTGCGCCACCTGTGACGCTTGGGGATGGAAGATGGACGATCCGCAGCCCATCAGCGCCACGGCCATCATCACGTGTCCATAGCTTGTGGCCTCGGAGAGCAGGAATATGCCCGCTACGGTGAACAGCATGCCGATGGCCAACTGCCACTTGTGATGGTGCCTGTCCGAGTAGAGGCCTACGAGAGGCTGGATGACCGAGGAGGTGATTTGCAAGTTGAGAGTAAGCAAACCTATCTGCACAAACGACAGGTTGAAACTGCTTTTCAGCATCGGGTAGATGGCCGGAAGCATCGACTGGATGGTATCGTTGAGAAAATGGCAAAAGCAGACGGTAAACAAAACCATGAAAGTCGTGTCATTGACAGTCTTTGCCGCTTGGTCTTTTGATATGCGCATTGGTATGTATGTTTGTTGAAACTGTTATCCGGAAACGATGGGCGCTCGTGTGTCCACCTTGATCAATCCGATTGCAAAATTATATAGATTTTCGCGAAAGGAGCAGGACTTAGGGTGATTTTTTGTGAGCGGATGCAAGTTAAGGCGTCGGAAGACTTGCGGCGATTTTGCCAGCCAACGGAAAAAGAATGGGGTTAAACGTATGGGGTTTCGATAATATTCCGTAACTTCGCAATGGAAATCACAATTGAATCACATCCTTCGACCATGCAAATCATGACACATACGTCAAGACATTCCCTGTGCGCCCGGTTGCTGTCCGTAGTGTTGCTGGCACCTCTTGCCTTGGCAACCAGTTGGTGTGTCCAGGCACAGGCCCAGACCGTTGACGACGCGCCGGTGAGATACAGCGTAGGCTATTACCGTGACCACGCCTTCCTTCGCCAAGACTCCAATTTCACGGTTGTTGACACCCAGGTGGAGTGGCCTGAGGCGGTGGACTTCGCCGACCTCAGACCTCTGCAGGCGGCACTCGACTCCCTGTTGTTCGCACAGCCCATGGCCGACGGCCAGAAAGCCTATGAGGTCTATAAGCAACGGATAGGCCGGCCGGTCACCGGACAATTGGAATTTCTGCCCGACGACCGTCGGTTCTGCTATGTCACCACCACAGTCCGCCTGAAAGCTTACCAGCCGCGGCAATGGATCTGTGTGGAGCTTCGTCAGTCGGTGTCACCTGGAGCCTTGTCACCCATCGCCAAGCGCGACCTCTACCGCATCTTGACTTTTGACCTGCAGCAGGGCCGCGTGATGCAGACGGAAGACCTGTTGGCGGTGGGACGGTTTGCCCATCTTGACGAAGAGAGCTACAACATTGTCTTTGAACAGCTCGATGACCATCGCTTCTATGGCCTGTGCAAGGCTGACGTGGATGGCGCCTGGCTCGACGGCCGCACGCAGCAGGTGGGCCTCCACATCGCATGCGCCACCGACGACGAGACGTTCTCCTACGAGCGCACCTTGCCCATGCAGTCGATGACCAGGCTGCTGACGCGCGACGCCAAGCGCCTGATCGCCTGCAAGGAGACCGAACGGAAGCCCTTCTTCACCTCCATGCGGCAGACATGGGAGGGTGACACCATCTATGATAAGGTGGAGCAAATGCCTGCCTTCAAGGGAGGGCGCGACGGACTGACACGCTATCTCTCGACCATAGGTCTCTTTGACCGTTCGCAAGACACCACTGCCCATGGCGAGGCCATCGTGTCATTCGTCGTCGACACGAAGGGCACTGTCTGTGACGTGCACGTGGTGAAGTCGGTTAGCCCCATCGCCGACCGTCACGCCGTGGCCATTGTCAAGGGCATGCCACGCTGGGAGCCAGGCCTTCACCAGGGAAGGGCTGTGCCGGTGAGAGCCTACCAGAAGTTTGAGTATTGAGCCCTTTCCTTCTACCCGTACAATCATTATTATGGCAGAACCAGTTCATCATCATCATCACCATTCTCATCACAGTTACGAAGAGCACCTTCGACGCAAACGTCGTCGCAGGTTGCGCCGCAGGTTGCTTACAGTCGTAGGAGTCGTGTTGTCGGTAGGTGTCATCGCATTCCTGCTGTTGGCTATAGCCTGTCCCGAACGGCTGATGCAGTGGGCGGGCAACTGGGCTTTCACCGAAAGCGGCAAAGCCATCTTGGGTGCGCCCAACCCACACCTGCAGCGGACCTATGATGGTTTGGATGTGTCGCATCACCAAGGCGACATCGACTGGGAGAAGGTGGGCGAGGACCCTGCGGTTCAGTTCGTTTATGTGAAAGCCACGGAGGGTGCCACCTTTGTCGACAAGTCGTATGGCCGTAATGTCATGGGCGCAAAAGGCGCAGGCATTGCCGTTGGCTCCTATCACTACTTCACTTCGGGCAGTTCGGTGCGCCAGCAGTTTCGCAATTTCTATTGTGTTGTTGACCGCAAGGCACAAGATGTCGTTCCGATGGTCGACGTGGAGGAGGAGGGCGTAGCCGGTTGGACCCGTGAGCAACTGCAGGACAGCCTGGCCGCTTTTGTCCGCTTGCTGGAAAGCCACTATCTCTGCAAGCCCATCATCTACAGCTATGCCAAGTTTTACAATGACAACCTGGCTCCCCCCTTCAACGCCTACCGCCTGTTTCTCTCTCATTATGATGTGGACAAGCCCGTCGTGGCAGGCAAGGGCCGGCACGACATCTGGCAACACACAGACCAGGGTGTCATTGACGGCATCGGGTGCCCGGTAGACCTCGATGTGTTCTCCGAGGGCACTACGCTCGACAGCATCAAGATGCCGCCTTACCGTCCGCTGCAGAGCAAGAAGTTGGCGGACGGGCAATAAGCGCGCGTCAAACAAAAGCCAAGGGCCGCACCAGCAAAAAGAGTTGGTGCGGCCCTTGGCTTTTTATATGCGTCATATTCCTTACAGGTCGAGTTCCAGCCCGACAGGGCAGTGGTCGCTGCCCATGACGTCAGTCAGGATGGTGGCGCTCGTGATGTGGTCTTTCAGTCTTTCGGAGACGAGGAAGTAGTCGATGCGCCAACCTGCGTTTTTCTCGCGTGAGCGGAAGCGGTAGCTCCACCAGCTGTAAGTCACCTCATCGGGGTGCAGATAGCGGAAAGTATCGGTGAAGCCGCTGCCGAGCAGCTGGTCCATCTTGCCCCTTTCCTCATCCGTGAAGCCCGCGTTGTTGCGGTTGGTCTTGGGATTCTTCAGGTCAATCTCCTCGTGAGCCACATTCATGTCACCGCAAACGATGACAGGTTTCTTCTTGTCGAGAGAGAGCAGATAGTTGCGGAAGTCGTCCTCCCAGCGCATGCGGTAGGGTAGGCGGCGCGGTTTGGTCTCACCCTCGTTGGCGTTCTGTGAGTTGGGCGTGTAGACGCTCACCAGGTAGAACGAGGGCATTTCGAGTGTGATGACACGTCCCTCGTGGTCGTGCTCGTCGATGCCCATGCCATAGCTCACGTTGAGCGGATGATGCTTGGTGAAGATGGCTGTGCCGCTGTAGCCCTTGCGTTCCGCATAGTTCCAGTAACTCTCATAGCCGTCGAAGCTCAGATCGAGTTGTCCGGCTTGCATCTTTGTCTCGTTGAGACAGAAGAAGTCGGCGTTGAGCTCGCGGAACACCGCTTCAAAGCCCGGGCGGTTTTTCTCAGGGTCAGGCTTCATGCACGCCCTGATGCCATTGACATTCCAGGAGATGAACTTTGTCATGTTCACTGGTTGTTGGATACGAGCTGGTAGTAGACGATGGTGTAGTTGCCCTTTTGCGTCTGGTTGTTTGCCTCCAGGTTGTAGGTGCGCATGTAGAGTTCCATGGCCTTCTTCTCCGCGTTGAAGTAGCCCATGGAATTGCTGTTCATGTTGAGGAAGTTGACCTTGAGGTCATACAGTCTGGTGTTGATTTCCGCATCTTTGATGAGGACGGAGTAAGGCATGATGTTCATCACGCAGTAAGGCGTGAGGAAGTCCTCCGTGTTATAGAAGGAGATGCCGCACGTGAGCTCTTGCGCCGGAGCCGCCTTCATGGCGTTGCGCAGCGAGTCGTTGATTTCTCCGTCCACCACGCCGGCAGCCAGCGAGCTGACGGGGAAGTCGTGTATGATCATGGCCGTGTCGTTCACGGTCCAGCGCACGTTGTTGAGGCTGTCGTAATTGTTGGAGGTGGAAGCCCGCCATTTGAGGGTACCCGTGTAGTCGCCCTTCATGGTTTGCATGGCTTTCTTCACCTGTTCATTAGTCAGTCCCTTGTCATCGTTGTCATCCAGACACGATGTCATCGCCATCAAGGCGCAAAGACCCATCAGAAGGGTCATCCATTTAGCCTTTTTCATGTATTTTGTTTTTTTTGTTATTATGCGGTGGATATCCGTTTTCCGTCGGTTCGCCATCCGTGCTTTTCCGCCCATTGCGCCATGGGCCGCACCGCCGGGGCATTGGCCCAAGGACTTGCACGGTGTCCGACCGTTGTGGTAGGGTTCAGATGCGCTTCGACTCGCCCCTGAGCAGACTCATGAACTCCTCGCGCACCTTCATGGCCTCGAACACCCCGCTGTAAGCCGATGTCGTGGTGATGGAGTTTTGCTTCTCCACACCTCTCATCTGCATGCACATGTGCTTGGCCTCTACGACCACCATGACACCCTGTGGCTTGAGCGTGTCGTTGATACATTCCATGATTTGGTGGGTCAGCCTCTCTTGCACTTGCAGGCGATGGCTGAAGATGTCGACCACCCGTGCTATCTTGCTCAATCCCGTGATGTGGCCGTTGGGTATGTAGGCCACGTGCGCTTTGCCGTAGAAAGGCAGCATGTGGTGTTCGCACATGGAGAAGAAGTCAATGTCTTTGACGATCACCATCTGGTCGTACTCCTCAGCGAAGAGGGCGTCCGTGAGCACCTTGTGCGGATCCTGCGTGTAACCGCGTGTGAGGATTTGCATGGCTTTGGCCACGCGCATGGGTGTCTTGAGCAGTCCTTCGCGGTTGGTGTCTTCACCCAGCAGGGTGAGTATTTCTTTATAATGGTTGGCGAGCTCTTCGAGTCCGTCCCTGAATTCTGTTTCTGGATTCATGTTGATTGATTGACGTGTGTTGGGAGAAGTCTTGGCTCCTCGGTGTGCTTTTGTGTGGGCTTTTTTAGTATTGCACGCTGATCATCCCCTTGACGATGGTCGCGCCCTTGTAGCCCATGGCCCGTATGTTTTTGAGCATCTTTTGTGCTTCGCCGTAGCTCCGGTAGTTGCCTACCCGGCAGATCCATCGGGGCGAATAGAAATGCACATAGACCGGTTGGTCGGGATATTTCATCTTGATGGCACTTCCGATTTGTTGCGCACGGTTTTTGTCGTTGCGCGTGTTTCCCCCGGCGAAAGCCTGTACCCGATAACCGCTCACCTTGTGGCTGCGTAGCATGACCTTCTTGGACATGTCGACGGTGGGTATGCTCATCTCCTGCGTTTCGTCTTGAGGTCTCTCAGGCTTGCGGCTTTCCGTTTTCCGCTCTGTGACGGTCTCCCTGTTGTGCTCCCTTTCCCTTTCCTTGGCGATGTAGTGAGTCTTTTCCTTGCTTGTGACCTCTTTGGGGAGAGCGGGTCTGACCGTGGACCTTGCCTTTTCGTCTGTGGCCTTTGGTGTGGCGGTCTTCTGTGCGGGTGTGGCGGTCTTGGTCACGTTGGTTCCGTTGACAAGGTTGTCGATCTCCTTGCCTTGCGTCACGGTCACCTTACCTTCCCCTTGCTTGCTTTTCTGCAAGTTGTCGAGGAATGATTGTGCGTTGGCGTTCAGGGTGGCGCACAATATGAACAACAGTGGTAGGATGAATTTCCGCATGTTATAGTTTTGGTGAATGATGTCGAAGAATCAAAAAGCCAATGAGGACACCCTTGCGCATGGCAGGGATGCCCCATTGGTGTGTTGTGAGTTTCAGAAGATTACTTCTTCCAAGCGTCGATGATGCCCTTGAAGTCGGCAGCTTTCAGCGAGGCGCCACCGATGAGGCCACCGTCGATGTCAGGCTTTGCGAAGAGCTCAGCGGCATTGCTGGGCTTGCAAGAGCCACCATAGAGGATGGTGGTGTCTTCAGCAGCCTCCTTGCCGTACTTCTCGGCGACGATGGAACGGATGTAGGCCAGCATCTCCTCGGCCTGGTCGGATGTGGCAGTCTTGCCTGTGCCGATGGCCCAGATGGGCTCGTAGGCCAGCACGATGTTCTTCCACTCCTCTGCGGAGAGGTTGAAGACGCTGCCGTCGAGCTCAGCCTTGACGACCTCGTTCTGCTTGTTGGCCTCGCGCTCCTCGAGTGTCTCACCGCAGCAGAAGATGACCTTCAGACCATTGGCGAGAGCCAGCTGCACCTTCTCCTTGAGGATTTCGGCCGTCTCGTGGTAGTACTGGCGACGCTCAGAGTGGCCCAGGATGACATACTGTGCACCCGTAGACTTCACCATGGCAGCGCTGACCTCACCCGTGTAGGCACCCTTCTCCTTGTCGGCGCAGTTCTCGGCGCCCAGGGCGACCACGTCCTGGTTGAGCACCTGAGCCACGCTGGCGAGGTGGATGAACGGTGTGCAGATGATGACACCACAGTTGGGCTTGTCGGCAACGAGAGCCTCATTGATTTCCTTAGCCAGGGCGACGCCCTCCTGCAGGTTCTCATTCATTTTCCAGTTGCCTGCAACGATTTTCTTTCTCATTTCTTTTTCTTTTTAAATGTTGATATGATGTGTTGTGAACTGTCACTTGAGACAATCTTGCGCTCCTCTTGCTTGAGCTTCCTTTTTCCCTGTCGTATCTTCCGCCTTACATATTGTCCCCATGCCCACGTGCGGTCAGCGATGATGAGCAGGAGCAGCGGCAGGAAGAACCAGAGCGCCACCTTGGTGATGGTCTTGGCCGCATTGTCCTCAGGCATATGTCCAATCTCCAGCCGGTCAAGTGGTCCCTGCAGCTCGTTGGTAGCCGGGAGATTGTTGTGGCTCCACTTGCGTATGATGGTTCCGTCCTTGATGAGCAGCAGGCCGGGGTTGCTTCTGATGATGGTCTTCAGCGTTGTCTCGTCGGTGAGGCAGAAGGGATATTCCGCCCCGGTGATGTCCTCCCAGTGCTGTATGGCCTCTTCCGTGGACGCCGTGAGGCAATAGAACGGGATGTGCTGGTCCTGCGCATACTCGTATATCTGGTCGATGCTGCCAAAGTTGGAGTCGTCTGCCGACTCGAGATGGGGCGATATGAGGAGGAAGGTGTACCCCTTGTGGCCCAGCACCTGGTCGGTGATGTCGTCGCCGTCGGCCAGTTCGATGGAGAAGTCGTGTATGGGCGGCACGTATCCGTCCTTGACCTTGACGGTTTTGGAGTCGATAAACTGCCATGTGGAGTCAGGGTAGTTGTCCACGCCAAACGTCTTGCGCTCTCCGTTCTTCTCCATGATGAACGTGGTCTCAAACTGCGGTTGCTCCGCTCCCTTGGGCATCTCCATGCCTTTGGGTATGTTGGCCCCGACGTGATAGGGACGGAAGTCGAACAAAGGCAGGTACCAAAGGCAGTAGAGGCTTGTCAGCAGGATGAAGAGTATCGTGAAGTTGATGGCGATCCACTGTGTCGGCCTGGAGACGAAGCGGTACATGGCCAGCGGCCAGCGTGCCAGAACCAGCGAGCTAGCCAGCAGCACCACGTTCTTGAGCAGCGTCTGCGTGTTGGTCAGGTGCACGGCATCGCCGAAGCATCCGCAGTCTTTCACCGGGTTGGCCACCGCAATCCATAGTGTGATGAGCGTCATGACGGCCATCAGGGCCAGCAGCAAGCGTGACACCAGTCGGCGCCGGATGGCCAGCAAGGTGAATACACCCAGTGAGAACTCCACGGCCGCCAAGGCCACGGATGCCAGCAAGGTCAACCCGTCGGGTGTGACGGTGGCCAGCCCCACGGCGTCAAGATAGTCGTGAATCTTGTACTGCGTGCCCAATGGGTCGATGGCCTTGACGAAGCCCGAAAAGACGAACACCGATCCGATGACCAGCCTGCACAGGTTGGCCGCGAGGCGTGTCAGCGTGCCAAACGAGGTGGTCTGGCAGCTGCTGGACGTGTTCCCATCGGTAGTTGCCGGTAGTGTGCTCATGCGTCGTTGTTGCTGTGTGCGTTTACCTTCAAGCGGATGGCGCCAAAGACCGCATAGTTGATGATGTCCATGTAGTTGGCGTCGATGCCTTCCGAGATGATGGCCTGCCCGTGTATGTCCTCCAGCTCTTTCACCCGCTCAATCTTGGTGAGGATGAGGTCCGTGTAGCTGCTGACGCGCATGGTACGCCACGCTTCGCCGTAGTCGTGGTTTTTGCGCCTCATGAGTTCGAAAGCCTCCTTGGCGTGTCGGTCATAGAGGTCGAGGGCTTCGCGGGGCGTGATGTCCACGCTGTCTGCGAATCCCTGCTCGAGTTGTATGAGCCCCACGATACCATAGTTGATCAGCGCCAGAAATTCCGGCCGGATACCTTCGCCGACCAGTGACTGCCCCGTGATTTCCAAGGTGCGTATGCGCTTGGCCTTGATGAAGAGCTGGTCGGTGAGCGATGATGGGCGCATGATGCGCCATGAGGCCCCATAGTCGTGCAGCTTCTTGGCGAAGACATCGCGGCACTCGTCCAATGTCTCCCGAAACTCTCTGGCAGTGTCTTGTTGGTTTGTCATAACGAATGCAAAGTTACACATTAATTTATGGAAAACGAAGAAATGGGCGGGAAAAGTTGCGCCCTCACTCCTGTTGGCGCTGCCTGATGACGCGCACGGTACCGCAGAGGGCGTCGTAGCGTATCTGCAGGGAGTCGCGCCGGGCGCGCAAGCGGTTTTTGCGGTAGAGGTCTTTCTCCCGGCTGATCTGTTGCAAGGTGGCCTGCAAGGCCGAGTCGGTGCGCCCGATGTCGTCTTGGGTCATCTTGACCGACGCCTCCTGCCATATTTTTAAGGCTCGCTTGCGACTTTCCACGGCTTTGGGGTGGTCGGTGCGCAGCTTGCGGATGGCATTGAGTGTGCCAGGGTAGTCATGGTGCTCGTAGAGTGAGTCGATGCGTCGCATCTCGGGCTCGGCCAATTGGTCGGGCGACGGTTGGCAAGCGGCCAGGATGATGAGGCCCGCCATGAGGGAGAGCTTTCGCGTGATGTGTGACTTTGTGTGTAGTGGGGTCATGGGATTGCTGGTTTGGATGGCCTTTCCGTTAAGGCCAACGCAAAGGTATGAAAAAATAATGGTCGTGCCCGACGGTTAAGAGACAATTAAGATTTTTTATCAGGCTCTTCCGGATTTTGGCGTGACAAGACCCATGGCTTGAATGTAAACCCATATACCCCCCCCGCCCCTCAAGGGCTGGCTTTCAACCCAGTTAAACCGCTCACGCCATTCATCGGTCCCTGTCCACGGAGTGAAAACAGCACGGCTTGCGAGACATGCGTGAGCGGTTTCATCAGTTTACACTCCTACTGCGTGAGCGGTTTCATTCGGTTTACATTCAAGGCGCACACCATTGAATAAAGCGGACAATGTATATAAAAAAACAGGCGTTATTTTCAACTTCGAAATCTTTTGGCCGAAATACGCGAATTTTCGGCACTTTTCATAATCGGCTGATAATTAGTCGTTTATAAAATAAGGGATTTAATTCGGTCTAAAAAGTAAATACTTTTCATCAAAGAATACCCTTTATCGTGTTGCGATATACCCTTTATCATGACGCGATTAACGCTTAATCGCATCGCGATAAAGGGTATATCGCAACATAAAACACCCTTTATCGCAAAATTACCCCACGCAAATCGCGGCGCGGCCGACAAAAAACGCCATTTCCCCGTTCTATTTCATCCGTTCTCCGTGACAAACTTTTCGACCAAAAAACATGACAAGCCAAAGCGCCCGTGCGGTTCTCGTGATTGTTGGCCGACATCGACTTTATCAGTGGAGCCGTTTGTTTTCTCATAAATAATGTGTAACTTTGCACCGTTTTTTCGAATAAGGACAACTCAACTATGCGGATACTTAGCGACGACCAACTGGCCCAGATACTCGACCAAGACATCTTCCACAAAATTTCGGAGGCAGCCGACTCCTTGCACCTGGAGTGCTATGTGGTGGGCGGATATGTGCGTGACCTCTTCCTGGAGCGTCCCTCCAACGACATCGACGTGGTGGTAGTGGGCAGCGGTATCGAGGTGGCCTCACGCCTGAAGACCATGCTGGGACGCAAGGCCCACCTGTCTGTGTTCCGCAACTTTGGCACGGCCCAGGTCAAATGCGGTCCGCTTGAGGTGGAGTTTGTGGGAGCACGCAAGGAAAGCTACAGTCACGACAGCCGCAAGCCCCATGTGGAGGACGGTACCCTCGAGGATGACCAGAACCGCCGCGACTTCACCATCAACGCCATGGCTGTCTGTCTCAACCATGACCGCTTCGGCCAGCTCGTCGATCCTTTCGATGGTGTGGCTGACCTGGAGGACGGTATCATCGCCACACCCCTCGATCCTGACATCACTTTCAGCGACGACCCCCTGCGCATGATGCGTTGCGTGCGCTTTGCTACCCAGCTCAATTTTGAGATTGAGGAAGACACGCGAGAGGCGCTGGCCCGCAACGCTGACCGCCTGAAAATCATCAGTGGTGAGCGCATCGAGGAGGAACTCAACAAAATCATGCTTGCGCCCCATCCCAGCACAGGATTCTACTATCTGCGCGAGTCGGGGTTGCTGCAGCTTATCTTGCCCGAGCTGGTGGCACTCGACGTGGTGGAGGAACGTCATGGAAGGGCGCACAAGAACAACTTCAACCACACCCTGGAAGTGCTCGAAAACGTGGTGCGCGCACAGAAGGCCAAGGCCAACGACGCGCGTCTGAACGGCTTGGACGAAAGTCGGCAAGCAACTTCCGGCGAACCGCTTTTCGACCACACGTTGTGGCTGCGCTGGGCGGCGCTGCTCCATGACATCGGCAAACCCAAGAGCAAGCGCTGGGACGCGGTCCAAGGTTGGACGTTCCACAATCACAACTATATCGGTGCCAAGATGGTGCCTGCCATCTTCCGCCGGCTGAAGTTGCCCATGGACGCCAAGATGAAATACGTGCAGAAGCTCGTCGACCTGCACATGCGTCCGCAGGTCATTGCCGACGAGGAGGTGACCGACTCGGCCGTCAGGCGCCTGGTCAACGATGCCGGTGACGACATCGACGACCTGATGATGCTCTGCGAGGCTGACATCACCAGCAAGAACCAAGTCAGAAAACAACGTTTCCTGCAAAACTTCCAATTGGTGCGCGAGAAAATAGCGGATCTCAAGGTACGCGACTACAAGCGGCTCCTGCAGCCCTGCATCGACGGCAACGAAATCATGGAGATGTTCCATCTGCCACCTTCCCGGGAGGTGGGCACGCTCAAGCAGACACTCAAGGATGCCGTGCTCGACATGCGCGTGCCCAACGAGCGCGAACCGCTCATGCAACTGCTCCGGGAAAAGGCACGCGAGATGGGACTGGTGTGAAAAAGTAAAAAGATGGTAAAAGAAGGCCTTTTTAAGAATAAATAGTGTTAAATGTAGGGTAGCGGGAGAGCCTGTTACTCATTTATTATTTAACTTTGCACCTCGAAAACTGAAAGAATGTTTTGAGTTTTCCGAACCCTCCTTTCTTCAGCCGTCAAGCTTCAGTGAAGCCGATGTCAAAGATGTTTTGGGATACAACCATTCAACAGATAAAATATACATTTATAATAGGTATGACAAAGAACAAAATTTTATTGTTTGCAGCCCTGGCTGCAATGCTCGTCTCGTGTGGAGGCAAGAAGTCATCGGGCAAGCCCGACTTTGGTGACAACGAGTATGCTGTGAGAACCATCGGCGTGCAGAGCGCTGAGCTCCAGACCACGTATCCCGCTACCATCAAGGGTGTGCAGGATGTGGAGATCCGTCCGAAGGTTTCGGGCTTCATCACCAAGCTGTGCGTCAAGGAAGGCCAGACCGTGAAGGCCGGACAGCTTCTCTTCGTCATCGACAACGTGACCTACGCCGCCGCAGTGCGCCAGGCCAAGGCTGCCGTGAACTCTGCCAAGGCACAGCTCAACACTGCCCGCCTGACCTACAACAACAACATGAAGCTCTTCAAGAACAACGTCATCGGATCTTATGAGCTCCAGTCAGCCAAGAACAATATGGAGGCCGCCGCTGCCGCCCTCGCACAGGCTGAGGCCAGCTACGTGTCTGCCAAGGAGAACCTTAGCTTCTGCTATGTGACCAGCCCCGCCAGCGGTGTCATCGGCGACCTGCCTTACCGTGTGGGCGCCCTCGTGAGCGCCAGCAGTCAGCAGCCGCTGACCACCGTGTCGAACATCAGCACCATGCAGGTCTACTTCTCCATGACCGAGAAGGAACTGCTCGACATGACCAAGACCGCAGGTGGCCTGCACGCAGCCATCAAGGACTATCCCGCCGTGAAGCTCCAGCTGGCCGACGGTACCATCTACAACCAGCCGGGCCGTGTGGCCACGGTGAGTGGCGTCATCGATCCCACGACAGGTAGCGTGTCGATGCGCGCCGACTTCCCCAACCCCCAGCACTTGCTGAAGAGCGGAGGCTCGGGCTCCATCGTCGTGCCTCATGTGTCGAGCTCGGCCATTGTCATCCCGCAGGATGCCGTGGCACAGGTGCAGGACAAGCACTTCGTGTATGTCGTAGGCAAGAACAACAAGGTGAAATATACGGCGGTGACCATCGATCCCAAGGATGACGGAAAGACCTATATCATCACAAGCGGACTGAAGGCAGGCGACCGCATCGTGGTCAACGGCATCTCCTCGCTCACCGACGGAATGGAGATCAAGCCCGTCAGTGAGGCCCAATACCAGGAGAAGCTGAAGAAGACCGAGCAGATGGGCGCCGACCAGGGTGACCTGGAGAAGCTCAAGAAGGACTTTGGCAAGTAATACACGCATATTTCCAAGGAAAGGAACAAAAGAGAATAATCCATGAAATTAGATAGATTTATCAAGCGTCCGGTGCTTTCCACGGTGATCTCCATCGTGATTGTCATCCTCGGTGTCATCGGACTCATATCGCTGCCTATCGAGCAGTACCCGAACATCGCACCGCCTACCATCATGGTGCGCGCCTCGTATACGGGTGCCAACTCCGAGACGGTGCTCAACTCCGTGCTTGCCCCGCTGGAGGAGCAAATCAACGGTGTGGAGGGCATGACCTACATGACCTCGTCGGCCACCAACGACGGTTCGGCCTCTATCACAGTCTATTTCAAGCAAGGCATGAACGCCGACATGTGTCAGGTGAACGTGCAGAACCGCGTGTCGCAGGCTTCGGCCCTGTTGCCTGCCGAGGTGACCAAGGCTGGTGTGCAGGTCATGAAGAGACAGTCGTCTACCGTCATCCTCTTCGGTCTCACGGCCGATGATGACCGTTACGATGACGAGTTCCTCGCCAACTATGCCAACATCAATGTGGTGCCGGCCATCAAGCGTGTGAACGGTGTGGGTGAGTGTCAGTGCTTCTCACAGAAAGACTACACCATGCGCCTCTGGATCGACCCCGTGAAGATGAAGAGCTACGGGCTCATCCCCACCGACCTCACGGGTGTGCTCTCACAGCAGAACATAGAGGCCGCTCCGGGATCTGTGGGTGAGAACAGCGACATGCAATATGAATACACCTTCCGCTACAAGGGACGCCTGAAGACCCCAGAGGAGTTTGGCAACATGATCATCAAGTCGTCTCAGGACGGGCAGACCATCCGTGTGAAGGATGTGGCTCGCGTCGAGATGGGTGCGCTGTCCTACTCGGTGGCTTCTGAGCTCAACGGCAAGCCTTCTGTGACCATGATGGTGACCCAGACGGCCGGTTCGAACGCCACGGAGATCGCCAACAACATCAAGCAACTGCTCGCCGAGCAGGGAAAGACACTGCCCCCCGGACTCCACTTCGACGTGATGCAGGATGTCACGGAGTTCCTCTTCGCTTCCATCGAAGACTTGGTGAAGACGCTGCTCGAGGCTTTCGTCCTTGTGTTCATCGTCGTCTACATCTTCTTGCAGGACACACGTTCCACGCTCATCCCGCTCATCGCTGTGCCGGTGTCGTTGGTGGGTACGTTCTTCTTCCTCTATGTGTTTGGCTTCTCGCTCAACCTCTTGACGCTGGCTGCCCTCGTGCTGGCCATTGCCATCGTGGTCGACGATGCCATCGTGGTCGTGGAGGCCGTCCACGCCAAGCTCGACTTGGGATACAAGTCGGCACGCCAGGCTTCCATCGACGCCATGAATGAGATCTCGGGCGCCATCATCTCCATCACGCTTGTGATGGCCGCCGTGTTCATTCCTGTGTCGTTCATGGGGGGAACATCAGGTACCTTCTATCGTGAGTTCGGTATCACGATGGCTATCTCCATCGTCATCTCGGCCTTGAACGCCTTGACCCTTTCGCCTGCTCTTTGCGCCATCTTGCTGAAGCCGAAGAATGAGGACGGCAGCGAGCGCAAGATGTCAATGGTCGACCGTTTCCATGCTGCGTTCAACGCTACCTACACCAAGGTGCAGGACCGTTACCGCAACGGCGTGCGCCGCATCGTCGAGCGCCCGGTCATCGCCATCGGCGCCGTCATCGTGGGCATCGTGCTCATGGGCGTGCTCATGGCTACCACCAAGACGGGCCTGGTGCCTGACGAGGACACGGGTACCGTGTTCTGCACGGTCTCAACGCCTCCTGGAACCTCCACCAAGAAGACGGAGGAGGTGATGGACCAGGTGGACCGCATGCTTGCCACCAACCCCGCCATCGAGAGCCGCATGCGCATCGCTGGCTACAACTTCATTGCCGGACAGGGATCCAACCAGGGTACGTTCATCATCAAGCTGAAGTCGTTTGAGGAGCGCCAGAAACTGGAAGGACCGCTGAAATATGTGGGTGTGCACAACCTGGGATCGACCATGGTGCTGGGCATGATCTACAAGCAGACGGCAGCCATCAAGGGTGCGCAGATCCTCGCTTTCCAGCCGCCTATGGTGCAAGGCTTCTCGGCCACCAACGGTCTGACCTTCTCCATGCAGGACCGCACAGGTGGCGATGTCAACAAGTTCTACGAAGTGACGCAGAAGTTTATCGCCGAGCTCAACAAGCGCCCGGAGATCTCCAATGCCATGACCTCATACGACACCAAGTATCCGCAGTATAAGATTGATGTGGATGTGGCCAAGTGCAAGCAGAGCGGCATTGACCCCTCGACGGTGCTCACCACCATGCAGGGCTACTATGGAGGTATGTATGCCTCTAACTTCAACGCCTACGGCAAGCTCTATCGTGTCTACATCCAGGCTGACCCCAAGGACCGTGCTGACCTGAAGAGCCTCGACAACATCTATGTGCGCACGTCGGCTGGCGACATGGCTCCCATCAAGGAGTATGTGTCATTGAGCCGCGTGTATGGTCCGCAGGAAATCGACCGTTTCAACCTCTTCACCTCCATCAATGTCAACGCGTCGGCTGCCGATGGCTACTCGACGGGTGACGCCTTGAAGGCCATGGACGAGGTGGCCAAGACCTCGCTGCCTACCGGATACAGCTATGAGTTCTCTGGCTTGACGCGTAACGAGCAGGAGTCGAGCAACTCCACGGCGATGATCTTCATCCTGTGTCTGACGTTCGTCTACCTCATCCTCTCGGCCCAGTATGAGTCGTATGTGCTGCCCTTGTCGGTCATCCTCTCCATCCCGTTCGGTCTGGCAGGTGCGTTCTTGTTCACCAACCTGTTTGGCAACAACAACGACATCTACATGCAGATCGCGCTGATCATGCTGATGGGCCTCTTGGCCAAGAACGCCATCTTGATCGTGCAGTTCGCCTTGGAGCGCCGACAGACGGGTATGGCCATCTCATGGTCGGCCGTGCTCGGAGCTGCTGCCCGTCTGCGTCCTATCCTGATGACCTCGTTGGCCATGATCATCGGTCTGCTTCCTATGCTGATGCCTTGGGGTGTGGGCTACCATGGTAACATGACCTTGGGTGCCGCTGCCATCGGAGGTATGCTGATCGGTATGCTCTGCCAGATCATGATCGTGCCCGCACTCTTCTACATCTTCCAGACGCTGCAGGAGAAGATCAAGCCAATCGAGTTTGAGGATGACAACGCCGATGTGGCCACAGAGCTCAAGCAGTACACCAACCCGCTGGCTGCCAACTTCCGCACCGGTGAGGAGAAGCTTGCTGGCGACAAGGCCAATCCCAACATGTAATATTATCAGTGACAACAGGTCATTTAATAGCATTAAGATGAAAATGAAGAATATCATTCCGATAGCCATCGCAGCTGCTCTGATGAGCAGTTGCGGGGTCTATACCAAATATGAGCGCCCGAACGTGAACACCACAGGACTGGTGCGTGACTCGGCCTCAGTGGCCGACACGCTCGCGGTGGCCGACACGACCAACTTCGGCAACCTGCCCTGGCGCAGTGTCTTCACCGATCCGCAGTTGCAAGCGCTCATCGAGAAGGGACTGCAGAGCAATGTCAACATGCTCAACGCGGCACTGAACGTACAGATGGTCGAGGCACAGCTCAAGGCGGCCAAGCTCGCCTTTGTGCCCTCGTTTACCTTCTCCCCACAAGGCACCATCGCATCATGGGACGGAGGCAAGGCCACCAAGACCTATTCGCTGCCCATCACGGCCAGCTGGAGCGTGGATCTCTTCGGTAACCTGCTCAACCAGAAGCGCAGCGCGCAGATGAGCCTGCTGGCCACCAAGGACTATCAGCTCGTGGTGAAGACGAAGCTCATCGCCAACATCGCCAACATGTACTACACGCTTCTCATGCTCGACAAGCAGCTGGAGGTGGTCAACAACATGGCTTCGCTGGTGAAGGACACGTGGAACATCATGAAGATACAGAAAGAACTGGGACGCACCAAGGAGACCAGTGTGCAAAGCGCGGAGAGCAACTACTACTCAGTGCTTGCGCAGGCCACAGACTTGAAGCGCCAGATCCGCGAGACGGAGAACTCCCTCTCGCTGCTGCTCGGGCAGTCGGCCCAGCACATCGCTCGCGGCACGCTCGACGCTCAGTCGTTGCCTTCGTCGTTCGCTACGGGTGTGGGCATACAGCTGCTCAACAACCGTCCGGATGTACACTATGCGGAAATGTCACTCGCACAGTGCTTCTATGATGTCAACACCGCCCGCTCGCGCTTCTATCCGAGCCTTACCATCAGCGCAACAGGTGCCTACACCAACAGCAGTGGCATGGGCATCGTGAACCCGGGCAAGATGCTTCTCAACGCGGTGGGTAGCCTTGTGCAGCCCATCTTCCAGCACGGGCAGCTCGTGGCCGGACTGAAAGTGGCCAAGGCACAGCAGGAACAGGCCTACAACACCTGGCAGAACGCCGTGCTCTCGGCGGGTAGCGAGGTGAGCAACGCCCTGGTGCTCTACAACTCTTCGGAGGAGAAGAGCCAGCTGGAGGCCAAGCAGGTGGAGAGCCTGAAGAAGAACGTAGAGTACACCAAGCTCCTCTTCAACGATGGCAGCAGCACCTATCTTGAGGTCATCACCGCACAGCAGAGCCTGCTCAACGCGGAACTCTCGAAGGTGGCCGACGACTTCTACAAGATGCAAGCTGTGGTGAACCTCTACTATGCACTTGGTGGAGGACGCGATTAACGTTTTCATTCTTACATTAAAGCATTTAGATTATGAACAACATAAGTCCACAAGCATACGTTGACCCCAAGGCGAAAATCGGCAACAATGTGACCATCTATCCCTTCGCTTACATCGAGGGGGACGTAGAGATTGGAGACGACTGCGTCATCTATCCCTACGTGAGCATCATGAATGGCACGCGTATGGGGCGCGGCAACAAAGTATATCAAAACACGGTGCTGGGAGCTGAGCCGCAAGACTTCAACTACAAGGGTGAGGTTACAACCCTTGAGATTGGCGATGAGAACATCATCCGTGAGAATGTGGTGATCAACCGTGCCACCTATGCCACCGGCAAGACGCACATCGGCAACCGCAACTTCCTCATGGAGGGCGTGCACATCAGCCATGACACCGATGTCCACGACTACTGTGTCTTTGGCTATGGCACCAAGATTGCCGGTGACTGCGAGATCCACAGTGGCATCATCTTCTCATCGGGTGTCATTGTCAATGCGCAAGTGCGCGTGGGTACAGCGGCCATGGTCACCAGTGGCTGCCGCGTGAGCAAGGATGTACCGCCCTTCATCGTCGCTACCGACAATCCCGTGCGCTATGCGGGGCTCAACCAGGAGTTGCTGCGCAACCATGGCATCACCGACAAGGTACTCAACCACCTGGCCAACGCCTACCGCCTGGTGTTCCATGGTCAGACGTCAGTCTTCGACGCTGCCATCCAGATCAAGGAGCAGGTGCCCGACGGGGCTGCCGTGAGAAACGTGGTGAACTTCATTCAGAGCACGAAGCTCGGAATCATCGGAAAAATGTAACTCATACCTATACAATTTTTATCTTATGACAAAAGGGCTTGGCCGTGAGGTCAAGCCCTTTTCTTAGTAGCACGCTTGGTATGAGTGTTATCGGGTGAGCCTTCTCGGCCTTTCCTACTTTCGTAGTGCATGGAGCTTGTTGAGCGTCCAGGCGTAGGCTTGTGCGGTGCGAGCGTCCATGTGGTCGAAGTGACCGCCTTCGTTCCATTGGAGCGTGGTGTTGTCGGGGCCGAGTTGTTGTTCCAACAATTGCTGTTCGAAGCGGATGTTGGCGCCCACGCGGGACATGGACACATTGCGCACGTGTTCCTCTTTGCGCCCCAGACTCATGTAAACCACTTGAGATTGGGTGGGGTGCGACCTGGCGTAAGCTTGCCAGTCGCGAATCCATACCGAAGGTGAGGTCGCCGCTATGCCTTGGAATGCGTTGGATAGGGTGGAGGCCCACAGCGAGAACAGGCCCGCCAAAGAGTAGCCGCCCAGCACGGCGGGCATGTCGTCAGCCGCGGCGTACAAGTCGCCCTGCAGACTGTTTACGCGAGGCAGCAGCTCGTCGGTGATGAACCGGAGCGTCTCCGCTGCGTGCTGGCCCACCTCCTCGCGGCGCGAGATGGCGTCGTCGTGCCACGGCGTCAGTTGCAGGTGCCAGTCTTCTATCTTGAAGGCTGCCATGGCGAAGGGACGGCCCGTGTGCCGGGTAATCAGTGAGACCTCGTGGCCGATGGTCGCCATCTCCTTCCGCTCGAGCGGTTGGATGAGGAGGGCCTCAGGCTGTCCGCAGATATAAAGGTCCACGGGGATGCTGAGGTCGTCAAGTCTTGTGGTTTTCATTCCTTGATGACGATATTTCCTTGTGATAATGTTCGTTTTTGGCTGCTGCACCCGTCGATGTGGTCATTGATGATGCCGATGCTCTGGAGGTGAGAGTAGATGATGGTGGAACCCACATATTGGAAGCCACGCTTCTTCATGTCTTTGGCCACCATGTCAGACAGTTCGTTGCGTGTGCACCAGGTCTCTTGGTGACTGGGATAGATCCAAGTCTGGCCGTTTGTGAAGTGCCAGATGTACCTGTCAAAGCTCCCGAATTCTTGTGCGACCTTCAGGAAAGCCTTGGCATTGTTGACCATGGCTCGCACCTTGCGTGGCGAGCGTATCATGCCTTCTGTCGCAAGGATGCGCAGGATATCTTCCTCCGTGAATGTCGCCACCTGCTTGGGGTCAAAGCCAGCAAAGCACTGGCGGAACACCTCGCGGCGCTCAAGCATCATCAGCCAAGACAATCCACACGACATCGACTCGAGCAGGAGCAACTCGAAGTGACGTCGCTCGTCGTGGACGGGTACGCCCCATTCCTCATCATGATACTTCTCAAGCAGCTTGTTGCCGATGGCCCATGGGCAACGTTGCGGATATTGCAGGTGTTTCATCTCGTGTCCGCCCCATGTGTTTGTGCCCACAAGGCGGAAACCCAACGACAGGTACAGCCGTTCGGCCCAAGGATGAGTCAGGTCGACCAGCAGGCCGACAGGTTGCCGTGTGCCATGTCGCCTGATCATCTCATATAGCAAGGCTGTGGCGATGCCCTGTTTCCTGTATTCAGACTTTACGGCCAGCGAGTCAATGTAGTATTCGCCTGCTTGCGTCTCGTCGGTCATGCCGGAGAAATCGCCGTCCAGCTGCTCCTTGGCGGCTTGCACAAAAGCCTTGCGCAATGCGTGCAACTGGCCGCCGTCGTAAGCCGTGATGAGACCCGCAATGTCGCCTTTGGCCGTTTGGGCCACAAGCGTGTTGCGGTAACTGTATTGGCTGTCCTCTCGTTTCACCAGACCGGTCATCATCGCATGAAAGTCTTCCAGCGTATGGTCGGGTCCGGCAAAATACTGACAGCAGTCTTCGTCCATGGCCATCATGATCAGCGAGGCGATGCTTGCGGCCTGGTCGGGTGTGGCTTGTCGGATCTTGTATTTCATGGTTGTTTGAAGGGACAATGTCGTCAAGGCGGGGCAAAAAAGTCGCGGGATATGACTTTTGGCATGGTACGCCTTGGATAAACAAGATGCCTACTTTGATTAATAAGAGGCAGTGCAGGGGATACCCAAATCCATCACGCGGTCGCGTATGCTGTCGAGCTCCTCATGAGAGGCCTTGCGCAGGTCGTGGTCGGGTGTCTCTCGGTCAATGGTGTAGACCATCACCTCTTGCGGGGCGATGCTATTCACGGCTTCCAACCATGGTTCCACATAGCGGTCGCCCGTGTTGTCCACCGACACCTTCTCTCCATTCGAGTTGTAAGTGTCGCCCTTCATGAACATGGTCTGAATGATGATGTGACCATTGAAAAGTTTCATGTTCTCAATGACTTTCCGTACGTCATAGCTCGGTTGGGTGGGACGGTCCACAGCATGGATGTAGTCGGGGTCCACCGTGTCAAGTTTCAGGATGTTGTTGTCCACCTTCATCAAGGCGCGCCTTGTCTCCTCGTGACCGATGAATGTGGAGTTGCTTAGCACGCTGATTTTGGCACCAGGGCACCATTTGTTCCGTAGTTTGATGGTGTCATCTATGATTCCCGGGAAGTGGGGGTTGCTGGTCGGCTCCCCGTTTCCGGCAAATGTCAGCACGTCGGGATGTTCGCCGTCATGGTGCATCTTGATGAGCTGTCGTTCCAAGGCATCGGCCACTTCCTGCCGTGAGGGGTGGTGTGTGCGTGTGCGACGGTCACAATTGAAGCCGCACTCGCAGTAGATGCAATCAAACGTGCAAACCTTTCCGTCGGCTGGCATGAGATTGATGCCCAAGCTCAGCCCCAACCGTCGGCTGTGTATGGGGCCATAGATGGGACTTGGATAAATGATTGTGCTCATAATGCTTCCTTTTTTATGTTGTGTTCTATGTTTGGCAAATGGCAAGCACCACATGACCGCTGAGACAGTGCCATTCCCTTCTCTTGATGGAGATGTTGTTCTTCGCTTGTAGAGGCTGACAGGCATGCGCTTGCAGTGTGCTGCCACAATGGTCATGCAAAGTTACGGATAATTATCAGATGACAGACGTTAATGCACGTTAAACTCTCGTGATTGTGACTTTTTTTTTGTTACTTTGCACGCAAATTTGGGTTATTATAGCCATTTCGAAATGGGACATAAACGTAAAAAGACCAACGGGCGCTCAGGCCGCCTGCAGTCGGTCACGCTCTGTATCAGCACCGCCTTGGTGCTCATCCTGTTAGGGTTAGTTGTCTTCTCCACGCTTTTGGGGCGCAACTTGTCATCGTATGTCAAGGAGAACTTGGTGGTCACCATGATGCTTGAACAAGACATGACTGACACCGAGGCGCAGACCATGTGCCGCGGACTTGCCAAGCGACCTTACATCAAGAGCATCAATTTCATCAGCAAGACGCAGGCTTTGAAGGACGCCACCAAGGAGATGGGCACCGACCCCTCTGAGTTTACCGATGGTGTCAACCCCATGCCGTCGTCTGTTGACCTGACGTTGAAGAGTGAATATGCCAACAACGACTCCTTGAAATGGATATCCAAAGAGTTGAAGCAATACCCTAAGGTCTCAGAGATCAATTATCAGCGCGACCTCGTCGATTCAGTCAACCGCAACCTGGCCAAGATTGGCCTGGTGCTGCTGATTTTGGCGGTGTTGCTCACTTTCGTGTCATTCTCGCTGATCAACAACACTGTTCGGTTGGGAATCTACGCCCGCCGGTTCTCCATCCACACCATGAAACTGGTAGGTGCCTCTTGGGGCTTCATCCGATGGCCATTCCTCAGGCGAGCCGTACTGACAGGTATGTTGGCTGCCTTCTTGGCTTGCGCTGTGCTTGCCGGCGGTATGTACCTGCTCTACTGCTACGAGCCTGAAGTGCTGACCGTCATCTCATGGCGGGAAATGACCATCACGGGGGTTTCCGTGTTTCTCTTTGGCATCATCATCACCGCCTTGTGTGCCGGCATCTCCGTCAATAAGTTCTTGAAGATGAAAGCCGGAGAACTCTACAAGATTTAAAACATTCCTAATATAATCATTCAATAGCAAAGTTGATATTCTGATATGGATAGAAGAAATTTAGCATTTGACCGCACCAACTTCATTCTGTTGGCCATTGGTTTTGCCGTGGTGGTCCTTGGTTTCATCTTGATGAGTGGTTCCTCATCCACTGAGCAAACGTTCAATCCTGACATCTTCAGTGTGCGCCGCATCAAGGTGGCTCCTGTGGTTTGCTTCATCGGGTTTGTCTCGATGATCTATGCCGTCATCCGTAAGCCCAAGGACAAGAACACTGACCTGACTTTCACCAACGAAGCAAAGGAGGACAAATAGGGTATGAACGATTTGCAAGCATTCATCCTGGGCGTGGTCCAGGGCCTCACCGAGTATCTTCCTGTCAGCAGCAGCGGCCACCTCTCCATCATGTCTTCATTTATGGATGTGGACGGAGCTGACAACCTTGCTTTCACTGTTGCCGTTCACGTGGCCACGGTGTTGAGTACGCTGGTCATTTTCTGGAAACAGATTGTGTGGATCTTCCGCGACCTCTTTAAGTTCTCGTGGAATGAGGGCACTCGCTATGCTGCGCTCATTGTCGTATCGATGATTCCCGTGGGCATCGTCGGTGTGTTCTTTAAGGATAAGGTGGAGGAAGTCTTCGGCTCAGGCCTGTTCATTGTCGGACTGATGTTGCTGGTGACGGCAGCCTTGCTCACGTTCTCCTATTTTGCAAAACCCAGGCAGAAGGAGAAAATCAGCTTGAAAGACGCCTTCGTCATTGGCTTGGCCCAGGCTGTGGCTGTCATGCCCGGTCTCTCTCGTTCTGGAAGCACCATCGCCACCGGATTGCTTCTTGGCGACAAGAAGGAGAAACTGGCGCAGTTCTCCTTTCTCATGGTTATTCCTCCCATCTTGGGCGAGGCTTTGCTTGACACCATCAAGATGATGAAGGGCGGCGTGAGCACTGTGATGGGAGACATTCCCATGTCGGCGTTGGCCATAGGTTTTGTCACGGCTTTCGTCTTTGGTTGCTTGGCCTGCCGCTGGATGGTCAACATTGTGAAGCGTGGCAAGCTTGTCTACTTCGCCGTTTACTGCGCTGTGGTAGGTGCGGCCACCCTTGTGGTCAGTCTCCTTTAAGCTGCTGGCCTTTTCATCGTTAGCCCATGGATTTCATCAAAGGTGAGATTTTGGCCATTGACAAGCCTTACCGCATGTCGAGCTTCGGCGCTTTGGCGCACATTCGCTATTTGCTTTCACACTATCTGGGGCAAAAGGTGAAGGTGGGGCATGCCGGAACGCTCGATCCCCTGGCCACAGGCGTGCTCATCCTATGCACAGGTCGTTGCACCAAGCGCATCGAAGAGTTGCAGAGCCACACCAAGGAATATACCGCCACGTTGCAGTTGGGTGCCACGACCGACAGTTATGACCGTGAGCACACGGTGAACCACACCTATCCCTGGCGTCATGTCACACGTGACTTGGTGCTCAAGACACTTCCGCAGTTTGTGGGTGACATTGACCAGGTGCCTCCCACTTACAGTGCTTGCAAGGTGGAGGGGACACGAGCCTATCAGCTTCGCCGCAATGGAGAGGCGGTGGCGTTGAAGCCCAAACACATCCATATCGATGAGATAGAACTCACCGAGTTTGATGCCGAACGACATCGCATATCCATTCGAGTGGTCTGTGGCAAGGGCACCTACATCCGCGCCCTGGCGCGCGATTTGGGCCGTGCGTTGGGCAGCGGAGCTTATCTCACCGATTTGCGGCGCACCCGCGTGGGCGATTACAGCATTGCCGATTGTGTCGATTTCGATCACTTCAGTGAGTGGCTGGCCCAACAAGACGTAGTCAAGCCTCCCCAGGAGGAAAGCTAAAGCGAGTCGGCAGAAATCAACAGGCAGGTTCGCCTGCTCAAATCACAAACAAGTCAAAAGGAAATGGCATCCGTGCACATCTCGTAGTATGGGTAGTGCAGAGCCACATTTATTGAGTTCAAACTTCAAGGAAATATGAAACTGTCACAATTCAGGTTTAAGTTGCCCCAAGAGCAAATAGCCCTTTATCCGCATAGTCTGGTACGTGAGTTTACCAACGATGACGGCTCCAAGGAGTCGTTCCGCATCACGCGTCGCGACGAGGCTCGCATGATGGTGTTGCACCGCACGACGGGCGAGATAGAGATGTTTAAGAAGGACGAGAAGGGAAATCCCATAGAGGGCGAGTACATTGAGTTTCGCGACATTCTCAACTATTTTGACGAGGGCGACACGTTCATCATGAACGACACCAAAGTCTTCCCCGCCCGTCTCTACGGGACCAAGGAGAAGACCGACGCCAAGATAGAGGTGTTTGTCCTCCGCGAGCTCAATGAGGAGACACACCTGTGGGATGTGCTCGTTGAGCCAGCCCGCAAGATCCGCATTGGCAACAAACTCTTCTTCGACGAGGTGGGCACCATGGTGGCCGAAGTTTATGACAACACCACCAGTCGTGGCCGCTCGTTGCGTTTCCTTTATGACTGTTCTCACGAGCAATTCAAGAAGGACCTGTTCTCTTTGGGTGAGATGCCACTTCCCGATTATGTCCTCAATGGTCGTCCAGAGGATCCCGCCATGCATGGCATGCACGTCCACTCCCATGCCACGGCTGATGATGTGGATGATTTCCAGTGTGTTTTCGCCAAGAACGAAGGCGCAGTCACCGCTCCTGCCACAGGCCTGCATTTCAGTCGTGAGCTGATGAAGCGCATGGAAATCAAGGGCATCAATGCAGCTTACATCACCTTGCATTGCGGTCTTGGCAATTTCTCTCAGATTGAGGTGGAAGACTTGACCAAGCACAAGATGGACTCGGAGCAGATGCTCATCACCAAGGAAGCTTGCGACATCGTGAACAAGACCAAACAAGAAGGACATCGCGTCTGCGCCATTGGCACGAGCGTTGTGAAGGCCACCGAGACCGCCGTCGGCACCGATGGCATGCTCAAGGAATATGATGGTTGGACCAGCAAGTTCATCTTCCCGCCCTATGATTTCGGCCTGGCCAGCAGTATGGTGGCCAATTTCTATCATCCGGAATCGACGCTCATGATGTCTACAGCGGCCTTTGGCGGTTATGAGGCTGTGATGGAGTGCTACGACAAAGCCCTGAAGAATGGCTATAAGTTCGGATGCTTTGGTGACACTCTGCTGATTGTCGATTAAGTGGCAGCTGACCTGTTCTGAACCATCAAGACACTTGTCATGCTTCACCATGTATATTTCAGTCTCGGCTCCAACATCGGCAACCGCAAGCGACTGATCCGCGAAGCTATCGCCATGCTCAATGAGCGTGTTGGTGAAGTGGAGCGTCAGTCATCGCTGATGGAGACGGAACCGTGGGGCTTTGACTCGCCCAACAAGTTTATCAACGCCTGTGTCTGTTGTGTGACGACGCTTTCGCCGCGCCAGTTGTTGGCCATCACCCAGCACATCGAGCGCGAGCTGGGGCGCACGCAGAAGACGCAGGACGGACAGTACCACGATCGGATCATCGACATTGACATCTTGCTTTATGACGACATTCATGTCAATGATCCCGATCTGGTCATTCCCCATCCCCACATGCGCGAGCGCGCTTTTGTCATGGAGCCGCTGCGTGAGATACTCGACGAGTAACTAAGGCGCACGAGACCTTAAACAAATGAGCCGCATCACCTTTGCAGGTAATGCGGCTCATTTTTTATTTTCCTTTTGCGTTTGGCAAAGGGCTTTCGCCCGTTTGCTTTACTTACGCAGACCGAGGGCCTTCACGATGGCACGGTAGCGGTTGATGTCGCGCTCCTTCAGGTAAGTGAGCAGGCGACGACGCTTACCGACGAGCTGAGTCAGCGAACGAGTGGTCACGAAGTCCTTGTGGTTAGCCTTGACGTGCTCTGTCAGGTGCTTGATGCGATAGGTGAACAGGGCAATCTGGCTCTCTGCGGAACCTGTGTCGGTTGTTGACTTGCCATACTGGCCGAAGATCTCTTCCTTCTTCTGTGAGTTAAGATACATTGTTTTGTTGATTAATGATAGTTGCACCATTAACATCTGTTGGTCGCCGTGAGGCCTTAATCAAAACCTTCAGCAACCGCAAATGCTTCGGTATTTCCGAAAATGCGGTGCAAAGGTACAACTTTTCATCCATTCACACAAGCCTTTCGATTATTTTTAGTAATTTTGCACGCAAATATACATAGTTATTTTTAAGGTAAACCAATGCAAGACATTCGTAACATCGCAGTTATTGCGCACGTTGACCATGGCAAGACTACTCTGGTCGACAAGATGATGCTCGCTGGCAAACTGTTCCGTGACGGCCAGGACAACAGCGGCGAAGTGCTCGACTCCAACGACTTGGAGCGTGAACGAGGGATAACCATATTGTCTAAGAACGTTTCGATCAACTGGAAAGGAGTAAAAATCAATATCCTCGACACTCCGGGCCACTCCGATTTTGGCGGTGAGGTGGAGCGCGTGCTCAACATGGCTGATGGCTGCTTGCTGCTCGTCGACGCTTTTGAGGGTCCGATGCCCCAGACGCGTTTCGTGCTTCAGAAAGCCTTGCAGATTGGCCTCAAACCCATTGTGGTGGTCAACAAGGTTGACAAGCCCAACTGCCGTCCCGAACAAGTCTACGAGATGGTGTTCGACCTGATGTGCGACCTCAACGCCACCGAGGACCAGCTTGACTTCCCCGTGGTCTATGGCTCCGCCAAGAACGGGTGGATGGGCCCCGACTACAAGGCACCGACCGACAATATCGACTATTTGCTTGATAAGATCGTGGAGGTCATCCCTGCACCGAAGCACCTTGACGGCACTCCCCAGATGCTCATCACCTCTCTCGACTACAGCAACTACACAGGCCGCATCGCTGTGGGCCGCGTGCACCGTGGCACCCTTACCGATGGCATGAACATCGTGATCTGTCACCGCGACGGTACCCAGGAGCGCACCAAGATCAAGGAGCTCCACACCTTTGAGGGCATTGGCCACAAGCGTGTGGACAGCGTTTCGAGTGGTGACATCTGCGCTGTGGTAGGCCTCGAGCATTTCGAGATTGGCGATACCATCGCCGACTTTGAGAATCCCGAGCCCCTGCCTCCCATCGCAGTTGATGAGCCTACGATGAGCATGCTCTTCACCATCAACGACTCGCCTTTCTTCGGCCGTGAGGGCAAGTTCTGCACTTCACGCCAGATCAACGATCGTCTCCAGCGCGAGCTGGAGAAGAATATCGCCCTGCGTGTGGAGCCTTTTGAGGACTCCACCGACAAGTGGATAGTCAAGGGCCGTGGCGTGCTGCACCTCTCCGTGCTCATCGAGACCATGCGTCGTGAGGGCTACGAGTTGCAGGTGGGTCAGCCTCAGGTGATTTACAAGGAGATTGACGGGCAGAAGTATGAGCCGGTCGAGGAGCTCGACATCAACGTGCCCCAGGACTATTCGTCCAAGATGGTCGATATGGTGACGCGCCGCAAGGGTGACCTGACGGGCATGGACACCGAGGGCGACCGTGTGAACATCACCTTCGACATTCCATCGCGTGGCATCATCGGCCTCCGCACCAATGTGCTCACCGCCTCACAGGGTGAGGCCATCATGGCTCACCGTTACAAGGAGTATCAGCCCTATAAGGGTGAGATCGTACGCCGCACCAATGGTTCCATGATTTCCATGGATGGCGGCACGGCCTACGCCTATGCCATCGATAAGCTGCAGGACCGTGGCAAGTTCTTCATCGACCCGGGTGAGGAGGTCTATCCCGGTGAGGTGGTCGGCGAGCACGTTCACGACAATGACTTGGTCATCAATGTGTGCAAGGCCAAGCAGCTCACCAATGTGCGCGCCTCTGGCTCCGATGAGAAGGCACATATCGTGCCTAAGACCGTCATGAGTCTTGAGGAGTGCCTTGAGTACATCAAGGGCGACGAGTATGTGGAGGTCACGCCGAAGAGCATCCGCATGCGCAAGATCATTCTTGACCACCTTGAGCGCAAGCGTTCCAACAAGGAATAACACACCCTCCGCTGTTAGCGGTAAGAGATATGCGGGCAATGGCTTTCGGGCTGTTGCCCGCTTTTGTTTGCTTTTTGTTTGTCTTCAAATTAAAGGAAATATGGAAAAACAAGAAAGTTTATCATATTTTATTATTAATTTTGCCACAATAGCACGTCTGTGGCTTTTTGGCAAAGGAAAAGGCAACAAAGTCAAACCTGCAAGTGGCAAGGCGTCTTGGGGAATCTAATGATGAAAGGGTAAGTTCATGAAAGTGAAAATCATATTGACCGCAATACTCATACTGCTGAATGTCTCAAACGCTTATTCTTTGAGCGAGAAGGAGGCGCAGCGACTGATAGACAAGGGTAAACAATATCTTCTTGGTCCTAAGGAGAACGCGGACAGTGCCATTTTCTGTTTCAAAAAGGTAGCGGATTCCTATCGGAAAGACCTCTCGCCCCGTCAGCGCGAACTGTGTGGCAAGGCAGCAAATAATCTGGGATATGTTTACCTGCAGCATGGTATAGACTGCAAGGCTGCATACACGGCCTTGATGAAAGCCAAGGAGATATGCGAGGGCGTGAACAATTCAAAGACCCTGGCCACTGTTTACATGAACACCGCCAGCCTGTTCTCCATATTTTCCGAGCACGTGAAGTCGCCCGAGTTCATGGATGAAGCGATCCGCTTGTATAAGTTGTCCATCAAGTTGGCGTGCGAGAATGAGCGATGGGCGATTGTGTGTTCCTCATTTTGCAACCTCACAGACCTTGACCAGAACTTCAGTCATGTCAACGACTACAAGGACGTGATACGCATGTTCGCAAGGCTCCATATTCCTGAGGGCACATCCCTGTATCATTATTCGCGCCTGAGATGCCAGTCCGTACAAGCCTATATCGACAAGAAACCGGCCGCCGCCACAGCTTTTCTGATCCAATCCATCAATAATATTGACGACACCATATCGCGCGAAGCCTGGCGGGCGCAGGCCCTGACCCTCACAGCCTCTCTGTACTTGAAGCGAGGCATGTCCGACTCGGCACAGCATTACATCCAGTGCATCCTTGACGCCCCTTCCGGCTATTGGGGCAATGATGTGAAAGCCAATGCCTACGAGTTGTTGCGTTCCGTATACCTGGCCAAAGGTGATAAAGGAAAAGCGCAGGCCGCATACAGCAGGATGTTGATGTTGCGCGACTCACTTTATAATGTCGACAATCTCACGTCCATCGAGAACATGAAGTTTCTCCACGACCTGGCTACGCAAAAGCACCGCTCAGCCGTGATGCTTGCCGAGGCCAACCATAAGAAGAAGATGCGGGAGTGGGGGCTTGCCGGGGCATCCTTGCTGTTGATTCTTGCCATAGCCGTTCTGTTGTATGTGGTGAACAGAAACCGGCGCCTGCATGCCAGCTATGTGCTGCTGTACGAGAAGCAACAGGACATACTGAGAAAGGAAAAGGAAGAGCAACTGGTGCGGGAGCGGGAAGTCAACAAGGATGCCGAGGGCGCGCAGATGTCCTACACCGCCCCGCAAAGTGCCGTCTCGCAGAAGACGCGCATTCTCTCCATCATGGACGAGACGGAAGAGAAATTCTCTCCCGACTTCTCCCTTGACCGACTTGCCGAGCTTGTTGGCATATCGCCCAGGGCATTGTCGGCGGTGCTCAATGACAGTTTGGGCAAGACCTTCCGCGACCTGCTCAACCAGTATCGGGTGCGTGAGGCTTGTAAGCGATTGTCGGATGAGGAGCATTATGGCGGACTGACGATAGAGGCCATTTCGCAGAGTGTGGGCTACAGGTCAAGGACATCCCTTGTGACCGCTTTCAAGAAGGAAACAGGTCTCACACCGTCGGATTACCAGCGGATTGCCAGAAATGAGACTCTGACAAAAATACAAGATAAATAGGCAAAATGTGCATATCTGTCACCATGATGGATGTTTTTGGATGCATTATGGTATTATTTCGTTCAAATACTTGTTTTTGAACGAATGTGTTCGTTGTTTTTGGTGCCAAACATATTGCAATGGTTACTTTTGCAACATGCTTTACAAGGCTATTCGTTTATTATTAACATTTAAAACAACGAGCATGAAGCTATTTACTTCTAAATTACTGCTGCTCATGATGGCAGTGGTCTTTGGCACCCAAGTTGCCAAGGCGGATGAGACCCAGTACGACTATGAGTTCAACGCCAGCGTATTGTGTCAGGCAGATTGGTATGGCACGCGTCTCAGCGAAGGGAGCCACACCTTGAACGCCTATTATCTTGTACTCGGCGACAAGGATCTGAACAGCGAGGGCTATCCTGCCAAGGGTAGCACCGTGTACGCGATGGAATTCTTCGGCGCAGCCCCTTCTGACGAGTACAGCCCCAACCCCCAGCCCGGAACCTACACCTTCTCGAAAACGATAGGTGAGAACGTCCTGAAGGACGATGCCCATATCTACCAGCGCGACGGCAACGGCAACTATGAGATTGACCGGAGCATCACCGACGGTAAGCTTGTCATCTCCACCTATGAGAAGGACGGCAACACCTATTATAAATATGACCTGGTGCTGACTGACGAGATCGGCAAGACACACCACGTCACTTATGAGTCGCGCTTCATCGTCTACAACGACCTGAGCCAGGGCAGTGAGGACCTTGAGAAAGACCAGAATTTCGTCTGCAATGGCGGCACTTGCACCTATAAGTCTCTTTCCAACGGTGTCATGAAGCTTCGCCTCTACCTGACCGATATGACGAAGGACGAATACGGCGACTACAGCTATGACCGTCTTCCCGCACGCGAGATGTATCTCGACGTTTACGCTCCGCAGGGCAAGAACCTCCCCAACGGCGTGTACAACATCTCTGACAATGCCGGTGACGCTTACACCCTCACGGCCGGAGAGTTGATCGAGTTTGCTGGCGTGAAATATCCTTCCGGAACCTATCTCCAGTACATCTACGCCAACCAGCTCATCGCATGGGGATGCGCCACGAAGGGAACACTCACCGTGAGCGGCGAGGGCGACAACAAGAAGATTGTGGCCGACTTCACGACCGACTACGGCTTCTCCATCAAGTTCACTTACGATGGCAGCATGCCGGTCAACAACATCCCGTTGACCGACTTTACCGAGGACAAGACCCTTGACCTTGAGGGTGCCACGGCACAGTTCGAGTGCATCGGCGACTATGAGAACTATGGCGATGTGCGCAACTGGTACATCACCCTGCTGCCGGCAGAAGGCAAGGACGATGGCTTCATCTCTTACATCTGCTCCAAGGGCGAGTCGTTCTATGACGGCATTGCCACTGACACTTACACAGCTTCACGAAGCCGCACGCCCTGGAAGGGTGAGTACATCAAGGGCGGTGTCAACGCTGAAGGACAGCTCAAGGGTACCTGGGCACTGACCCACTTCAACGCTGACGGCCAGCCGCAGGTGAACGCTCCTGGATACAAGGGCGACCTCAACATCACCCAGCACGAGGACGGCGAGACCTACACCATCGAGTTCAAGCTCAATGACGGTGCCGGCCACAACTTCACAGGCAACTGGACCGGCAAGCCTGAGCTGATCAACTCTTGTGGCGACAAGCCTTCTGGCATCAACGGTGTTTACGACCACGCTTCAAGCGAGGTGGAGGGCGTCTATGACCTGAGCGGCCGCAAGGTGTCGGCCAATGCCAAGGGCTTGCACATCGTCAAGTACAAGAATGGCAAGACCTGCAAGCAACTTGTGAAATAATCGCGTGTAATCCATATCTCAAGGCGGAAAATCCTTCAGGGTATTTTCCGCCTTTTTATAGCAAAAACAACTATGAGAAATTTTGTTACCGTCATGATGATGGCTGTCGCTTGCCCTTGGATGGCTTCAGCGCAAGACCATTATGTCGACAATCCTTTCCTGAAGAAGTTGCCTGCCGCCCTCACCAAGGTGAGGAAGGCGCCGGAAAAGAGGCTCTCCCCACTGCCTGCCCTCAAGCCGATGGAAGCCGGCAACTCCTCCGTGTGGAAACCCGGCTACGCCATCAAGGCCAGCTGGGACGGCAACGGGTGGAAGGACTATGCGAAATACACATACACATACGACAGGGAAGGCCGTACGTTGAGGGAGCTTGTTGAGAATCTCGATCTCACGCAGACCCAGTATTACACCTATTCTCTTGCCGAATACACTTATGACGATACGGGCCGGCTGTTGAAAGCCGATGTCAAGGGCGGTTTCAGTCCAGACGACATGCAGCTGGTCTATACGGCCGAGGTGGCCTACGATGATGTGCGCCCTGACGTGGTGGTCTCGCAGGAGGCCTATGACATTGCCTCCGACGGCACCAAGACCATGAGCGAAGACAGCTACAAGCAGGTCATCGAGCGCGACGCTGCCGGAAACATCACCGCCGTGCATTCCTTCACCTGGTACAACAACGGCTGGCTCGAGGCGCAACTGCTTGAGACCACATACGGTACCGACGGCAAGCCGCTCACCCTTGTCCAGTCGGTAGCCACGCAGAAGTCGGCCTCCGACCCGATAGAGCTTGCCGCCAACGAGGCTTATGCCGACTGCAAGTGGCAGCAGACCGACGGACAGATAGCCTACGTGGACGAGATCATGTCGGGCAACAACCGCATCACGTCCGCCCAGGTCGACATGACGACCCAGAGCGGCATCACCATGACCGTCGAATACCCGGAGAAGGACTACGACTATGTCATGACTTACGAGTACACTTACCTGTCATTGTTCCCCACCAAGTCAGTGACAAGCTACAAGGATTTTGGTGCCAAGGGCAACTACTCCAAGACCGTGTTTGACCAGGACCTGACGGCGGGCGGAGCCTATCCGGTGCAGTCCATCAACCAGGTGCTCAACACCTACGATGACTACGGCAATCTGCTCGAGGCCCAGAACCAGACCTATTACGGACACACCATCATCAACTCTTGGGAGAAGGGCGTGGTGGAGAACGACCCTGCCACGGGCTATCCCGCCACATACGTCCACTCCACCTACAAGCTGCAGGAAGGAAGCGACTACTACGGCTCATGGGAAGACGACAGCAGAGTCACCTTTGGCGCGTGGGGCGACGTCTCGACAGGTATCAGCCAAGTGGCAGACGAGGACCAGAGCGCCGAGAAGACCGAGTACTTCAGCCTGTCGGGCATGAAGGTCAGCCGTCCGACCTCAGGCGTGTATATCTGCAAGCGCGGAAAGAAGACAAGTAAAATCACCATCAAATAAATCATATGATGAAAAAAGCATTATCAACCGCATTGCTGGCTGTGTTCTCGCTGGCCGCACTGGAGGCAGGAGCTGTTCCCGCCAAGCGTGGCGTCAGGCAGTACACGCAGCCAGACGGCACGGTTGTCAGCGTCACCCTGCAGGGTGACGAACGTTTCCACTATTATCTTACTGCCGACAATCTGCCGCTTATGGAAGACGCTGACGGCGGTCTCTATTTTGCCACCATGAAGGACGGCAAGTTGCAGCGAACAAACTATCTCGCTTGTGACGTCCAGCGTCGCTCGGCCGCCGTCAAGGCTTCCGTGGCCGGAACAAACGTAGGCGCAGTGGTGTCGGCCCTTCGTGCGCGTGCCCTCTCCACCAACCGGTACAAGGCCGACTCGCATGCGGGAATGGGAAAGTTTGACACCACCTTCCCTACCAAGGGCAAGCAGAAGGCTCTCGTGGTGCTCGTGGAGTACAAGGACGTGAAGTTCAAGACCGAGAATCCGCAACAGTACTTCTCGGACATGCTCAACAAGGACGGCTTCAGCGAATATGGCGCGACAGGGTGCGCAAGGCAGTATTTCCTCGATGCCTCCAACGGCCAGTTTGACCTGACATGCGATGTCTATGGCCCCGTGACCCTTCCCAACAAGCGGTCCTACTATGGCGGCAATGGCCTGTCGGGTCACGACCGGCAGCCCGAGGAGATGGTCATCGACGCCGTCAAGCAACTTGACGACTCGGTGGACTTCAGCCAGTATGACCGTGACCATGACGGCATCCTCGACAATGTGTTCCTCTTCTATGCCGGCAAGGGCGAGGCATCGGGCGGTTCGGCCGAGACGGTGTGGCCCCATGCCTGGAACCTGGAGCAGGCAGGCAAGTCGTTTACCGTCGATGGTGTGCTCGTCGACCACTATGCCTGCACCTGCGAGCTGCAGGGCAGCAAGCCCGACGGCATCGGCACCTTCTGCCATGAGTTCTCGCACATCATGGGTCTGCCCGACCTCTACAACACCGTCTCGGGCGGCAACTATACCCCCGGCGAGTGGTCGGTGATGGACTACGGCCCCTACAACAACGACTCGCGCACACCGCCCACCTATTCGGCCTATGAGCGCAACGCCATGGGATGGCTCGACTTGCAGACGGTGTCCGAGGCCACGTCGGTGAAGCTGGATGACATCAAGGACTCCAACAAGGCTGTCGTGATCGGCACGTCACGGCCCAACGAGTTTTTCCTTTTTGAGAACAGGCAGCAGACCTCGTGGGACACTTACCTGCCGGGCCACGGCATGCTGATATGGCATGTCGAGTATCAGGCGTCCGTGTGGGATGACAACTCTGTGAACAACGATCCGGACCACCAGTACGTTGACCTCGTGGAGGCCAACGGCGAGGGCAAGTCGTCGCAGGGTGCGGCATGGCCCGGTGCTCTCGGCAAGACCGAGTTTACCGCCACGACCAAACCGGCGTTTCTCGACTGGTACAAGAAAGACCCGGGGCTGCCCATTACGGACATCATGGAGTCGGAAGGCAAGATCTATTTCGATGTGGACGGCGGTAACTTCGTGCTGGCGGCTCCCGGCGGACTGCAGGAGTCTGACGTGACGCCCATCTCCATGCACCTCAGCTGGCAACCCGTTGAGCGTGCCAAGGAGTATGTCGTGAGCGTGTACAAGCGCGACGGCGCCGAAAAGGAATATGTGGAAGGTTTCCGCGCCGCAAAGGTATCGGCTAAGTCAACGTCCATCGATGTGACCGGACTGGAGGCTGAAACGGATTATGTGGCGGAGGTGACGGCCCTCTCGGGCACGCGTGTCTCTGATACCGCTTCCATTCATGTCAAGACTGCCGTGATGACGTTCCCCTACATGACTCCTGTGGTCTTGCCTGCCTCCCAGGTGGATGACAATGCCTTCACGGCTTGTTGGAAACCCGTCGAGGGCGCTGACCACTATCTGCTCACGGTCGAGGGCGCTTACGAGGTGGCTCCTAAGGCTGACAATTGTGATTTCGGTTCACTCATCTTCCGTGTTCCCACCGGTTGGAATTATTCGCTGAAGGTGACACGCTACACGGATCCGAGCTGGTGCGGCAAGGCATCGCCGGCGGCCAAGCTCGACAAGGATGGTGCCACCATCACCACGGCCGTCTATGAGCATGACGTGCTCTCATGTTCGTTCTGGGCAAGGCTCGCCGGATACAAGCCGGAAAGCGCTGTCGTGGTCGATGGCCTTGTCGATGGCCAGTGGACCTCCATTGCGAAGTTCAGTGACCTGTCGACCGACGGTGCCACCTACACGCTTGACAGCATACCTGCCGGCACGCGCCAGTTGCGGTTTACCTACCTGCAGTCTGATGGTGCCAATCTTGCCCTTGATGACATCAGTGTCATGGTGGGCGGTGTAGAGCGCCATGTCCTGGAAGCGTTTGACGCCGCCAATGTGGGCAATGTGAATGCTTGCCGCGTGACGGGCCTGTCGTCTCAGGAGACGGGTTATTACTACAAGGTGATGGCCGTGTCGCAGGATGACAGTCATACGCTCTGGTCAGCAGAGCAGTATGTGTCACTCAGTGACCCGACGGCAATCGCCGGTCATCCGGTGAATGTCAGCAAGGTGGCTCTCGCCTCCGACGGCACTCTGACTTGCCTGGGCAAGGCGGGTGATGTCGTGAAAGTGTACTCTGTGGACGGACGCATGTGCTGTTCGGCCGTTGTCGGCCAGAATGGGCGTGCCGCTTTGGCTCTCCGCGGCCACGGACTGTACGTAGTCCGCATGGCAGGCAACTCTGTTAAGATCTTGTATTAGGTGGGTTCTATAAATTACCACCTTTAGGCAACAAGTCACAGTAGGGGTTATGTTTTGCCATCTTTTGGCCTCTTTTTGGTTCATAGCGCCAGTTCGTTCGGTCATATAGCCCGCTATACTCCCTCACTCACTGACACTATGACCTCAAAAAGAGCCACAAAATCTGACAAAGCTAATTTATAGAACCCACCATTAAATAATGTATCCCAAGGGGGGGCGGGCAACGGCTTTCGGGCTGTTGCCCGTATTTTTTTTATGGCATAACCAACGAGCCTCTTATGTTCATGAAACGATATGGTAGCCCTTCCCACTGCGGACAAGACGTTTTGTCAACATTTATGGTCTAAAAGTTTGTCACGGATGACCGATGAAATAGAACGCGGAAATCGCCTTTTTTGTCCGTCGCGCCGCGATTTGCATGGGGTAATTTTGCGATAAAGGGTGTTTTATGTTGCGATATACCCTTTATCGCGACGCGATAAAGCGTTAATCGCGTCATGATAAAGGGTATATCGCAACGCGATAAAGGGTATTCTTTGATGAAAAGTATTTACTTTTTAGGCCGAATAAAATAGTAAATTTTATAAACGACTAATTATCAACTGATTACGAAAAGTGCCGTATTTTCGCGTATTTCGGCCAAAATATTTTGAAGTTGAAAATAATCGCTGTTTTTTTATATACATTGTCCGCTTTCTTCAAAGTGGGCTTCTCTTGACTATCAGGTCCCGCAATGGCGTTAGTTGTGTAAGAATGTAAACCGGGTGAATACAGCATGGCATGCGGCATAGTCAAGTACTGTCTGTAGTTTGGTCATTGTGCCAAGGGCACAACAAAAAGTTGTCTCCGTTATATGCCCATTGCGTAAAAAGAGTTGTAATAGGTTGTAAAAGTTGTATCGGTTGTCTTAAAATTATGGCTCTTCCTGAATTTGGAGTGATGGGACCTTTGTGTCGGTTTACGTTCAAGCCATTGGTCTCGTCACTCAAAATTCCGGAAGAGCGTTTGTTTTTAGCCCAACAAATCGTTGTGCGATTGAAATAATCTTGTTACTTTTGCATGAAAAGGGCAATATTGGTCTTTTACCCAGCGTGGCCGCTTGTGGTTCGCGACGGGGCCATTAGCTTTATAACAATTAAGAACACGGACGTATGAACAGTTCAGATGGCGTGATAACCAGCACGCAAAACACTCGCGTGAAGAAACTCATCTTGTTGCAGCAGAAGTCGGCTGAACGCCGCAAGGCTGGCTTGTTTGTAGTGGAGGGCCGGCGCGAGTTGCTCCATTGCCTCCATTCGGGCTACGAGATCGACACGCTTTTCTATTGTCCCAAGCTGTTGTCCCTGACAGGCGATGATGCCGAGCTGCGTCGGGTGATTGCGGAGAGTCGCGCACTGGAGGTCACCCCCGAGGTCTATGAGCGCATGGCCTACCGTGGTTCCACGGAGGGTGTCGTGGCCGAGATGAAGGCCCAGACGAGATCTCTTGATGAGCTTCACTTGCCCGACAATCCCCTGCTGATGGTGCTCGAGCGAGTGGAGAAGCCGGGCAACTTAGGCGCCGTGTTGCGCTCGGCCGATGCCGCGGCAGCCGACGCTGTCATCGTGTGCGATCCGCTTACCGACCTCTATAATCCCAACCTCATCCGTTCGAGCATCGGCGCCATCTTCACCGTTCCCACCGTGGCCTGCTCGTCAGCCGAGTGCATCGCTTTCCTGAAGGCGCGCGGCATCCGCATCCTCACGGCCCAGTTGCAAGACTCCCACCTCTATTATGATACCGACATGCGCCGCGGCACCGCCCTTGTCATGGGCACTGAGGCCACGGGGCTTACCGACCAGTGGCGTGTGGCCGCCGATGCCCATATCCGCATACCCATGAAGGGCCAGCTCGATTCGCTCAATGTGTCGGTCAGCGCGGCCATCCTGCTCTTTGAGGCTGTGCGCCAGAGGGAGGGATAATCTCGTCCATGTTTCCCATTTGGGGAAACCGAGCTTGCAAGGTGCGGGCTTTTTCCATTGTCTTTTGCATAAACCGGGCATACTCCTCCGACTCAGGGTGGAAGGGGCGGTGCCCCAACGCCTCGCGTATCGGTCGCCAAGCTTCGATAAACGCTTGTGTTTGGCGAGAGAAATAAGTGTCGCCAAACCGCTCGAAGATGTAGTCAATGGCTTGTGGGGTGGGGTGGAGCATGTCCTCCTGGTAGAAGCGATAGTCGCGAAGCTCATCGAGCACAATCTCGTAGGAGGGAAAATAGCCAATGGTCACATCCGTCACCGTTTGTCTCACCTGTTCGATGGCCAGCAGCAAGGTGGCCTTGGACAGCTGTGACCCGTGGTATCCATACTTGCGATAGCGGATGGGCGACACGGTGAGGACAAACCTTACCTGCGGGTAACGCTCATGCACCGCGGCGATGGCCTGGCTGATGTAGTCGGCACATTGCTCCACGCTAAGCACCCGCTCGTCGAAGAGCCGTTGCGGTCGCTTCTGGCAGTTGTCCACGATCTCGCCCGTCTCCTTGAGCACATACACATGGTTGGTGCCCAGGGTGAAGACGCACGTGCCCTGCTCGTTCGCCTGGAAGGGCATGCCCCCTTCGCTGGTCAGCCGCTCGACGGTGTGGACGATGCTGGCCGGGTTGTACATCACGCCATGCGGATTGACCACCGCGCGAAACCGTTCCTGGCAGAAGCGCCTGCCCATGTTGTCGGCAAAGCAAGAGCCGACAAACAACATGCGTTCGCATGGCTCAATCTTCCATGCGGAAGGAGAGATGTCAATGGGAGTCCTGAAATCCATCATTTTGATTAACTACGTGATACCTGCATGCCGTGGCGGCTGAGTGCCATGTCCACAAAGCGTGCGCCCGGGTTGGTGGGATGACTGTTGAGTGTGGCCTTGATGCGCGCGGCCGCCTCCGGGTCCTTGGCCACCATGTAGAGGTAGCCTCCTCCACCGGCCCCTGGCAGCTTGTAGCCCAGGCACAGGTCGTCCACCAGGTCGGTGATGCGGCGGCATGCCGCTGGGTTGGTGCCGCTGTCGAGTGCTTGGTTTTGTTGCCACGTCTTGCGTATCAGTCGGCCCACGCCCGCGAAGTCCTCGCGCTGTATGGCTTCACACATCGCCAGCGTGTGAGCCTTCATGTCGCGCAGCAGCGACAACTGCTCATGCTGGTTGAGGAACATCCGCTTCACGATTTCCGCCAGGATGTCCTTGGCCGTGCGCCTGATGCCTGTGTAATAGAGCAGGTGGCATGCTTGGTATTCGGGCTGGGTGAAGATGCCGTCGGGCAACCAGCGCACCAGGGGCTGCTGGTCGAAGCCAGGCTGCGTCTGCAGCAGTTTCACACCGTGCAGCAGTCCGCCAAACTGGTCTTGCCATCCGCCTCCTGTGGTGAGGAGTTGTTCCAGCACCAGGGTGCGCCGGCCTATCTCGCCCTTGTCCCATCCCAGTCCGCAAAACTCGCTGAGCGCCCCGAGCACGGTGGCGGCCAGCACGCTGCTGGTGCCCAGTCCGGAGCCGGCGGGGATGGCTGAGAGCAGCGTCACCTCAATGCCGCAACCGAAGTCGCGCAGCTGGTCTTCCAGCGTCTTGTGGGGCTCGGTGCCGAAGGCGGGCAGGAAACCGCAGAGGGCCAGGGCTGCCTTGGGGATGGAGAACGGGCTGCCCACCTGTTTGAAGGCGCCCAGTTGCTCATAGGTCGTCACCACCTCCGAGGCTCCGAGGTCGATGCTGCGCAGCACCACCTGTGGCTGCTGGCATGGCTTCACGTAGGCTTGGATGGGCTGCTGGCCGTTGAGCTCTATGGCGAGGTTGATGACGTTGCCACCCTCCATGAGGCAGTAGGGGGGCGTGTCGGTCCAGCCGCCCGCTATGTCGATGCGCACGGGCGACCGTCCCCACACGATCTGGTCATCGCATACCGTCTTGTGCGGCGCCACACGGTCGCTTGCCATGGCGAGCGTGACGCCTTCGCGCAGCAAGCCGAAAGCCTGCCGCTCCCATGTGGCCCGTGGCTCGCCCGTGGCAATCTCCGAGCGGAACATGGCGTCGGCCATGCGCTTCATGAGCGGTTCGTCAGTGTCCAGTGGCTGTGGGGCGGGCATGTGCAACTTGCGGAACGCCTGGGCGGCATCATCGAGGTCAAGTTGGTAGAACACGCTGTGCGCGTGGTTCCTGGCCAGCGCCTGCCAGTTGTGGGTGCGATATTGCTGCCGTTGTGCGGTGAGACGATACAGGTTGGCCTCGGTCGCTATCTGCTCCGCTGACAACAGCTTGACCATCGTCGTGTCGTCTCCGTGCATGTATGCGTCAAGCGCGGCGCCGTCGGGCAACAGGGGGAAGCGTGGCGTGGTCTGCTCGTCACCGGCAAACTTGTCAAAGTAACCATATCGGCGCACGCACCATGCGTCCGTGCCGATGGGCACCAGGTCGATGCACTCGTTGGGCTCAAGCCGCACGGTCCAGTCGTTTTCGGGCACGCCCGTCACGATGTTGTTGTGGGTCAGTGTCCAGCGGGCGCCCACGTGGCTGTTCTCCACCCATACGTTCTCGTTGCTGTCGTCGAAGGTAGTCTCTGTGACGGCATTCTGCACGAAGATGCTGGGACAAGGCTTCATGGAGTGGTGCAGGATGTGGCGCTGGTCGTTGACCAGGTTTTGTATGGCTACTGTGGAGGAAAGCAACTCGTGTGAGGTGCCGAAGTGGTAGAACTCGCCGCCTGGCAGGGGCAGTATGGCTACCTTCAGCCCAGCCACCTCGTCGTCGTGCAGGGTGGGGTGCGTGCCCAGGCAACAGCCGAAAGTGCCGTAGAGGTCATACTCCGTGAGCTGTCCGTCGTGTGTGGCGTGACGGACCAGCACGTCGATGGCCTTGTCCGACAGGAGCCACACACCGATGTCTGTCAGGTAGAAGTGGTCCTTCTGCAGACGGTTGAGCGTGTCGACCGAAGGCTTTTGCAACATGCACTTGAGCGATCCCGGCTCTTGCCGCGAACTGACAAAGACACCATGGTCCTTGGCTATCTCGGGACCCAGCCACAGCCCGTAGCACACCACGTCGGCCTCGGGGATGGGGTGCAGGGGCTCGGTGGAGCGGATGTACACGTCACCGCTCACGATCATCGTGCGAAGGCTCTTGGGCGCATGGTCCATGATGCGCTCGTAGAGAGGCAGCTGCAGTTGGAGCAGGTCTTGCTCAAGCCGTTGGCCGCGCTCCCAACGAAACACGGGGATGGGCGTCAGAATCTTGCCCGAAGGGGCGTAGGCCGGCAACCGGCGGCTCTGTCCGCCAGCATGGAGGAGTAGCAACTGCTCGTCGGATTTCCGGCCATGGGCCTTCCAGTACTCCATGAGCAAGTTGACCGACCCGCCGCCCGAGCCCAACTTGTGGCCGACAGGGTCGTTGGTGCAAAACCATTCGTCTTTCGGGTAACCTGTTATGTCGTGAAAACATCCCACCAGGTTGGGTGGGAGTGAGAGGAGTTTCTTCATCTTGTCTGGTGCGTCTTATGGGCATGATAGCCCGTTGTTTGTTGTTGCAAAAGTACATATTTTATTTGGTCACGATGTTTTTTTTGGTTACTTTTGCTAAAAATATTTCATCCATGAGTAGTAACCGGGACGGATTGTTCAAGAAGGATGGCAGGAGCTTCTTGCTTCCTCTCGCCATGATTACCATTTGTTTTGCCATGTGGGGGTTTGCCAATGACGTGACCAACCCGATGGTGAAGTCGTTTGGCTTGATCTTCCAAATCAGCAAGTTTGAGAGCAGCTTTGTGCAGGTGGCCTTCTACCTGGGCTATTTCTGCATGGCCCTCCCTGCCGCCATGTTCATCCAGCGCTATTCGTTCAAGGCCGGTGTGGTGACAGGGTTGGCGCTCTATGCCGTTGGCGCATTGGCCTTCGTGCCCGCCAAGGCCACAGGCTCGTTTGTGGCCTTCCTGCCCGCTTACTTTGTGATGACGTGTGGCTTGTCGTTTCTTGAGACCAGCTGCAATCCCTATGTCTATGCCATGGGCTCGGAGGAGACGGGCACCCGCCGGCTCAACTTCGCGCAGGCGTTCAATCCTGTCGGTGCGCTCACGGGCGCTTTCATCGCGCTGACTTACGTGTCGGGCAGTCTTGACACCACCGACGGTGTGGCAAGAGGACAGCTCATGGTGACCGACCCGCTTCGTTTCGAGGCCATCAAGGCGCACGACCTCGACATCCTGGTGCGTCCCTATCTCTACATCGGCGTCATCGTCCTGCTGTTGCTCGTGGCCATCGTGCTGACGCGCATGCCCAAGGCTGCTGATGAGGGCGAGCGAAAAGGCATGTGGAGGGCTTTCGGCCAACTGCTGCGCATGAAGACGTATCGCCAAGGTGTGATAGCCCAGTTCTTCTATGTGGGCGCGCAGACGGTGTGCTGGGCTTACATCATGTACTATGGCCACCATGTCTTCTCCGACATGGAGGGCATGACGGAGTCAGCGGCCCAGCAGGTCACCACCTATTATTACTTAGGTGCCTTGGCCTTGTTTGCTGTCGGCCGGTTTGTGTGCACTTACTTCTTGAAGTTTGTGGAGGCGGGTCGCTTGCTGGCATTGCTTGCCTTGTCCGCCATCGTGTGCTTGCTGGGGGTCATCTTTGTCGACGGCCGGGTGGGACTGTGGTGCCTCGTGGCCGTGTCGGGCTGCATGAGCCTGATGTTCCCCACCATCTATGGCATCGCCCTGACGGGTGTCCGTGACAACGTGAAGTTTGCGGGTGCCGGCCTGGTGATGAGCATCCTGGGCGGCAGCGTCATCCCTCCCGTTCAGGCCGCCATCATGGACTGCCAGACAACGGTGTTCGGCCTGTCGAGCGTCAACTATTCGTTCTTCATCCCCTTGCTGTGCTTTGCGGTCATCCTGTGGTACGGCTGGAAACATTGAGTGTGTCAGTGGCACATGGAGTTCACACGTTTTTTTCGGATGCAAGCCTTGTTGCAGAGCTACTGACTGACGGGAAGTATTTTATTGAATAACGAGTGTTAAGTGACGGTGAAAAAATAAATTAGTATGATTTGAGCCTCATATTTTTGAGCTATTTTTCTCACTCAAAGAGGGAGTATAGCGGGCTATACGACCGATGAGAGGGAGGAAAAGAGCCAAAAAGATGAGGCTGGAACCATCTCTGCATATGATAGAATTCTCTCTCAAATCGTACCAAGTTATTTTTTCATCGTCACTAAAAGCGCAACCAGCACTCATGAATCTTTCATACACGAGTTCCACTAATTCATCGAATGACCATCGAAAGCGCGTTTGGTCCTTAGTCGCACAGAATTAATTCAGGAAGAGCCTTAATTTAGACTACAATTGTGGATAAGTGAAACATTCTTTGGTTGCCCATGCTCGATTTCGACCAGAATGACCATCGCGTCAAATGCTAAATGTTTTGTTCCCCCCATCCTTGAGTTTCCCTAAAATCCATACGATTTTTATTATTCGTGAAAATTATTTTCCAAATGTTTGCACGTTTGATAGTTTTTCCATAATTTAGCGACAGAAGCAATGACATCCCGTCCTAACCTTTAAAAACGCCTTGCCGCATGAGACGACTGACACCATTACTGTTTTTCCTTTGCTTGTCGCAAGATACTTGGCTTGCGAACAAGCCTCGGCTTCCCGCAACGTATCTTTGTAGATAGCCGGCTACGGCGCGCAACTGTCCGACGCGCAGCTCCTGGCCGGCACCGCCATCCTCGGAGGCGTGGTCTCGGAGATAGGCGGCGGCAAGTTTGCCAACGGCGCCATGACCGCCGCCTTCCAGATGATGTACAACCACATGTCGCATCCGTCTTATGATGATGATGGCGGCGGCAGTTACACAGCCAAGGTGCTCCCAGCAGCTGTTGCCTGTTGTGTGGCGGATGGACCATTGCATGTAGGAGACGCAGCAGCAGCTGTCATGACGGCTGGCGCTGTCTTTACTGATGCAGCTGTTCTAGTTGCCGCAACAGCAGATGTCGTCCGCAACTACAAGCAGAGAATATATGTTACGTATGTCTTGACCAACCCTAAAACATCACAAGTGTACGTTGGCAGGACAAGTGGGATAGGTGATCCTCTGAAAATAGCCCAAAATAGATATTATCACCATTGGTTTAGACGTTCACAAGGATACACAAATCTTAGAGTAGACCAGTGGTCAAGATCTTATGATGCAATACGGGGACGGGAACAACAATTAATAGATTTTTATGGAGGAATTGGAAGCAAAAAATTGGGCAATTATATTAGGGGGGTAGCCAAATGGAATCCTTCAGGCAGATATTTCCACAGCGAATCTAATAAAGAGTTTGGAAACATTGCTCCATATACAGGTTATTAATTCGTTCTAATAATATAAATATAAAAAAATATTTAAAGATATGGAAGATTTGGAATTTTATAAAACTTGGATTTTGGTAATGCTAAACTTTAAATGGCAGAAAACCATAAAAAGAGACAAAAAGAGAGCAAATCCTGAGGAAGCATGCAAGGAAACAGATAATATTTTTGAAGATATTATAAAGCGTATACAAGGATATTACGCGAAAAAGAGCCTTAGTCTAATGAGAAGAAGTTTTTCTTCTATTAATGAATTAGCCCCTGAGCCTGGCGATTCCGACTATCCCATTCTCAACGCACGCCTCCTTGCCGCCTGCGGCAAAGGTCTTGACGACCTCTATAAAAAGCGGTGGGAAAGAATAGCGAAGATCAAGGGGCGTGGAAAGATACGTTCGGATAGCGAGTTCTATCTCATCCAAGAGCATATCGACTACTTGATCAATATGGAGGCGCCCGAAGATGAGGTGAAAGTGTTTGATGGCATGTTGTTCGACTATGAGGAGCGCGCAAGGAAAAGAATGGAAAGGCGGGAAAAGAAGAAACCGTAAATCCATTTTGGGCGCAAAGAGTTTTGGTCGCCAATGGTATGACTTGTAAATGGAAATCCATGCGTGGCAGAATAGTTCTTATGTATGGTGCGCAGCTGTCCGACGCGCAGCTCTTGGCCGGCAACGCAATCCTCGGCGGGGTGGTCTCGGAGATAGGCGGAGGAAAGTTCGCCAACGGCGCCATGACCGCCGCCTTCCAGATGATGTACAACCACTTCTATCATCATGGACCGACCTTCAAACAACTGGGGAAGATAGATGCGATTTACAAAAAGTCCTTGAAAGATTACCCTTCACCTCAGGATTTCTATCGCTCGGTGGGATTGCCCGAGTATGCCAATGGCTGTGCGGCAAGGTTAAGCTACGCCTTAAGGTGGGTTCTATAAATTACCACCTTTAGGTAACAAGTCACAGTAGGGGTTATGTTTTGCCATCTTTTGGCCTCTTTTTGGTTCATAGCGCCAGTTCGTTCGGTCATATAGCCCGCTATACTCCCTCACTCACTGACACTATGACCTCAAAAAGAGCCACAAAATCTGACAAAGCTAATTTATAGAACCCACCTTAAATGAAAGTGGCACGAAGACCATTCCCTACATAAAGGGGCAAACCCGCAAGGGAAGTGACGGGAAAAATTACTTTATGTTTGCAAATGATATGAGGAAATGGTTCTATCGGATATGGGGTAAGCCAAGAGTGTTTATGCCTTTAAGGGTAGAGTTGACAACTATAAATGGCAAAGGACCTCGACATATTCAATGAACTATTCCAAGGCATCGGTACAGCATGGTCCGAGTGAGCCGACGGCAGCGCCGCTGACCGTTAGTGATGTGGTGTTGCTCCCGTTGTAGAAGTTGACCTGCGTGCCGTGGCCGCTGACCTTCAGGTTGGGATTCCAGTAGAGGGTGCGGCGGTAGTCCTTGTGGCTGGGCAGGGGCTTGCGGCTATAGTCGGGATGGTAGAAGTCGTCGGGCATGTTGAAGCCATGCAGCGTGATACGCCTGTCGCGCATGGTGTATCGCGTGGCGTCTTGGGGCATGGTGTCGAAGTCTACCACCACATCTGCGCTTTGGCTGCTCATCTCCGGATGGTCGTCACGGCGCAGGTTGAAGTCGGTGTAGAACTTAGCCGTCTGCAGGCGCTTGAGTTTTGTGTCCTTGTAGAGGGCCCAGTTGCTTCTCGTGGTGGGTGTGGCTTGTGCGGCGGCCTTGTCGGGTGCATAGGTGCGGTAGAAGAGGTAGCGGTCGAAGCGGGCGTCCACCAGGAACATGCGGTCCGCATGGTAGTTGCCCATGAGCATCATGCTCATCTGTAGGGGCAGTCGTCGGAAGTTGACCTTGCCGTAGGACAATCCATAATCAGTCAACAGGTTGTAGAGCTCGATGGCATCGTATTGGCAGGCTGGCTTGTTCCAGTTGATGGCGTGCTTGCTCTTGCGGCGGCGAGCCTTGACGCTCACCTCCGACAGGTCGGTGCCGTCGTCGGTCAGTGAGTCGCTTCCCGCTTCGAGTGGGGTGGTGCTGGCTTCCGGCTGGTGGGTCTGGTAGAACGAATATTTGGTGGCGAAGACCGGATAAAACAGGTCGCGCTTGACATAGTAGTCGGGCCATGCGTCTTCGTCAAAGAGGTCATAGTCGTCCCTCTTTTTGTTCTTTTTCTTCTTGTCTTTGTTGTCGCCATAAGCGCCCATCATGAGTGTGGCGTCGCCGTAAAACGGCTCCACGCTGAAGGCAAAGTGGCCGCCGTGATCAGTCTGTTGCTCTATTTGCCACACGTCGGTGCCCAGCACCAGTTCTCCCTTGATGGTCACCTCCTTGTGCAAGCCACCATGGTTGACACCCTGCTCCGGGTCTGCCTGGTTGACGGCTCCAGGCTCACTGTCCGTGTTTCCGAATGTTTCGGTGTTGGAGATTACATCGGCCCGCTGTGTCGATGTGTCGTCCTGAAGACCCTCGGGCTTCTCCTGGTTAGCCAGGTAGTTCATGCCCTCACCATCGGAAATCTTCTTGGAGTATTCGCCGAACTCCCCCTGTTCGCCGCTGGCCATGATAGCATCAAGCGTCCATCCGAAGATGCCCATCTTCCACCAGGGCATCTCCTCAGGCTCTATGGGACTGAAATGTACGGAAGGATAGACGTTGCCCTCCACGGTCATGGCCGTCTCGGGCTTGTAACGCAGCGGCTTGGTGGCCATGACATCCTTGACGTTGTAGCGTCTCCAGCCCTGCACCAGGAGCAGCAGGTCAAGGCGAGCCTGGTGCAGGCTGTCGTCGGCCTCGAAGTAGTAGTCTGGGTTGGCCACAAATCCCTTGAGGTCGCTCGAGAGCAGAAGGTCGGTCAGAATGTTGCCTGTGTCATATGTGGGGCAGTCCTCGCCGTTGTCTCTCACGGCCAGGCTCATGGTCTTCACGTCTTCGGGGGGCGTAATCTTCAAGTTGACAGCCTCGTAGGGAGCATACTCCTTTTTGAGTCCCTCGATGCGGATCCGTCGTGCCGTCTTCTCATGATGATTGACAAAGAACAGACGGTCGGCCAGCATCTGGCCCTGCGTGTTCATCACCACGAGGTTGCACACGCCCGTGGGCAGCTTGCCAAAGTCAAGTTGCCATGAGGCCGAGCCTGTGCCGTCGAGTGTCAGGCTGCGGTAGTCTTTCAGTTCACCGCGGCAGAGCACGGCGGCTGTCAGGGACGACACGTTGAGGCCTATGGCTTTCACCTGCGCCATGCCTTGCGCCAATGACAAGGCGACACCTTTGTTCCCGGACATCGGCAAGTCGAAGGAGTAGGTCTTTCCCTTGTAGGAGAATACGGCTTTCTCGTCAGGGGTGTCGCCGCTGAGGGTGAACACGCCACGCCCCATGTGGTCGGCCGCGATGGTCTGCCCGCCGACGGTGCCCGTCAGGTTCACCGCCTCACCCAGTTCGTTGGTCACCTCGAAGGCGATGCGCTGTGTGGTGCCAATGATGCGGTTGCCTCCCTCGGGGTAGAACGTGACGTTCAGCCGGGGTTTGGCCACGGGCAGGGCACGCTGTCGTGGGCGCGGGCGCATGTCTTTCAGGCTGTAATCCCCAGCCTGATACGGCTTCTCATAGACCGGGATGACACGCGAGTAGACGCTGCCATAGTCGCGGAAGAAGTCCTTGGCCATCTGTCGGTTGTAGAACTCCTCGCGATAAATGCGGTTGTAAGGGCGCTCCGTCACGTTGAAGTTCATCATCCAGCGCGTGTAGGCCCGCAGTTCGTAGTAACCCGAATAGAGCGAGTCGGAGAGCACAAAGTCGCCCGCCCCATAGCCGTCGGGCGAGACGATGAGTTGCTGGCGCTCCACCACGAAGCCGTCGGGCGACACCAGTTCCACATAGACGATGCGGCTCATGTCGGTGGATGTGAGGTCGTCTGCCCTCACTACATACGACCGGTACCAGAGTGTGTCGCCGAGGAAGTAGCAGTTGTTGTCGAGGTGCAGGTACACTTTCTCCTGTATGGGCGCGTTTGCCAGGCGCGTCCTTATACTGTCTTCTTGTGCCGGCATGCTTGTGGTGACAAGCAGAAGGAGCAGTAGGCTTATGATTTTCGGTAGGTTTTTCATGGTGACGGATGGCTTGAAACGAAGATGATAAGGTGCAGTCACCCCAATTCTTATTTGGATACGACAGCGCGCCCGTCGGCGGTGATGCCTTCGGCTGAATAGTACATCTCGCGGCAGGTGCTGTTGACCAAGACCTCAAACGATACCTTGCCGTCTGCATCCGTCGTCAGGTTGGGCTCCCAGAGGAGGGTGCGGCGGTAGTCCTGGTCGGGGATGATGCCGGTCAGCTCGGTGTCCTCGTAGGTCTCGGGGTTGGCGAGACCGCGAAACCAGGTGGTGCGGAGGCCTTTCGGCTTCTTGCTGTAATATCGTCCTTGTGAGTTGCGGTAAACGAAAATCTTGACGACGTTGTTGCCTGCCATCTGTGCGTACTGGTCGTTGATGTTTGAGCTTGTTGTCTTGATGAGCACCTTGCTGACCTCATCCATGTAGAAAGGCAAGGCGTAGGATACCATGCCTCCGTAGGTGATGCTTTCCAGCTCATCGGCGTTGTCGGGCTTCTTGATTCTTTTCGTCACTCCCGTGGCACATGCAAAGTGATTGTTGACATACCACATGATGGGGCGTCGCTCGTAGCTCAGACCATTGTCGTAGTAGTTGTTGATGGTGTTGGTGTAAGGTACGTAGCCCGACACGTTGTCGCTGCCGACAAGTAGCGGGTTCTTGCCTTTCAGGTATTCGATCAGTGTGGGCATGGCTTGACCCTTGTCGAGCAGCTCGTCCACCTCGTCGCCCGGTCTGTAGATGAGGTCGGCAGTCCGCAGGTTGCCCTCATAGTTCTCCCAGAAGTATTTGCCTTGTCGGCGTTTGGCCGTCACGGTCACCTGCTGCAACACACGCACGCCGTCGGTGCTCAGCGAGAGGTCACCGCGGTCGATGGCGGTCTGCAGGTTGATGGGTGGCACGGGCAACTGCAGAGGCAGCATCTCCTGTGGGTCCAACCCCCGGAGCTTGGGCGAGAAGTTGCGGCTCACGCCCACATAGTAGCCTATCATCTTGTCCTCCTTGCTGGTCTTTACATACATGTTCCAGCCGTTTCCCCAACAGTCGGGCACGGTGAAGCGGTAGCGCCCCCGACTGTCGGTCTTGGCGTGTCCCACAAGAGCGTCTCCGTCATAGCTGTTGAGCACCAGCGTGAGGTCTATGCCTTCCACGGTCTGTTTCTTTTTGGTGGGATAGATTTGCCCGTTGAGGATCATCTGTTTCTCAATGGGATAGTCGAAGGCGAAGTTCTTCTTGCCTTCCATCATCCGGAAGTCGTAGCGGCGCCAGCCCTGCACGAGCATCAGTAGGTCGGTGGCTTGGCGATGCTCCGCGTCATCACTCTCGAGATAGTAGGCCGCATGGTGGATATAGCCTTTCAGGTCGCTGCTGAGCAGGAGCCATGAGGCGGCGTTCTGGTCCCACCCGCTGACCTGGTTGCCGGCGTCTCTCACGGCGAGCGAGAAGGTGGTGTTGGGCAATGTCTGGGCTGAGAGCCTGACGATGCGCCCTTCCACGCTGTCCACCGAGAGGTTGATGGGAGCCATCTTGGTGTGGGGATAGACAAACAGCATGCGGGAGGCTAAGATTTGTCCGTGCTCGTCGATGACGGTCAGTTGCGATACGCCCTCCTTCATCGTTCGGCGTGACAACGAGAGGCTGACGGGCTTGCCGCCCAGCGAGTGCTCTTCGCAGAAGTATATCTTTCCGTTGTTCATCAGTGTCACGCCCACGGTCTGTCCTTGCCAGTCGGGTGTGGCCGACAGCTGCACGGGGATGTTGTCTTTCTTTTGGCTCATGTCCACGCTGAGGGCTATGCCCGATGCCTCGGCTACAGGGATCGCTATGTTGGCCGTGCGCCCATTGTCGCACACCACGGACAGCGTGCAGGGCGTGTCACCCGGCGTGACGAAGACCATGCCTCGCCCATCGCTGTTGGTCTGTGTGCGCATCAGCGTCTGGTCGCCTTGCTTCAGCGTGCAGGCAGCCTTCAGCCGTTGCCCTTGTCGGTCGAACAGCTCGAAGGCCAGTCGGCTCTTGAAGCCCTTGATGAGGTGTCCGCCCTCGGGATAAAACTTGGCATTGATGTTCTTTTCCAGCCCTTCGGGCTTTTCGCGATGGGTGGGAACGTCGGTTGCCCTGGGCGTCCATAGCCTGGGGCTGCTGTAGTCGCCCTCTTTTGCGGGCTTCTCGAAGATGGGTATGGTGCGGGAGAATATGGCATCAGTGCCCCAGTTGAGCATGTAGCGTGTGTAGGCGCGTATCTCAAAGAAACCTCCGCGCAGGATGTCGCCGAGCTTGATCTGTCCGATGCCCACACCATGGTTCAGTTTCACCTTCACTTGTTTTTCCATTTCCCCCGTGGCGTTGTAGAGCTCCACGTATGCTATGTTGCTGCGCCCGCCCAATGAGTCGTTGCTGCTGCAAACCTGATAGACCTTGAACCACAAGGTCTCGCCGATGAAGTAGCCGGTATTGTCGAGGTGGAGATATAGCTTCTCTTGCGGAAACACATGGTTGAACCTCCCCGCGATCTTCGTGAAGTAACCGATGCTGTCGTTTTCTGTGGCATGAACGGGAAGTAACGAGACCATAAAAAATAAGAGGGCAGTAAAGTTTCTCTGCCAATAGGTGTTAGGCTGTTTCATGGTCGTTTAGGTTGAGTGTTGAGGTTGTATTGTTTAGAGTTGAGGCTTACTTTTAATTGCCATTCGCAAAACTAAAAAAACGAAGGAGAACGTCAAGCCTTTTCTCTTTTTTTATTTCTTTCGTCTTTTTTTCTTGTTTGATTATTCTGTCCATTCGGTTCTCAATGTGTGAAGTTTTCGAAACAGCCTTCAAGTTCAAACTTCTTGATGATGGCCTCTTCTGTGGAAGTCGTCTTCACGATTTGATAGTTCTTTCGGAAGGTTTCATCGTTGCCTCGCTGGCTTAGGGTGTTGTAGATGTCCTCCTTGTACGTTGAGACACCTTTCCCGATGTCGTAATTGCCAATGTTGAACAGTGTACTCCAATAGACACCACCGTATTCATTTTTGCCACGGTCGACAACCATGCGCGTGCCGATGGATGCCACTTCGTTGAATCCCCGGTCGTGCTTGTAGGTCATTTGGATTTCGATGTCTCGCAGACAATAGCGAAACATACTTGTGGACCCCGATGTACGATAGCGGATTCTCACGAGTTCGTTGTGTACCATCCCGCGAAAGGAGAGTAGCTGTAGCTTGTCCATGTCAAACATTAGTCTTCCCGTCATGACATGAGAGGGAACTTTTGCTTTTTCATCAAATTGCACAACGATGATTTTTTTGTCTTCATCACCCTGCAAGATGGCGTACGACAAGTCATACAGGTCTCCATAGTAGTTCTTTATCCACTTATAGGGCAGTGGGAAATAAAGATTTTTCCATACTCCTGGATCGGGTAGTATAGGGGCCAAGCTGGAGGTCACGTAATAGTTGCGAAACTTATAGAAAGGCTTCAGGGTGTCGCCGCTCTCAATGTTGCCATAACGGCCTGTGGTGAGCATGAAGTTGCGCAGGGCTATGTCGGATTGGGTGCGGAAGAAAGCCTCGATGAGTTCGTTGTAAGTGGTGTCGTTGGATGACACCTGGCGGTAGAAGTAGTTGGACTGTTCAAAACGATATTGGGCATACTCCATTTTGAGTTTTTTCGCCAGTTTCTTGAGCAACCCCACGACATCGATGGGGGTGACGGTCACCTCTTGCAGCATCCTGGTATAGGGCTTCAGTTCCACCTTGCTTCCCAAGTCGCTTGCCTTGATGTTTTTGGTGTTGTAGCCGACGTAGGTGATGTGGAGCATGTCGCTTGGATTTGCCTGGATGGAGAAGTCACCTTCCTGATTGGTGATGGTGGAGTGGGAGGCGCTGATGTAGATGCTCGCCATGGGCAGTGCGTCGCCAGTGCTCGCGTCCACCACGCGGGCCGTGTAGGTGTTTTGGGCGCTGACGTGTGTCAAGGCTAATAATGTCAATAGAATAATGAATAGGTTTTGTTTCATTTTATTTTCCTTTATTATTAGGTATCCCCGACATTACTGTTGATAAGTAATGATGATGTCAAATGCTTCACCAGAGATAGGGTGCAAGCTCATGCTGGAAGATAGTGTCAGTCCTAAAATAAAAAAGTTATTTCATAATAAGACGTTTCTTCAATAACGCTCAGTACTTCCTTATTTCTGTAAACTTCTCTATGTGAGAGCATGGTACATGACAAGAAAATACTGAGCAAGTTGTATTACCTGTTTAGTAGGTCGTTATTCCAATAGGGTGTGAATTGTCATTGTCAAAGATTAGCATTACTTGTTCACCTTTCAGTCTATAATATCCAAAGCTAGCAATAGGTGTGTTAGCACGAATTGTTTGTGAACTGTTTCGCTTGGCATAAATTTCTTGTGTTACAAAATTGCTTTCAGTACTTATTGCACACTTTATAGACGGAATGTTTAATTCTATGCACTCGGAATAAGTGCTTATGCAAACACATACGGTCGTCGCATCCACTTTTTGTTCAATAGACAGTGCGCAAGTGTCAGAATAGTAATATTTTTCATGGTAAATGGCATAGTTCTTACCTGCAATAGCAAGATTACTTCCCGTGTATGAGAACTCTGAAGAAGCTTGGCCTGCAGATGGGGCTATGAAATTCGAAGATGGCTTTATAAATGAAAAAACTTTATTGGTGTGTTCTTCAAGGTCAAATTCAGAAGGATACAGGGTGTAATCACTTCCGTCATGTTCTTCTGAACCGACAGCAAAGCTATATCTACCCACATAGCTAACTGCTCCCGTAATGAGAACATAACCACCTTTCCACGTTCCATTATGCACCATCTCGCACATATCCCACAATGAATAGGGGTTGGATTCTGTGCCAGGTTTATCTGACGTGTTCATTGTGGAAATCAGGCTTTCCTCGTTTTCACTTAGGCCAACTTTCGCATTTCTTAATGCGCTCTTTTCATACTTTTTAATTTTCATAACTTTAAAATTTTATTGTTTTACAATTCAAACAAGAGATATTCTTGCTTGTTTTTGTTTTTTTCTTTAAAATGCTTTGATGCGAATTTGTTTTCAGAGTAATTATTTTCCATAAGCATCTGACTAAGTTCTTGAATGTCACTTTCGCTATATTCTTCAAAACTTATCAGAATCGCTTTGCTCGCAAGTTTGATGAGATTTGAAATAAATCGCCTCCTCTTCTCTTTAACGATGTATGGCAATACGTTAAGACATATTACAAGGTCGAAGGTATCGTATTTTTCCAATTCGCTTGTGAGATCGAAAGCGTGGCATGGCTCGTCACCCCAAGGAAGAAGTTGTTTGGACAGCTCTTCTGTGTGAGGGTTGGCGTCATACCCGACAGCTTCAATGCCTAATCTTCTCAGTGCCGCTACGTAGTGTCCGCATCCGCATCCCGCATCTATGACAGTTTTTTATATCCATCATCTTGATGTATTCATATAAGATGTTTTCCAGTCTATCGCAGAATGGGTAATGCGCAAAGCCTTTGTAGTTCCATACACCTGATGGAGAAATGTCACAAGAAACTTCTTGTAGTAAGTATGTGTCTATCTTCTCAACTAATTGCCGACATAGCGGGTATGTGAATTTTCTTGCGAACAGGCACTTAGACTTTGCCAACAGGGGAAAGTGCTCTACTCCGAGATTTGCAGGTGCATTTCCGTTTTCATTTTTCCATCTGATGAACCGCAGGTTGTCGTTTAACACTTTGCCTGCTGGCATAAGATTGAGCAGCACCGTTTGAATGTATGACTCTTCTGGCGCAAAGGTGAAGCGCAAACGTCTATAGAACGCAGGATGCTTCCTTGTGTAGTCGGTGAGTACTATTGCGGCCTCTCTTGTTATGGAGAACCATTGAGAGCCTCCGTAGAGGTGCTCAAAGTAATGTGGGATACTTCTGTGTATGTGCCATTTCTTTTGGAAGTTCACCCACTGCTCGGCCTTTTGTTTGCTTTCATTTCTTTCATGGTAATAATCGAATGGATAAAAGTATTCAAATCTTGTGTAAGTATTGTTCTGCCATTTGGGATGCGGAAGATGTACGTAGGATAGGAAGTTGACGCCCATAGCCTTGTCAAAGGTTTCCAAGAAAGTCTCGAGTGGCTTAATCGGGTAATCCTCACCGCTTATAAGATGTATGTAATCGGCTTCACATTCTATCAGTGCGCAGTTGAGAAGATACATTTCGCATTTTAGGATGCTAAATCCGCCCCAATGTACTGTATACCTCTTGTATACTTTTCTGACATTGTTCATCCTTCTTAGTTCGTTTATTTGCTCATCTGTAATGTCGCCTTTTCGATCAACATGAATGAACACTTGACAGTCATGGCTAAAGTACTCTACTAAGTGCCTTAGTTGAGGATAATCTTTGTGAGCCATGATTAAGATAGCGTGGCTCCTCCTTTTGACCCTGTTGGGAATGTTTAAATACTTTGTTTTCATTAGCCTTAAATTTTAATTGTAACTAATAATATTGCCTACTTTATCCTTGATCTCCTATGTTGTTATCAAGCGATTGTTTCAATTATTCGTAGTTTCCACTATTTTCTGTAGGCGTCGCAAATATACAAATAGTTAGAATGGTGGCCAAATGTTTTTGATATTATTTTTTTTCTTGCCAGATTTTCTTGCCCAGCCTGCGGCTATCAATCCGTGAAGTTGCTGAAGCAGCTCTCGCGTTCAAACTTCTTGATGATGGTCTCTTTGGTGGACGTTGTCTTCACGATTTGATAGTTCTTTCGGAAGGCTTCGTCGTTGCCTCGCTGGCTTAGTTTGCTGTAGATGTCCTCCTTGTACGTTGAGACACCTTTCCCGATGTCGTAATTGCCAATGTTGAACAGTGTACTCCAATAGACACCACCGTATTCATTTTTGCCACGGTCGACAACCATGCGCGTGCCGATGGATGCCACTTCGTTGAATCCCCGGTCGTGCTTGTAGGTCATTTGGATTTCGATGTCTCGCAGACAATAGCGAAACATACTTGTGGACCCCGATGTACGATAGCGGATTCTCACGAGTTCGTTGTGTACCATCCCGCGAAAGGAGAGTAGCTGTAGCTTGTCCATGTCAAACATTAGTCTTCCCGTCATGACATGAGAGGGAACTTTTGCTTTTTCATCAAATTGCACAACGATGATTTTTTTGTCTTCATCACCCTGCAAGATGGCGTACGACAAGTCATACAGGTCTCCATAGTAGTTCTTTATCCACTTATAGGGCAGTGGGAAATAAAGATTTTTCCATACTCCTGGATCGGGTAGTATAGGGGCCAAGCTGGAGGTCACGTAATAGTTGCGAAACTTATAGAAAGGCTTCAGGGTGTCGCCGCTCTCAATGTTGCCATAACGGCCTGTGGTGAGCATGAAGTTGCGCAGGGCTATGTCGGATTGGGTGCGGAAGAAAGCCTCGATGAGTTCGTTGTAAGTGGTGTCGTTGGATGACACCTGGCGGTAGAAGTAGTTGGACTGTTCAAAACGATATTGGGCATACTCCATTTTGAGTTTCTTCACCAGCTTCTTGAGCAACCCCACGACATCGACGGGGGTGACGGTCACTCCTTGCAGCATCCTGGTGAAAGGTTTCAGCTCCACCTTGCGTCGCAAGTCGCTTGCCTTGATGCTCTTGGCGTTGTAGCCCACATAGGAGATGCGGAGCACGTCTTCGGGTTGCGCCACGATGGAGAAGTCGCCCTCCTGGTTGGTGATGGTGGAGTGGGAGGCGCTGATGTAGACGCTCGCCATAGGCAGTGCGTCGCCAGTGCTCGCGTCCACGACGCGGGCTGTATAGGTGTTTTGGGCGCCGACATGTGTCAAGGATAATAATGTCAATAGAATAATGAAGAGGCTTTGTTTCATGGCAGTTTATGTGTTAATACTCAGCTCTTTCTTGTTATATGAACTTTTTGTCCAGCCCGCAGTTATTTGCGAATGATGCTTCCTAAACAGCCATCATGCCCAAACTGCTTGATGAAAAAAACAAAACCGCCCGGTTGTCATCTCTTCGCCAACATTTGTGTGTGTTGGTCGTGTGATTGACAGCCGGGCGGTAGTGTGTGTGACGTTACAGAGCCGCTTTCAGTTGGCGGAGCGCCTGCTCCAGGACGGCGCGGGGCGTGCCCACGTTCATCCGCATGAAACCCTCTCCGCCCTGCCCGAACATCTCGCCGTCGTTGAGTGCCAGGTGCGCCTTGTTGACAAAGAGGTCAATGAGTTGGTCGTGGTTGAGACCCAGTTGGCGACAGTCGAGCCACACGAGGAAGGAAGCCTGGGGGCGCAGGGGCTTGATCTGGGGCATGTGCTGTTTGCAGAAGTCTTCCACAAACAGAATGTTCTCCTCCACGTAACGGAGCATGGCCTTGCGCCACTCCTCGCCCTGCTGGAAGGCGGCGATGGTGGCGATGGGCGAGAAGAGGGTGGGCTCGTTGAGCTCGTTGGCGGTGAGCCATGAGTAGAACTTTTGGCGTATCTCGTCGTTGGGAACAATGGCGTAGGAACTCACGATGCCTGCGATGTTGAACGTCTTCGACGGCGCGCCAAACGTGATGCTGCACTGCGCCGCCTTCTCCGAGACCATGGCGAACGGCACATGTTTGTTGCCCCAGAGCGCCATGTCGCAGTGGATCTCATCGGAGATGACGAGGATGTGGCGGTCGTAGCAGAAGTCGGCCAGGCGCGCCAACGTCTCCTTGTCCCACACGATGCCGGCCGGGTTGTGTGGATTGGAGAGGACGAGCACCCGGCACTTGTCGTCGGCTACGCGGGCCAGGTTGTCGAAGTCCATGGAGTAGGTGCCGTCCGCGTTCTCGTGGAGCGGGTTGTAGACCACCTCGCGGCCGTTGCCCTGAGGAGTAAGCCGGAAGGGATGATACACAGGCGGCTGGATGATGACCTTCTCGTCGGGCCGTGTGAAGACGTTCACCACCATGCCGATGCCCTTCACGATGCCGGGTATGTAGGTGAGCCACTCGCGCTTCACGTCCCACTGGTGATGGTCGTGGAGCCATCGCTGCACGGTGGGCCAGTAGTCTTTCGGCTCCACGGTGTAGCCGAAGAGCGAGTGGTCGAGGCGCTTGCGGAGCGCGTCGGTGATAAACTGCGGTGTCTCAAAGTCCATGTCAGCCACCCATAGTGGCAACAGGTCAGACCGTCCGTAGCGCTCCTGGAGCACCTCGTGCTTCAGGTCGCCGCTGCCCGTGCGGTCGATAATCTTGTTGAAATCGTACATTTGTGCTGTGTGTTGTTGGGTTATGCTTTCAATGCTTGCTTGATGTCCTCAAACACGTCGTCCATGTCCTCCAGTCCTACGGAGAGGCGCACGGTGGTGTCGAGCACGTCCATGGCCGCCCGCTCCTCATCGGAGAAAGGTCCGAAGATGGTGCTTGCCGGGTGGATGGCCAGTGTCTTGTTGTCGAAGAGGTTGGTGGCACGGCGCACCAGGCGGAGGTGGTCTATCATGCTGAAGCAAGCCTCTCGGCTCTCGAGGTCGATGGTCATCATGGCACCGGCCGTCTTGCCAAACTGCTTCTCGGCGAGGGTGTGGTAAGGATTGTCGGGAAGTCCCACGTAGTTGACGCGCTTCACCTCGGGCAGCGAGCGCAGCATCTCTGCCAGGCGCAGCGTGTTCTGGCTCTGCACGCGGTAGCGCGCGTCGAGTGTCTCCAGTCCGAGCGACTGCATATAGGCCACGTGAGGCGTCATGTACGCGCCGAAGTTGAAGAGCATCTCGTTTTTCATGGTGTGCCCGAAGTCGGGCGCGGTGCCATAGTCGATGACGAGACCGCCCAGCGTGGTAGCCCCGCCCGACAGGTACTTGGTGCTCGACACCACCTCGATGTCGACGCCCAGGGCCTTGGCGGAGAACTGTGTGAATGGGATGACCGTGGTGTCAGCCACCAGCGGCACATGGTGCGCATGGGCTATGGCCGCAAGTTCGCGAAGGTCGGCTACCTCCATCTGTGGGTTGGTGATGATCTCCAGGAAGAGACAACAGGTGTTGTCGTCAATCTGCCGCTTCACCTCGTCGAGGTCGAGCAGGTCGCAGGGACGGGCCTCCACGCCAAAGCGCTTGAGCGACTGTGTGATGAGCGAGAACGTGTTGCCGAACATGTGGCGCGAGGTGACGATGTTCTTGCCAGTGGCGGCAAGGGCCAGCAGCGTGTTGCTGATGGCGGCCATGCCCGATGAGAAAGCCACAACGTGGCTGGCACCAGTAAGCGCCTTCACCTTGTCCTCCAGGTACATCACCGTGGGGTTCATCACTCTGGAATAGTCGGGGGCGACCACCCGTCCCGTGAAGGCGTCGGCCATGTCGGCCGCTGTGTCAAACTCGTAGGCTGCCGTGTGGTAGACCGGCATGCTCAATGATCCGTAGGCGTCGTGCTTACAGAACGGTGTGTCGATGGCCTTTGTCTGATTTTTCATGGTTGCTTTGTCTTAAAGTTGCTGCAAAATTACATGATTTTGAGCTTTTTCATGAAAGATTGGTCGACAGATTTTGAAAAAATAAAATCCTCATTGGTCATGATGTCGTGTAGAGCCAGACGCGACGACCGCCCTGCCAGCGGATGGGAGCTTGCGCGTGGAGGCATCCCGGGGCTGAGGGCGGGGCGGTCGCAAAGAAAGGGGGCGAGCGTGTCAGCGGGCTATCTTCTGTCCGTTCTTGATGAATATGCCATGCTGTGGCTGTGACACACGGCGGCCTTGCAGGTCGTAGATGGGAGCGTCGGGCGCCTTGTGATTGCCTTCGATGGGGCTGACGGCCGTGGGGTTGCCGATGATGCCCTGCAGCTCCTCGGCTGTGAGCGGATAATTGTAGATGCGCACGTCATCGATAATGCCGTTGAACAGCGGGTCGGCGACAAACTGGCTACGCCCGATGTAGTTGAGCACAGGACGGATGTCGCTTGGCTTGATGGAGATGGAGGAGGAACCTACCGCCTGGCCATCCACCCAGATGGTGGCGCTACCCGCACCGAGTGTTACGGCCACGTGGTGCCACTTGCTGCCCTGCAACTTGGAGGATGCGTCTACGATCTGCTCGTCACCGCCGTTCTTGATGGCGAAACGCATGGTGGAGCCGTTGCTCGGCGTGAGGAACATGTATTGCTGGGTGCCGTTGCCGAAGTCGAAGAGACGCGTCCAGTTGCTGCCGCTGTTGGTCCACTTCACCCACATGGCGATGGTCATCTCGTCCATGTCGCCCACCGCATAGGGCAAGCGCAGGTAAGCGTTGGAGAGACGCAGGGCCGAGTCGCCCACCTGATGGTCGGTCACGTAGCGGGGCGTGGCCGAGCAAGCGACATCCATGAGGTTGGCTGTCTCGTCGAGGAGTGAGCCTTCCATCTGCCAACTGGCCACCAGGGCGCGATCGCCTGTGGGTGTGGCTTGTGCGGGACCACTTGCTTCCGACACGTTGGCTGAGCGGTCGACGGCTTTCACCTTATATAAATAAGCATGGCCTTGACGGCAGGTGTTGTCGGTGAACGATGTGCCGGTGATGCCACGGGCGATGGTGCTCCAATGGGTGCCGTCGGCATCGCCTCGCACGATGAGATAGCTCGCCACGTCGTTGTCGGTGGGGGCGGTCCATGTGAGGCTCACGCTGGCCGCATGGGCTGTGGCCGTGAGTGCTGTCGGTGCGGCGGGCGCAACGTTCTCCACGGGTGCGTCGGCGGGAATGAACCGCCACATCTGCAACTTACGGTCGACTGCGGATGAAGCCAATGTCTTCTGGACGAAATAGGTTGCCGACTCGTTGTGAAGCGACAGGTAGAGGCCTGACTCGCGGTTGCGTAGATAATAGTAACCTTTGCCCGCGTACTCGACAGACCACTGCTCGTTGCTGGCATTGCCGGCGTTGTAAGCGATGATGTGGGCGAAGGGTTGTGTGGAGTTGTTGAGCACGTTCATGTGCATCTTGTTCTGTGCATTGGTGAACGTGAAGAAACTGTAGTCGCCGCCGATGCGGGAGCTGGCAGGCGCTACGTCCCATTGGGCGAGTGGGGGAACATCCGAGAACTGTGAGTAGCGCTTGGGCGTGAGCTCGCTACCCGATGATGTGTTGCCGACAATGGTCATACGCGACGCATAGTTGATAAGCTTGTAGCGGCCAGCCGCGATTTCCACGGGCGGCACGTCCTCGCCCCGGTAGACATTGTAGACCCGTTCGGCGTTGGTCTGCCCATTTTGGTAGCCCGTGCCGCCTGGATACTCCATGCGGAAGGCGCGTGTGGGGCCCTGGGTGTCGAAGTAGACATCCTCGTCGGGTGACACGAAGAGGTATGATGAGTTGTTGGCCTGTCGCTCGCTGCCGCCGATGAAGGCCCGCAGGTCTTGCGTGTCATTGTTGCGATAGACGGAAGCCGCTGTCCAGTGGGCACGGTCCTCGCCGTAGGCCAATTGCGAACCGTGGTTGCTGATCTGGCAGAACTCACCGCGGGCACGGCTGTCGAAGCCCCACCAGATGCCGATTGTCATGCCATAGTTGGCGGCAATCATCGCTTCGCCCACGTTGTGAAGCTCGTCGGCGTAGCCCACGTTGCCCTCGTCGGTCACTTGTTTCCAGAAGTCGGCAAACGTGTTGAACCCACCAGCGAGTTGGTGTGTGTTGCCCCAGGTGACATAAGGCTTCACAGCGTTGTACCAGTCCGCAGCCCCATCGTTGTTGAGTGTGTTGCCTGCGGTGATGGCGATGTCCTTGAATCGTGGGTAGTCCTCCTTGAGCTGTCGGGCTATCTCCTTGAAGTTGGCCTTCGTGCCCTCATTCCATGGGGCGTAGTCGGGCTCGTTGAAGGGCGACACGGCCACAATCTTATGCTTGGGATAGTTTTTTTGCATCCACGCCACCGAGGCGTCGATGAGCCTGGCCCAATGGGTGGGGTTGGCCACATTATTGGATGAGTAGTAGGGAATGATGAAGTTGGTGGAGCCATCGCCCTGGTCAGCGTTGAGCACGATGTCCACGTCAGAGCTTATGAGGTTGATGGTGTTGGTGCGGTCGCGCAGTGTCTGCATTTGCGAGGTGGTGAGCGCTGTGTCACCGACGAGCTGTTGGTTCATCTGGAAGCTGCTTCGGGCAATGCTCAGGTTGTTCTTTCCGATGAAGTTGATGCCCTTGCGCATGTTCTGCTCGTTGTTCCATGCCACGTCCATTCCCCAGCGCACGGGTAGCTTGATCCCCTCGTCGGTGGGGCGGAAAGGGATGACAACATCCGTCTGTGCCTGTGGCACCAGGTAGATGCTGGACGACAGCCGCGTCTGCTGGGCTGTGGCAGTGGAGGCCAAGCCGAGGGCGGCCAAGATAAGTAAGGTCTTTTGGGTAGTCATAATTTAGGTTTTAAGATAGGTTTCGAAAGAATAGAGGGCAAGTGATTGGCTTGCCCTCTGAAAGTGTGTGGTGTGGAGAAAGGCTTATTCCTTGTCGGGAGAACCCCCAGAGCGCTTGTTCTTGCGCCACTCCACGAAGATGCCGAAGATGGCCAGTACCGCAAGGATGGCATAGGCCGTATAGGCCACCGCCTCCGTTCTACGGATGGATGCCGGGTGGAAGTCGAGCACCACCTGGTGCTTACCCGGCTTGACGCTTATGGCGCGCAACACGTAGTTGACACGGCCCAGCTCCACAGGCTGTCCATCGACGGTGGCCGTCCATCCCGGGTAGTAGATTTCGGAGAAGACGAGCACGCCACCCTTGTCGGAGTTGACCTCGTAGACCAGGTTGTTGGGCTCATACTTCTTCAGCGTGGCCAGGGCCACAGAACCTTGCTTGACAGCCTTGCCCAGCTGCTGTTCAAACTGCTTGTCGGCCACGGCCTCGTGACGGAGGTTGATGTGTGCCATACCGTCGAGCTCTTGGTTGGCGTTGTCCACATAGTCAACCTTGTCCACAAACCAAGCGTTGCCGTAGGCGTATGGGTTCTGGATAGGTACGGTCTGGTTGTTCTGCAGGCCCACGATGAAGTATTTCGTGTTGAGCATGTTGATGACCGAGAAGAGGGAGTCGCCGTTCACCTTGGTCATGTCGCCACCGGCGGCAGCCACGGCCGGCATGAGCTTCTGCATCTCAGGGCTGATATAGGCATCGATGAGCTCCTGGTAACGGCGCAACTTGGCTGGGTGGTAGCCACCGATGCTCTTGTGGTAGTAGGACGTGCTGTTCTCGTTGAATGTGTTGCCTGCCAGGTTGAGCACGCGGTAGTCGAGCCCCTTGTCCTTGAGAATCATCTCGTCGGTGGCCGTCTTCTGCTGTGGCGTGTCGCGCACGCTCTTCTCCACGAACATGTCATCGTTGAGGTAACGCTTGTCCACCTGCCACATGTCGATGAGGCAGAGCAGGGCGATGCAGCCTACGAGGAACTGGGCGCTGAGCTTCTTGAACCTGTAGAGCAACAGCAGGACCAGGCCAATGAGCACAATCACGAACGAGCGGAGCGCGTCGGCTGACAGGATGTACTTGCGCACACCGACAAGATTGTCCTTGAGACCATTGATGAACTGGGCGGCCTCGGGGCTCTGCTGGGCAATCTGCGTGAACTGCAACGTCTCATTGGTGGAGATGAACTGCGAGAAGAACAGGCCCGGTGCCAGCCAGAAGAGCAATGCCACGCCACCTGTGAGCGCAAAGCTCACGTAGACCCAACGGGCCTTCTTGGCCAGGATGTCAGGCTCGTCGACAATGCGTTTCAAGGCCATCATGGCCAACAGTGGGATGGTGAACTCGGCGATGACGAGGATGGAAGCCACCGTTCGGAACTTCGCGTACATCGGCACATAGTCGATGAAGAAGTTGGTGAAGCCCATGAAGTTGCGTCCCCATGACAGCAGGATGGACAGGATGGTGGCGGCCAGCAACGCCCACTTCATGGGACCCTTCACGATGAACAGTCCCAATACGAAGAGCATCAGCACGAAAGCGCCCACATAGACAGGGCCGCTCGTCATCGGCTGGTTGCCCCAATACTGTCCCAGGCTCTGGTAAGCCTGCATGTAGTTGGGGTCAGCCTTTTCCATGGCCTTGCTGTTGGCAGCCATAGGAACGCTGGCACCGCCCTTCACGTTGGGCACGAGCAGTGTCCACGTCTCGCTGCGCCCATAGCTCCACTGTGTGATGTAGTCGCGGTCGAGGCCGCTGTCCGTCTGGTTGCTTGTGTTCTTTTTCACCAGTTCGCTCTTGCCACGTGTGCTCTCCTTGGAGTATTCCCACGTGTGGTAGAGGTTTGACAGGTTGATGCATATGCCGATGGCCGCCGCCGCCACGGCCACGCCAGTGGCTTTCCAGAAGCGAGCCATCTTGTGGTTGCGTATGGCATCCACGAGCCAAGCGATGACCATGAAGAGAATGGCGAAGAAATAATAATAGGTCATCTGTACATGGTTGGCCTTGATCTCAAACGCAGTGAAGAGTGCCGTGATGATGAAGCCGCCCAAGTATTTGCCCCGATAGGCCAGCACCAAGCCGCCTATCATTGGCGGCAGGTAGGCCAGCGCCATCACCTTCCAGATGTGTCCGGCGGCAATGATGATGAGAAAATAGCTGGAGAAGGCCCATACGATGGAACCTAAGGCTGCCAGGTGCTGACGGAAGTCGAAAGCCCGGAGCAGAATGTAGAAGCCCAGGAGATAGGCAAACAAGTACCATACGTTGTCGGGCAACCACAGGTGGTAGAGGCTCATGGCCTTGTCGAGCAAGTCGGTGCTGTGGTAAGAAGGCGAGGTCTGATACGTGGGCATGCCGCCGAATGCGGAGTTGGACCAACGTGTGCGCTCGCCGGTACTTTGGTAATACTCGCTGGCCTCCTGTCCGAGACCACGCCCTGCGGAGTGGTCGTCCTGGTAGAGGATGCGCCCGTCAAGGTCGGCCGGTGCAAAGTAGACCAAAGAAATGATTGCGAAAAGCACGACTGCCAGGATGTCTGGCAGGCATTTCTTCAATGTTTTCATAAGATGGCTATAAACGTTTATGTATTCTTTGCGCAAAGGTAAGAATATTTTTGCTGAAAGGTTAGAAATTAATAGCAAAAAGGGAAATGAACCATCCTTTTTTTGTAACTTTGCGACAATATATCATAGATTGTGTTGAAAAAGATTGGAATTATCGTTGCGATGGACAAGGAGTTCGCGCAACTGAGGACTTTGCTTGACGATTGCCGCACGGAGCGTCGCCACCACAAGGACTTTGTCATCGGCACCATGGAGGGTGCAGAGATTATCTTGCAGCAGTGTGGCATCGGAAAGGTCAACTCCGCCATAGGCGCAGTGGAGATGATAGACTGCTATGCCCCTGACCTGGTCATGTCGACCGGTGTGGCTGGCGGCGCCGATGTGTCGCTCAATCCCCTCGACGTGGTGGTCGCCACGGAGTGTGCCTACCATGACGCCTATTGCGGCGAAGAGGTGGAACGTGGTCAGATCATGGGCATGCCCCCTCGGTTTGCCTGTCCCAAGGATCTGGTCAACAAAGCCTTGTCACTCAATGGCGTGGTCGACGGCACGGCAGTGCGAAGTGGCTTGACGGTCAGCGGCGAGTGGTTTGTCGACTCCCGCGGGAAGATGCGCGAGATATTGTCCGACTTCCCCGATGCCATGGCCGTCGACATGGAAAGCTGTTCCATTGCGCAGACCTGCCACATCTATCACACGCCCTTCATCTCCTTCCGCATCATCAGTGATGTGCCGCTCAAGGACAACAAGGGTGCGCAGTATTTCGACTTTTGGAACCGTATGGCTGAAGGTAGCTTCGAAATCACACGTCATTACCTGCAGGCATTGCTGGCGTGAGCCTTCGGACTTTTGAAACAAAGCATGCCTGTCCGTATCGGCTTGGCGTTTGCACTACCTCGGATAGGCCCCATATAAAAAACAAATAGACAATCAACTATTATGAATAAGATACCCTCATTTACAATCAATCACGAGAAGTTGTTGCGTGGCATCTATGTCAGTCGCAAAGACGTTGTAGGCAATGAAGTGGTGACCACGTTTGACATCCGCATGAAGGAACCTAACCGCGAGCCCGTGCTCCACAACGGGGCCATCCACACGATGGAACATCTCGCCGCCACCTTCCTCCGCAATGACCCCGAGTGGAAAGACCGTGTGATCTATTGGGGTCCCATGGGTTGCCTGACAGGCAACTACCTGCTCCTTCGTGGCGATCTGGAGTCACGTGACATAGTCGACCTGATGCGGCGTACGTTCCGATTTGTCGCTGATTATGAGGGCGACATTCCGGGTGCTGCTCCGCGTGACTGCGGCAACTGGTTGCTCCATGACCTGCCCATGGCACGGTGGGAGGCACGCAAATACCTCGATGAGGTGCTGATGAATATCGGTGAGGAAAACCTTGTCTACCCGCAATGACGAGAGACGGAGGGGTGTTTTCTCCCAGTTGTTCCTGCGACACGAAGGAAGGTGGCGCTTCCCTACGGTAAAACTTGCTAAATTAGAAACCACTATTAATCCTGAACAAATGAAAAAGATACTGACCCTTGCTGCCGGATGTCTTATGACCCTTGCAGCGCACGCAGATGGCGCGTATGCCTATCTGACGTTTACCAACCATAACCAGGTGGAACAGTCGTTCCAGGCTGAAGGACTGACCATCACGTTCGCTGATGGCAAGGCTTTGGTCTCGCAGAACGGACAGCAGGTGAGCCTTCCGCTGGCGGAACTGGAGAAGATGTATTTCTCGGCGGAGCCGGCTGGCGTGTCGGAGGTGAAGGCTGATGGCGATGAGCCGCTGACCGTAGTGAACCTGGCGGGACAGCGCGTGGGCACCTTCAGAAATAGGCAGGCCATGAGAAGTAGCTTGAAAAAAGGCCTGTACATAGTGAAGTCCGCAAGTAAAACCTATAAAATGGAAGTGAAATGAACAGTCTAAGCTCTCATATCGCTTGTGGCCTGACGCTTGGCAAGCGCATTGCCACGCTGTTGTTGCTCTTTGCCCCAGTGTCTCAGTTTGTGTCGGCGCAGACCTTGAATGTCAAGGTGGGAGAAGTCACCTATGCCCATTCGGCAGCGCAGACCGGACAGATGCTCTTTGGAAACGGTACCACGCTTACGGTTCAGGGGAAGACCTACACCTTGGCGGATGTGACCAGTGTTACGGTAGACGACAGCCATGTGGCTGACAACACCATTGCCGTGAACTATCAGGGCTCCGCGGCACAGGTCACCGTGGCTGGCAACTTGGCCCAGCATGTGACCGTCACGGCCGAGGGCGCAGATGTGCGCATCGTCGCAGACTCTACCTATACGGATGAGATCAGCTACACGCTGACAGGAACGAGCACCGACGGCTCCTTCTACATGGACGGCGAAGGCAAGGCGTCGTTCACGCTTGACAATCTCTCACTGGCCAGTGCCAAGGGCGGTGCCGTCACCATCGATGACGGCAAGAAGATTCAAGTCAACTTCGTGGGCACCAATGTCTTGTCGGATGCTGTCACGGGCTCGCAGAAAGCTTGCTTCTATGTCAATGGCCATGTGGACTTGACAGGCAGCGGTACGCTCTCCATCACGGGCAATTGCCGCCATGGCTACTTCTCCGACGAGTACACTCGCCTTGTGAGTGGTTCGGTGACCGTGGCAGGCGCGAAGGGCGACGGCTTCCATGTCAATGAGTACTTCCAGATGAGTGGCGGCTCGCTTTCCATCGTCTCAGAGGGTGACGGCATTGACGTGGGAGCCAAGAGAAAAGGTGGTGACAACAATGGCCAGCTCATCCTGAGCGGTGGAGAGGTGACGGTCAAGGCCACTGGCGAAGGCTCCAAGGCACTGAAAGCCGACAGCACCATCACCATGACGGGTGGCGTGGTCAAGGCTACAACAACCGGGGCGGCTTATTATGACGCTACGGTGAACGATATCAGTGGCGTGTCAACGCTCAAGACGGCAGGCCTGTTTGTCATGAAGGGCGGCGATCTCACGCTCAACGCGGAGGGAGCCGGTGCCAAAGGCATCAATGCTGACCTGGGCGTCGTGGTGGACAACGGTGAGTTGACGGTGGTTGCGACTGGCGCTCTCTACCAATACAACACCCTTGACACCAAGCCCCATGCCGTGAAGACGGATGGAGACATCCAGATAAACGGAGGCCAGGTGTTTGTGGCGGCTTCTTCAGATGGACGCTCGCTGAGCACTGACTACTCACTCCTGGTCAATGGCGGCACGCTGATGGCCATCGGTGGCAAGAAATGCGAGCCCACAGGCGGCACGCAAGGCTACAAGACCTACAAGGCGCAAGTCATCAAGGCGGGCACGACGGCCTCTTACAATGGCGTGACTTTCGAGATCCCTTCCAATTACAGTAACGCCAAGGCGCAGGTGCTTGTCTCCAAGCCGGGCCTGTAAAGGTCGTGCCGACATGGTCTCTGGAGGGAAATTCGAATAGGAGGATTTCGACGAGAAAGGGCCGCAGCCCTGTGGCTCAGGCTTCACCCCATGGATTAGGGGGGCTAAAAAACATCCTGTTAGCAAAGAGCAATTCTTCTTCATGGAAGGGTTGCTCTTTGTGTGTGTGCACGGAGCCAAGCATATTCTGAAACTTTTTGATGATGATTGATTTCATTTCCAACATTTTTATTAACTTTGCTCCCAATATAAGTTACAATCATGGTTTACACAATTGAAAAGATAACCACACTCATTGGTGCGCGCCGCTTTGGCAATGAGAATGCCAAGGTTGGCTTTTTGTTAACCGACAGCCGTTCTCTTTGTTTCCCGGAAGAAACCTTGTTCTTCGCTTTGAAGTCCGGTCGCAACGATGGACACAATTATATTCCCGAACTTTACCGCCGTGGCGTCAGAAACTTTGTTGTGTGCGATGTGCCCGACAACTATGAAAAGACCTACCCGAAGGCCAACTTCCTCAAGGTGGTCGATACGCTTGAGGCCCTGCAGCGTTTGGCCGAGCGCCATCGCGATGAGTTCAATATCCCTGTTGTGGGCATCACTGGCTCCAATGGCAAGACCATGGTCAAGGAGTGGCTTTACCAGATCCTGTCTGCCGACATGACTGTCACCCGCAGCCCTCGCAGTTACAACTCGCAGATTGGCGTTCCCCTGTCGGTGTGGCTGATGAACGAACAGACCCAGGTGGGCGTGTTTGAGGCCGGCATCAGCCAGCCCGGAGAGATGCTCGCCTTGCGCGATATCATCCAACCCACCATAGCGGTGCTCACCAACCTGGGAACCGCCCACCAGGAGAACTTCCAGTCGATGGAGGAGAAGTGTCGTGAGAAACTGGTGCTCTTCCACGATGCGGAGGTGGCCGTCTACGATGGTGATGATGAGCTTGTGACTTCTGTCTTCGCCACCTTAGACTATAAGGGCGAGAAGCTTTATTGGTCGCGCAGGGATCAGAAGGCCCCCATGTACATCAAGGGTGTGGAGAAAAAGGAGTCGGCAACCACTGTCACTTATATATATAAAGGAGGTGAAGAAAAGCGGTTCAGCATTCCCTTTATCGACGAGGCCAGCGTGTCCAATTCGTTGGTGTGCGCCATTGTCACCTTGCGACTGGGCCTGACACCCGACCAGCTCGATGAACGCATGCAGCAGTTGGAGCCTGTGGCCATGCGCCTTGAGGTGAAAGAGGGGCGTCATGGTTGCACGCTCATCAACGATTCCTATAATTCAGACTTCAACTCTCTCGACATAGCGCTTGACTTCATGAACCGCCGTCCCGACCACAAGGGGCGCACGCGTACGCTCATCTTGAGTGACATCATGCAGAGCGGCATGGCTCCCGCACAGCTCTATCGTGAGGTGAGCGACTTGGTTCACAAGCGTGGCGTGGAGAAGTTTATCGGCATCGGTCCGGTCATCTCGGCTCAAAAGGATGAGATCCAGGTGGCAGACAAGTCGTTCTTCACGACCGTTGGCGAGTTTATCCATAGCGATGTGTTCCAGAGCTTGCGCAATGAGGTCATCCTCATCAAGGGTGCCCGCCAGTTTGGCTTTGACCGCATCACGGAGCTATTGGTGCAGAAGGTGCACGAGACCGTGCTGGAGGTGAACCTCAACGCTGTGGTGAGCAACCTCAATTACTATCGTTCGTTCATGAAGCCCGAGACCAAGCTTGTCTGCATGATCAAGGCCGATGCCTATGGTGCGGGCAGTGTGGAGATAGCCAAGACCCTGCAAGACCATCGCGTTGACTACCTGGCTGTGGCTGTGGCCGACGAGGGTGCCATGCTGAGAGGCAACGGCATCACCAGCAACATCATGATCATGAATCCGGAGATGTCGGCGTTCAAGACCATGTTTGACAACGATCTGGAGCCGGAAGTCTACTCCTTCCGCTTGCTCGATGCCCTGGTGAAGGCCGCTGAGGCCGAGGGCATCACAGGCTATCCGGTCCACATCAAGCTCGACACGGGCATGCACCGCCTGGGCTTCGACCCGGAGCACGACATGGAAGAGCTCATCAAGCGCCTCAAGCGGCAGAACGCCATCATCCCGCGCTCGGTGTTCTCGCATTTCGTCGGTTCCGACAGTGATAGCTTTGACGACTTCTCTGCCCATCAGTTTGAACTCTTCGACAAGGGCAGTCGCCAGTTGCAAGCTGCCTTCGACCATAAGATTCTCCGCCATATCGACAATTCTGCCGGCATTGAGCACTTCCCCGAGCGCCAGCTCGACATGTGTCGCCTGGGTCTGGGTCTGTATGGCATCAACCCGCGCGACAATTCCGTCATCAATAATGTGTCAACTCTGAAGACCACCATCCTCCAGCTTCGACATGTGCCCGTTGGCGACACGGTGGGCTATAGCCGCAAGGGCAAGATAGACCATGACAGCGTCATAGCCGCCATCCCCATCGGCTATGCCGATGGCTTGAACCGCCACCTGGGCAACCGCCACTGCTATTGCCTGGTCAATGGCCAGCGCGCCGAGTATGTCGGCAACATCTGCATGGATGTGGCGATGATCGATGTCACGGGCATCGACTGCAAAGAGGGCGACAGTGTGGAGATCTTTGGTGATGACCTGCCGGTCACGGTGCTCAGCGATGTGCTCGACACCATCCCTTATGAGGTGCTCACGGGCATCAGCAACCGTGTGAAGCGCGTCTATTTCCAAGACTGAAGCGTGTCTCCGGCTTTTAGGGGGATGACAATGACAATTTAGGGCCGAAAGCCTAATTTACCCAGCGATATGGCGCGGATTTACAAGTTTTTTTGTAAATTTGCGCCATATCTCATATTAGGAATCTACCGATACTGATTCGCATTTTGACAATAACAACGTATGGAAAATGTTTTTACGTATATCATCAGCTTGGGAGCAAGCGTGATGATGCCTATCATCTTCACCATCATCGGTCTGTGCATAGGCATGAAGTTTGGCAAGGCTCTGAAGTCAGGGCTCTTTGTCGGAGTGGGTTTTGTGGGCTTGGGTATTGTTACCGGTCTGCTCACCACCAATTTCAAGGACCCGCTTGACCTCATCTCGAGCCTCTACCACCTCGACCTGAAGGTGTTTGACATGGGTTGGCCGGCTGCCGCCTCGGTGGCCTACAACACGGCCGTCGGTGCTCTGATCATCCCCGTCTGCCTGGGTATCAACCTGCTGATGCTGGTCACCAAGACCACACGCACGGTGAACATCGACCTTTGGAACTATTGGCACTTTGCCTTCATTGGAGCCGTGGCCTACTTCATCTTCGACAAGCAACTTGTCTGGGGCTATGTGGCAGCCATTGTCTGCTATGTCATCACATTGGTTGTCGCCGACCGCTCGGCCCGTAAGTTCCAAGGCTATTATGAGGGCATGGACGGCATCTCCGTGCCGCAGCCTTTCTGCCAGAGTTTCATTCCCTTTGCCTTGTGCATCGATTGGCTGCTGGAGAAGATACCCGGTTTCAACAAGCTTGACATAGATGCTGAGGGCCTGAAGAAGAAGTTTGGCGTGCTGGGTGAGCCCCTGGTGCTGGGTGTTATCGTCGGTGTGCTCATCGGCCTTGTGGCCCAGCTCGATGTGAAAAAGATACTCGCCCTCGGTGTGACGATGGGAGCCGTGATGGAACTCATCCCCCGCATCACCAAGTTGTTCATCGATGGCTTGATGCCTATCTCTGAGAAGACCAAGGAACTCGTCAACCGCCGCTTCCATGGCAAGCAGGTGTTCATCGGCATGAGCCCAGCGCTCGTCATTGGCCACCCCACGTCATTGGTCTGCACGCTGTTGCTCATCCCCGTATATCTGCTTGTGGCCGTGTTCCTTCCCGGCAACCAGTTCTTGCCCTTGGCCTCTTTGGCTGGTCTGTTCTACCTCTTCCCACTGATGTTGCCCTATACCAAGGGTAATGTGGTGCGCACGTTCATCATCGGTCTGGTAGCCTTGGTGGTCGGCCTGTGGTTTGTTACGTCCATGGCGCCCGACTTCACGAGTGCCGCCCAGGCGGTTTATGCTGACACTGGTGATCAGGCCTCCAAAGTGCCTGATGGATTCATGGCAGGTAGCATGGACTTCGCCAGTTCGCTTTATGGCTATGTCATTTTTGCCGCTTGCAAGTATGGCAAGTATGTAGGCATCGTCGCCCTTGCCGTGGTAGCTGTGGCCATGATGCTCTGGAACCGCATGCTTATTACACGTGAGGAGCGTGAGACAGCCCTGGAAAAGCTCAATACTGACAGACAATGAAGCGTGAACAACTTGAACGTAAAACAAACAAAACAAACATCATAATCATGAAGAAATTCATTCTTACCGTAGCACTTTGTTGCTTCGCCCTGTCTGGTTTCTCACAGGGATGTTGTTCCAAGGGTTACGAGGTGAAGGCCGAAAACGCCTACACCCATTACAATGTGCGTTGGGCCACTGGTCCTGAGGATGCCAAGCACTACACCACCGACCGCCTGCGCAAGGAGTATCTCATCGAGAAAGTGTTCGCACCTGGCGAGGTCAACTGGACTTACACGTTCTATGACCGCTTCCTCATTGGTGGCGCCGAGCCCACTGCCACACCGCTGAAGCTCACATCCATCGCTCCCCTCTACGTCGACGAGAGCAAGGGTACGAATGGCCGCAACCTCCTTGACAACCGCGAACTGGGCATCATCAACATTGGTGGTGAAGGCACGGTGACCGTCGATGGCAAAAGCTATACGCTGGGCTTCCAGGACGCCCTCTACGTGGGCCGTGGCGCCAAGGATATCGTGGTGGCCAGCAAGAACGCAGCTGAGCCCGCCAAGTTCTATCTTAATTCGGCTTGCGCCCACGCCACCTATCCCACCAAGAAGGTCACGCTGAAGGAGGCCAACAACATCAAGGCGGGCAAGATGGAGGAGTCCAACGACCGTGTCATCCACCAGATGATCATCGATGGAGTGGCGGGTGTCAGGACCTGCCAGTTGCAGATGGGCATCACCGAGCTCAAGCCCGGTAGTGTGTGGAACACCATGCCTGCCCACACTCACTTGCGTCGCATGGAGGCATACCTCTATTATAAGGTGCCTCAGGGTCAGAAGATTCTCCACGTCATGGGTGAGCCTCAGGAGACTCGTCCCATCTGGATGAACAACGAGCAAGCTGTGATTGCCCCGCAGTGGAGCATCCATTGCGCCGCTGGCACCAGCAACTACACCTTCATCTGGGGAATGGCTGGCGAGAACCTCGTCTACACCGACATGCAGGTGGCCCCCATCCCCTCACTCGAATAATCTTTCAAAGGATGTGCCGACATCACCCGTTTACGCTCTGCTGCGCCTATTGGCCGCGAGTGTTCGGTGTTGCCCGCACATCCTCTTGCTTTTTCTTCCCAGCCATCGGGAAAAGATGGCGTACAAAAACCTAACATCTATTTTTTCGAAATGTCTATCACCAAAACCAAGATTTCCCAATACCGCTGGGTGATATGTTCCATGCTCTTTTTCGCCACGACCATCAATTACATGGATCGTCAGGTGCTCTCGTTGACATGGAAAGACTTCATCGCTCCGGAGTTCCACTGGACGGATGCCGATTATGGCAACATCACGGGTGCCTTCTCCTTTTTTTATGCCCTCTTCAGCTTGTTTGTGGGCAAGTTTATCGACCGTCTGGGTACCAAGCGCGGCTATCTGATTGCCATCTTCGTGTGGTCGCTTGGCGCTTGCTTGCATGCCGTGTGTGGCTGGGTGGCCATGCAGTATGTGGGCCTCGAAAGCGTGGATGCCCTCCGGGCTGTCAAGGCCGGCTCGCAGATGGCACTGATGATCTCCACCGTGAGCGTCTACCTTTTCATGTTCTGCCGTATTGTGCTGGCAGCCGGTGAATCGGGCAACTTCCCTTCGGCCATTAAGGTCGTGGCCGAGTTCTTCCCTAAGAAGGACCGGGCTTTCGCCACTGCCATCTTCAATTCGGGCGCATCAATCGGCGCCCTCATCGCACCTCTCACCATCCCCGTGCTGGCCAATCACCTGGGGTGGGAGAGCGCGTTTATCATCATTGGTGGCATCGGCTTTGTGTGGATGGGTTTCTGGGTGTTTGCCTATGACAAGCCGCGCCAGTGCAAGCATGTGAACGAGGCTGAGTTGGCCTACATCCTGCAAGACGACGCTGCGGATGCAGTGGCCTCCAAGACCACCGATGACGGCCCCACGCTGCCTTTCCTGCGTTGTTTTACCTATCGGCAGACGTGGTCGTTCATCATGGGCAAGTTTATGACCGACGGTGTGTGGTGGTTCTATCTCTTCTGGGCCCCGGCCTATTTCTCCGACCAGTTTGGCTATGCCTCCAGCACCACCATGGGCCAGTGGCTCATCTTCGTGCTTTACCTCATTGTCACTGTGCTGAGCATTGTGGGTGGTTACATCCCCAAGTATTTTGTGGAGCACCGTGGCATGGAGCCCTACTCGGGTCGCATGCGTGCCATGTTCATCTTTGCCCTCTTGCCGTTGCTCGCCCTGGTGGCCCAGCCCCTGGCCAGCTGGCAGGGTAGCCCCATCGATCCGGCATGGTGGCCAGCCATCATCATCGGTCTCGCAGGTGCAGGCCATCAGGCCTGGTCGGCCAATCTCTATTCCACCATTGGCGACATGTTCCCCCGCTCGGCCGTGGCCACCATCACGGGAGTGGGCACCATGGCGGGCGGCATCTCCTCGTGGGCCATCAACACGGGCTCGGGCTATCTCTTCAGCTACGCCCAGCAGCAGGGCAGCGCCTTCGCGTTCCTTGGCTTCGAGGGCAAGCCGGCCGGCTACATGATTGTGTTTTGCTTCTGCGCCGTGGCTTATATGGCCGGTTGGATCATCATGAAGACCCTGGTGCCGAAGTATAAGCCTATTGTAGGGTAACATTTCGGATAATACATTGTTGTAGTATCGCGTATTTGCAACCACGATTGAGCTTGGTTGCAAATGCGCGATTTCTTGATGTTTTTATACAGATAACTGACTCAAGTCTTTGATTTGGCGAATTGGCTGAAAGCCATATATTTCCATAGTCCAGGACTGTGTACTGATTGGGCTTTCTTGCTTACGCAAGCGGCAGAGCCGAGTGCAGTCCGTTTTCCCAAATCCGAAAGTTGAATAAAAAGCACCCCGGTTCGGGATAATCAACTTTGTCTGGGAGAAGTTTTTAGTGAAAAAGAAACAAAAATCGGATGGTTTTAGCAGGAAACACAATCGCTCTCAAAAATATTATGTACATTTGCAAGCGAAGAGTAAATGAACGTTTCCTGATGTCAAACCTAAACTTGAAGCCTTATGAAAAGGGTATTGATTGCATGCTTACTTTTTTGTTTTTTGCCTTTACCCACACTGTCGCAAAACAGAGTCGGATTCGCTTATGATGCGGCTGGCAATCGGGTGAAAAAAGAACTGAATGTCGCCCCACCTCTGAAATCGGCAAAAAAGCCAAAGACTTCATCGTTATGGGACAGCATAGACGAACGTTCAGTGCAAATCATCACGGACAATTCCACCGGAAACATCAAAGTCGTTTTCCTGAATGTCAAGGAGGGAGACAAGCGCAACATATCCATTTACACTTCTGCTGGCGCAAAAATCTATGAGGCTGCGGTGGAGAGCGCCGAATGTCTTGTCAAGCTGTCAGACCGCCCCAGTGGTGTTTACCTGTTGACCATAACGATTAATGGCACGCCCTCAACATGGAAAATAACAAAAAGATGAAGACTTTGCACAAGAGAGCTGCATACATTTTTACCGATTACCAAGGCAACATTCTTTCCGTCTTTGACGAGAATGCCAACAAGGTGTTTGACGCTGAATATGACGCATGGGGCAAGCAAACCATCAGGAAGAACGACATCGGCTTGATCCGTGGATACACAGGTCATGAGATGCTTGATGACTTTGGTGTCATCAACATGAACGGTCGCCTGTACGACCCTGCGCTTGGCGTGTTCTTCAGCCCGGACAACTATGTGCAGACTCCAACAGATGCGCAAAGTTATAACCGCTATACCTATTGCTTGAACAACCCGTTGAAATACACGGATCCACGTGGAGAATTTTGGGAGCTGGCCATCAGCGCGGCCATTGGCGGTGTCATGAACTGGGCCTCACACGGTTTTCGCTTCAACGCCAACGGCCTTGGCTATTTTGTCACGGGGGCAGCTGCTGCCGCTGTGGCAACCGGCGTGGCGGGCGGCGTGAACGTAGCCATGACGGGCGGCAATTTTTGGCAAGGAGCTGCCGGTATGTCGGGCGGCGTGTCATCCACAGGCTTTTTGGCGGGTGCAGTGTCTGGTGCGAGCGCCGGGCTTGCGGGCGGACTGGTGTCCGGCGTTGGCAACTCGCTGGTGGAAGGGAACTGTTTAGGCAAAAGCCTTCTTGATGGACTGACGTCGGGAGGCTTCGGTGCGTTGTCCGGTGGCGTAACAGGAGGCCTGGCGGGCGGTGCTGATGCCTTGGATATGGGAACAAGCTATTGGACGGGTAAGGCGGAACTCGACCTGATGGCGCATACTCGTGCTCTGGATGCCTACCCTCTGATTTCACCATGGGAGAGAGCACGGTTACTGGAAAATATGTGGGCAAGTTCGAGGGTGTTAATGTCTTTGAAAGTCGCAAGTTGGGGGACATTAGAATTGGCCGTTATAGTGCTGTTACTATTCCCGAACGTGGCATCATTGCTGCGGACGGCGTGTTTACAGGTCAGATGGAAAAAGGGTTAGCGATGATGCAACATGAATTTGGACATGTTTTGCAATATCGTGAATTTGGCTCTTTTGCTTACTGGCAAATAATAGCACCTGCAAGTTTAGTAAATGCTGCTATCAGCACCTCGGAAGAGCATGGCAAGTTTTGGACTGAAACATGGGCAAATCATTTGTCTAAAGGATATTTTGTAAAAAACTGGCTTGGAAGTAAATATGGATATCCTTCTAAGAACATTGGAAACTTCAAAACTTTTATTTTAGGCCAAGCAAAATTGTTCCAAATGCTGCGCACTAAGCCTCGATGGTTTATATAAGAATATTTTGTGATGCATATAGATATACAAACTTAGAAAATGATGATTAGGTACATAAAATTATTTTTTGCAGGCTCAATTTTGTTGATAGTACAGTCCTGCATTCCTGTAATCTGCTCAAGGCAAGAGGTCATATTTAAAAATATGACACAGGACACTCTATGGGTAGGAGTGTCTCATTACAATTGTATTGACAGTGTGAAAAGTTCCGCTTGGCCCAACTACAATATAAAAAAAAATCTTGATACAATCATCGTCAAATTGAATAATGGGGGAAATATCACTTATGGTGATTTCATATATCCCGATTCGTCGTGCACCATCGATACGAGTTATTTTGTTTTTTGTCATGGACCTTGCTATTTTTTCCTGGTAAGGTTGCGTGATGCCAAAAACAATTCTTGGGCAGAAATCAAATCTCGAAAATTGTTTCGCCGTCAAATCGTTACAAGAGGAAATGGAAACATTGACAGAAACATCCGTTACTGAAGTTTCCCACCCCTCTATTATCAGAGAGTGAGCACTATACAAAATTTCTAACTCTCTGAGAGAAAGTGCTTTTAACGTTTACATAAATTGTGTTACTATGCCGATTGTCTGGTTTCCAGCGCTTTAGCCATTATGAAGTATGCCTCGGCAGCCTCGTCATCGTTGATAATGCTCTCAGCCAGTTCGTCCAAAGCGATGCCCAAATGTCCACACAGGACCTCAAGCAGTCTTCGGATGCAGTCCAACATACGGTTCCATAAGGTGAGAGCCCTTACATCGCTCTCCATATTGACAAAGAGTTCCCCCATGGTCTCGTATTCGGAAAAACGGTAACCATCCGAAATCAGCCGTCTTGCATATATAAATAAAAAAGACTCGCAAGTTCATCACTTGCGAGTCT